>Ga0182737_1003406_pt1 | contig 11742 bp, 9 predicted proteins | sample eDN5th30CBELigOP_FD_128878 | JGI IMG/M metagenome (GOLD analysis project Ga0182737, IMG submission 128878) | Enriched Organic Plus compost microbial communities from Emeryville, California, USA - eDNA 5th pass 30_C BE-Lig OP (version 2) (version 2) ... | reverse complement strand
GTCCAGAAGGTGGTCGTGGCAGCAGAAGTGATCGTGATGCCGCGCTCCTGCTCCTGTTCCATCCAGTCCATGGTAGAGGCGCCGTCGTGCGTCTCACCCATCTTGTGGTTCTTGCCGGTGTAGTAAAGGATACGCTCAGTCGTGGTCGTCTTGCCGGCATCGATGTGCGCCATGATGCCGATGTTGCGGACCCGGGTCAGGTCCGTCGTGATGTCGGTTGCCACGTGGCTACTCGTTCCTCAGGTGTCGAGCCGCACGGTCGGTGCGGCAGATGATTACCAGCGGTAGTGGGCGAAGGCCTTGTTGGCTTCGGCCATCTTGTGCGTGTCCTCACGCTTCTTGACCGCGCCGCCGAGGCCGTTGCTGGCGTCGAGCAGCTCGTTCATCAGGCGCTCCGACATGGTCTTCTCGCGGCGCTCGCCGGCGTAGTGGACCAGCCAGCGCAGGGCCAGCGTGTTCTGGCGCGACGCGCGCACCTCGACGGGGACCTGGTAGGTCGCGCCGCCGACACGGCGGCTCTTGACCTCGAGGCTGGGCTTGACGTTGTCGAGCGCACGCTTGAGCGTGATGACCGGATCGGTGCCGCTCTTCTCGCGGGCACCCTCGAGTGCCGCGTAGACGATGCGCTGGGCGACCTGCTTCTTGCCGTCGACCAGGACCTTGTTGATCAGCGACGTGACGACCTGGCTGCCGTACACGGGATCGACGTCGATGTGCCGCTTCGGAGCGGGACCCTTACGAGGCATCAGGCCTTCTCCTTCTTCGCGCCGTAGCGGGAGCGGGCCTGCTTGCGACCCTTGACCGCCTGGGTGTCGAGCGCGCCGCGCACGATCTTGTAACGAACACCGGGGAGGTCCTTCACACGACCACCGCGGACGAGCACGATCGAGTGCTCCTGCAGGTTGTGGCCCTCGCCGGGGATGTAGGCCGTGACCTCGGTGCCGCTGGAGAGGCGCACACGAGCGACCTTGCGCAGTGCGGAGTTCGGCTTCTTCGGGGTGGTGGTGTACACGCGCGTGCAGACACCACGGCGCTGGGGCGAGCCCTTGAGCGCGGGGGTGCTGGTCTTGGCCACCTTGGTCTGGCGGCCCTTGCGGACCAACTGATTGATTGTGGGCACTACGACATCCTTCTTCTTGACCCGGTGAGGAGTCTCGATCTTCGATGCACTCGCCGTCGATCCGCGGGATTCGGTCCATACGGAAAAATGACTGGCCGGACGTCGGGGACGACAGGATGCGTGCATCGGTCTGGAACGTCCAGACACAGAGATCAACTCTACCGGCTCGTCCCGGGCCGGTCAAAATGTGACGACGGGCGGAAGTACCGGCGAAATCAGGGAACCGTGGGGCCGTCGAGCACCGCGAGCGCCGCGACCGAGTCGGCGTGCAGCCGCGTGCTCGGGATCCGCTTCCACAGCGCCAGGTACAGCTCGCTCGTGGTACCACGCACCGATGCGTCGGCATCGCCGTTGCTGTGCACCAGCAGGGGCGGCCCGAAGGGCTGGGAGCTGGGGGCGATGATCCACGAATCGCCGCGGTCCGTCGGGTCGAAACGCACCCGTGCCCGTACGTCGGGGCGTTGCCCGCGCGCCGTCATCCGGGGGAAGAAGACGCCCAGCACCTCATCGACTCCATCGGCCGCGACGTCGGTCGTGACGCCCCAGCCGTGTTCCTTGCGCCCGAGCGCCTGCGCGAGGTCGACCACGTGGATCGTCGTCTCGTGCAACTGGCGGCGCGTCCAGAACGAGGCCGTCTCGTGCATGCGGGCGAAGTTCTCGACCGGCTCCTCGGGGTCGACCGCGTCGATCGCGGTCAGCAGCGCGGCCGCGCAGCCCGCGTACCAGTCGCCCAACCGGCCTCGTACGAGCGGCGACGGCTCGAGCGGCTGCCGCTGCCCGCTCAGCAGCGTCGCGGCGGCCCACCGATGCACCGTTCCGACGTGGATCACCAGATCCCGCGCGGACCATCCGGGGCAGGCGGGGACGTGCTCGGCGCCCGCGGCCTGGTCGGCGAGCTCGGCGAAGCGCTCGACGGCCTTCTCGAGTTCAGCCGCGCTCCGGGCGTGGTCGATCGTCATCAGGGTGCTCCAGGGGTGGGGAGATGAGCAGCTCTGCCAGGTGGACGGCCTCGACCCCGACCAGGTCGGTCAGCTGCGTGCGGCACGAGAACCCGTCCGCGACGATTCTCGCACCTTCGGGCGCGTTGCGGACAGCCAGAAGCAATTGTTGTTCGGCGACCGCGACCGAGACCTCGTAGTGACCCTGCTCGACCCCGAAGTTGCCGGCGAGTCCGCAGCAGCCGCCGAGCCGCTGGACCGTCGCGCCCGTGGAGGTCAGCAGCGCCAGGTCGTCGGTGAAGCCGACCACGGAGGCCTGATGGCAGTGCGGCTGCACCACCAGGTGGGTACCGGAGAGGTCAGGGGCCTGCCAGCCCTCGGTGCGGGTGAGCAGCTCGGCCAGCGTGAGGACGCCGCCGGCGACGTCGGCGGCCCTCTGCCGCACCTCGGCGGACCCGTCCAGCAACTCGACCGCATCGGTGCGCAGCACCGACAGACACGAGGGCTCGACACCCACGATCGGCACCCCTGCCTCGACGTAAGGATGCAGTCGGTCGACCGCGCGCCCGACCAGCTTGCGCGCGGTGTCGAGTTGCCCCGTCGTGATCCAGGTCAGGCCGCAGCAGGCGGAACGGTCGAGCGTCTCGACGGCGTAGCCAGCGTCCTCGAGCACCTGAACCGTGGCACGACCGGCGGCGGTCGTGAAGTACTCGGTGAACGAGTCGGCCCACAGCAGGACGCGGCCGTTCGGCGCCTCGGCCGGGGGCCGGCGTCGGCGTGCCCAGCGGCTGAAGGCGCCACGCGTCAGGCCGCCCTGGGCGAAGCGGGGCAGGCTGCGCCGCTGGTCGACTCCCGCGATCCAGCGGGCCAGGTGCTTGAGCCCCGGCACGGTCATCGCCAGATTGGCCAGGAACGCGACCGGTGCCGCGAGCCTCGCCCAGAACGGCAGCCGACCCAGGACGTAGTGGCTGCGGGGCCGGATCCGGCCCCGGTAGGCCTGATGCAGCACCTCGGACTTGTAGGTCGCCATGTCGACACCGGTGGGACAGTCGCTGGCGCAGCCCTTGCACGACAGGCACAGGTCGAGCGCCTCGTGCACCTCGGGCGCCGACCACCCGCCCGTGACGAGCCGGCCGTCGACCATCTCCTGCAGCACCCGGGCGCGGCCCCGCGTGCTGTCCTTCTCGTTGCGCGTGGCCTGGAACGAAGGGCACATGACGCCGGCCGGTGCGGCGGCGACACACTTGCCGACACCGGTGCAGCGGTGCACCGCGGCACCGAAGCTGCCTCCTGCGTCGCCGACCGTGTCGTGCAGCAGGCGCAGGCCGTCACGGCGGGCCTCTGGCATGCCGTCGGGCCAGGTGCGGTGCTGGCCGCGCAGATCGTCATCGATCGCGCGCGGGTCCACCAGGACGCCCGGGTTGAGCAGGTTCTCGGGATCGAAGACGCTCTTGACCTGTCCGAACAGCGCCATCGCGTCCTCGGAGTACATCAGCGGCAAGAGCTCGGACCGCGCCCGTCCGTCGCCGTGCTCGCCGGAGAACGAGCCGCCGTGGCGGGCGGCCAGGCGAGCGGCCTCGACGATGAAGTCGCGGTAGTGTGCGCGACCCTCACCGTCGTCGAGCGGGAAATCGATGCGCACGTGCACGCAGCCGTCGCCGAAGTGGCCGTAGGCCTCGCCGTGCAGCCCGTGGCCGTCGAGCAGATCATCGAACCCCCGCAGGTACGCACCGAGCTCCGCGGGTGGGACGGCGGCGTCCTCCCAGCCGGACAACGCCGGACGGTCCCAGATCCGCGAGGCCAGGCCCGCGCCTTCCTCACGGATCCGCCACAGCGTGGCCTGCTCGGCGGGATCCGTGACGTGTCGATGCCCGAGCGCCGAGGACGCCCGCACCACCTGATCGCCCAGCGACGCGAGCGCCGCGGCGTCGTCCCCCGCCAGCTCGACGTAGAGGAATCCGCCCCCAGCCGGGAGCTCCGGCACCGCAGAAGCGCCTTTGGCCGCGCGGAACACGTCGACGATGCGCGAACCGAGACCCTCACAGGCGACCGGATGGAACGGCAGCATCGCGGGGACGTCGTCGGCGGCCTCGGCCATGGTCGGATACGACAGCAGCACCAGGTGCGTCAGCGGGGGCACGGCCACCAGATCCACCGTGGCACCGAGCATCACACCCAGGGTGCCCTCGGTGCCGGCCAGGAACGAGGCCACGTCGAAGTCGTTCTCGGGCAGGAGATGCTCGAGGCTGTAGCCCGACACCTGTCGACCGAAGCGTCCGAACTCGGTGCGGATCGTGGCCAGCCCGCCGCCCACCAGGTCGCGGAGCCGGTTCAGGGTGGCCGAGGACGACGTCGCGGCGGATCCGAGCGTGAGCCGTTCGCCGGATGCGGTCACCAGGTCCAGGGCCGCGATGTTGTCCGAGGCGCGTCCGTAGCCGAGCGCGTGATTGCCGCACGCGTTGTTGCCGATCATGCCGCCGACGGTACAACGCGTGTGCGTCGACGGATCGGGGCCGTAGCGCAGGCCGTGGGGGGCGGCGGCCTGCTGCAGCACCGCGTGGACGACACCGGGATCGACGCGGGCGGTGCGCGCCTCCGGATCGATCTCGTGCACTCGGTTGAGGTGCTTGCTGAAGTCCAGCACCACCCCGGTCCCGATCGCGTTGCCGGCGATCGACGTGCCCGCTCCGCGCGACGTGACCGGCACACCGGTCCGCGCGCACACGTCGATCGTGGCGAGCACGTCCTCGACATGGCGCGGCCGCACCACGGCCTGGGGCACGACGCGGTACAGCGATGCGTCGGTGCTGTACAGCGCGCGGGTGATCGCCGAGTCGTCGACATCGCCGACTCCGGCGGTGCGCAGCTCCGCGACCACATCCTGTGCCACGACGGTCATGAGTAGCATGCTACTCCCGCCCACCTCGCCACACATCCCCGGAGGGGCGGTGATCTAGCGTCCGTCGACCCATGACCCGCGCCAGGAAGGTGGCTCAGCGTCCCTTCTCACCCCAAGACGTCACCGATCGGACGCTGACTCACCGCTCACCGGCGCATGGACAGCCCAGCTTCGCAGGTGGTCCACGCCTTCGATATTCCGCAGGAGGAGGTCCGCCGTCGCCATCAGGTGTTGACGCATGGCGGCGGCGGCACCGCGAGGATCTCCCGCGATCACGGCTTCGACGATCGGCGCATGCTCCTCCGCCACCTGCAGCAATGATCGCGTCTGGCCCACCGTCGACACGCCGCGCACCTGGATCGAGTCACGCAGCCGGTCGACCTCCTGCGACAGCCGCGGATTGCCCAGCGCCTCGCCCAGCGCCGCGTGCAGGGCACGGTCGTGGACGAAGAACGCCCCCTGGTCACCCGCGCGGGCCGCCGCACGCATCGACTCGAGCGCAGCCTCCAGACGCTTCGCCAACACCGGATCGGCCTGCACCGCCGCACCGGCCGCCGCCGGAACCTCCAGCAGCAGCCGCAGCTCGAACACATCGCGAATGTCCTCGGCCCGCACCCCGCGGACCGTGATGCCGCGATTGCGCTCGATCGTCACGAGCCCGAGATCAGCCAGGCGCAGCACCGCTTCGCGCACCGGCGTCCGCGAGACACCCAGCTCGGCCGACAGACGGTACACCGAGTGATGGCTCCCCGGCGGCAACTCCCCTCTCAGGATCTGCTCGCGCAGCCTGCTGAACACGTCCGTCACGTCACCACAGCTCGATCGACTGCTCGAGGATCGCGCCCACCGCGTCCTCGGTCACCTCGCGAGGCGCTGTCGCGAGCAGCCGCTGCTGCTTCATGGTGCCCTCGACCAGACCGTCGAGATCGCCCCGGCCGAAGCCGATCTCGGCCAGGCCCGACGGGATCCCCACATCGCGCATGATCCCGGACAGCACCGATGGCAGAAGCTCCGCGGGATCGTCCGGCACCTCGGCCTCGGGCGCGAGCAGCCGGGCCGCCCGCAGGTGCCGCTCCGGCGCGGCCTCGAACGTGAAGCGGAAGGCCGCCGGCGCAGTCAGCGACACCGCCATGCCGTGCGGCACCAAGCCGTGATCGGACTCCGGGTGCGCCGGGTAGTCCGCCGGATGGAAGTCCACCGGCGCCATGCCCGCGATCGGGTAGGCATTCGCGTGCGGGATGTGCACCCCGGCATTGCCGAACCCCAGGCCCGCGAACGTGGCAGCCATCGCCATGTCCGTCCGGGCCGCCACGTCATCGCCGTGACGCACCGCCGTGCGGAACGCGGTCGACATCAGCGACATGGCCTTCTCCGACCACATGTCGGCGATCGGATTCGATCCGCAGTACGGGACGCGCTGCTCGGCCGACTTGTGCTCGTACGAGGTGTAGGGCCGCGCCGTGTAGCTCTCGAGCGCGTGGCACAAGATGTCCAGTCCCGACGCCGCCGTGACCCCCGCCGGCTGCGACAAGGTCAGCTCCGGATCGACGATCGCGAATGCCGGGCGCAGTCGCGCATGGGAGATGCCGGTCTTGACGTGCTGGCTGACGACATCGAGCACACAGATCGTGGTGCTCTCGCTGCCCGTGCCGGTCGTGGTGGGCACCGCGATCAGCGGCACCAGCGGCTTGGACGGAGCCCGACCGCCACCCACGGGAGCATTGACGTAGTCCATCAGGTCCCCGTCATTGGTCGTCAGCAGATTGACGGCCTTCGCCGTGTCGATGCTGCTGCCACCGCCGACCGCGACGATCGCATCGAACGGGCCTTCGGCGCGACCGAACGCGATCGCCTCCGCCAGGCTGCCGTCCGTGGGTTCGACACGCGAACGGTCGTAGACCACCGCCTCGATGCCGCCGCGCTGTAGATCGTCGGCGATCTCGGCCGGGGCACCGGTCGCCGCGACTCCCGGATCGGTGACGACCAGGACCCGGCGCGCTCCCAGCTGTGCCAGGTCGTACCCGAGCTCGTGGCGCGCTCCCGCACCGAATTTCAGGCCCGGGGCCCCATAGGTGAAGATGGATTCGGGATGGGCTGGCGCGAACGTCACGGCGACTCCTGACTGGTCGGCTGGGTCCCGGGGACTCCAGTCCGGCCAGGATACGGAACCGACCGTCTCGACCGACCGCTGTGTCGATACGTCTACCCTGGTGAGCCGAAGGAGGTGGACACGTGCGCTGGTCCCCCAGATCTGCGATCGTGCTCTGCGCGATCGGTGTCGCGGCACTCGGTGGATGCACGGCCGGGAACGGCACACCCGTGCCCACCTCGAGCGCAGCCACCACGCCTCCCGATGTCTCGCCTCACGAGTCGGGCCCGCAGAGCCCGATCGGCTACGGCCTGGAGGTGCCGAAGGGCGCCGTTCAGCTCGGGCCGCTGATCCGGTTACGCAGCGAGGCGCTCGTCGAGGCCTACCGTCCCGAACTCGAGGCAGCCCGAGCCGACCGTGAGGCCAAGTTGCTGCAGAAGGCCCAGGAGGACGCAGCCCCGGGCGAGACGCCTACGACGCCGACTCCCACGCCCGACGATCCGCCCAGCGACGACTCGTTCAAACTCCTCGACGACGCCGTGCGACCCGACACGGTCATCTCGGTCATGCGCATCGACGGCGACCCGGCCCAGGTCACCCGCCGCATGCTGGCCCAGCTCGCGGCCCTGCTCCCCGACGTCGAAGTCCCGACCGACGACCTGTCGGCCACCTGCGACACCGCCGACGACCGCGTCGTCCGCTGCGACTTCGACGCGACCGGAGCAACGGCCGACAAGCGCGACGTCCGGGTGCGCATGACGGTCGACCCCGGCAATCTGAAGACCCGGACATCGCCTCCCTCGTCGCAACGCAGTCCGGTCATGACCCTGCAGGTCAGCTACGTCGGCGATCCCCGCCTCGGGCAGGAGACCCGCGAGTCCCACGAACTGAGCGACGTCGAGAACGTCGACGACGTGCCCGAGCAGTCGGGCCTGATCTGGCCGCGCATGGACATCGATGCCGGCGCCGACGCCAAACTGGTCGACGGCTGGGTCGCCCCCGAGAGCAGCACGATCCTGCTGAGCGGCTTCAAGCCGTCGTTCGTGGCCCTGCACGTCGATCGCGCCAACACCGCCGACGCGGTCGCCCGCGACTGGGTCACCGACCGCATCACGGGCGAGCCGGACAAGGACGTCGTCGAAGACCTGAACGAGGTCAGCACGACGTACAGCGGAAGCGCCAAGAACGGCACCTACTACCGGGGCACCCACGTGCTCTCGGCACGCGGCAACTACGTCCTCCTCATGGTGTACCCGCACAAGACCCCCCACTAAGACCGCTGGCGAGTCACTCGTTGCCGCTGAGGAGTCGGTTGCTGCGCGAGTTTGGCGGGCTTGGTCGCCTCTCCCGCTCCCTCGTGCCTCGGTCGCTGGCGACTGAGATCTGACGGGCTGGCTTGAGTCATCGCGTGACTCGCGTTCGTGCGGTTGCGACTCGACCGGTTTCTCGGCTTCGTGAGGTTCCGTGGCTGAGGCGCCTACGCCATCTCACGTCACCGCTTGCTTGCGTTGCGTGGCGCTCACCAAGTCACACAGATCGCACTCGCGAGCAGGCAGCTGACGGACAGCCTTTCGTCTCACCGGCTCGCGAGAGCGACTCTGTGACTCGTGAGCGCGACCCGTGCTCACCTCACACGTGCTCACCTCACACGTGGTCACTTCACCCGTGGTCACCTTGCGCGGGGTCACCTCACATGAGGTGACATGGAGCGGGTGGGTCAGCGGTAGTCGTCGCGGTGCGTCAGGGCGTGGTCGACCATCGGGAGCACCGGGGCGTACGTGGTGCCGATCTCGGCGACCGGGACCCACTGCGCGAGGTCGGTCGAGCCGCCGACGTCGATGACCTCGGTCGGGGCCGCCGTGTCGACCGTCACCGCGTAGAGCAGATGGACGCCGTGATAGTCCTCGTACATGTCGTCGCGCCCCTCATCGACGATATGGATGTCGTGCACCTCGACCAGCCGGGACGTCAACGCCGCGAGGCCCGTCTCCTCGTACAACTCACGCACCACCGCGTCGTTCGGCGACTCACCATGGTCCACTCCCCCACCGGGAAGAGTCCACCAGCCTGGCGGATACCCCGTCGCAGAGATGCGCGTCAGCAACATCTCGTCGACCCCGTCGCGTGATCTGTACGCCACGGCGTAAGCACCCAATCGCTGCGTACGGCGTGGTTCGGGAGCCGGCACGGGACGCTCATCAGGCACGGGTTCATAGAATCACAGGATGAGTGCGCTCGAACCGCTCCCCGTGATCACCTCCCCACCCAAGGAGCGGGTCGCGTACCTGGACAACGCCCGCTACTGGGTGATGCTCCTGGTGGTGATCGGGCACTCCCTGACCCAGTACGTGGCGATGGACTCCGCCCGGGCCGTCTACGTGTGGATCTACTCGTTCCACATGCCGTTCTTCATCCTGATCTCCGGCTATACCGCGCGCCGCTACATGGGCGACGCCCGGCAGGTGAAGCGCATCGTCAGCACGCTCGTCGTGCCGTACCTGCTGGTCGAGACGTCCCTGCAACTCATCACCCGCCACTACGACGGCACCCCCGAACACCTCGCCATCCTGTCGCCGCAGTGGCTCGCGTGGTTCATGGCCGCCCTGTTCGTCTGGCGCCTCACCACGCCGATCTGGAGGGCCCTGAAGTACCCGATCACGACCTCGATCGTGATCTCGCTGCTGGTCGGCCTGATCGAGATCCCGAACGTCCTGGCACTGCCGAAGATCCTCGGGTTCCTGCCCTTCTACGTCGTCGGCCTGCACATGAGTCGCGAACGCTTCCTCTGGCTGACCCGCACCCCGGTCCGGGTCGGATCGGCCATCGTCCTGACGGTCGCCTTCGTGATCTGCTACCTGTACTCGAAGAACTGGACCGTCGACTGGCTGCTGTGGAAATCCCGCTACGACGAGGCCCCCCTCGGCGCCACACCCCTCGAGGGCATCACCCAGCGCGCCGAACTGCTCGTGATCGGTTTCGTACTGACGTTCGCCGCCCTGTCGCTGGTGCCGAAGACACGGTCGATCACGACCCGCCTGGGCGAGCGCACCTTCTACTGCTATCTGCTGCACGGCTACGTGATCTTGTTCCTGCGCGAACAGTTCCACGTCTTCGAGGACACCGAACAGTACGGCGTGAAGGCCGTCATCGGTGCGATCCTGATCGCGATCGTGCTCGCCAACCTGCTGATGACCGAACCGGTCAAGCGGCTGTTCCGGCCGATCTTCGAGCCCAGATTGACCTGGCTGTTTCGCCCGGTTGAGAAGCGCGCCTAGCGCGCCTAGCGCGCGGAGCGAACGGGCGCGCCAGCGGAGCGAGAGCCGACGCGCCGAAGGCGCCCTGGCGAGGCTCGCTCCAAGCAGGGAGGTACCCCAGCGGCTGGCGACCGATCGTGGCGGCGGCCCACCGGTCCTCGTCTCTCGCGACGGCGACCCGGACACAGCAGAACGGCCCCCGCGAAGCGGGAGCCGTTCTGTCGGGATCTCTCGATCAGCTGTCGTACGAGACGAAGTCGCTGTCGTCGATCGTGATGGCATCGGTGCCGAAACCGTAGTCGAAGTCGCCGTAGCCGGTGACGGCATAGGCGGCCTGACGGGCCTCTTCGGTGGGCTCGACCCGGATGTTGCGGTAACGGTCCAGACCGGTACCCGCCGGGATGAGCTTGCCGATGATGATGTTCTCCTTCAGGCCACGCAGCGAGTCCGACTTGCCATGGATCGCGGCATCGGTCAGGACACGCGTGGTCTCCTGGAACGACGCGGCCGACAGCCACGACTCGACGGCCAGCGAGGCCTTCGTGATACCCATCAGCACCGGACGGCCCGAGGCGGGCGTGCCACCCTCGGCCACGACGCGGCGGTTCTCCTCCTCGAAGATCGCGCGGTCGACCAGGTCGCCCGGGATCAGCTGGGAGTCGCCCTGCTCGATCACAGTGATGCGACGCAGCATCTGGCGCACGATGATCTCGATGTGCTTGTCGTGGATCGCCACGCCCTGCGAGCGGTAGACCTCCTGGACCTCGTCGACCAGGTGCTCCTGAGCCCGACGGACACCGAGGATGCGCAGGACCTCCTGCGGGTTCGGGGTACCGTGCGTGAGCTGCTGGCCCACCTCGACATGATCGCCGTCGCTGATCAGCAGGCGCGCACGCTTGGACACCGGGTACTCGAACGGCTCGGAGCCGTCGTCGGGGGTGACCACGAGCTTGCGGGCCTTGTCGGAGTCGTCGATCGCGATGCGACCGGCGGCCTCGGTGATCGGCGCCTGGCCCTTCGGGTTACGGGCCTCGAACAGCTCGACGACGCGCGGCAGACCGTGCGTGATGTCGTCGCCGGCCACACCACCGGTGTGGAACGTACGCATCGTCAGCTGCGTGCCGGGCTCGCCGATCGACTGCGCCGCGATGGTACCGACGGCCTCGCCGATGTCGACGAGCTTGCCGGTAGCCAGCGAGCGGCCGTAGCACTTGGCGCACGTACCGGCCTTGGCATCACAGGTCAGAACCGTACGGACGCGGACCTCGGTGACACCGGCCTCGACCAGCTGCGCGATCTCGACGTCGCCGAGGTCGCCACCGGCCGGAACCAGCACGTCGCCGGTCTCGGGGTGGGTCACGTCGGTGGCCGCCGAACGCGCGTAGGCCGACGTCTCGACGTTCTCCGCCGCGACCACGCGGCCGTCCTCGGCGGTGACGGCG
>Ga0182737_1003403_pt1 | contig 11750 bp, 11 predicted proteins | sample eDN5th30CBELigOP_FD_128878 | JGI IMG/M metagenome (GOLD analysis project Ga0182737, IMG submission 128878) | Enriched Organic Plus compost microbial communities from Emeryville, California, USA - eDNA 5th pass 30_C BE-Lig OP (version 2) (version 2) ... | reverse complement strand
CGTGCAGCAGCAGGTGGACGCGATCCTGACCGGCGGGACCACTGCGGTCCTGCTCGTGGTCGGCATCGTGACGGTGCGGCTCGCGATCGGCCGGTTCGTCGCGTGGCGGATCGGTGACGACGAGAACTGACCGGACGATCTGCCGGCGGACGCAAGGATCTGGCCGCACTCGTGTGGGCATGATCGACGCGCATGGAAACACGCACGCACGCAGTGGCAACCAGGCGGGAGGACAGTTCACGTCCCGCCGCAATCCGGCGCCGGCGGGCGCGCTGATCGGGTCGGCGGCGCCGGATCGTGACGAGGTGCACGCCGCGGCGACCGGTCTCGGCCGGATCGGCACGGGCGGTCCTGACGAGGGTGCTCGGCTGGTGCTCTGGTGGTCCATCGGGTTCGGTCGCGGCGGCAACGTCCGGCCCGCGCAGGACATTCGGGAGCAGCTCGCCGCGCTCGACGAGTACGGGGAGGACCCGGCGCAGGCGGAGCTGGTGGCTTCGTCGACGCGGGCGTTGCAGTGGCTGCTGGGGGATGCGGACACACCCATCGCGTGACCGCGCATGTGGTGGACGTGAGCCCTCACGCACGAACCGACACTGTCCCGCCTGGCGCGACCCGCACCTGCATCAGCTGCAAGCGGACCCGGACGTTGGACGCGTTCGCACTGATCGACCCGGGCGCGGGCACGATCGACCGCCGTCGCGTGTGCACCGTGTGCCTCACCGCGGTCGACGAGTTGCTCCGGTCGGGGAACACGAACCTCACCGACATCTCTCGCCGCACCGGGGTGTCCACTCCCACGATCCGGCAACGCCGGGACGAGCTCGGGGTGACCGGTCGCGGGTACCGCCGGTTGAACGATATCGACGCGCTCACAGAACTGACCCTCGCGAATCATGACCCGGCAGTGATCGCGGACCAGCTGAACGTGGAGGTCCATACGGTCCGCCGCAGGCAGGTGGATCTGGGGTTGCGTGAACCGGACGCCCGTTTCCGGCGGACGGATGACTCGGTCCTGGCGCGGGCGGAGCAGATGCTGCGGGAGGAACGCGCGTCGTACAGCGAGACGGCCCGCACTGTCGGTGTGGACGTGGATACCCTGCGGCGGCACTTCCCGGGTTTGGGGTGGACCGCGGACGATTTCGCGACGATGGCGTCGATCCTGTCGACCCCGGAGCTTCGGCGTCTGCACGTCGAACTGTTCGGAGCGTCCACGCCCTGACCCGGGGGAGGGCGGGCTATGGTCGTCGGTGACGGCCTCGCTGAGCACAGCGGGGCCGTTGCCTTCCGTCCAGGGATCTCATAACAAGAGCGCTCCAGATTATGAGATAGTGAGCTAGATCATAAAACGGAGGTGGGTTGTTATGGGATCCCAGCCACGCACCCCTGCGGGCACCCCCGCCGGCGGCCAGTACGGTCGGCTGCGCAACACCGCACCCACCAGCGCACTGCAGGACACCGGGTGGCCGGGGATCGAGCACACCACCCACGAGTGGCACCCGACCACCGAGTACGGGGTGCGAGCGACCCGCGCCACGGAACGACCGCAGACGTACGAGGCCGCCGTGCCCCCGATGATCGCCGCCCTCACCCCGCACCTGTCCGCTGAGGCGATCGCCGAAGCGGAGGAAGCAGTCCAAGAGCTCAGCCGATTCGACGCGGAGATGGGCGCCCAGGTGGCAGGCTTCGCGCCCGTCCTGCTGCGCTCCGAGTCCGCGTCCTCCTCCCAGATCGAGCATCTGACCGCCAGCGCCCGAGCGATCTTCTCCGCCGAGCTCGGAGCCAAGGCCGGGCGGAACGCAGAACAGATCGCCGCGAACACCCGCTCCCTGCAGGCCGCCCTGGACCTGTCCACGCAGGTCACCCCGAAAACGATCGCAGGCATGCACGAAGTGCTCATGGCCGGGCAGCTGCGGCACACCCCGGGGACGTTCCGCACCGAGCCGGTGTGGATCGGCACCCGCAGCGACAGCCCCATCGGGGCGGAGTATGTCGCCCCGCACCACGACATGGTTCCCGCCCTCATCGACGACCTGACAAGGTTCGCGAACCGCCTGGACGTGCCCGCTCTCACATCGGTGGCGATCGCGCACGCCCAGTTCGAGACCATCCACCCGTACACGGACGGGAACGGGCGCACCGGACGCGCCCTGGCCCAGTCGATGCTCCGGTTCCGTGGCGTGACCCGCAACGTCGCCGTGCCCGTCTCCGCAGGTCTGCTCGCCGACGTCGAGGGGTACCACCGGGCGTTGAACGCCTACCGTGCCGGGGACATCGAACCGATCGTGCGCGCGTTCTCGAACGCGTCCTTCCGCGCCGTCGGGAACTCCCGCCAACTGGTCGGGGACATCGCCACGATCCGGGAGTCCTGGAACGGGATGCTGAAGGCCCGCCGAGACAGCAACGCGTGGAAGCTGCTGGACGTGCTCACCCGCAGACCGGTGCTGGACTCCGCGACCGCCGCCGCCGAGCTCGGGATCGCGCAACCGAACGTGTACCCGCCGATGCGGGCGCTCGTGGACGCCGGGATCGTGAAGTCGAAGGCCGAACACCAACTGGGCCCGTTCTGGCGCAGCGACGAGATCCTGCACGCCATCGACGAGTTCGCCGAGCGTGCCGGTCGTCGCGCCCACCCGTAACCGGGCACCGCGCATGTGCAGGACATGAACCACCCCCTGCACCTCATCACCCGCGAAGCTCAGGCGATCGCCACGTTCGCCGCCGTCGCCGTCAAGGACGACATCTCACCGATCCTGCAGGCCGTGCACATCACCGTCGCCGGGGAGGTGCTCACCGTCCAGGCCACCGACCGGTACATGGCGGTTCGGATGACCTCCCGTCTTGCACCCGGTGAGCTCCGGGTCGACGGGGAGTGGGTGGTGGACGTGCACGACCTCGCCGCCCATGTCGCGAAGCAGCGTGCAGCGAAGATCGACGCCTTGGCACCGGTAGAGATCACCGTCGGGGAGCCCGGGGAGCAGATGGTGATCCGGTCCATGGCGGGGACAGACACGTACCCGGTCGACCAGCGTCGACTCAGCTACCCGCCGGTGGGGCGCCTGTTCCCCGAGCACGGGTTCGATGGCCCCTTCGCAGACGAGTACCTCCCCGTCGGGTACGACATGCACCTGCTGACCCGCCTAGCGAAGCTGCGCACCCCCACCGACCTGCGCGTCAAGGCGAAGCCCGCGGAGACCGCCATGTATGGGATGCGGTTCCTGCCCGCCCGGCAGGGGTTCTCCAAGCCGAAGCCGGCACCCATGTACCTGTTCCGGCAGGAGCCCGACGGCAGCCGGTACGGGGTGGAAGCGCTCATCCAGCCGAACACCCGCGGATACGACTGCTGACAGCGGATCGAACGGGAACGGGGACCCTCGCTGCGTCTGGGATACGCTCGCGAACCATGAACGCGGATCAGCTCGTCGGTGAAAGAGTGCACGTTCTGATGCGCCGTGCCCGCATCGGACAGGAGCAGCTCGGTCAGGTGATCGGGATTGCCCAGGCGTCGGTCAGCAAGAAGCTCCTCGGGCAGCGCAGTTGGACGTTGGACGAGCTGATCGCTGTGGCACGCTTCCTGGAGGTCGAACCGGCAGACCTGTTGCCCGGACCGGACTACACCCCGGTACTGGAAGGTCGAGGCCGAGCAGACCGGGGCGGCTGAACCGGGCCGGTGCGCTCGCTCAGGAGAACAAGTCCACCTCATCGAGCGTGCTACGGAACCGCGGTCGGAGACGAGGGAGCGAGTGGTCCGCGTCGTCTCCGAGCAGGTCGCTCACCGTCCACGTCTGCATGTGCGTCTGCCGGGGAAGGAGCATCCCGACCCGGCGGATCCGGTGCTCGTCACCCAGGTCCAGGAGCACATACCCGACCAGCTGTAGGAGCGCCTCCCGAAGCCACGGGCGGGTGACCTGCTCTCTCGTCTTCACCTCTACCAGCAGGTCCCCGACGGCGAGGTCCGCGTCCGCACCGCCGACCGCCCAGCTGCCCTCGAACATCGGGTTCGGCTCGTACCGGGGCACCGCAGCGATCGGTGTGGGCCGCGCATGTGCACGGCATGGACCATCATGACGCTGTGGATCACCGATCCGATGCACGGCAACGGCCCGACCATGCCGACGGGCTACAAGACGCGCCGATTCGGGACACGGTGGGCGAGATCGAGGGATATAGTCCGGTACGTGCTTGGAACATCGCTGACAGTCGGTGACATCGTCGCTGCAGAGGCCATCGGTGCGACGGCGATCGCGGGGCACGCCGGTCTTGCCCAGCATGTGCTCTGGGCGCATGCCTGCGAGATGCATGACCCGGTCGAGTGGTTGGGGCCGGGAGAGCTGTTGATGACGATCGGCCTGTGCGTGCCGGCGAGTCCATCGGAACAAGCGGCGTTCATCGATCAGCTGGCGGATGCCGGATTGGTCGGGATGATGGTCGGCGACCATCCCACCCTTCCGGGGATCACCGAGCTGATGCGAGAACGTGCTGAGGCCCGAGCGTTCCCCATCCTGCTCGTTCCAGCGGCAACACCGTTTGCTGCTGTGGCACGTCTCGTTGCGGCGGCGAACTCTGCGCAGCAGACGATGCAGGTGCTGCGCCTGGCGAAGCTCTATCAAGTCGCTTCCTCTGTCGGTGAGGATCCAGTCAGCTTGATCGCTGCGCTTGAACGGGTCCTGGGCACCGCGCTACGGGTCGAGGACCGAGAGACAGGTCTGGTGCTGCTTGGCGCGAAGCCGGAAACGGAGGCAGAGGCGGGGGAGCGACGCATGACGCTGGATGGCGAGCCGCCGCTCGATCTCGTCCTGGCGACGCCGGACGCGCGCCTGGATGCGTTCTCCCTGGTGCACGTGCGACTGATCGTCCAGGTCGCAGCATCGCGATACAACGACGCGGTGGAGAGCCGAGCGGCGCGCGGCTCCGCTGCTCTGGCCGAGGCCATGTCGGGCGGCACGCGAGCAGATCTGGACGCTCTTCTGGACGGGTATCGTCTTGCGGCGGGATATCGGGTCGTGGCTCTACCGGTATCGAGTTGGTCGTCTGCCCGTCGGGCGGTGGCGCTTTCGCGTCTTCCGGCGCTCACCATGGCAGGCGTGAAGAGCGGAATGATCCTGGTCCCCGAGGCAGTCGTGCCTGAGCTGAGGAAACTGCTCCGCATGCTGAGCGTTGCCGCAGGTGCCTCTTCTGTGTTCCTTGCTACGGGCGACATGCATGTCGCGCTTCTCGAAGCCCAGCAGTGCCTCGAATGGGCGCATCCGGGTGGCGAGTTCTGGGCCGAGTTCAAAGGGGTGCATGTCTCTCTGCTGACGCGCTCAATACGTGAAGCGGAAGAAGTGGTCACGAGAGTTCTCGAGCCGATCGCCGGCGATGATGCGCGTTCAACCCTGATGCGAGAGACGCTGTTCGCCTATCTGGAGAATGATCGCAGGTGGGAGCCCACTGCGACCGCGTTGTCGATTCACCGGCAGACGCTGGCATACCGGCTGAATAGGTTGCATGAACTCACCGGGCTTGATCTCTCTACGACGGCGGGTGTCTCAGCGGGTTGGATCGCCATGCATGCCTGGCGTCAGTTGAGGGGGTAAGTCAGGACTGCCGCGTAGGCTCCGGATTGATGCCCTTATTTCAGACGATAGTACGAGGAGCATGGATATTTCATACCTTCGTGCGATCTTCATGGCGAGATCCTTCCTCTAGCGTGAAACCCATCCGCGCACGGCCGAAAGCGAAATGGAAGAGCACGTATGGGGCGACAGAGCTTGAACGAGATCCTTCTCTCGCTGGAGTGCCCAGATCGTCCTGGCATCGTGCATGCTGTGGCAGGATTCCTGCTTCATCACGGTTGCAACATCGTCGATAGTCAGCAGTTCGGCGATAGCAGGACAGGACGCTTTTTCCTGCGCATTCGGGCTGAGTCTGTTCAGCCGGTCGATCTGCCCTCTCTGGAGGTGTCTTTCGCTGGTTTGGCGGATAAATTCGGCATGCTCTGGCGGCTGGAGGACGTCAGACTTCGGACGCGGGTTCTGATCATGGTCTCCACGGCGGATCACTGCTTGAACGAGTTATTCGACCTTTGGCGCAATGACCTCGCACCAATCGAGATCGTCGGAGTGGTCTCGAACCATGACGTCCTGCGTGGTGTCGTCGAGCGTGAGGGAGTTACCTTCCATCACGTCCCGGTCCGCACCGAGAACAAGCCCATCACAGATCGGGCTCTGCTCTCGTTGGTGGAGGAGACAGGTACAGATCTTGTAGTGCTCGCCCGGTACATGCAGATCCTCGGCAACGAGGTCTGTGAGCGATTGCGGAATCGTGTGATCAATATCCATCACTCGTTCTTGCCGGGGTTCAAGGGGGCCCGCCCGTATCACCAGGCGTATGAGCGAGGAGTCAAGGCTATCGGGGCGACCGCCCACTATGTGACCGCTGACCTGGACGAGGGGCCGATCATCCAGCAGAGCGTTGTCAGCGTCGATCACCGTGCCGCTCCCGAAGATCTTGTGGTCGCGGGGCGAAGAGCCGAGCGCATGGCGCTTGCGCAGGCAGTCACGTGGCATGCCGAGCGGCGAGTGTTCGTGGACGGACTGAGGACCATCGTTTTCGATTGACATCGCAAGGAGAGCACCATGGAACGACTCGTCGACCGCTCGATCGGCACCGGACTCTTTACCGACAGCGCTTCTGAGGGGCTGCCTGATCGCGCGCGCGTCGTGGTCGTCGGTGGCGGCGTCGTGGGCTCGAGCATCGCCTGCTCGCTTGCCGAGGAAGGCGAGCACGATGTTCTCCTGCTCGAGGCCAACACAATCGGCAGCGGTACGACATGGCATGCAGCTGGGCTCGTCAACGGGGCCAGGGCATCCACGGTGCTCACGAGGCTTTCCCTGTACAGCAGAGACGTGTACGAGGGGCTTCAAGAGCGCTCCGGAGTCGATGTCAATTGGCAGCGTTCGGGCTCGCTCTCTTTGGCGCGTACCGATGGTCGTGTGGATGAACTGCGCTATCAGTCGAACGTGGCCCGCAGCACAGGGGTCGAAGCGGAGATGATCGACGAAGCCGAGCTGCGCAGCATCTGGCCTCTTGTCAACCCGGCCGGTGTGAGAGCCGGCCTGCTCATCCCGGGTGATGGGCACATCAACCCTGGGTATGCGGCGGTGGCGTTTGCGAAGCTCGCGTATGAAGGGGGCGTCATGATCCGGGAACGGGTCAGAGTCCTTGAAATATTGGTACGGGACGGCGCGGCCGCGGGAGTGCGCACTGATCGCGGAGACGTCACCGCTGAGGTTGTCGTGCTCGCGGCGGGTCTCTGGTCGCGTGAACTCGGTCACGCTGCCGGTGTGCCATTGCCGCTATACCCTGCCGAGCACGTCCATGTTCGGACGAATCCGATCGAGGGCGCGGTGCCGAGCCTCCCCGTGCTCCGTGATTTGGATGCCAGTTACTACCTGAGGCACGAGCACGGGCGACTGCTCGTAGGCGCCTTCGAGCCGGACGGCATCCCTCGAGCGGTCGGGGAGATATCCACTGCGGGGTTCGCCGAGTTCCCCCCTGATTGGGAGCATTTCTCATCGATCCGGGCGCAGGCCGAGCGCACAGTGCCTGCCATCCAGGCGGCCGGCTATGACAGATTCCTGAATGCACCGGAGAGCTTCACGCCTGACGCCAACTTCCTACTCGGCGAGACCGGAGAAGTGCGCTCGCTCTACGTGGCGACAGGAATGAATTCGCAGGGAATTATCTTCGCTCCAGCAGTCGGGCGAGAACTGGCGGCCTGGATCATCTCAAGGAATCCGCAATTTGATTCGTCAACGGTGGATGTACGACGGTTCTCGCGTCATCAGGCCAACCGTCGGTACTTGCATGAGCGTACCAGCGAGGGCCTTGGTCGGCTCTACGCGATGCACTGGCCGAAGCTGGAAATGCGGACAGCTCGTGGGGTCCGACGTACGCCATTGCATGAGCCCCTTGCCGCGCTCGGTGCGGTGTTCGGCGAGGTGAACGGCTGGGAGCGGGCTAACTGGTACCGGGATCCGAGTACTGTCCATGACGAGGGGTACAGCTATCGTCGCCCAGGCTGGTTTGAGCGCGTCGCGGATGAGCATGCTGCAGCGCGAGAGTCGGTGGCATTGTTCGATTTGAGCTCGTTCGCCAAAGTCGAGGTTGCTGGGCCGGAGGCCCTTCGTGTCGTGCAGGAGGTGTTTACCTCGGATCTGGATGTTGCGATTAACCGCGCGGTCTACACCCTGCAACTCAACACCGCCGGGGGTATCGTTCTGGACGCGACGGTGACACGCCTGGCTACGGACCGGTTCCTCGTGGTCACGCCTGCGGCCACGCTTGAGGTGACGCTCTCAGTGCTTCGCCGGGTTGCAGGCGGCAAGGCGGCAGCGGTGTTCGATGCGACGGCGGCGTTCGCCACCATCCTCGTGACTGGCCCGAAATCACGGGAGTTGCTGGAGCGCGTCTCGCCGGAGGACTGGACGGACGCGGCGCAGCCGTATTTGACAGGACGCCAGGTGGAGATCGCGCGCGGGTACGCTTACGCGCTCCGCGTCAGCTTCGCAGGCGAACTCGGGTACGAACTGTATGTGAGCAGCGAGCTCGCCAGAGACGTGTTCGACGCGCTTTGGAATGAGGGTGCCGCTCTAGGGGCAAGGCTCGCCGGGTACTTCGCGCTGGATACGCTGAGGGCGGAGAAAGGATTCCGGCATCTGGGTCACGACATGGGCCCGGCTGACGATCCACGTTCCGCAGGGCTCTGGTTCACCGTCGATCTCGAAAAGGGTGACTTCATCGGGCGAGAGGCGGTTGCGAAGAGCACCGCCGAGACGCTGAAGCACCGGACGTTGTACTTCGCGCTGGATGATCCTGAGCCGATCCTGGTGCATGACGAGGCGGTCTTCCGTGAGGGTCAGCTGGTGGGTCGTGTGCTCAGCGGCGGATATGGTTACACCCTCGGTCGTTCCGTCGGACTCGTTGCCGTTGATCCCGCCGTGGACATCACCTCTGGCTCTTGGGAGGTGGAGTGCGGGGCGGCGCGATTCTCCGCGCAGATCTCTACTCGGCCGTTCTACGATCCTCGCGGAACCCGGCTCCGAGACTGAGTCTGGGGCTCGGGAAAGGGCGTCTCGGTCAGTCGAGAGTGTCCACGAACCAGACTGTGGTCGAGCCCGGAATGATCGAGGCCGGGTGCGGTCGTGCGCTGCTGCTCAGCACGAGTTCGAGACCGGCGGGAGGGGGGAGCTCGATCGGATGCTCTGCGAAATTGCTCCTGATCTCCCAGCCGTCGCCGCGCCGGAAGACGAGGAGGTCATCCTCCTCTGCACTAAGCCATGTCAGCGGTCCTGCTGATGCAGTGATCTGCCGACGTGCGCGCAATGCCCGACGGTAGAACGCTAGTGTCGAGTTTGGGTCCTGCTGCTGGGCTTCAACGGACAGAGAGGCGAACGAACTCGGCTGGGGTAGCCAGGCGCCGGCTGGTCCGAAGCCGTATGAGGTCCCTGAGGAAGTCCAGGGCAGTGGCACGCGAGCTCCGTCACGCCCACGGTGCTGGCCGTTCGAGCGCCGCCAGATCGGATCATCAAGGCACTCCTCGGGGAGGTCGCCGACTTCGGGGAGTCCGAGCTCCTCGCCTTGATATAGATAGGAGGAACCGGGAAGGGCGAGAATGAGCGCGGTCGCTGCTCGTGCGCGCTGCAGGCCGCGGGGCGCATTCCCGGTGTTCATCTGGCCGCCGGAGTCGAGCCAGGTGCGCACAGCTGAGGCGGAGTCGAACGCGTAGCGAGTCGGGTGCCGAATGACGTCGTGATTCGATAGCACCCAGGTCGAGCTGGACCCGACGCGTTCGGCTTCAGCAAGGTTCCTGGCGATCACCTCACGAAATGTCGCAGCTCTCCACGGAGCGCTCAGCAGGTCGAAGTTGAATACCTGATCGAGCATCCCCTTCGACGCGTACCGGGCTCTTCGCGTTGCCGGTACCCAGGCCTCGGCAACAGCCATAAGTGCCGGGGTCTGCGCCCGGAAGACCTGGTTCCACTGCGAGTAGATATCCTCGAGCTCATCGCGATCGTAGAGGGGATCACTTCCGTCGTCCGGCAACTCGAGAGTGTCCGGCCTGTTTCGCAAAGGCGCGGTAAGGTCCTTAGCGAGACCGTGCGCCACGTCCACCCGGAAACCGTCGACGCCCAGGCCCGCCCAGTGGCGGATCGTGGTGATGAAATTGGAGCGCACATCGGGGTGCGACCAGTTCAGGTCAGGTTGTGCCGGGTCGAACAGATGCAGGTACCACTGTCCGTCCTCTGTAGGCTCCCAGGCTGACCCGCCGAATTGCGAAGTCCAGTTCGACGGTGGACGTCCGGGATCCTCCGGGTCTCCGTCCATGAAGATGTATCGACCCCGCGAGGGGTGGCCGGGCGGGGTGGCCAGTGCCTCCTGAAACCAGGGGTGCTGCGAGGAAGTGTGATTGGGTACGAGGTCCACGATCACGCGTATCCCATGATCGTGCGCGACGCGCACGAGCTCGGCGAAGTCGTCGAGCTTGCCGAAAACGGGGTCGACCGCACGATGATCCGCGATGTCGTATCCGCCATCGACCATCGGCGAGACGTAAAACGGGCTCAGCCAGATCGCGTCGATTCCGAGCTGACTCAGGTAGGAGATCCGGGAGGCGGCACCGGCAAGGTCCCCGATGCCGTCACCGTTTGAGTCGGCGAAGCTTCTCGGGTAGATCTGGTAGACGACGGCTTCGCGCCACCAATCCTGGTCAACCAACCTCGACGACTTCAACGCCGGCCCTCCTCAACTTCAGCAGCGCGTCGGTGTCGGCCCCGCGATCGGTGACGAGCGTGTTGATGACCCCCGTCCTGCAGATCTGCGCGAACGCTGTGCGCCCGACTTTCGTCGAATCTGCGACGACGATCACTCGCCTGGCGCGTTCCGCCATGAGCCGGTTGATGGCGGCCTCCTCCTCGTGACTGGCGGTGGCACCCTCGGCGGCGTCGATGCCGCCCACGCCGATCACCGCGACATCGAGCGCGATCTGCTTCAAGGTGACTGCAGCTAGCGCGCCGACCAGTTCGTAGGAGGCGGATCTCGCGACGCCTCCGGTCAGCACAGTCTTGACCGCGGGACGCACGACGAGTTCGTTGGCGATGTTTACCGCGTTGGTCACGATCGTTAGCGAGTGCGGCGAGGGGGTCTGCTCTCGCTCCGTTTCGGTGGCGAGCGCACGTGCGACCTCGGTGGAGGTAGTGCCGCCGTTGATGCCGACGACCGATCCCGGAGGGATGATTCGCGCCACAGCGGCGGCGATCGCCAGCTTCTGCTCGGCGTTCTGAACGGATTTGTACCTGATGGGCAGATCGTAGGAGATCGACGCACTGACTGCGCCTCCTCGTGTACGCACCATCATCCCTTGGGCCGCCAACGCGTTGAGGTCGCGTCGGATGGTGGCGGGTGAGGCGCCGAGGTCCGAGGCGAGTGAGTCGACCTCGACCTCCTGTCCCGAGGCGATGACGCCGAGGATGTGCCGCCATCGGTCAGATCGAGACATGCCGACTCCTTATGTGCTGGGTCGAGGTTGGTCTGCCATCGATCCTAGACTGATCGAAGATGATTGAAAAGTGATCATTTGACTTTGTTTCAATCAAGTGCAAGCATCTGGGAGATGAAACAGAACTTCTCACTGGTTCTCGGTGACTCCGAGAGGACGTTGGGATCGATCACTGAGTCCGAGATCGCCAGCCAGCCGGAAATGTGGGAGCGCG
>Ga0182737_1003402_pt1 | contig 11753 bp, 10 predicted proteins | sample eDN5th30CBELigOP_FD_128878 | JGI IMG/M metagenome (GOLD analysis project Ga0182737, IMG submission 128878) | Enriched Organic Plus compost microbial communities from Emeryville, California, USA - eDNA 5th pass 30_C BE-Lig OP (version 2) (version 2) ... | reverse complement strand
GCCGTGGGCTGCGCGGTCTGGGTCGACCGGCTGGAAGCGGAGGCGCGCCGATGAGCACCATCATGCTGGCGCTGCCCTCCAAGGGACGGCTGCAGGAACAGGCCATGGCCCATTTCGCGGAAGCCGGGCTCGAGATCGAGCGGCCGGGCGGCGCGCGCTCCTACCAGGGCAGCATGGCGGCCCTGCCCGATGTGGTGGTGCGCTTCCTCTCGGCCAGCGAGATCGCGCGCGAGCTGATCCGCGGCGCCATCGATCTCGGCATCACCGGCGAGGACCTGATCCACGAAAGCGCCGAGACCGGGCCCGAGCAGGTGGAGATCGTAGAGCGCCTGGGGTTCGGGCGCGCCGACGTGGTGACCGCCGTACCCGACGCCTGGATCGACGTGACGGACATGGCCGATCTCTCGGACGTGGCCGCCGATTTCCGCGCAAGGCACGGGCGCTGGCTGCGGGTGGCGACGAAGTACGTGAACCTGACGCGCCGGCATTTTTCGCGCGCGGGGATCGCCGAATACCGGATCGTCGAGAGCCTGGGGGCGACCGAGGCGGCGCCGGCCTCGGGCGCGGCGGACCTGATCGTGGACATCACCACCACGGGGTCGACGCTCAAGGCCAACGGGCTGCGCGTGATCGCGGACGGGGTGATGCTGGAAAGCGAGGCCGTGCTGATGGTCTCGCGCAATGCCGACTGGGCCGATGATGGCCGGCGGGCGCTGCGCGATGCGCTGCTGGGGCGGTTGGGCCTGGGGCGGTCGGATTAGCGTGTCTCACGCCGGCTCCTGCGGCGCGGCCTGCATTGTCTGGACCCCGGCAATGAATGCCGGGGTGACGATTGTGAATGGGGCGGAGTGCAGATAACCCCTCCGGTCGTCATTCCGGCATTTATTGCCGGAATCCAGGAGACGCCGGCCCCGAATGCAAGGGGCCGGCGCGCGTCGTTACTTCCGGTTGTCCACCGAGAACGCCCCGGCGCCATAGGCGATGACGTAGAGGAAGCCGCCGGTGATGGCGAGATTCTTCATGAAATTGATCATCTCGTTCTGGTCGGCGAAGTTGGTGTGGAAGATCAGGCCCGAGACCAAGGTGAAGGCCCCGAGGGCCGCCGCGGCCCAGCGGGTCTGATAGCCCACGATCAGCATGATCGCGCCGACGATCTCGAGCACGATGGTCGGCCAGATGAGGATGCCCGGCACGCCGAAGGCTTCCATGTAACCGACATAGAACTCGGTGCCGGTGATCTTGCCGATGCCGGACATAAGGAAGATGATCGAAAGCAGAACGCGCCCGATGACGGGCAGATAGGTTTGCAACCCACTCATAACGTAGCCCCTTTTTCTTGGTTGAACGCCATGGGCAAGGTGCCTCGATTCGAGCGGACCCGATAGAGCGCGAACGCCTCACACAGTGTTCGCTTCTGACGTCCGCCGGATGCGGATCGTTCGATGGAGGAGACCGGCGGTGCTGGAGCTTTGGACCCTCGTGGCGCTGGCCGGGGTGGGCGTTCTCGCCGGGTTCGTGGACGCGGTGGCGGGCGGGGGCGGGCTGATCGCCCTGCCGGCGCTGCTTTCCTTCGGCGTGCCGCCGGTGGCCGCGCTCGCCACCAACAAGGCCCAGAGCGTGGTCGGCACCCTCACGGCGGCCTTCACCTTCTGGCGCGGCGGCTATGTGGCGCTGAGGATGCTGGTGCCGGCGGTCGTCACGACCTTCGCGGGCTCCTATGCGGGGACGTTCACCGTCAAGGCCATCGACACCTCGGCGCTGGCCGTGGCCGTGCCCGTGGCGATCATCGCGGTGGCGCTGTATTTTGCCTTTTCCCCCGCGATCGGGGATGTCGACCGGACGGCGCGGCTGAAATTCTCCCTGTTCGTGCCGGTGATGGGGTTCGTCATCGGCTTCTACGACGGGATCTTCGGACCGGGCACGGGTTCGTTCCTGATGCTGGGATTCGTGGCGCTGTTCGGGCTCTCGGCCGTCCGGGCCTCGGCCCATACCAAGGTGCTCAACGTGACCTCGAACCTCGCGGCGCTTGCGCTGTTCATTCCGGCGGGGGACGTGCTCTGGCCGGCCGCTATCGCGATGGCGGTCGGGCAATTGGTGGGCGGCTATCTCGGCGCGCTGACCGGCATCCGGTTCGGGGCGAAGGTGATCCGGCCGCTGGTGATCGTGGTGTCGGTCGCGCTGGCGGCGCGGCTGCTGGTGTTCGGGTAGGGGCGGAGATTCGAGAGGGCTGCTTCTGGACCCCGGCAATGAATGCCGGGGTGACGATCGGGAGTGGGGAAGGATCGAAGCCAGGCTCTAAACTCTCAGCTCGTCATGGCCGGGCTTGACCCGGCCATCCGCGATGCTTCGGCCTGCACGGCGGGTTGCGGCATTGCGGGTCCTCGGGTCGAGCCCGAGGACGACGAGGGGATGGGGGGGGCGAGTCGCGGAAGAGAGGAGGCGCCTAGAAAACGAAAGAGCGGCCCCGAAGGACCGCTCTCCCGTTCGAGCCCCGGAGACCGGGCCTCGTGTTCTGTGAGCCGCAGGGCTTCCTTAGAAGTCCATGCCACCCATGCCGCCCATGCCGCCGCCGCCCGGCATGGCCGGGGCTTCGGGCTTGGGGGAGTCGGCGATCATGGCTTCGGTCGTGATCAGGAGGCCCGCCACCGAGGCGGCGTCTTCCAGCGCGGTGCGCACGACCTTGACGGGATCGATGATGCCCATCTGGATGAGGTCGCCATACTCGCTGGTCTGGGCGTCGTAGCCGAAGGTGTCCGAGGCGTTGTCGAGGATCTTGCCCACGACCACCGAGCCTTCGTCGCCGGCATTGTTGGCGATGGTGCGGACCGGCTCCTGCAGGGCGCGGCGCACGATGTTGATGCCCGCGTCCTGATCGGCGTTCTCGCCCTTGGCCTGGAGGGCGTTCGAGGCGCGCAGCAGCGCGACGCCGCCGCCCGGCACGATGCCTTCCTCGACCGCGGCGCGGGTGGCGTTGAGCGCGTCATCGACGCGGTCCTTGCGCTCCTTGACCTCGACCTCGGTCGAGCCGCCGACGCGGATCACCGCGACGCCGCCCGCGAGCTTGGCCAGGCGCTCCTGGAGCTTCTCGCGGTCGTAGTCCGAGGTGGTCTCCTCGATCTGCGCCTTGATCTGGGCCACGCGGGCCTGGATGTCGTCCTTGGAGCCGGCGCCATCGACGATGGTGGTGTTCTCCTTGGAGATCTCCACGCGCTTGGCGGTGCCGAGCATGTCGAGGGTGACGTTCTCGAGCTTGATGCCGAGGTCTTCGGAAATGACCTGGCCGCCGGTGAGGATCGCGATGTCCTCGAGCATGGCCTTGCGGCGGTCACCGAAGCCCGGGGCCTTGACGGCCGCGACCTTGAGGCCGGCGCGCAGGCGGTTGACGACGAGCGTCGGGAGGGCCTCGCCGTCCACGTCCTCGGCGATGATGAGGAGCGGACGCTGGCTCTGCACCACGGCCTCGAGGACCGGCAGCAGGGACTGGAGGTTGGAGAGCTTCTTCTCGTGCAGGAGGATCAGCGGATCCTCGAGGGTCGCGACCATCTTCTCGGTGTTGGTCACGAAATAGGGCGAGAGGTAGCCACGGTCGAACTGCATGCCCTCGACCACGTCGAGCTCGGTCTCGGCCGTCTTGGCTTCCTCGACGGTGATGACGCCCTCGTTGCCGACCTTCTGCATGGCTTCGGCGATCATGTCGCCGATGGCCTTCTCGCCATTGGCCGAGATGGTGCCGACCTGGGCGACTTCGCCCGAGGAGGTGATCTTGACGGCCTTGGAGGCGAGGTTGGAGATCACCTCGGTGACCGCGAGGTCGATGCCGCGCTTGAGGTCCATCGGGTTCATACCGGCCGCGACGGCCTTGACGCCCTCGTTGACGATGGACTGGGCCAGCACGGTGGAGGTGGTGGTGCCGTCACCGGCGATGTCGTTGGTCTTGGAGGCCACGGTGCGCAGCATCTGCGCGCCCATGTTCTCGAACTTGTCCTCGAGCTCGATCTCCTTGGCGACGGTCACGCCGTCCTTGGTGATGCGCGGCGCGCCGAAGGATTTCTCGATGACGACGTTGCGGCCCTTGGGGCCCAGGGTCACCTTGACCGCGTTGGCCAGGATGTTGACGCCGCGCAGCATCTTGTCGCGCGCATCGGTGGAGAACTTTACGTCCTTTGCAGCCATTTGCTCGGCTCCTTAAGAAAAGGGGGAAGGGCTGGGTGACTCGAAAAGGCCTTACGCCTCGATCACGCCCAGGATGTCGGATTCCTTCATGATCAGCAGGTCTTCGCCGTTGATCTTGACCTCGGTGCCGCTCCACTTGCCGAACAGCACGCGGTCGCCGGCCTTCACATCGAGAGCATTGACCTTGCCGCTCTCGTCGCGGGCGCCCGGGCCGGCCGAAACGATCACGCCCTCGGAGGGCTTTTCCTTGGCGGTGTCGGGGATGATGATGCCGCCAGCGGTCTTCTCTTCGCTGTCGACGCGCCGGACAACGACACGGTCGTGCAGGGGACGGAAGCTCATGTTCGCTCCTTAGAACGGATTGGTGTGACGTTGAATTGCAGCAGTGTTAGCACTCTCACGAGGCGAGTGCCAACACGCGTGCTGGGCACATAGGAAAGCGCCCGGACGGAGTCAAGAAAGACGATCGCGAAATTTTCGTCTTCCCGCCGCGCTTCGGCGAGCAGGCCGGTTGTTCCGGTCCGGGTTCGACGGTAAGAGCGATGCGTGACCGAGAACCCATCCGAGCCCATGGCTGGCCAGACCCTTGCCCAACAGACGCCCGCTTCCCATCCGGTCGCGGCGGCGCCCGAGCTGTCGGTGATCGTCCCCAGCTTCAACGAGCGCGACAATATTGCGCCCTTGGTCGAGAAGCTGGAGGCGGCGCTGGCCGGCATTCCCTTCGAGGTGATCGTCGTGGACGACGACAGCCCGGACGGGACCGCCGAAGCCGCCAAGGCCATCTCGCGCGGAAAGCCGTTCGTGCGCTGCATCCACCGGGTGGGCCGGCGCGGCCTGTCCTCGGCCGTGATCGAGGGCATGAGCGCCAGCGCCGCGCCCTATGTCGCTGTGATCGACGCCGACCACCAGCACGACGAGACCATCCTGCCGCTCATGCTCGAGCGGCTGCAGGGCGGCGCGGACATCGCGGTGGGCTCGCGCTATGTGGGCGAGGGCTCGTCCCGGGCCGGGTTCAGCGCCGGGCGCCAGCGGGCCAGCACCTGGGCGACCAGGATGGCGGGCGTGCTGACCGGCAAGCGGCTGACCGATCCCATGAGCGGGTTCTTCATGATCCCGCGGCAATTGTTCCTCGCGGTTTCCCCCAAGCTGGCGCGCGAGGGCTTCAAGATCCTGCTCGACATCATCGTGGCCGCGCGCGGCGCGCTGGGCCGCGATCCGGTCATCGCGGAGATTCCCTATAATTTCCGCGCGCGAAATGCGGGCGAAAGCAAGATGAGCGCCCTGATCGGGGTGCAGTTCCTGGGCCTGATCGTCTCGCGGCTGTCCATGGGCCTGCTGCCGACGACGTTCCTTCTGTTCGCGCTGGTGGGCGCGACGGGCGTCGTGGTGCATCTCTCGATCCTGAGCCTCACCTTCGAGGTTCTGGACTTCAATTTCGCCAACAGCCAGCTCGTGGCGACGCTGGTGGCCATGACCACCAATTTCCTGCTCAACAACGAACTGACCTATGCCGACAAGAAGCTGCGCGGGCGCGACTTCTGGTGGGGGCTGCTGAGCTTTTATCTGGTGTGCAGCTTCGGTACGCTGGCCAATATCTCGGTGGCGAGCATCATCTTCGAGACGCGGCTGATGAACTTCTTCCTCGCCGGGATCGCCGGAGCGGTGATGAGCGTGGTGTTCAACTATTCGGTGACGCGGGTGTTCACATGGCGTCAGGCATAGGCGCGCGGCTTTTTGCGCGCGACGCGAAGACCGGAGTGCTGTGGCTGATCGCGGTGACCGCGCTCTGGCGCATCGTCGCGGCCTGGGCGATCGGCTATGGCACGGGCGAGGCCTATTACGTGGCCACGGCGCGCGGGCTCGAGCTCTCCTATTTCGACCAGCCCCCGCTCTCGCTCTGGATTACCTGGACCACCATGGCGCTGACCGGCACCGACAATCCGGTGGTGCTGCGCCTGCCCTTCATCGCGCTGTTCGCGGTTTCGACCTGGCTGGTGTTCCGCATCGGGGAGAAGCTGCATTCCCCGGCCGCGGGGCTGTTCTCGGCCGTGATCCTCAATGCCTCCATCCTGTTCTGGGTCTCGATCGGAAGCTGGATCCAGCCCGACGCGCCCATGGTGACCTTCTGGCTCGCGACCACGCTGGTGCTGGTGGATATCTTCTTCGGCGACGGCGGGCGCACGCCCTATCGCAGCTGGCTCTGGGCGGGACTACTGCTGGGGCTCACGCTGCTCTCGAAATATCACGGCGCGTTCCTCCTGGGCGGAGCCGGGCTCTACATGCTCGCCAACCGCGACGCGCGGCGCTGGCTGCGCCATCCCGCGCCATGGCTGGGCGTCGCGCTGGCGCTCGTGATCTTCGTGCCCGTGGTGGTGTGGAACGCGCAGAACGACTGGGCCTCCTTCGGCTTCCAGGGCGGCCGCGCGCTGGGGGAATCCGGGCTGCGCTGGGGCGGGTTGCTGCTCATGGTGGTGGGGCAATTGCTCTACATGACCCCCTGGCTGGCGATCCCGGCGCTGGTGCTGGGGGTCAAGGCGCTGCAGGCGGGCCCCGAGGGGCGCTATCCGGCGGCGCTGCAGCCGGGGGTGGCGGCGTTCCTCGCCTATTCGGCCTGGCCGGCGATCGTGGTCTTCACCCTCGTGGCGCTCTGGAGCGACACCCAGTTCCATTTCCACTGGCAGGCGCCGGGCTATCTGATGCTCTTCATCCTCATGGGATGCTGGAGCGCGGAAATGCTGATCCGGCGGCCGCGCGCGGTGCGGGTGTGGCTCTATGGCAGCCTCGCCGTCACGGCGCTGATCCTCACGGTGCTGATGGTGCACGCCGCCACGGGGTTTTTGCGCGGGGTGGTGCCGGGCGATTGGGAGGACCCGACCGCGGTGCAACTGCCCTGGACCGAGGCCGGGGCCGTGCTGGCGCGCGAGGGGGCGTTTGAGGCGGACCGGACCTTTGTCGCCGGGGACAACTGGATCGACTGCGGCTATGTGGACAACCAGGTTTCGGGGCGGGTGCCGTTCCTGTGCCTGGGGGCCGAGCCGCGCAATCTGGGGTTCATCGCCGATCCGGCCGACTATGCGGGATGGAACGGCTACATGGTCGTGACCGAGCGCGACATGGAGCAGGCCCTGGCGCGCAACGCGGGGCGGTTCGAGACCGTGACGCCGGTAGAGGAGGTGTTCGTGCGCCGCGGCGGGGTGGCGGAGATCGGGCCGATCCAGGTGCTGTATGGGGAAGGGTTTTTGGGGGAGTAGGCCCTAGCGCGAAGGGTGCGGCGGGATCGCGCCGGATTCCGGCAATGAATGCCGGAATGACGTTGGGTTTGCTTCTCCGTCCTTGCCCGACCTCGGTCGTCACCCCGGCATTCATTGCCGGGGTCCAGAGGATGCTTGCCCCCAGCGCCCAACTCTCAATTCGTCATGGCCGGGCTTGACCCGGCCATCCAGCGGGGCCTTCCGAGCGCGCGGAGGGTCTTTCTGGATCCCCGGGTCAAGCCCGGGGATGACGAAGGGAGAGATGGGGGACGGAAGCCTGTTGGGGTGGGTACAGCGCTCGGTGTTCGCGGCGGGCCCCTCAGGATGGGTCCCGGCTTTCGCCGGGACAGCGAGATTTGTGAGCTGGGCCGGTATCAGCCACGGTCGCTGCGCTGGCGCAGGTCGGACAGCCGGATTTGTGAGCCGGGCCGGCATTAACTATGGTCGCTATGCTTGCCTGCGCCGAACAGCGAAGTTTGTGAATCGGGCCGGGCACCAACCACAGTCGCTTCCCCGGCGCAGGCCGGGGTCCATCCTGAGATGCGGCCGCGTGCAGGGAAGGGAGCGGGGCGCCCTAAGCCGCGCCGGCCACCTTGCCCTCGCGCTCCCAGGACAGGCGCTTGCGGTAGATGGTGGAGGGGCTGATCTCCAGGGCTGCGGCGGCGCGGGCTATGTTGCCGCCGAAGGCGTCGAGCGCTTCCTCGATGATGCGCTGCTCCTGCTGCCACATGGGCTGGATCGCGAGGGGTTCGCGCCGGGTGGCGGCGCGCATGGGCTCGCCGCGCGCCTCGACATCGGCGGCGGTGACCATGGCGACGCTGACCGGTCCGCCATCGAACATCACGACGATCCGGCGCACGAGGTTCTGGAGCTGGCGCACATTGCCCGGCCATTCGCGGCCCACGAACAGGTCCGCGGCCTCGGGCGAGAAGCCGGAAAAGCGCTTGTTCTCCTCGGCCGAGAAGCGGTCGAGGAAGGATTCGGCGAGCGGCAGGATGTCGCCGGGGCGCTGGCGCAGAGGCGGCAGGTGGATCGGCAGGACGTGGAGGCGGTAGAAGAGGTCCTCGCGGAAGCGGCGCTCGGCCACGAGCTGCATGGGATTGCGGTTGGTGGCGCAGATGACGCGGACATCGACCGGAACGGGCGTGGCGTCGCCGACCCGCGAAATGGTGCCGGTCTGGAGGAAGCGCAGGAGCTTGGCCTGGAGCCCGAGGTCCATCTCGCCAATCTCGTCGAGGAACAGGGTGCCCCCGTCCGCGAGCTCGACCGCGCCCTTCCTGTCCTGGTGCGCGCCGGTATAGGCGCCGCGCACGGCGCCGAACAATTCGCTTTCCATCAATTCGCCGGGGATCGCCCCGGCATTGACCGCGATGAACGGGCGGCCCGAGCGCGGGGAGCGCCGGTGCAGGGCCTCGGCGGTCACCTCCTTGCCCGTGCCGCTCTCGCCGGTGATGAACACCGGGGCCGAGGAGGGGGCGACGCGCACGATCTGGTCGTAGATCTCGCACATCTGGGCCGAATTGCCCACGAACCCTTCGAAATCGGAGGGGCGCGGGGCGGCGGCGACCGGGCTGATGGCGCGCGCCTTGCCGTGGCGGCGGCCGAGCTCTTCGAGCCGGCAGGCGAGCATGGCGCCCGAGACCGGGCGCACCAGCGTATCATGGGCGCCCGAGCGCATGGCCTCGACCGCGACGGACACCGAGGTGCCGTCCGAAAGCGCGAGGATCAGCGCGCCGCCGGCCAGCGCGGCGAGGCGGGAGAACCCCGCTTCGAGCCCGCCGGCGAGCGCAAGGGTCTCGCAATCGGCCAGCACCACGTCGATGGGCGTGGTGCGCAGCACCTGGGCGGCCGCGGCCACGTCCGCGCAGGCCACGGTCTCGACCCCTTCGCCCCAATGGCCGGCCAGCGCCTCGCGGGTCATGCGCAGGCCGGAGCGGCACTGGTCGATCAGCAGCAGCCTGACAACGGCGCCGTGGGCGGGGGCGGATGGCATAAAGGCGAGAGTCTCCGCGAGGGGTGGGGAGGGCTTTGGGCGACAGTATTGAAATGTTAGGGTAAATAAACCGTAGCGCGGCTTCGCTTTTGCCGGGCGGGCTGGGATGGTAAACAGAAGGTGACGCGATTCCTCGGAAGCGCTCTAGGGGGGGCATCGGGCGCGTGAGCGGCTTGGTCTATCTTTTCATTGCGCTGTGCGGGGTCGCGCTCGGGGCCGCGGCCTATTTCGGGCTCGCCTTCTCGCTGATCGAGGCGGGGCTGCTGGCGCTGATCGCAGCGCTGGCCGGGGTCGTGGTGCTGGAGCGCACCCTGCGCCACCGCGCCGAATCGCGGCTGGAAAAGGGGATCTCGGAGCTCTCCCGCCTGCTCTCGACCGATGCCCAGGCCGGGCAGATCCTGAGCCAGCGCATCAATGCGCTCGCCGATCTCGATCTCGGGACGCGGCTCGATGTGGTGGAGGCCGACGTCTCGGTGCTGGGCACGGTGATCCGCCAGGTGGCCGAGGCGGTCTCGGACCTCGAAGCCGGACGGAGCGCCCCGGCGGAGGCGACGGCCGAAGCGCCCGCGCCGGTCGGGCCCGCCGTGCCGCTGGCCACGGTGGAAAAGGCGCTGGACGAGGGGCGGCTGGTCCATCATCTCCAGCCCATCGTGACCCTGCCCCAGCGCAAGACCCATGGCCACGCGCTGGTGCCGCGCCTCGCGACCGCGAGCGGGGAGTTCTTCGATCCGCCCGATTTCCTGCCCGCGCCGGGCGGCGCCGGCGACCGGGCGCTTCGCCGCATCGAGCGGCTGGGGGTCGAGGAGGCGGTGGGCCTCGTGCGCCGCGCGCGGGTGATGGGCCGCTCGACCCGGGCCTTCGTCGCGCTTTCGGCGGCCAGCCTCGGCGATGGCGACAGCCTGGATCGCATCCTGTCGGTGATCGCGGCGCACCGCGCGGTGGCCTCCGACCTGATGGTGGCGCTGGACGATGCCGGATGGGCGGGCCTCGCGACCGAGGTGCTCGGCCGCCTGACCGGGGAGGGCGTGGGGCTGGCGCTCTGGAACGCGAAAACCCTGCGGCGCGATTTCGCGGCCCTGGCCGGGCGCGGGGTGCGCTATATCGGGGTGGACGCGGGCCGGTTCCTGACCGAGCCCGAAACGCTCACCGATTTCCATTCCGCCGACGTGACCGACTACGCGCGGCGCTTCGGCATCCAGATCGTGATGACCGGGGTGGCGACCGAGGCGCAGATCCTCTCGCTGCTTGACGACCGCGCCGGGCTGGCGCAAGGACCGGCCATCGCCATGCCCGGCCCCGACCGGACCGCGCTCGGCGAACCCGAAGACCAGATGCAGCGCGCCGCCACGCGCTGAGTCTCAATACTTGTCGCGCGTCCGAACCGAAAAGCCGCTTCGCGCTTGTTCTGGACGCGCTCCAGCCGCCCGGAGACGCCCAACGTGACCTCGTATCCGCCGGCCCTGCCGGGCCTTTCCGTCCTGTCCCGCCGCTATCCGGCGATCCTGTGCGACGTCTGGGGCGTGGTGCATAACGGGGTGGACCAGCACCCCACGGCCGTGGACGCGCTGCTGACCTATCGCCGCGAAGGCGGGCGGGTGGTGCTGATCACCAACGCCCCGCGCCCGGCGCCCTTCGTCATTGCCCGCATGGACGAGCTGGGCGTGCCGCACGAGGCCTATGACGCCGTGGTGTCCTCGGGCGACGCGACCCGCACGCTGCTCGAAGCGTTCCGCGGCAGGACGGTGCACCGGGTGGGCCCCAATTACGACGACGTGCTGTTCGAGGGGCTGGACCTGACGCTGGGCGCGCCCGAGGCGGCGAGCGCGGTGGTGGTGACCGATCTCGACGACGGCAGGACCCCGGCCGATTATCGCGAGGAGATGGCGCACTGGCTGGCGCTCGGCCTGCCTTTGATCTGCGCCAATCCCGACAAGGTGGTGGAGGAGGGCGACCGGCTGGTCTATTGCGGCGGTGCGCTGGCCGATGCCTATGAGGATATCGGCGGGCGCGTGGCCATGGCGGGCAAGCCCTATAACCCGATCTACCTGCAGGCCAAGGCGCTGCTCGACGCGGCCGCGGGCCAGGACTTCGCCCGGGAGGACATTCTCGCCATCGGCGATTCGGTGCGCACCGACGCCGTGGGCGCGGCGCAGTTCGGCGTCGACCTGCTGTTCATCACCGGCTCGATCCACGCCGAGGAGCTGGACGCCTTCGGCAATCCCGACCCCAAGCGGGTCAGCGACCTGGTGTCGCGCAGCCGCGCCAATGTGGTGGGCTTCATGCCGCGGCTGACCTGGTGACCGGGAGGGCGTGACGGAAGACCCCGAAGGCTTCAT
>Ga0182737_1003400_pt1 | contig 11759 bp, 11 predicted proteins | sample eDN5th30CBELigOP_FD_128878 | JGI IMG/M metagenome (GOLD analysis project Ga0182737, IMG submission 128878) | Enriched Organic Plus compost microbial communities from Emeryville, California, USA - eDNA 5th pass 30_C BE-Lig OP (version 2) (version 2) ... | reverse complement strand
TGATGCCGGAGCGCTTCAACAACAAGACCAACGGCATCACGCCGCGCCGCTGGCTGGCGCAGGCCAACCCTGGGCTGCGCGCGCTGCTGGACGAGACGCTGGGCCCGGCCTGGATCACCGATCTGGAGCAGCTGCGCGAACTGGCGCCCCGCGTGCACGACGACGCGTTCGTGGCGCGGCTGGCCGATGTCAAGCGCGGCAACAAGGAGCGGCTGTCCGACTATGTGCGCCGCTCGTGCGGCATTGCGCTGGACCCGGCGTCGCTGTACGACGTGCAGATCAAGCGCATCCACGAATACAAGCGCCAGCTGCTGCACGTGCTGCACGTCATCCACCTGTACCTGCGGTTGGCCGACCACGGCGAGGACATCGCGCCACGCACCCACATCTTCGCCGGCAAGGCCGCGCCTGGCTATGCCGCAGCCAAGCTCATCGTGCACCTGATGCGCAGCGTGGCGCGCACGGTGAACGCCTCGCCGCGCTGCAAGGGCCGGCTGTCCGTTCTGTTCCTGCCCGACTACAAGGTGACGCTGGCCGAGCGCATCATCCCCGCCGCCGACGTGTCCGAGCAGATCTCCACCGCCGGCACCGAGGCCTCGGGCACCAGCAACATGAAGTTTGCGCTCAATGGCGCGCTGACGGTGGGCACGCTGGACGGGGCCAACATCGAGATCCGCGACCGCGTGGGCGCGGACAACTTCTACGCCTTCGGGCTGACCGCCGACGAAGTCGACCGGCTGCGCCACGACGGCTACCGGCCGCGCGACCGGCTGGCATCCAACCCGAACCTGCAGGAAGTTCTGGACACGCTGATCAACGGCCGCTACGACCCTGACCGCACACTGTACGCCCCGCTGTACGAAGAGCTGATCGAACGCGACCGCTACTTCCACCTGGCCGACTTCGACGCCTACCTGAGCGCGCACCGCCGCATCGGCACGGATTTCCGCGACGCGATGTCGTGGCACCGCCGCGCGCTGCACGGCATGGCCCGGCTGGGGCATTTCTCCAGCGACCGCACCGTGCGCGAGTATGCGACGGAGATCTGGGGGCTGGACCTGGCCCCCGCCAGGCGGGATCAGCGCTTGGCCAGCGCAATCACATAGGAGCACGCCCGCGGCCCGGGATTGGCGAACGTGCAGGCTTGCGGCGGGCCCAGCTGCAGGCAGTCGCCCGCCTTGAGGTGGTGCGTGTCGGGGCCTTCCTGGAACACCAGGGAACCCTTCATCACCCACATCAGCTGATGCTGGAACGTAAAGGCGTCGGGCGGATACGAGACGCGCGCATTGGGCGGCAGGTCGACCTGCAGCAGTTCCAGCACCCCGCCATTGGGCGGCGACAGGCGGCGCCGCACATACCCCGTTTCCGGGTCGGTCCAGACCGGCTGGTCGTCATGGCGCAGCAGGCGTTCGCTGGACTGCTCGGCCATGGCCAGCAGGCCCGACAGCTGCAGGCCGAAGGCGCCCGACAAACGCCCCAGAATGGTGGCCGTGGGGCTGGCCTCGCCGCGCTCGATCTTGCTGATCATCGCCTTGGACACGCCGGAACGCTCGGCCAGCTCCGCCAGCGACCATTGGCGCGCATCGCGCTCCTGCCTGATGCGCAGGGCGATGGCGGCGGAAGGGTCGTGGTAGGCGGAGGTCATGGGCACAGAGCGTAGGCGGCAGCGGCAAGGCGATGAGGGGGCTCCATTATAGGGAGGGGCACCCGGAGCCGGCGCCGGCTGCCCCGCGCTTTCCGCCCATGCGCAGGCGGCCTCCGGACAAACCCTGGGATAGGTATTTGCGTCTTGTATCGGAACCCATTCGTCCACTATAGTGGATTTTCCGATCACGGCCATGCCGCCGCCCTACCCGAACAAGGATCCAGATGCCGCGCGAAATCCGCATCAATGCGTTCGATATGAACTGTGTCGGCCACATTCAGCAGGGCCTGTGGACGCATCCGCGCGACCAGTCCGCCCGCTACGCCGACATCCACTACTGGACCGGCCTGGCGCGCAAGCTCGAGGCCGGCCTGTTCGACGGCATCTTCTTCGCCGACGTGCTGGGCGCCTACGACGTCTACGGCGGAAACGCCGACGCCGCCGTGCGGGGCGCGGTGCAACTGCCGGCCAACGACCCGGCGCTGCTCATTCCCGCCATGGCCGCAGCCACGCGCCACCTGGGCTTCGGCATCACCTGCAACCTCACGTACGAACCCCCCTTCATGTTCGCGCGCCGCATGTCCACGCTGGACCACCTTACCGGCGGGCGCATCGGCTGGAACATCGTCACCGGCTACCTCGACAGCGCCGCCCGGGCCAACGGCCTGTCGGGCCAGATGGCGCACGACGACCGCTACGACCTGGCCGACGAGTACATGTCGCTGGTCTACAAATTCTGGGAAGGCAGCTGGGAAGACGGCGCCGTCGTTCGCGACCGCGAGCGGCGCCTCTATGCCGACCCGGCCAAGGTGCATCGCGTGGTGCACGACGGCGCGCAGTACAAGGTCGATGCGCTGCACCTGTGCGAGCCCTCGCCGCAGCGCACGCCGGTGCTGTACCAGGCGGGAGCCTCCACGCGCGGCCGCCTGTTCGCCGCCACACACGCCGAATGCGTCTTCGTCAACGGACAGAACCCGGCCAGCGTGCGCGCCATCGTGGACGACATCCGCGCGCTGGCCGTCGCGCAGGGCCGCCGGAAGGACGACATCCGCGTATTCCTGGGCGCCACCATCGTCACGGGCCGCACCGAAGCCGAAGCGCGCGAAAAATTCGAGGATTATCGCCGGCACGTCGACGTCGAGGCGGCCCTGGCGCACGCGTCGGCGTCGATGGGCATCGACTTCGCCCGCTACGACATGGACGAACCCATCGCCACCGGGCAAAGCCAGGCCATCGTCTCCAACGTCGAAGCCATGACGCGTGCCTCCGGCCCGGCCTGGACCAAGCGCAAGCTGATCGACCAGCTGGTGCTGGGCAGCCGCCAGCAGCCGCTGGTTGGCTCGGCCGAGCAGGTGGCCGAGACGCTCATCCGGTGGACGGAACAGGCCGACGTAGACGGCTTCAACCTGTCGCGCACCGTCACGCCCGAATGCTTCGAGGACTTCATCGACCTGGTCGTGCCCATCCTGCAGGAGCGCGGCGCCTACAAGACGTCCTATCGTGGCGGCGTCTACCGCGAGAAGCTGTTCGGCCACGCCGGCCTGCCGGCCTCGCACGCCGGCGCCCGCTACCGCCGCCCCGCCCACGCCTAGTCCCGAGACCGACATGATCGACAAGATCGCCTACCGCGATGCCATGGCCCACCTGGGCGCCGCCGTCAACGTCGTCACCAGCGACGGGCCGGCCGGGCGCTGCGGTTGCACCGCGTCGGCGGTGTGCGGCGTGACGGACCAGCCGCCCATGCTGCTGGTGTGCATCAACCGCAGCAGCCGCAACAACGCCGCCTTCAAGGAGAACGCCCGCCTGTGCGTCAACGTGCTGGCCGCCGGCCAGCAGTCGCTGGCCATGCGCTTCGCCTCAAAGGACCTGGAAGTGGCGGACCGCTTCGCCGAGGGCGACTGGCACGTGCTGGAAACCGGGTCGCCGGTGCTGCGCGGCGCGGCCGTCTCGCTCGATTGCGACGTCACCTTCACCGCCGAGGTCGGTACGCATACCGTCTTCTATTGTGCGGTGCGCGGTGTCTCCACGCAGCAGGACAGCGAGGCGTTGATCTACTACGACCGCGGCTTCCACCGTGTGGGCCGCTACTCGCAGGCAGCGGTCGCCTGAGCGGGCCATGACCAACGCGGCCCATCGCTTCGGCGCGGCGCGTGGCGGCAAGGCGGCGTCTCTCGCCATCCTGCTGCTGTGCGAAGTGTGCGCCATGTCCGTCTGGTTTGCCTCCGGGGCGGCCGTTGCCGCCATCAAGGACAGTGCGGCGCTGACGGCCTGGCAGGAATCCCTGCTGACCAGCTCCGTCCAGGCGGGCTTCGTGGCGGGCACCATCGCCAGCGCCGTGCTGGGGCTGGCCGACCGCCTGGATCCGCGCCGCTTCTTCATGGCGTCCGCCTGGGTGGCGGCGCTGGCCACACTGGCGCTGGTGGCCTGCCCGCCGGCTGGTCCCGCGGTCTATGCGCTGCGCTTCGTCACGGGCATGTGCATGGCGGGCGTGTATCCGGTGGGAATGCGCCTGGCGGCCACCTGGGCCAAGGGTGACCTGGGACTGCTGATCGGCTTGCTGGTGGGCGCGCTGACGCTGGGGTCGGCCAGCCCGCATCTGCTGGCGGCGTTCGGCGGCATGCACTGGACGTCGATCTATCTGGCGGCCGCGCTGCTGGCCGGCATCGCCGGGCTGACCATCCTGCTGTGCGGCGTCGGCCCCGCCATGACGCGCGCCGCGCGCCTGAATCCGGCCGCCGTGGCGCAGGCCTGGCGGATGCGGCCGCTGCGGCTGGCCAATCTAGGCTACCTGGGCCATATGTGGGAGCTGTACGCCATGTGGGCCTGGCTGGCGGTGTTCCTGCAATACAGCTTCAGTCTCAGCGGCGCCGAGGATGCACGCCTGGCCGCCGAACGCGTGACCTTCGCCGCCATCGGCGCTGGCGCGGTCGGCGCCTGGGCCGGCGGATGGTGCGCCGACCGCTGGGGCCGCACGGCCGTCACCACCGCCGCCATGGCGGCCAGCGCCGCTTGCGCCCTGGCCATGGGCTGGACGGCCGGCGCCCCTCCGGTGCTGGTGGCCGCACTGGCCGTGGCCTGGGGCATCACCGTCATCGCCGACTCGGCACAGTTCTCCGCCAGCATCGCCGAACTGGCCCCGCCCGAGAGCATCGGCACGCTGCTCACCGCGCAGACCTGCGCCGGCTTCCTGCTCACGCTGGTCAGCATTCACCTGGTGCCCGTGGTGCAGGCCACGCTGGGCTGGCCCGGCGCTTTCAGCATGCTGGCCGCCGGCCCGGCGCTGGGTTGCATCGCCATGCAGCGGCTGCGGCGCGATCCGTCCGCCGCGCGGCTGGCCGGCGGACGCCGATAACGGCCCCTTCCTCCAACAACTGTCCGCGAGACACCCCGCCCCGACACCATGCACAGCTACCCCACCATCCAGATGCTGATCGGCGGCCAGTGGATCGAGGCGCCCGGCCAGCCGGTGCTCTGCCCCGCCACCGGCCTGCCCATCGGCAGCGTGCCGCACGCCACCCGCGACCACCTCGACCAGGCCCTGGCCGCCGCGGCCCGCGGCTTCGACGCCTGGCGCCGCACCGCGCCGGCGGAACGCTCGCGAATCATGCTGCGCGCCGTGGCACTGGTGCGTGAGCGCCTGGACACCATTGCGCACGACATCACCCTGGAACAGGGCAAGACGCTGGCCCAGGCGCGCGCCGAGGTGCTGCGCGGCTGCGACCTGATCGAATGGGACGCGACGGAGGCCCGGCGGCTGTATGGCCGCATCATCCCGGCCGAGCCGGGCATGCGCCACAGCGTGGTGCGCGAACCGGTCGGCGTGATCGCCGCTTTCACGCCATGGAACTACCCGATGAGTTCTCCCGCCCGCAAGCTGGGCGGCGCGCTGGCGGCCGGCTGCGCCATCATCCTGAAGGCCTCGGAGGAAACCCCGGCCGGCGCCATGCACCTGGCGCGCGCCTTCCATGACGCGGGCGTGCCGGCCGGCGCGCTCAACCTGGTGTTCGGCGAACCGGCCGACATCTCCGCCTACCTGATTCCGCATCCGGTGGTGCGGATGGTCACTTTCACGGGGTCCACCGCCGTGGGCACGCACCTGGCCGGCCTGGCCGGCACGCACATGAAACCCGCCATCATGGAGTTGGGCGGCCACGCGCCCGTCATCGTGTGCGAGGACGCCGATCCGCTGGCCGCCGCGCGCGACGCCGTGCAGGCCAAGATGGCCAACGCCGGCCAGATCTGTGTCTCGCCCACCCGTTTCTTCGTGCACCAGGCCGTGTACGACGCCTTCGCCGCGGAAATGGGCAGGCTGGGCGCCGACGTACGCGCGGGCGACGGCCTGGAGGCCGGCAGCGACATCGGCCCGCTGACCAACGCGCGCCGCCGGCAGGCGCTGGCGCGGCTGGTGGACGACGCCGTCGCCCGCGGCGCACGCGTGCTGTGCGGCGGCCGCGCGCCGGATGCGCCCGGCTACTACTTCCCGTTCACCGTGCTGGCCGACGTGCCGCCCGATGCGCTCGCCATGCGCGAGGAACCCTTCGGCCCGCTGGCCTTGATCGCGCGGGTGGAATCGCTGGACGAGGCCCTGGCGCGCGCCAACGAACTGCCGTTCGGGCTGGCGGGCTATGCCTATACGCGCTCGGCGTACTACGCGCGCCGCCTGGCCGATGAACTGGAAGTGGGCAACCTCGCCATCAATCATTTCGTCTCGGCCGTGTCGGAGACGCCGTTCGGCGGTGTCAAGGACAGCGGCTACGGGCGCGAGGGCGGCACCGAAGGACTGGAGTGCTACACCCACGCCAAGAGCGTGTCGCACCTCACCGCCTGAAGACCGTCCAGCCGGCCACAGGGCCAGTCACGCAAAGCCATAAGCCACAGGCGCAAAGCCACATCAAGGGGAACACACGCATGATCGAGCTGCGGTCCATCCACAAGGCCTATCAGGTCAAGGGAGCGGCTGTCGTGGCACTGAAGGAAATCGACCTGAGCATTTCCTCGGGCGAGATCTTCGGCATCATCGGCCATTCCGGCGCGGGCAAGTCCACGCTGCTGCGCATGATCAACTTCCTTGAGCGGCCCACACGGGGCCGCGTGGTCGTCGACGGCGTCGACCTGCTGGAGCTGCAGGAGCAGGATCTGCGCGAGTTCCGCCAGGGCGTCGGCATGATCTTCCAGCACTTCAACCTGCTGGGTTCCAAGACGGTGGGCGAGAACGTCGCCTTTCCGCTGAAGATCGCCGGCCGGGCCAATCGCGCGCAGATCGACGCGCGCGTCGACGAGCTGCTGGAACTCGTTGGACTGGAGCGCCACAAGCACAAGTACCCGCGCCAGCTGTCCGGCGGCGAGAAGCAGCGCGTGGGCATCGCTCGTGCGCTGGCCAACCAGCCCCGCGTGCTGCTGTGCGACGAAGCCACCAGCGCGCTGGACCCGCAGACCACGCGTTCCATCCTGCAGCTGCTGCGCGAGATCAACGAGAAGCTGGGCCTGACCATCGTGCTGATCACGCACGAGATGGACGTGATCCGCACCGTGTGCGACCGCGTGGCCGTCATCGACGCGGGCACGATCGTCGAGAGCGGTCCCGTCAGCCAGGTGTTCCTGCATCCCCGGCATCGGACCACCCGGCGCTTCGTGCAGGAGGCCGAGCGTGTGTTCGACGAGGACGTGCAGGCCACGGCGAACGGCAGCGCGGCCAGGACCTTGCGCCGCCTGACCTTCATGGAAGACACCGTACACCAGCCGCTGCTGTCGCAGGCGGCGCGCGCCTACGGGGTCGACTTCTCCATCCTGAGCGGCCGCATCGAACAGATCAAGTCGACCACCTGCGGCCAGATGACGGTGGCCGTGGCGGGCGACGCCACACGGGTGTCCGAGGCGCTGGCCCACCTGGCCAGTCACGGCGTCACCATCGAGGAGCACGTGCAATGAGCGCCTTCCTGGCTACCTGGTTCGTCAACGTCGACTGGGCCGACATTGGCTGGGCCGGCGTCGACACCCTGCTCATGCTGGGCGGTTCGCTGTCGCTGACGCTGCTGCTCGGGCTGCCGCTGGGCGGCCTGCTGTTCCTCACCAGCCCGGGCCAGCTGCACGATTCGCCGCGCGTCTACGCGACGGTGTCGCTGGCCGTGAACATCCTGCGGTCCCTGCCCTTCGTGATCCTGCTGATCGCCATGATTCCCGTCACCGTGTTCCTGACCGGGACCTCGCTGGGAGTGGCGGGCTCGATTCCGTCCCTCGTGGCGGCGGGCATTCCGTTCTTCGGGCGCCTGGTCGAGTCGGCGCTGCGCGAGGTCGACCGCGGCATCATCGAGGCATCGCAGGCCATGGGCGCCAACACCCGCCAGATCGTCTTCGGCGCGCTGCTGGCCGAGGCCCTGCCCGGCATCCTCGCCGCGGCCACGGTGACGGCCATCGCGCTGGTGTCGTACTCGGCGCTGGCCGGCGTGGTCGGCGGCGGCGGGCTCGGCGACCTGGCCATCCGCTACGGCTACCAGCGCTTCCAGCTCGACGTGATGTTCATCACCATCGTGCTCCTGCTGCTGCTCGTGCAGGTCCTGCAGAGCATCGGCAACCGACTGGTGCTGCATTTCAGTCGCTGAGCCGCCCCGCCCGCCGCATCGCGGGGCGGGCACGGTTTCCGTATCGCCCGGTCCCGCCGGGCGCGCAGTGCCCAACCTAGCAGTCCCGTCGTACCACTCTTTAGAACAACCGCTAGCCGGAGAATCAAGGTGAAAAAGCTGATCGCATTGCTGACGGTGGCATCCGCCCTGGCCGTCCAACCCGCTGCGCGGGCCGGGGACAAACTCATCGTGGGCGCCAACCCCACGCCGCATGCCGAGATCCTGGAGCATCTGAAGCCCATGCTCGCCAAGGAAGGCGTCGATCTGGACGTCAAGGTCTATACCGACTACATCCAGCCGAACATCCAGCTCAACGAGAAGCGCATCGACGCGAACTTCTTCCAGCACAGGCCGTTCATGGACGAGTTCAATCGTAGCCGCGGCACGCACGTCACGGCGGTGGCCGACATCTTCATCGCCCCGTTCGGCGCCTATTCCGGCAAGATCAAGAACATCAAGGACGTGCGCGACGGCGCCGTCGTCGCCATCCCGAACGACGCCGTCAACGGCGGGCGCGCGCTGCAGCTGCTGCACCAGGCTGGCGTCCTGCAGCTGGCCGACCCGGCGAACACCAAGTCCACCGTGAAGGACATCGCCGCCAATCCGAAGCATGTCGTCATCAAGCAGCTCGAGGCCCCGATGCTGCCGCGGGTGTTGCCCGAGGTAGACCTGGCCGTGATCAACACGACCTTCGCGCTGGAGGCCAAGCTCAATCCCACCACCGACGCGCTCTTCCTGGAAGGGAACCAGTCGTCCTACGCCAACCTGCTGGCCGCGCGCGAGGACAACAAAAACAGCCCCGCCATGCGCAAGCTGGTCGATGCGCTGCGTTCGGCCGACTCGGCGCAGTTCATGAAGGAGCGCTTCAAGGGCAGCATCGTGCCCGTCTTCTGAGGCGCCGCCAGGGCCCGCCCGGGAGCCGGGCGGGGGACGCTTCCGGTTTCAGGTGTCGCGCAGCAGGTCGCGCTCGTTGAGCAGCTCGTAGCCCACGTCGGGCTGGCGTTCCAGGCAGCGCCGGATGGCCGCGGGGATGGCCTGCCGCGTCTTGCGGCACAGGCCGGGACATTCCTGGACCTGGATGTTGAAGCCGCGCACGGTGCGCACCTCGTTGGGGCCGGGCGCGATGCTGACCGCGATGCCCAGCAGTTCGTGCATGCGCGCCTGCATGCGGCGCAGGTCGGCCAGGGTGGCGATGCCTTCCAGGCGCGCCACCAGCCGCTTTTCTTCCTCTTTGGTCAGCCGCAGGACGCGGTGGTCGCCTTGCGGATTCTCGAGCAGTTCGTCGCGGCCGCAGTCGCACGCACCGGGCGGGCAGGCGACGCGGATCGGGAACGGGGCATTCATCAGACAGGCCAGGATCGGGTTCGGACAAAATGGCCGGCCCGGCAAAGGCGGGCCGCCGAACCTGCAAGTCTACGCGATCGGGGCCGCGCGCCCCAAGCCGCGGTTTGCCGAACCCGCCGATTCCGGTATGCTGCGCGGCATGGACAGCCGCCGCCTTCCCGCCTTCATCGATTCGCGACGACGCGACCGACGCCGACGTTGAGTGGTCTCGTCCTGTCCGAACGCCGCCCGCGGCGCTCCCCGTCCGAAGGCCACGATACCCTCGTGGCCTTTTTGCTGGCCCTTCCGGCCGTCCACCAGGCGTATCGCCCGGCCTTCGTTTCCTCTCCCTTGCAAAGGAACGAAGCATGCAGTCCCCTGCCCTCCTGGCCATCCGGCCCTTCCATGCCGCCGACGAAACGGCCGTCGTCAGCCTCTGGCACGCGTGCGGCCTGACCCGCCCCTGGAACGACCCGCACAAGGACATCGCCCGCAAGCTGTCGGTGCAGCCCGAACTATTTCTGGTCGGCGAAGCCGAGGGCGCGCTGGTGGCGGCGGTCATGGCCGGCTATGACGGCCACCGCGGCTGGGTCAACTATCTGGCCGTGGCACCGGAACATCGCCGGCGCGGCTATGCCGCGGCACTGATGCGCGAGGTCGAGCGCGGCCTGCTGCGCTACGGCTGCCCCAAGATCAACCTGCTGGTGCGCGGCGACAACACGGCGGTGGTCGACTTCTACACCGGGCTGGGCTTCGGGCGCGACGACGTGATCAGCCTGGGCAAGCGGCTGATTCCCGACACGCCCGAACGGCAGGCCGGCTGACGCGGCGGCCTCAGGCCAGCACCTTCGGCAGGCACTCGCGCATCGCCTCGATGAAGCGCCGCAGCCGCACCGGCTGGAAGCGCGTCTGCGGATACACCAAGTGCACCGGCAGCGGCGCGGCATGCCACTGCGGCGCCAGGTGCAACAGCCTGCCGTCGGCCAGCGCGTCGGCGAAGACCCAGGCCGAACCCAGGCCGACGCCCAGCCCCAGCTCGGCCGCGGAACGCAGCGCATAGAGGCCATCGGTGGACAGCCGCGGCTGGATGCCGAAGCGCACCACCTCGCCCGTCCCGGCATGCGTCAGGCTGACTTCGTCGCGATAGAAGGTGCGCATCGAGAGCCACGGCAGGCGCGCCAGCTGCTGCGGATGCGTGGGCAACGGCGCGCCGGCCAGCAGCGACGGCGCCGCCACCGCGATGCGCGGCACCTCGCCCAGGCGCACCGCCACCACCGACGGATCCTGCAGCGTGCCGACGCGGATGGCGCAGTCCACGCCCTCGGCGATGAAGTCCGGCATGCGGTCGTACAGCAGCCAGTCGATCCGCACGCGCGGATGGCGCCGCAGGAAATCCGCCAACGGCTCCATGAAGTGATGCTGTCCAAAGGCATGGGGCGCCACCACGCGCAGGGTGCCCACCGCCTCTTCGCCAGCGCCGCGCACGTCGCTCTCGAAGGCCTGCCAGGTAGCGATCAGCTCTTTCGCACGGTCGTAGCAGCGCTGGCCGTCTTCGGTCAGCTTCATGGCATGGGTGGAACGCTGCAGCAGGCGCACCCCCAGCAGGCGCTCCAGCGCTTGCAGCCGGCGGCTGATCGTGGGCTGGGTACCGCCCAGCTGCTCGGCCGCCGCCGACAGGCTGCCGGCCTCGACGATGCGCACGAAGGTCTCGATGAGCAGCATGCGGTCGGGACCGCCGGCCAGGGAAGCGAGGGATTCTGTCATGCATTCATCGTATAACCGATGTGCCACCGAAGCTACTACCAAACCCCGCTTTGGGCGAGGACAATGGCGACCTACTGGTAAACCCCAGAATTTCCGCCATGTCTTCCATTCACCCTATGCATACCTCTCCCGCCGAGCCCTCCCGTGCGCTGCTGTTCCTGCTGGCCGTCGCCACCGGCCTGTCGGTCGCATCCATCTACTACGTGCAGCCCGTGCTGGGCATCCTGGGCGCCGATTTCCAGGCCGACGCGCGCACGGTCGGCTGGCTGCCCACGCTGACGCAGTTCGGTTACGCCGTTGGCATCCTGCTACTGGCGCCGCTGGGCGACCGCTACGACCGCAAGCGGATCATCCTGCTCAAGATCGCCGGCCTGGCCGCCGCGCTGCTGGCCAGCGGGCTGGCGCCC
>Ga0182737_1003395_pt1 | contig 11783 bp, 11 predicted proteins | sample eDN5th30CBELigOP_FD_128878 | JGI IMG/M metagenome (GOLD analysis project Ga0182737, IMG submission 128878) | Enriched Organic Plus compost microbial communities from Emeryville, California, USA - eDNA 5th pass 30_C BE-Lig OP (version 2) (version 2) ... | reverse complement strand
GCTCGCGCCGCCAGCACGGCCCCTCCGTGCGCCATGGCACCGCTCAATGCCAGCGGACCGTCGAACCACTGGCGGATTTCCTGAACCAGGGCGAACGGGCTTTTGATGCCCGCATGGCCTCCTGCGCCGGCCGCGACGGCAATGACGCCATCCGCCCCTTTCTCGATCGCCTTGCGCGCAAAGGTGTTGTTGATCACGTCGTGCATGACCACACCGCCATATGCGTGAATCGCGTCGTTCACCTCAGGCCTGGCCCCTAGTGAAGTGATCACCAGCGGCACCTTGTGCTTGATCACGATGTCCAGATCATGATCGAGCCTGCTATTGGTCTTGTGCGTGATGAGATTGATGGCGAAAGGCGCCGAGCGTTGCTCGGCCGTCTTGTCGTGCAGCGCCAGAACCTCCTTGATCTCGCAGATCCACTCATCCAGCAGTGTTTGCGGTCTCGCGTTGAGTGCAGGCATGGCTCCCACGATTCCTGCTTTGCACTGCTCGATGACGAGTTTTGGATTACTAATGATGAACATGGGCGAACCAATCACCGGCAATGTCATCGTGTCGAACAGGGAGGATAGTTTTCGCATGTCAACTTCTCGAAAAAGGTAGCTATCAAACTGGGCGGCCGATGGGCTCGAAAACAAGAGGCTCTTTCGCCTGGAACCGGGCCACGGCGTTTTGGTGTTCCTCGGTGCTCATGGCGACGGCTTGAGACAACGCTTCCATGTCCGCCAACGTCTTGGGGTCGGTCTCAAAAGAACGGTTGAGAATCGACTTGGTCAAGCCGAACGCCGTTCTTGAACCCCGTGACAGGCGCCGCGCCATGTCGACGGCTCGGGCAAGCAAGACATCCGACTCAACGATGCCGTAGACGATGCCCAATGACCGTGCTTCCTCGGCATCGATGGTTCTCGCGCTGTAGATCAGCTCCTTTGCGCGTTGCAGGCCGATTATCCTGGGTAGCAGATACAACCCGGACAGATCCGGTATCAGGCCCACCCGGGCAAAAACCTGGCAGAACCTCGCGGCAGGCGTCGCCATGATGAAGTCGGCCGCCAGACACAAATTGAATCCACCTCCGAACGCTACGCCATCGACCGCCGCGATCACGGGCATCTCAAGGGCGGCGAGCTTGCTGCACCACGTATTGAGTTCCGCCACCCTACGCCTGGATGACGCAGGGGGCCGCTGATCCCCCATAGACTGCAGATCTCCGCCCGCGCAGAAATTGCCGCCTTCGCCGATGATTATCAAAGCCCGAATGTCTTCGCTTCTTCGCAGTTGCTCCGCCACTTCGGCGATCTCGCCTCTCATCGTCATGTCCAACGCATTTCTGGCTTGGGGACGGTTGAGTGTCATGACGGCGATTCCATCTTCATCCACCTGGAATCGAATAGCCTGGAACGACAGGGTGCCATCCATGGACATGCCCCCTATCGGCCGACGAAGACCGGTGGGCGCCGTTCGATGAATGATTGGCGTCCCTCCGCGGCGTCCTCCGTGGCGGAAAGCCTTTTCTGCACTTCCATGAATTCACCGACCGCGGCGAGCGCACCCTCCTCGACGGATTTTCTTACGTTCAACCGCGTGGCAATCACGGCGAGCGGAGCCTGCGAGGCTATGCGACGCGCAATGGACAGGGCCTCGGCGAATTCCTCTCCCGCGGGGGTCACGCGCTGTACGAAGTTCATTCGCATGGCATCGGCGCTATTGAACTCAATGCCTGACAGCAGCAAGAGCATTGCGTTGCCCACGCCCGCACGCTCTGCCATTCGGACAGTCGCCCCACCGGCGGCCATGATGCCCCTGCCGACTTCCATCTGCGTAAATCGGCAGTTGTCCGCTGCCACGACGACATCTGCCGCCAACATGAGTTCCACGCCAACGGTAAAGCAGATGCCCTTGACGGCCGCAACCATCGGCTTGGTGCGTCTGCGATAACCTGGCAGCCCCATGTCATGAGGCTCCACCAGATTCTGGTCTCGTGGAACCGGCTTCTCGCCCCTGCGCTGGAATTCGGCCAAGGACGGCAGATCCATACCTCCCGTGAAATGATCGCCAACCGCGTACAGGAGCCCGACTCTAAGATCGGGATCGTCATCGAGGCGCGTGTATGCATCCGCAAGCTGGCGGAGCATGACGGGGGTGATGCCATTGCGTTTGGCAGGGCGGTTGATTCCAATCAGCAGGATATTGTCGAGAACCTGTGTATCGACACAACCTTCCGGCGGTGCGACGGTGTTTTCCGGGACCATGATGACTCCGTTGGTGTTGGATGATTGGTGTTGGGTCAAACCTTGATGCCCGCAGCGCGAGCAATGCCGCCCCAGCGATCCATGCCCACCTTGATCTCGGTGGCGAGCTCCTGTGGAGTGCTGGTCCAGATTTCAAACTGCTGTTCACTGGCAGATTGCCGCACCTGGGGAGATCTGAGGCTCGTCAGCAAGGCGGCATGCAACTTCTCGCGAATATCCCGTGGCAGCTTCGCAGGTCCCACGACGGCGAACCAAAGATCCGTACCCGCCTCGGTAAATCCGCTGAATCCCGCCTCCTCCATCGTTGGCACGTTCGGCAAATAGGGCCAGCGCTTCGCTGTCGTCACGGCTAGTTGGCGCACCCTGCCGGCCGAGACCAGTGGCTGCGAGTTGGTAGGCATGTCAAACATGAACGTGATATCCCCGGCCAGCAGCGCTGCAAGTGCCGGCGCGTTTCCCCTGTATGGAACATGAAGCATGGGCACCTGACCGATGTGACTCAGAATCTCTCCAGACAAATGATTCGAAGCACCGACACCTGCCGACCCATATGAGACCGGATGTTGCTTCGCATACTCCAGGAGGTCCTTGACGTTTCGGATGGGGCTGTCACTTCGAACGATCAGTTGGTTGGCATACCGGCAAGCCAATGTCAATGGCGTGAAATCCGCCACGGCATCGAACGGCATCTTTGGATACACGCTGGGATTGATGGAGTGCGAACCGGTGGTCGCAAGACCAATGGTGTAGCCGTCGGGTTCGGCTGCGGCGATTCTCTTGCAGCCCACATTGCCCCCTGCCCCACCAAAATTCTCGACCACCACCGGCTGCTTGAGGACCTCGGCCAGTTGTGCCGCGACGGGCCTTGAGAACGCATCGGAAGGGCCTCCCACCGCGTAAGGAACGATCCAACGGATTGGTCTGGCCGGCCACTCCGCTGCCCGAACACTGCCAGGAAGCGCAACGCTGGCGAAGCCTGCCAGCACCTGGCGCCTGGAAACTGAACTGCGTTTTCCGGTGTGCATATCTGTCTCCAGCCACTTTAAATACTTTCCAGTATATTATTTTACCTTCCGGTAAACGGCAAGATTCTTATTCGAGCCCCTGTGTCAGCAGGGATTCAAGCCGGCGCGAGCCCCGTGGTCATGCCCCCGCACACGTAGATCGTTTGACCGGTGACAAATCCGCTACGAGCATCCAGCAGATACTCGACGGTGTGGGCAACATCCTCCGGCTCCCCCATTCGCCGCACGGGTATCGCCTCCACGATGGCCCGGGTCCGGGGAGCATCGGTCGGATTGGCTGCCTCAAAGAGGGGGGTTCGGATAGGCCCCGGGCCCACCGCATTCACGGTTATGCCATGTCGGCCGAGTTCCAGCGCCCAAACACGTGAGGCACCGATCAAACCTGCCTTGGACGCCGCATAGGCGGTACGCAGTTCTTTGCCCAATGCTGCTCTGGATGAGATGTTCACCACACGGCCGAACCGCGCTGCCTTCATCCCCGGCAGCAAGGCTTGCAGGCACTGGAATGCACAGCGTAGGTTCAGCGCGTAGGCAAGATCGAATTCGGTCAAGGTCTGTTCTTCGATGCTGGCCGGACAGACCATGCCGACGTTGTTGACCAAACGGGTAATAGGACCATCCTCCAGTGCACGCGACAGCGCTCTCGCCGTGTCAGCGGCGTCCGAGAGGTCGACGGTGATCGTTCCGCCAGCGCGGTCAAGGACGACGACATCGCGGCCAAGGTCGCGGCAGGCCTGCGCGATCGCAGCTCCGATACCCGAGCCGCCGCCCGTGACCAGGACTCGCTCCCTCACATGATTCTTCTGCATGACTTTCCTCAGAACGTGTAGACAACGGCGTCCACAGCTCGGCACCCAAGGCCTTCCGCTGAGACGATGACCGGATTGATGTCGATACTCTCGATACGTTCGTCACCCAGCATCAGGTTGCCTACAGCGAGAACAGCTTCGCTGAAGGCCTGGGTGTCCAACGGAGGCTCGCCCCGTACGCCGCGCAGAATCGGAGCGATACGAAGTCGACCGAGCCGTTCCCTGACCTCATCGGCCGAGAACGGTGCAAGGAGGATTGCGTTGTCGGCAAGGACTTCCACGTACTTTCCGCCATCGCCAATGACTACCACGGCTCCGAAAACGGGGTCCCGGCGTGCTCCGATCATCAATTCACGCATGCCCTTGCAGTACTCGGCGACGATCATTCCGTCAAAAGAAAGTCCGCCGGATGTGCAAACGGAGCGGAACTCTTCATAGGCAACCCGCATTTCTTCTTCGGTACTCACGCCGATCTTCACGAGCCCGAGTTCGGTCTTGTGCGCCACTGTGCTGGAGCAGCCCTTGACGACGACCGAGGAACCGATCTCTTGTAATGCCAGGATGGCCCGCTCCAGGGTCGCGCAGAAGACGTGCCTGACGACAGGCACTCCCTTGCTTGCAACCAGCGCAAGGCTTTCAGCTTCATTCAGCATGCGAGAGGCGTTCGAGCGCCTCTCGCGTGGCAACGACGGAGGAGCGGGCCTGCTCCGTGCGGCCGCCTGTAGCCGATGATGATGAGCCGTAAGTTGATCCAGCGCCGCAACAGCTCTGCTCTCGGACATGAACGTAGGAATGCCTCGCGCCAGGAACAATGCCGCGACATCCGGTTGGGGAGAGGCAGCGACTACGGGCTTGCCTGTCTCGGATTCCAGAAGAGCTGCGGCCTGCGCATAGCTTGCGACGTCGTATCCCGCACCCGAGACTGGAAACGCGGCCAGAAATGCGTCCGCGGACGGATCGCTGGCTATGACGGACAGGGCCTTTCCGAACAGGCTACTGTCGTTGAGAATCGCGCCGGTGATGTCGACAGGATTGCCGATGTTCGCAAACGAAGGCAGGATGGCTCGCAAGCCATCGCGCGTCTCAACCTGGAACTCGGCCATCTGCATGCCGCGCGAGATTGCGGCATCGGTGGCCAGGACACCCGCGGCACCGGAATTACTGACCGTCACCAACTTGCGACCATTGATCTTCCAGCGCTTGAGATACATCTCCGCCGCGTCCACCAGTTCTTCCATGGTTTCCGCCCGCCATATGCCGTGGCGCTCCAGGAACGCATCGACAACGCGATCCTCGCTTGCAATCGCGCCCGTATGGGACAATGCCGCAGCCTGGCCTGCGGGCGTTCGACCAGACTTGAGCGCGAGCACCGGCAGGCAGCGTTCCTGCGCGATTCTCCCCAATCGAGCCAGGTTTTGAGGATCGGGCATGCCCTCGAGATACAGCATCATCAGCCGGACCTGCTCGTCCTCCGCGACGGCGGCCGCCAATTCCGCTATGGTCACGTCAGCATCGTTTCCAGTTGCGTGCGCATGCCTTATACCAAGTCCGCGACGGCGTAACAGACCGTACGGTGCCATTCCGAGTGTGCCGCTCTGACTGAGGATGGCGATGCTGCCGTCTTGAGGCGGGCACTCCTTGATCATCGTTGAAAACGTCGCCAGCGCCCCATTGCTGAAGTTGGCAAGCCCTTGGCAATTGGGTCCCACTATGCGCATCCCGGACTCTCTTGCGACACGAACCATGTTCCGCTCGAGTTCACGCCCTTGCTCCGAGTGGCCTTCCCCGAACCCCGAGGCCATCACCACACAGACCTTCGAGCCAATGGCAGCACATTGATTGACGGCGTCAACCGCGTCGTCGCGCGATACGGCAATGATCGCCAGGTCCGGCACATCGGGAAGCGCCGCGAGCGATGGATAGGCGCGCAAACCCTGTACCTCGGGGCGGGTGGGATTGATGGGGTAGATTCCCCCTTTGAATCCGTGCCTCTGAAGATAGTCGACAGGGCGACCGCCAATCTTGTCCGGGTTTTGTGATGCGCCCACTATCGCAATTGACCTTGGATTGAGGGCCGCGCTCAGATTGTTGCTTGTCACGTCGTCTCCTTTTTGGCTGGAAGCGATGACGCCTCGAAGAATGGAAGCATCTGGTTTTCATGGGTGATGAAGCCGACCGTCACCCTGTCTCCTATTCGAAGACCCATGGCCCCATGCCCCATCACGCGAAAACCTTCGTCCGCGTCGACCAGCACAATGTTGTAGGGCGCCATGGACTGCCAGCTTTCGCCCGGCGCACGCTCGACAGTAGTGAGCGCGTAAAGCCTGCCATGACCGGAAGCGACCTTGGATTCAGGAGCCAGGTCACCGCAGGCGGGGCAAAACGGCCGCTGAAAGTACCAGGCATGCCCGCAAACCGGACAAGTCTGAAAGCAAAGTGCCGGGTGTCCGCTGGTCCAGCTTCGATGCGAAATAGGTGGGCCGCTCATCTCACGCGCTCCAGGAAGGCGGTCACGTGCGAAGAGAGCACCCCCCCATCGCCATGCAGCAACGCAACGGTCGGGCTTTTTACCTGCCGTCCTTCTGCGCGTCCGGTCAACTGCAGCTGGGCTTCGACAAGATGGGCCATGGCCCCGGCGCATCCACAGTGTCCATAGCTGAGCAGTCCCCCATGGGTATTCAGGGGAAACCGGCCATCTCGGCCAAACCATCCCTCCCGAGCCATCTTTCCTGCCTCCCCTCGAGGTGCGATACCCAGCTCTTCCAACAGGATGGTAAGAGTGATCGTGAAACTATCGTAGATGGCGAAATAATCCGCATCCGCAACAGTTGCGCCGGATTTCGCCACGGCCTCCTTCAGGGACCTGGAGGCCCCGAATTGCGTCAAGTCACGAGCGGCCGACACATGCTGATGAGTGTGTGCCTGCGCGCAGCCAATGACTTGAACGCCAATGTCGCCTGTGCGCTCCCTACTGACAACGAATGCGGCACCACCATCCGATACAGGGCAGCAATCGAGCAGTTTGAGCGGACTGGCGATCACGCGCGAACTCATCACATCCGACAAGCCAATCAATTGCTTGTGATGGGCGCCTGGATGATTCACTGCATGTGACCTCATCACAACGGCGTGCTCGGCAAGATCCTCCTCGGTCACACCGTACTTGTGCATGTAGCGCGAGGCCACAAGTGCGTAGTAGGCGGGTATCGTGGGCCCTAGCGGTACCTCGTATGTCGGGTGCCCTACCTGCGCCAGGCTGCGCAGCGTATCGACAGAGGATTGGCCGCTCAAGCGGTTCTCCCCAGCCACGACAAGGACATGCTCTGCGGCACCGGACAGGACCAGTTCGCTCGCCAGCATGAGCATCGCCAGGCCGGTTGCGCCGCCAAGCTGCATCGCATGCGCAATGGATAGCATCAATCCGAAATGCTCGGCAAATACCGTACTGAGCATCAAATGCGGATGTGTCGTGGAGTAGCCGCAGATCAACCCATCAATCTGTCGGCGCTCCAGGCCGGCATCCTTCAATGCGGCCATGGCAGCCTCGCTCATCAAAGACAGCGTGTCGCTGTCCTGGTGGCGACCGAATGAGGTCATGCCCACACCAGTAATCCAACTCATGGATGTCCTTTTGGCAAGCGACCGACCCATACCAATCAGTAGAATTTCCAACCATACCGATCGGTGATATCATCGCCTAGCAGTCAAACGTACCAACAAGGATATTAGTCTACCGACCGGTAGATTCATTTGTCAATGCTGTTTTGTTTTTCCGGGAGTGATGAATGGCGACACGCAAGCAAGCTCGAGTGAAGGAAACACCTCCACCTGAGCCGACGATCAAGGACGAGCTTCGTGCGTTGAAGGTAGACAGGATCCTTCAGGTTGCAGCCAAGCTCTTCATAGAGCGTGGTTTTGTCGGGACGACCATGGAAGCGATCGCTGATCAGATGAGCATGACCAAGCCGTTCATCTATCAGTTCTTCCCGAACAAGCATGCATTGTTGGCGGCCATCTGCGATCGCGAATTGCGAGACTCGCTTTCCATGCTGAATGCCCCTCTGACCGACGACGGCCCTCCCGAGCAAAGGCTGGTAAATTTCGTTCGAATCGCGACTCTGCGCAATATCGAAAACCGCGGGCTTTGGAGCTTGATGTCGGTTGAAGAAAAGCATCTTCCCAAAGAGATGCTTTCCGACATCCGTGCGCTTGAGATGCAGTTCCACAAGCGTTTGACCGCCATCATCGAAGCCGGGGCGAAGTCCGGGGCTTTCGTGGCCACCCACCCCGAGCTGGCTTCCAGGGCCGTCATGGGCATGACGCAGTGGGTCAGACGCTGGTACAAGGGAACGGCAGACACTTCCCCCCAGGACGTGGCTGACGAACTTTGCGTACTGTCGCTGCGCATGCTCGGCTACCAGGGAAACGCAGCTTTGTAATCGGCGCCTTGTTCATTGCTGTTCGCCAGGGCGTACCGTTGCCGAACCGGCAATGACCAGCTCGCCGCGTTCGTTCTCGACCCAGACTTCCAATCCGCCGCTTTCCGTGGCTCTTGCACCGGCGCGAACGGTATTGCCAAGTCGCACGGGTCTCACGAAACGGATGTCCAGAGCAGCGTGTGCCCCGTCAAAACCGGGTACGCGCGAAAGTACGTCCCAAACCAAGCCAAGTGACAGAGTGCCATGGGCAATGACACCGCCCATGGCCGTCTTCATTGCAAAGTCCGGATCCAGGTGAATCGGATTGAAGTCATCGGTTACCTCGGCATATAGAGCGACAGCTTCCTGAGTGACCTCCAGGCCATGCGAATGGTATTCCATGGCCTTACCTTGCCCAAAGTGCAACATGGGTGCCATGAAACAAAGGCCGCCCATCCTGGCCCGCGCTTTGCATCTCCAGATCGACCCACAGTCTCCCCCCCCTTTCGGCCTTGCGTGCGCACACAAGCGTGGTGTGCAGCACTTCGCCTATAGAAGGCAATTCGCGGATAACGAATCTCTGGCTAGCGTGAATCCCTCCAGGCGGGCGGAAAGGGATGAGCGCCATGAACGACCGGATCGATATCACAGACGTCATCCCCACGGGCATGCGGCTGCCTTCGCGACAAATTCCGTAGACGCTGCACCAAGCGTCCACAAGTGACTCGGAAAGCTCAAGTCGATGGCACCCGTACGAGCGCCCGACCTCGATTGCGGCGAAGTCGGTGAGTTCCGACGTGGACAGGCATGCGTGATCGGCGGGGGGAATTTTCATTGAAGGAACTCTTAAGATCAGCCAAAACATACCATGAAGTAGATTTTTATTCAAACAAGTATATTTATCTTTACTACCAAAAAGTACTTTTATATACTGATCGGTAAGTCCCGGCACCATGGCGCTGCGGAGATCACCTTGAGGAGACAGCTTCCGTGACAAGCAGACGCTGGGTTCAGCGACCCGAAGGATCCAACTGGGGCGACTTTGGTGACGACGACCAGCTCGGTCGATTGAACCTTCTGACGCCCGAACGAACCTTGGCTGCCGCGGCGGAAGTCAAGGATGGACGGACTTTTTGCCTGAGCCTGCCGCTCGACTTCCCGGGGGGCAATGTACTCAATCCGAATCGCCATCCCCCTGTACTGCGACCGACAAAACGCCACGGGCACATGGGCTTGAACTTCAGGATGCAGGCTGTCGAGCCGATGCGCACAGACGTGCTGAGCGATGATCTCGCAACCCTGTACCTCCAGTATTCGACCCAGTGGGATGGCTTGGCGCACGTGGGCTCGATGTTCGACGTCGCTGGCGACGGCATTCCACGTGCCGTGTACTACAACGGATTCCGGGCCGACATCGATGTCCGCGCGAATCCCGCTTCACCGGAGGCCGACGTCAATGATGCGGAACAAGTCACATCGAGCGCCACGTTCCTGGGCATCGAGCATATGGCCACAAAAGGGATGCAGGGGCGGGGGGTACTACTGGATCTGCACGGCCAATTCGGCGCCGGCAGAACGCTCGTCGGATGGCGCGAGTTGCGCTCGGCAATGGTGTCGCAAGGCGTCATCGTGGAGCCGGGGGACATTCTGTGCCTTCACACCGGGTTTGCGGACGTGCTCTTGCGGATGGACAAGAAACCTGATCGAGCCGTCCTTGATTCGACCGGTAGTGTGCTTGATGGCCGCGATCCCGATCTCCTGAGGTGGATTACGGACTCCGGCGTTGCAGCCATCGCCGCCGACAACTATGCGGTCGAGGCGTACCCGGCCCGACCAACCGGACCGATCTGTTGCTCGGCTCTCCCGCTGCACGAGCATTGCCTGTTCAAGCTGGGGGTCCACCTGGGCGAACTTTGGCATCTGGGACCGCTGAACTCTTATCTTCGGGATCGTAGGCGCAGCAGATTTCTCTTGACTGCGCCACCACTCCGACTTCCCGGCGCGATTGCCTCGCCAGTCACACCTGTCGCAACGGTTTAGACAACAGCAACCACTTTTCAATGCCATGAAAGAAACACCTTCTCTCCCCGTCTGCATCATCGGCGCCGGCTCCTCCGGAGTCACGACCGCCAAGGCCTTGCTGGAACATGGTGTCGAGTTCGATTGCTTCGAGATCGGATCCGATATCGGAGGCATGTGGCGCTATAAAAACGACAATGGCATGTCGTCCGCGTATCGCAGCCTCCACATCGATACCAGCCGAGACAATCTTGGCTACTCCGACTTTCCCATTCCTTCAAGCCACCCCGACTTTCTCTCTCATTTCGAGGTGATCGAATATCTCGAGTCTTACGCAGAGCACTTCAAGGTAAGAGACAGGATCCGCTTCAACACGCGAGTTGAACACGTCGAGAAGAACCCCGACGGAACCTGGAGAGTCAGGCTCTCTACGGGCGAAAGCAAGAGATACCGTGCGGTGCTGGTGGCAAACGGGCACCTGTGGGATCCGAGATGGGCTCAGTTCCCGGGTACTTTCGACGGCGTGAGCCTGCACGCTCATGACTACAAGGAACCAGAGCCATTCCTAGGGAAGAATGTCCTGGTGATTGGAATTGGCAACTCGGCGGTGGACATCGCGGTTGATGTCTGCAAACTCGCAAAGAGCACGTTCATCTCCACACGCCGTAGCGCCTGGGTCATGCCCAAGTACATCATGGGACGCCCCACCGACCGCTGGTCTTCCTTTCTGAGCGGCAAGCTCGGGCTTCCGACTCGCCTGGTGCGGACGGCCATGCGTCACCTGATGTACCTATCCATCGGCGACCAACAACGATTCGGTGTGCCTCGGCCCAAGCATCCCATCTGGCGCGAGCATGCAACCCTGAGCCAGGAACTGCTGCCGTATGTCGGCCACGGGTGGATCAAAGTCAAGCCAAACATCAAGTCTTTGAAAACCGATCGCGTGGCTTTCGACGATGGCTCGGAAGAACAAATCGACGTGATCATCTATGCCACGGGCTACAAGACCACGTTTCCGTTCATCGACAAGCAAGTATTTCAGGTACGGGATGGCCAGGCCGATCTCTATAGGCGCATGCTTGTACTGCATCAACCAGGGCTCTACATGATGGGCCTGGTTCAACCGATCGGCCCCACGATTCCCCTGGTGGAGATTCAGGGACAGTGGGTCGCCCGGGTGCTGGCCGGGAAAATCCAGCTACCTGAACGCAAGGCCATGGAAGCGGAAATCGCCCGGCACCAGGCCACCATCTCAAAACG
>Ga0182737_1003394_pt1 | contig 11789 bp, 11 predicted proteins | sample eDN5th30CBELigOP_FD_128878 | JGI IMG/M metagenome (GOLD analysis project Ga0182737, IMG submission 128878) | Enriched Organic Plus compost microbial communities from Emeryville, California, USA - eDNA 5th pass 30_C BE-Lig OP (version 2) (version 2) ... | reverse complement strand
CGGGCCGTACAGACGGTCGAGCGCGCGCTCGACAACCACGGTGCCCCGATCTACGTCCGCAAGGAGATCGTCCACAACAAGCACGTGGTCGAGCAGCTCGCGGCGCGCGGCGCCATCTTCGTCGAGGAGGAAACCGAGGTCCCGGAGGGCGAGATAGTCGTTTTTTCGGCCCACGGGGTCTCACCGGCGGTCCACGAACGTTCGGCGCAGCGCCGTCTTCGCACCATCGACGCGACCTGTCCGCTGGTGACCAAGGTCCACGTCGAGGCCCGCAAGTTCGCGGCCGAGGGGTACACGATCATCATGGTCGGTCACGAGGGCCACGAGGAGGTCGAGGGAACGATGGGCGAGGCCCCGGACTCGATCGTCCTGGTCCAGACCGTGGACGAGGTGGACCAACTCGAGATCGAGGACCCCGATCACGTCGCGCTGATCACCCAGACGACCCTCTCGGTCGACGAGACGGCCGAGATCATCGCCCGGCTCCGGGAGCGCTTTCCCGGCATCGTCACGGCCAAGGGCGAGGACATCTGTTACGCGACGACGAACCGCCAGATCGCGGTCAAGCAGCTCGCCCGTCAATGCGACCTGGTGCTGGTGATCGGCTCCACCAACTCGTCCAACTCGAACCGCCTGGTCGAGGTGGCCCGCGAGCATGGCTCCGAGTCCTTCCTGATCGACAACCACACCCAGGTGCAGGAGGAGTGGCTCGCAGGCGTGAGGACCGTCGGGATCACGTCGGGCGCCAGCGCCCCGGAGGAACTGGTCGAGGACCTGGTCCAGCTCTTCCGCGACAGGGGAGTGGACGACGTGTCCGAGCTCAGGACGGTCGACGAGTCGGTCCGCTTCATGCTCCCCAAGGAGATCCGCAAGGGCCTCCCGATGGTCCGGTCGTAGAACGCCCGCCCGCCTAGGGCCGGTATCTCAGCGCGGGCGGCGGGGCGATCCCGAACCACCGCCGGTAGATCTTCCCGAACGTGCCGTTTCGCTTCAGCCGGTTCAGTGCCCAGTTGAGGCCGTGGAGCAGGTCGGTGGAGGCTTTCGCCACCGCGTAGGCGTACTTCTCGCCCGTCGAGAAGCTGCGGACGATCCTGACCTCTCGCGTGCCCCGTACCGCGACCTGGTCGGTGACGACAGCGTCGACCCGGCCTCCCTTGAGGGCCCTGATGGCGGTCGGCACGTCGGAGAACTGGACGATCCTCGCCCGCTTGAGCCTCCGAAAGGCGAAGGCGGCGCCGGTGGTCCCGCGTTGGACCCCGACCGTTGCGCCTCTGAGGCTCTTGAGCGACCGGATCCCGGATCGGGGACGGGTCACGAGCGATTGAAGCGGGATGTAGTTGGGACGTGTGAACCTCACGACCCGTTTCCGCTCGGGCGTGACCGTGGTCGCGGAAGCGACGAGATCGAACTTCCCCCGGCTCAGGTCCGTGAAGATGGTGTCGAACCCGGTGTCCCTGAACTCGACTCCGAGTTCGAGCTCGCGCGCCAGGGCCTTCACGAGCTGCACGTCGAATCCGGTGAGGCCCGACCGGTTCCGAAACTCGAAGGGGGGATAGGGGACGTCCATCCCGACGACGATCTTGCCCGGGGTCATCAGGCTCGACGAAACGTCTGGTTTCTTCGCGTGGGCGGGTGAGACGGAGCCGAACGCAGCCGCCAGCGTGACCGCGACGAGCGCGACGCCCGCCGAAACTCTCCCCGTCTTGCTCATCGATCCCTCCCTGGTCATTGGAGGTCTAATCTTAATGGTTGGCCGTCGCCTTCAGGCGACGGCGGGGGCGAAGCTGATCGACCAGATCTCCGGGTGTCCCGACAGCTCCAGGCCGACGCGGTGGCCGCCGTGCGACTCGTGCTCGGCGAGCGTGTAGAGGCCGGGACCCTCGACCTGGACCTCGCCGGCCGGGATGCCGTCGAGCGTCACCTTGATCTTTCCCCGCCCGGCGGCGGTCGCGTAGGCGCCGCCCGCCTCGTACTCCACGTCGAACGCCTCGCCGTCCTCGACGGTCCACGGGCGGCCTTCGAACGGCACCAGCTCCTGGCCCGGGGGCATCACCTTGGCGCCCGGGGCGTCGGTGGCGCGGAGCGGGCCCATCGGAGCCGGCATCTCCGGGAGGTTCTCGAACGAGGCCTTGAGTGCCTCCTGGATCGCCTCCTCCGTGCCCTCGTAGTCGCCCTCGCCGAAATGGAACCAGCGCAGGATCCCGCCGCGGCCCCAGAGGAAGAGGCTGGGCCACCCCTCGCAGCCGTAGCCGGTCCAGAGCAGGTTGCGGTCATCGATCAGCACGGGGAACTCGATCCCGAGCCTCCGCAGCGCCCTCTCGGCGTCTTCCGGATCGGCACCGAACGGGAAGCGCGGCGCCTGGACCCCCAGAACCCGCAGACCGAGCGGCTCGTAGCGTTCGTGCCACTCGATCAGGTAGGGGAGGGTGCGCACGCTGTTCAGCTGGCTGTAGTCCAGGAAGTGGACGAGGACCGGCCCCTTGGCGGTCAGGACCGGCATCTTGCCGGGGTCCTTGCCGACCCAGGTCGCCTTGGCCGGAAGCTCGGGCGCGGCTATGTCGTCACGGAGCGGGTGGATGTGCTGATCCTATGGTCCGGGGCCGCGACGAGGCGGGCCGCGCGGGCCCGGGCGGGGGTATCATCCGGCTCCAGGTGTCGATCTCGTGAGCTTTCCCCTCGCCCATGCCCTCTCCGCGGGGCAGGACATACCGATCCCGGCCTGGCTCTTCGCGTGGGGGGCCTCGATCGTCCTCGTGGTCTCGTTCTTCGCCCTGTCCGCGGGTTGGCGCCGCGCCCGGTACGAGGGCGATTCCTGGCGGCCGGTCGCGCCGGGCTTCGCGCGGGCCCTGACCGGCCTGCCGGTCCGGGCCCTCTGCGGCGCGGCCGGCCTCTTTTTGCTCGGGCTCGCCGTTTACTCGGGGTTCGCGGGGACCGAGGCGCCGGATCGCAACGTCACCCTGACCCTGCTCTTCGTCACCGCCTGGCTCGGGTTCCCGCTGCTGGGGGTGCTCGTCGGAAACGTCTTCCCGGCCTTCAACCCCTGGAGCGCGCTCGCCGCCCCGATCGGGTGGTCGTGGCGCCGGGTGACGGGGTCGGCCCCGCCGCACCTCGCCTACCCCGAGAGGCTCGGGCGCTGGCCCGCGGCGGTCGGGCTCTTCCTCTTCGTGTGGCTCGAGCTCGTTTACGGCGAGGGGAGTGGGGTGGCGGTCGGCGTCTCGCCGGAGGCGGTGGCGGAGGCCGCGGTCGCCTACTCGCTCTACACGCTGGCCATGACCGGTCTGTTCGGTCGGGACGCCTGGTTCCGGAACGGCGAGATCTTCTCCGTCTACTTCGGCATGTTCGGCTCGCTCGGCAAGCTCCAGGCCCGGGGGCGTGAGCTCGGCGTCCGCCGGTTCCTCTCGGGGGCCACGAAGTGGGTCGGGGGCATCCCGGGTTCCGTCGCGCTGGTCATCGTCTCGATCGGCACGACGACCTTCGACGGTGCCTCCGAGGGGGTGTTCAAGGACGGGATCGAAAAGCTCATCGAATGGTTCGGCGACGTCGGGTTCGGGCCGACCATGGCCACCCGCACCTCGAGCACCATCTTCATGTTGCTGAGCGTCGGGATCGTCGCGCTCGTTTACCTGGCCGGCGTCCGCGGCATGGGCAAGGTGCCGGATGCCCCCGGCCGCAGGGCGCTCTGGGTCTCCTTCGCCCACGCCCTGATCCCGATCGCCTTCGCCTACCTGCTCGCCCACTACTTCAGCCTCTTCGTGTTCCAGGAGCAGGCCCAGTTCACCTACCTGCTCTCCGACCCGCTCGGGACCGGGACCACCGACCTGTTCGGGACCGCCTCCCAGGGCATCGACTACAACCTGATCTCGAACGAGCTCGTCTGGTACGTCCAGGTCGGTGCCCTTGTCGCCGGCCACTTCGCCGGGCTCGTCCTGGCCCACGACCGGGCGGTCGCGACGTGGAAGGACTACCGGGCCGCCGCCCGCTCGCAGTACTGGATGCTGGCCGTGATGGTCGCGTTCACCTGCTTCGGCCTCTTCCTGCTCTCGGTCTCGAACGCGTAGCAGCGGTCGACCACGAGAGACTAAGCGAGGCCCAGGAGCACCCTCGCCGCGGCGCTGGCCGTCTTCTCCGGGTGCTTCTCGCCGTAGAGCTGGGCCTGCTGGTTTACGCCCGTGGCCAGGGATTCGACCGCCGTGATCGCGTCGGCCGGGGGGAGAGGGGGAGCGAGCTCGCCGGCGTCGATCGCGGTGTCGAGGTCGTTCCGCAGCACGGTGGTCCAACGCCCCCACGTGGCGGCGACCGCCTCGCGGACCGGGCCGGGCCGGCCGTCGAACTCGGTGGCGGCCGAGGTCATCAGGCAGCCGCCGCGGAACGGACCGCGGGCGGAGTAGGCGTACCACGTGTCCAGGCAGGCCAGGAGCCGGTCGCGGCCGGGGGCGCGCTCCGCGTTCGGCTCCCAGACGTGCGCCGCGAACTCGCGGGCGCCGTACTCGACCACCTCGAGTTGGAGATCCTGCTTGCTCTTGAAATGCCCGGCCACGCCGGCCTTGCTCATCCCCAGGCTCGCGGCCAGGGAACCGATGGAGATCCCCTCGAGGCCGAGCTCGGAGGCGCCCTCGGCCGCTTCCCGCACGATCGCCTCGTGCGTGCTCGCTGCCTCGGCTCTGGTCCGGCGTGGGCTCACGGGCCGACTATAGATCGAGGATCTCACCCTCGTCGAGGACCATCAGCTGCGGCTCGTCGTCCTCGGCCACCGCGGCCTCCAGCCGGGGGAGGATGTCGTCGGCCTGCCGGAAGTGAGGGGGCTGGAGGATCGCGTCGTAGTGGATCGGGACCAGCCGCCTCGCCCCCAGGATCCGGGCGGCGGCAACGGCCTGCTCCGGCACGAGCGAGGCCTCCAACCCGCTCGCCGGCTGGCGGTGGGGAAAGGAGGCGACGACACCGTTCACCGGGAGGAATGCGGCGTCGAACGGGCCGAGCCGCATCCGAATCAGCCACCAGGACCCGTGAAAGATGGTGTCGCCCGCGTGGATGATGCGCTTCCCGTCGGCCTCGATCACCCAGGAGATCTGGGGATCTCCGAATCCGTCCACGGCCGGCACCGCGGTCGCGACGAAGGGTCCCGCCTCGACGGTCTGCCAGGCAGACATCAGCACCTGATCGATCCCGGCGTCCGCCAGCTCCTGCTCGGCGAACATCACGCCGCCCGTCTCGAACGGCTCGCCCTCCATCACCGGCGGCCGGTGGAGCGACGCCCCCGGGGACAGGGCGTGCTCGAGGGCGGCGGCGTCCGTGTGGTCGGTGTGGAGGTGGGTGACGAACGCGGCCAGCGACTCCCCGGGGCGCTCGGGCTCCAGCAGCGGGGTGCGGGGCGGACCTACGTACGGCTCGATCGACTTCCAGCCCAATACGTGGTCGACTACCACGGACTCCCCGTTCGATTCGATCTCGATCCCGGCCCAGCCAAGTCTCCTGACCTTCATCCCGCTTTCCCTTCGTTCGTTTTCGGCGGCGTTCGCCGCGCCAGGGCCACGTTTATAGCACACGATCGTTCGTACGTAAACAAGTTCGGTTCTCCGATTGGTACGCGGACGGCAGCCTTGTTACGGTGGCGCGATGAGCGAGTTCGCCATCGAGACGAGGGGCCTGGTGAAGGTCTTCGGCGACAACCGTGCGGTCGACGGGGTCGACCTCCGGATCGCGCCGGGAAGGGTGTTCGGCCTGCTGGGCCCGAACGGCGCCGGCAAGACGACGACGATCCGCATGCTCGCCACCCTGCTCAGACCCGATGGCGGCACGGCGACGGTGCTCGGCCACGACGTCGTGGCCGAGGCCGACCAGGTCCGCAGCCGCGTCAGCATGACCGGGCAGTACGCCTCCGTGGACGAGGACCTGACCGGGACCGAGAACCTGGTCATGCTCGCCCGGCTCCTCGGGTTCGACAAGGGCGCGGCTCGCGCCCGAGCCGCAGAGCTTCTGGACGCCTTCGGCCTCACCGAGGCCGCCGACCGCCAGATCAAGAACTATTCGGGCGGCATGAGGCGGCGGATCGACATCGCCGCCAGCATCGTCGTCGCGCCCGACCTCATCTTCCTCGACGAGCCGACGACCGGCCTCGACCCACGCAGCCGGAACCAGGTGTGGAACGTGGTCCGCGCCCTCGTCGCCGACGGAACGACCGTGCTGCTGACGACCCAGTACCTCGACGAGGCAGACCAACTCGCGGACCGGATCGCGGTCATCGATCACGGCAAGGTGATCGCCGAGGGCACGAGCTCCGAGCTGAAGGCCTCCGTCGGTGCCGGGGCCCTGAGGGTCCGGGTCGCGGACTCCGAACAGTCCGGCACGGCCGAGCGTCTGCTCGTGGATGCGCTGGGCGGCGAGGTGAACAGGGAGTCGGACGGGGTGACGATCTCGGCCCGCACCGACGATCCGAAGCGGGTGCCCGCCCTGCTGACGGAGCTGGAGCGCGAGGGCGTGGACATCACCGAGTTCTCGCTCGGTCAGCCCAGCCTCGACGAGGTCTTCCTGGCACTCACCGGCCACCCGGCCGAGGCGGAGGAAGAGAAACGAGACGAGGAGCGCGAGCCGGAGGTGGCGCGATGAGCACCGCGGCGGCGGCCGAGCCCGCGGTCGACGAGACCCCCGGGGTCCTCGACGACGACAAGCTCAAGGTGGCGATCGGAAAGAGGGAGCGCCCGGCGCGGCCCGGCGCGGTGGCGGCATCGCTGACCTTCGGCTGGCGGGCGATGTTGAAGATCAAGCACGTCCCGGAGCAGCTGTTCGACGTGACCATGTTCCCGATCATGTTCACGCTCCTCTTCACCTACCTCTTCGGCGGTGCCCTCGAGGGATCGCCGACCCAGTACATCCAGGTCCTCGCTCCGGGCATCCTCGTCCAGACCGTGGTGTTCATCACGATGTACGCCGGGATGGGGCTGAACAACGACATCAAGAAGGGCGTCTTCGACCGCTTCCGGTCGCTCCCGATCTGGCGTCCAGCCCCGATGGTCGGCCTGCTGCTCGGCGACGCGGTCCGCTTCGTGCTGGCCTCGCTCGTGGTCCTCGTGTTGAGCCTGATCATCGGCTTCCGGCCCGACGGGGGCGTGCTGGGCGTCGTCGCCGGGATCGCCCTGACGATCGTCTTCGCCTTCAGCATCTCCTGGATCTGGACCCTGCTCGGGCTCGTGATGAGGACCCCCGAGGCTGTGCTGAACACGTCGATGACGGTGCTCTTCCCGCTCATCTTCGCGTCGAACATCTTCGTCGACCCCGACACGATGCCGGGCTGGCTCGAGAGCGTCGTGAACCTCAACCCCATCACCCACCTGACGTCCGCGGTCCGGGGTCTCATGGGCACGGGGGCGGAGACCTCCGACCTGATCTGGGTATTCGCCTCCGCCGCGGTGCTCATCGCGATCTTCGCGCCGCTCACGATGCGGCGCTACTCGCGCCTGTAAGAAGGAATCGGCTTTCGCGACGCGAGACGCGAGAGTTCACATTTTCGTAATCGAGGCGCGGCAACCTTAGGCCATGCCTCTACTGATCCTCTTCGGCTTCATCGCCGGCGCCGCCACGGCGGTTTCTCCCTGCGTACTCCCGGTGCTGCCCGTGGCGCTCTCGGCCGGCTCCACCGGCGGCCGCCGGCGGCCCCTGGGGATCATCGCCGGCCTGACCGCGTCGTTCACGTTCGCCACCGTCGCTCTGGTCTACGTGATCGACGCCCTCGGGCTGCCGGACGGGTTGCTCCGGGACCTGGCCATCGTCGTGCTGATCTCGTTCGGGATCTCGCTGATGGTCCCCTCGCTCTCGGCGCGGATCGAGGGGTGGATCAGCCGGCTGGTCGGGGGCCTCGGCCCCCGGGCGAGCGCCGACGGATTCTGGTCGGGCACCCTGATCGGCGCGAGCCTGGGGCTGGTCTACGCGCCGTGCGCCGGGCCGATCCTCGCTGGCGTGATCACGGTGTCCGCGTCCCAGGAGTTCACGACCGGACGGCTCCTGGTCGCGCTCAGCTACGGCGCGGGCTCGGCGCTCGTGCTCTACCTCCTCATGCTCGGGGGCAGGAGGGCGATCGACCCGATCAAGCGCAAGGTCCCCCAGATCCAGGCGGCGATGGGCGCGGTGATGATCGTGTTCGGGATCGGCATGTTCGCCAACCTCGATCTCAAGTTCCAGAACGCGATCGCGGCCGACCTTCCCTCGTTCCTCGTCAACCCGACCAAGGCGCTGGAGTCGAGCGACGAGGCGCAGGACGCCCTTGCCGGCGTCCGCACCGGCGGCAGCGACGAGGGCCGCGAGCTCGCCGCGAAGGTGCGCGCGGCGGGCGAGCGTACGAGCCTCGTGTCCGACCTGCCGGTGATTGCCCCCGCCCCGGACTTCGTGGACACCCAGGAGTGGTTCAACACGCCCGGCGGCCGGCCGCTCTCCCTGCGGGACCTGCGCGGCCGGGTGGTACTCGTCGACTTCTGGACCTACACATGCATCAACTGCATCCGCACCCAGCCGTACCTGAAGGCCTGGGACGAGAAGTACAGGTCGAAAGGCCTGACGATCGTGGGGGTACACACGCCGGAGTTTCCCTTCGAGCGTGACGCCGGCAACGTCGGAGACGCCGTGAAGCGCGCCGGCCTCGGGTTTCCGGTCGCGCAGGACAACGAGTACGGGACGTGGAACGCCTACGGGAACCAGTACTGGCCGGCGGAGTACTTCATCGACGCGCGGGGCCGGGTTCGATTCACCCACTTCGGGGAGGGCGACTACGACGAGAAGGAGCGGGTGATCCGCGAGCTGCTCGCCGAGGCCGGCCGCGATCCGGGCAAGGGGATGTCGGGTGCGAAGGGAACGGCGGCGACGGCGGGCATCACGACCCCGGAGAGCTACCTGGGGGCGGCGAGGGCCGACCGGTTCGTCAACGGCCCGGTCCTGCCCGGCGAAAGGGATTTCGGCCAGCCGCCGCCGCTCCTGCCCGACAGCCTCGCCTTCGGCGGTGACTGGCGGATCGAGTACGAGAACGCGACCTCGAGGGGCGGTCAGCTCCACCTCAACTTCAAGGCGAAGCGGGTCTACCTGGTGCTCAGCTCCCCCGGGAAGCCGCGGCGGGTCCGGGTCGAGCTCGACGGTGCGCCGATCGCGGCGAAGGTGGCGGGCAGGGATGCGAAGGGGGGCTACGTCGAGGTCACGAACCAGAGGCTCTACAGCCTGGTCGACCTGCCCGAGATGGGACGGCACGTGTTGAGCCTGGACGTGGCACCGGGGGTGGAGGGATATGCCTTCACGTTTGGCTGAGCGGGCCCCACGTCGTGGGAACATGGGGTCGATGGAGCGCGACGCGGTTCAGACGGTGCTGGTCGTGGACGACGAACCGACCATCGTGGAGGTGGTCTCGGGCTACCTGCGGCGGGCGGGGTTCGAGGTCGAGACCGCCGCGGACGGGGCCGCCGCGATCGCGGGCGCCCTCCGCAACCCGCCCGACCTGATCGTGCTCGACCTTATGCTCCCGGAGATCAACGGCATGGAGGTGATGCGGATCCTGCGCGACGTCGAGAAGATCGACTCGGCGGTGATCATGCTCACCTCGAAATCCGAGGAGGCGGACCGTCTCCTCGGGCTGCGCCGTGGCGCCGACGACTACGTGGTCAAGCCGTTCTCGCCCGCCGAGCTCGTCGCGAGGGTCGAGGCCGTGCTCCGGCGCACCGCCGCCGAACCGGAGGACGGCGCGCCACCGATCACGATCGGCGACCTGGTCATCGACCGGGACGGGCGGCGGGTTACGCAAGGGGGAGAGGACGTCGCCCTGACCCAGCTCGAGTTCGACCTCCTCGCCTTCCTGGCGTCCCGTCCGGGGCAGGCCTTCTCGCGGGGCCAGTTGATGGAGCGGGTCTGGGGGAGCGAGGACGCCCAGGACACCGGGACGGTGACCGTCCACGTCCGCCGGCTCCGCTCGAAGCTCGCGGGCGGTGCCGAGGTCGAGCTGATCGAGACGGTCTGGGGGATCGGCTACAGGTTCCGGCCATGATCCGCTCGCTCTCGATCGGCCTCCCGGCGGCCGTGGCGGGCTCGGTCGCCGTCGGCGTCATCTACGGCCTCGACGGCGGGATCACGACCTTCTACCTGCTCGCGCCGGTCGTCCTGGCGGTGCTGGCGATCGCCCACCTGCTCGCACGCCGCCGGGACCTGGTCGGCGGGATCGGAAGTCAGCTCGCCATTGCCGTCGGGCTCGTCGTCGCCTCGATCCTCGTCACGGTCTGGATCGGGGCCGATCGGATGTTCCTCTCGGATCACGACGCGGTCGTCATCTCCCTGATGGCCGCGGTCATCGGGCTCGTCGCCCTGCGCGTGGGGCAGATCCTGAACGCGGGGATCGCCGCCGACGTCGACCGCATCCGGGACGGTCTCGACCGGATCGGCGCGGGTCAGCGGGAGATCGAGGGGCTGCCCGTCGGCGGGGACGAGCTGGGAGAGATCGGCGCGGACATCGAATCGATGGCTGCGCGGCTCGCGCTGGAGGAGAGACGGCGGGACGAGGCCGAGTCCGCCCGTCGGAGCCTGGTCGCCTCCGTCTCGCACGACCTGCGCACGCCGATCGCCTCGCTGAGGCTGATGACCGAGGCCATCGCCGACGGAGTCGCCACCGGGGAGACCCGGGATCGCTACATGACGGAGCTCAGGCTCCAAGTCCGCCTGCTGGGCGAGCTGGTCGACGACCTGTTCGAGCTCTCCAGGATCGAGGCCGGGGACATCGACTGGGCGATGGGCCAGATCGAACTGGGGGATCTGATGGGCGAGACGGTGGACGCGATGCGGATCCAGGCCGAGTCGAGGGGCGTCCGGGTCGTCACCGACCTCCCCGGCGGCCGAATCGCCGCCACGGCCAACCCGGAGAAGGTGCAGCGCGTGCTCTTCAACCTGATCCAGAACGCGATCCGGCACACGCCGGCCGACGGGAGCGTCACCGTGCGGGCGATGCTCGCGGGTGAGCGGGTCCAGGTCGAGGTCGAGGACAGCGGTCCCGGCATCTCCGACGAGGACGCGCCCCACGTGTTCGAGCCCTTCTACCGGGGCGGCTCGGACGCGTCCCGTTCGCGCGAGGGCTCGGGGCTCGGCCTCGCCCTGTCCCGGGCGATCGTCGAGGCCCACGGTGGCCGGATCTGGTTCGAGTCGACCGGATCCGGCACCGTGATGCGATTCACGCTCAGGCCCGAGACGGCCGCCTAGCCGTCTTCCTTCATCGCGCCGTCGTCCTCCATGGCTGGGCCACCGTCCGGCTTCATCGCGCCGTCGTCCGGCTTCATCTCGTCGACGTCGGTCGCGGCGTCGCCTTCCATCGCGTCCTGCGACCCCGTGGCTCCTTCCCCGGCCATGGCGTCGCCGGACGGGTCGTCCGTCATCGATTGTGTTTCGCCCGTCGTCTCCTGCCCGGTCCCGGAACCCGACTCGGAGGAGCCGGACGAGTCGCTGCCGCAGGCCACCGCGAACGTCGAGGCGAGCAGGACGAGGAGCATCGCTGTGAGTTTCTTCATGCGCCGAAGCTAGGCCGCACTTGTTTCAGATCCATTAACTGGCTAGCCGACGGAGAGAGCGGCGGCGCCGGCCAGGACCACCGCGATGCCGGTCACCTGACCACGGGTCAACCGCTCCCCGAGGTGGAAGCGGGCGAGCAGGATCGTCACCACGGGGTAGAGCGAGCTGAGCACGGCGATCACGCTCAACACCCCGAGCGTGGTGGCCACGGCGTAGAGCGAGTCGGCGGCGAGGATCAGGAGCCCGATCAGGATCATCGCGCCCCAGTCCCG
>Ga0182737_1003393_pt1 | contig 11794 bp, 11 predicted proteins | sample eDN5th30CBELigOP_FD_128878 | JGI IMG/M metagenome (GOLD analysis project Ga0182737, IMG submission 128878) | Enriched Organic Plus compost microbial communities from Emeryville, California, USA - eDNA 5th pass 30_C BE-Lig OP (version 2) (version 2) ... | reverse complement strand
GACGGGCGTGTGGCTGACCGGCGGCGACAACAACATCTTCACGCAGATCGGCCTGATGGTGCTGGTGGGGCTGTCGGCGAAAAACGCGATCCTGATCGTGGAATTCGCACGCGAACTGGAGATGCAGGGCAGCACGCCGGTGCAGGCCGCCATCGAGGCCAGCCGCCTGCGGCTGCGGCCCATCCTGATGACGTCCATCGCGTTCATCATGGGTGTGGTGCCGCTGGTGCTGTCCACCGGCGCGGGTGCCGAGATGCGCCAGGCGATGGGTATCGCGGTGTTCTTCGGCATGCTGGGCGTGACGCTGTTCGGCCTGTTCCTGACGCCGGTGTTCTACGTGGTGCTGCGCAAGCTGGCGGGCAGCAAGCCCATGCACAGCGCGCACCCGCACGCCGCGCCGCTGGCCCACAACCTGTCCGACGCCGACTGAGGAGCCCATCATGACGATGCATAAAATCAAACACGGCTCCGCCCTGCTGGCCCTGCTGCTGATGCTGGCGGGCTGCGCGGTGGGCCCGGAATACCAGCGCCCCGCCGTGGCCACGCCGGCCGCGTACAAGGAAGCGCCGGCCCCGCTGGCCCCGGGCGAGGCCGGCGCCTGGCAGGCCGCCCGTCCGTCCGAGGACGCCCTGCGCGGCGAATGGTGGAAGGTCTTCAACGACCCGGCGCTGGATGCGCTGCAGGCGCAGGCCATGCACGCCAACCAGACGCTGCAGGCCGCCGCCGCGCGGCTAGCCCAGGCGCGCGCGCTGCTGCGCGACGCCCGCGCCGACCTGTTCCCGCGGGTCGACGCCGGCATCTCGCCGTCGCGCCAGCGCGTCTCGCCGGCCTCGCAAGGGCTGGCGAGCGACGGCCCGGCGTCGACCAGCACCCTGTGGCGCGCGCAGGCGTCGGTCGCCTACGAGGCCGACCTGTTCGGCCGCGTGGCCTCGACGGTGGACGCCGCTTCGGCCGACGCGCAGCAAAGCGCGGCACTGTACCGCTCCGTGCTGCTGGCCCTGCAGGCCGACGTGGCGCAAAGCTACTTCCAGGTGCGCGAGCTCGATGCCGAATTGCAGATCTTCCGCCAGACGGTGGAGCTGCGCGGCGAGTCCCTCAAGCTGATCCAGCAGCGCTACGACGCGGGCGACATCAGCGAGCTGGACCTGGCGCGCGCCCGCGCCGAGCTGGAGAGCGCGCGTGCCGATGCGGTAGGCGTCGAACGCGGCCGCGCGGCCGCCGAGCATGCCCTGGCCGTGTTGCTGGGCAAGACCCCTGCCGAGTTCAGCATGCCGCCGCAGCCGCTCACGCGCATTGTCATCGACGTGCCGGCGGGCCTGCCGTCCACGCTGCTGGAGCGCCGCCCCGACATCGCCGCGGCCGAGCGGGCCATGGCCTCCGCCAATGCCCGCATCGGCGCAGCCAAGGCGGCGTTCTTCCCACGCCTGGACATCACGGGCGCCGCCGGCTTCGAGTCCTCCGAACTGGGCAATCTGTTCCAGTGGTCCAGCCGCACCTTCCTGCTGGGTCCGCTGGTCGGCACGGCGCTGTCGCTGCCGATCTTCGACGGCGGCCGCCGCCAGGCCGGGCTGGACCGCGCCCGCGCGGTGTACGAGGAAGACGTGGCCAACTACCGCCAGACTGTGCTGTCGGCCTTCCGCGAGGTGGAGGACAACCTGTCGAACCTGCGCCTGCTGCGGGGCCAGTCGCAGGCCCAAGACGCCGCGCTGCAGGCCTCGATGCGCGCCGCGCACCTGTCGCAGACGCAGTACCGCGAAGGCTCGATAAGCTACCTGGACGTGATCGAGGCCGACCGCACCGTGCTGCAGCAGCAACGCGTGACGGTGCAGCTCGACGGCGAGCGCGCGCGCTCCACCGTCAACCTGATCCGCGCACTGGGCGGCGGCTGGGACACGCCGCTGCCCCTGCCGGCCCCGCAGGCCGGCGCCGACGGCATGCAAGTGGCGGCGCAGCAGTAGCCCACGCGGCGGCCATCCCGGCCGCCGCGGCCGTTCCGACGCTGCGTAAACACGGGTAAGCTGGCGGCATGGCTCGCCCCTACCCTTCCTCCAAGCCAGACGACGCGACGTTGCGCCTGTTTTTCGCGCTGTGGCCCAACGACGCCGCCGTGGCGGCGCTGGCGCCCTGGATCGACCAAGCGCACGCGCAATGCGGCGGCCGCCCCATGCGGCCCGACACCCTGCACCTGACCCTGGCCTTCCTGGGCCAGGCCACGGCGCAACAGGCCGAACGCCTGGCCGCGCTGACGCGCGCCGATCGCGTCGAGCCGGGCGAGCTGGCGTTGCGCCACTATGGAGCGTTTCCACGGCAGGGCATCGTGTGGGCCGGCCCCGAACCCGAGGCGCCCGGCACACAGGCCTTGCACGCCTTGTACGACAGGCTATGGACTGCGCTGCAGGCCGAAGGCTGGAAGCGTCCGGAATCGCCGTTCCGCCCGCACGTTACCCTGCTGCGCAAGGCCGACACGGCGGCGCTGCCACAGCCCCCCGCCGAGCCGCTGCCCTGGACATGGCGCGACTACGTGCTGGTGGCCTCCGAACCGCGGCAGGGCATGGCGCACTACCGCGTGCTGGCGCGCAGCGGCTGACGCCCGGTGACGCCTAGTGCGGCGCGGCGGCGCGCACCGGCGCGCGGCCCTGCCCACGCCGCGCCCGCCTGCGGCGCCACCACAGCCACACGCCGCTGATTCCCAGCGCCCCCGTCGCCAGTCCCGCCAAGGCCACCGCCGCCTGCAGCGGCAGGCCGCCCAATTCGCCGGTATGCAGCGGGTAGATGACGGCATTGAGACGACCGGCGGGATCCAGCCCGGTCCAGCGCGAGGCCGACAGGACGCTGCCGTCGCGCGGATCGACCCACACCACGGACACGCCGTGCGGATGCGGCTCGCCGGGCACGCGCATGCGCACCCGCACGGGCCGGTTGGCCTGCGGCGCAAGCGTAACGAAGCCCACCCGGCCGTCCGGGAATACGGCTTGCGCGCGGCCGACCAGCGCGTCCAGGGGCAGCATCGCAGCGGGCGGCCCGGCCAGCGTGGGGGCCGGCGCGGCGGCCGCACCGCCAAGCGCGTTGATCCAACCGCCGATCGGCCGCCACGCCATAAAGGCGCCGGTGGCGATGGACACGGCCAGCAGCAGCCCCAGCACGGCCCCGCCGGTGCGATGTACGTCGAACAGTCCTCGCAGCAGGCCCGCACGCCATTCGATGCGCAGCGACGGCGGCCAGCGGCGCGGCCACCACAGCACCAGCCCCGTCGCAAGCAGTCCCAGGTAGGCCAGCGCCGCCCAGGCCAGCACAGCCTTGCCGCGCATCGCCATCCACAGGGCGCTGTGCAGGCCGAACAGCGTATTCACGAAACCCTCGTCGTCCGCGCGCCGGCCCTGTTCGCGTCCACTGGCGGGATCGATGAAGACGGTGCCGCGCCATGCGCCACGTACCAGCACCTGCAGCGTCTCGCCGGGCTCGCGCGGTGGCCGGAAAGTGAGGCCCGCGCGTGGGCCGAATTCCTCGGCCAGCGCGCGGCGCACCGTTTCCAGCGCCACCGCGCCCCGGGTGGCGTCGCCCTGGGCCACGAAGTATTGCGGATGCAGCCAGTGGTCCAGCGGACGCGCCACCACCAGCACCGCGCCGCTCAGCCCCGAGACGATCAGCACCCAGCCCAGCGACAGCGCCGTCCAGCGATGGCATTGCAACCAGAGACGGCGCAGGGCTGGCATGGATGCGGCCCGGTCAGAACGCCAGGCGTGCCTGCACGTAGAACATGCGCGGCGCGCCCACCATGCGGCCGCCGTCGCTGTCGGTGTTGCGCGTGTAGTAACGGCGGTCCATCAGGTTGTTGACGCCGAATACGATGTCGCTGCGCGTCGTACGCGGGATCTTCCAGCTGGCCTGGAAGTTCCAGATCGCAAAGCCGGGCACGCGCCCGGTCTTGGCATCGGCCGACTCGTCCACCGTGTTGGCCGCGTCGGTGTAGTGGCTGCTTTGCGCCGTGGTCGAGAGATCGAAGGTCCAGGCGCTGACGGCATAGCGCGCGCCGATGGTGCCGGTATGACGCGAATTGAACGGCACTTCCTTGCCGCTGTCCTCGCCGGACTTCTGGATGGCGCGCGTGTACGTGTAGTTAGCGTACACGTTGAAGCCGGCCAGCGGACCGCCCTTGTCGAAATCGTAGTCCCATGCGAACTCGACGCCGTTGTGGTGCGTGGCGCCCAGGTTGCGGAAGATCGCCGGATTGGTGTTCGGGATGGACAGGATCTGGTTGTCGAAGCGCAGATTGAACACCGTGAATTCGGCGCGCATCTGCTCGCCCGTCCAGCGCGTGCCCGCCTCGATCGTCTTGGCGATCTCCGGGCGCAGCGGGTTGTCGGCCGACATCGAATTGAGCTGCGTGTACTGCACCGCGCCGAACGAGGTGTTGTAGTTGGCGTAGAGCGTCAGCTCGGGGTTGACCAGGTAGGCGATGTTCAGCGAAGGCAGCGCCTTGCGGTTGCGCTGCTCGAACGGCGCATCGTCGGTGCCGAGCTGGTGGCGGTCGCTGTCGATGTGCTCGTAGCGCACGCCGGGCGTCACGCGCCACGGGCCGTAGGCGATGCGGTCGTCGATGTAGAACGAGTGCGCGCGCGTGCCGTTGGAGTAGACCGTGGCGGCCGACGCCAGGCCGGTGGCTAGGGAGGTGCTATAGCGCTTGTCCTCGCCCGTTTCGCGGATGTAGCGGTAGCCCACCGTCACGTCGTGCGTGGTCGGGCCGATCTCGACGCGCTGCGTGTAGCGCGGCTCGATGCCCAGCACATGGTTGTCGCGCGGCTGGTAGTCGTTGCGGCCGGCGGCGGGGTTGATCAGCGAGCTCTCGCGCGAGCTGTTGTAGCGATAGAACCGCAGCTCGAACTCCTGGGTGTCGGACAGGGTGTTCAGGTAGCCAATGTCCATCCCCTTGCGCTCGCCCTTCCAGTAATCAGTGGGGCGGGTGTTCTGGAACGGATCCTGGCGGTATTGCTCGCGCGTAAGGCCGCCCGGCGTCATCGACTTCACGTCGTAGTACGAGAACTTGCCGTACAGCTCGGAGGTCGGCGTCAGTTCGTAGCGCCACTTCAGGGCCAGGTCGTTGTAGCGGTCGTCGCTGCCGTCGCGCCACTGGCGGCCGTCCATGCCGGAATACAGCAGCGCCACGCCCAGGCCGTTGTCCAGCTGGCTGCCCAGGTAGGTGCTGTACTGCGTGTTGCCGCCGCCTTCGCCGAACAGGTTGTAGCGCAGCATGGCGTCGCTGGTCAGGCCGGCTTTCGAGGGAATCGGCCGGGTCTTGAAGTTGATGATGCCGCCCACGTTCTGCGGGCCGTAGCGCACCGCGCCGCCGCCGCGCACCACGTCGATGGACTCGACATTGGCCAGACTGACCGGCGCCATCACCAGGTTGGGCTGGCCGTAGGGCGCCATGGCCAGCGGAATGCCGTCCAGCAGCATGGTGGTGCGCGACGAATTGCGGCCCGACAGGCCGCGCACGCCCACGTGCAGGCCCGCCGAACTGCCGGCATTGCTGGTGCTGCCGTTGATCTGCACGCCCGGCACGCGGCGCAGCACGCCGGCCACATCGGTGGCGCCGCTCTGCTCGATCTCCTGGCGGTCGACGACCGTACGCGCCCCCCCGAAGGTGCGCACGCTGTTCTCCAGCCCCGTGCCCAGCCAGCTGCCGCTGACCTGGATGGCCTCCAGGCTGGCCGCGCCGCTGCTCGATCCCGCTACAGCCGTGGCCGTGGCGGTGCGCACGCTTGCCGGGCGGGCCGAGTCCGCCTGCAGGACGTAGCCGTCGCCCGTGCGGGCCACGGCGTGCATTCCGCTACCCTGCAGCAGCCGCGCGAACCCCTCGGTCACGGTATAGCGGCCCTGCAGTCCGCTGCTGGCGTAGCCGGCCGTTTGTTCCGGACGAAACGACAGCGTGACGCCCGCCTGACCGGCGAAGGCCGACAGCGCCTCGGCCAGCGACCCCGCCGCAATGGCGTATTCGCGGATCTGGGTTTGCGCGACGCCAGCGGTCTGGGCGCGGGCGTCCGGCGCATGCAACGCCGTCGCCACGGTCAGGGCCGCCGCGGCCGCGATGCGCGCGGCCTGACGCCCGCTTTGCGGACGCGCCGCCGACAGTGCCACGATCTGGATGGATTGCGAAGCCACTTTCCCTTTCCTTTGCCTGCGCGGTTGATTCATTTGCAGGCCTGCCGAATGACCGCAGGGAAAAGGGACAACAGCAGAAGTAAAAATTTGCAACCGCCTAGGCGGACTGCGGCAGCACGGTGACCCAGTAAGGCGTGCGTCGCACCACTCGCACCGGTAGCGTCTGCGCAACGATGTCCAGTACCCGGTCGGTATCGGCGAGCTGGAAGGCGCCCGACAGCCGCAACCGTGCGACGGCCGGATCGCAGCGTAGAACGCCGGGCCGGTAGCGCGACAACTCTTCCAGGAAATCGGCAAGCGGGGTGTCGGCGGCATACAGCACGCCTCGCGTCCAGCCCGGCGCGTCGCCCGCGGCGGCGGCAGGCGGTTGCGCCACGGGGCGCGGCGCCTGGATGCCGCTGGCGGTGAACCAGGCCTGCTGGCCCGCTTCCAGCACCAGCGGCCGCGCTCCGCCCTGCGGGGTGATCTCCACGCGGTGTTCCAGCACCTCCAGGCGCGTGGCGGCCTGCCCGTCGTCCAGCTGCCGTACCACGAATCGCGTGCCCAGCGCGCGCAGCGTGCCCTGCGGCGTCTGCACCAGGAACGGCCGCGCCCGCCCGGCGGTGTCGGGCGCGGTCTGCACGTAGATCTCGCCGCGCTGCAGCCGCAGCCGCCGCTCCTCCGGCGAGTACCGCACATCCAGCGCGGTATCCGTGTTCAGCGCCAACCTGCTGCCGTCGTCCAATAGCAGGTCGCGGCTTTCGCCGGTGGCGGTACGGTAGTCGGCAGTCCAGTCGGGCCAGGGTGCATAACGGTAGCCCAGCCAGCCGGCTGATAGCGTGGAGCCCAGCAGGGCCAGCGTCTTCAGCGCGGCGCGCCGGTTGGCGCCGGCCTGGCGCGAAAGAACGGGCACGCCCAGTGCGGGCGGCACGGCGCCGAACTGCCGGCTCAGCCGTTCGGCCTTCTGCCAGGCCAGCTCATGCGCGGCGTCCGACTGCCGCCAGCGTCGACAGGCCTCGTGGTCGTCCGCGCCGGCGCGGCCGGAATGCAGCAGCGCCAGCCACAGGGCGGCCTGGCGGATGACGCCGGAATCGAGCGGTGCGCAAGGCGGACGACGCAGCATGGCGGCTCAGTCCATCAGGCTGAGGCAGCGTTCGAAGCCTTCGGCCATGTAGCGTTTGATGGTGCGCTCGCTCAGTCCGACGCGCTCGGCGATCTGCGCGTAATTCAGGCCCTCGAGTTGCGACAGCACGAAGACCTGGCGCGCCTTTGGGGCCAGCCCGCCCAGCATGCGGTCGAGTTCCTGCAGCGCCTGCCACATGGCCAGTTGATCCTCCGGCGAGGGCGCCATCGGCTCGGGCAGCGTGGCCAGCGCGTCCAGCCATGCGCGCTCCAGCGAGCGCCGGCGCCATAGATCGCGCACCAGGCCACGGGCGATGGTGACCAGGTAGGCGCGCGGCTCGCGCACGGCGGGCAGTTCCTCGGGCTTGAGCAGCACCCGGACGAAGGTGTCCTGCGCCAGATCGGCCGCATCGTCGCTGCAACCCAGCCGCCGGCGCAGCCATTGGTGCAGCCAGCCATGATTGCCTTCGTACAGGGCCTGGAGCGATGCGGCGGATATCGGGGGAACGGGCACGGCGACCTCGGGCGATCGGGTAGGGGCCGGGGGCACCCGGCGGCGGCCGGGAAACGCCAAAGTCGAGAATGATAGCAATAATTATTCAGAACTGAAGAGATGGACTCCCCGTCCGCCCGTTGTGCCCGGCGAGCCTGGCCCGCCACGGGGCCGGCATGGCACAATCGCCGCGCCTGCAACGGACTCCATGGATTTCCCATCATGCTGATATTGCTGGACCAGGACGGCGTGCTGGCCGATTTCGAGCATGCCTTCATCGACGCCTGGCGCGCCCGCCACCCCGACATCGCCCCGGTGGCCTTCGAGGATCGCAAGTCGTTCCACATCCTGGAGGACTACCCGCCCGAGCTGCGGCCGCAGGCCGAGGCCATCTACACCGCGCCGGGCTTCATCCGCGATCTGCCGCCGGTACCCGGCGCGCTGGAGGCCTTCCGCGAATTGCTGGCACTGGGCATGGACGTGCGCATCTGCAGCTCGCCGCTGCGCCAGTACGAGAACTGCGTGGCCGAGAAGTACCAGTGGGTGGAACGCCACCTGGGCCGCGCCGCCACCGAACGCCTGGTGCTGACGCGCGACAAGACCCTGGTGCAAGGCGACCTGCTGATCGACGACCGTCCGCGCATCGAGGGTGCCGTCCGCCCGCGCTGGCGCCACGTCATCTACGACGCCCCCTACAACCGCGGCGAGACCGGCCGCCCGCGCCTGACGTGGGCGAACTGGCGCAACGTGCTGGCCGGCGAACTGTACACGGCGGACCAATAGCCTGGAGTCCTGGGCGGGATGCAGGCAGACGCTACCAGATGATCCGCACATGCGGATAGGCGTGGATCTTCGCATCGGCCGTCACCAAGGCCGCGCCATAGCGCTGCGCCGTGGCGACGATGATGCGGTCGGCGGGATCCTTGTGGAACTGCCCGGGCAGGTGGACTGACTGAATCGCGATGGCCGAATCGACCGGCACGACGGCGAGGCCAGGAATTTCCGTGACGTCCTGCGTCCATTGCTGCACGGGTTGCAGCAGACCGAGGCGGCCGGCCTGCACCAGCATCGCGATCTCCCATACCGAAATAGCCGACACAAGGATCTGCCCGCCGGCGGAGCGCCGCTCGTCATCGATCGACCGGCGAGCCGCCGCACTGAGCGCAGCATCGTTGTTCACCCACCAAAGCAGCGCATGGGTATCGAGCACGATCATGGCGAGGCTTCCCAGTCCGCATCCACCGGCTCGTAGGGATCGTGGTACCACAGCACCGAACCCCGCAGCGCCTGAAGCGGGTCCCGCCGTACGGGCGCGCGGTATCGGCGCACTTCCACGGCCGGCTTGCCGTGGTCGGTGACGATAAGCGTGTCGCCGGTCGCCTCGACTTCCCGCAGCAACTCCAGCGCCCTCGCCTTGAATTCGGTCTTGGAAATCTCGTAGCTCATGGCGTCCATTTCCGGGAAGATAAGTAAGCAATGACTATCCAATATAGTCCTTTTTGAAAAAATCAGACTAGCAAACTAGTCATTTCAGTGCGCTGGCATGACGCGCCGCAGCGTGACGGCAAGCCGCAGGTTTCTGTATTCTGAATTCAGAATCTGCTCCGGAGCGCCCATGCTCAAGCCCCTGCCCACCCCGCAAGACCTGGTCCAGACCGTCTACGGCCGCTTGCGCGAAGCCGTCATCGCCGGCGAGCTGGGGCCCGGCTCCCGGCTGGGCCAGGAAGACCTGGCCGCGCGCTTCGGCGTATCGCGCCAGCCGGTGCTGCAGGCGCTGGCGCAGCTGGAACGTGAAGGACTGGCGGTGCGCGCCGACGGCCGCGGCACGCTGCAGGTGGCGCCCCTGGACCCGCAGCGCGTGCGCGAGTGCTATCAGCTGCGCGCCGAGATCGACGCGCTGGCCGCGCGGCTGGCGGCCGAACGCGTGCGCGACGGCGCCATCCGCCCCTTGCCCGCCACGCTGGTCGAGCGCGGCCTGGCCGCGCTGAAGCGCGGCCGCATGCCCGCCCTCATCGCCGCCGACACGCAACTGCACCGCGCCATTTACGAGGCCTCGGGCAACGGGCTCCTGGCCGCCGTGATGGAGCCGCAGTGGGGCCACCTGGAGCGCGTCATGTGCGCCGTGCTGGAGCCCACCGCGGTGCGCGCCGGCCTGTGGGACGAACACGCCGCCATCGTCCAGGCCATCAATGCCGGTGCGTGCGACCGCGCGGCCGGCCTGTCGCGCGACCACGCCGTGCGCGCCGCCGACGGGCTCATCCCCCGGCTGGCGCAGCGCGCGGCCGCCTGAAGCGTCCAACGCCCCGCGGGCGGCCAGCCCCGCCCCGTGCGGCATCCCGTTTTCGACACCGGCGCGCGACGCCGGACATTCCAGAAGCCGGCCCCAGCCGGCCCTGTTTCCCGGAGACAACGATGCAACTGACCCACGCGCAACTCGAGCAGTTCGACCGGGACGGGTATCTGTTCTTCCCCGCCCTGTTTTCCCCCGAAGAGATCGCCAAGCTGACCGACGAAGTGCCGCGCCTGTACGCGCAGGACCGGCCCGAGAACGTGCGCGAGAAGCACGGCGGCGCCGTGCGCACCAACTTCGCCGCGCACCTGTACAGCGCGCCGTTCGCCCGCCTGGCGCGCCATCCGCGCATGGTGCGGCCGGTGGAGCAGCTGTTCGGCGAGCCGGTCTACATGCACCAGTTCAAGATCAACGGCAAGAACGCCTTCGACGGCGACGTCTGGCAATGGCACCAGGACTACGGCACCTGGCTGAACGACGACCTGATGCCCACGCCGCGCGCCATGAACGTGGCGATCTTCCTGGACGACGTCAACGAATTCAACGGCCCGCTGATGTTCATCCCGGGCAGCCACCGCCTGGGCGTGCTGGAGGCCGGCCATGACCTCACCACCACCAGCTACCCGCTGTGGACCATCAACAACGACAACATCCGCACGCTGGTCGAGAAGGCCGGCGGGCCGCAGGGCGGCATCGTGGCGCCCAAGGGGTCGGCCGGGTCGATGCTGCTGTTCCATTCGTGCCTGGTGCATGCCTCCACCTCCAACCTCAGCCCGTGGAACCGCGTCAGCGTCTATCTGAGCCTGTGCGCCGTGTCCAACCACATCCGCCGCCACAAGCGCGTGGAATGGATCGCCCACCGCGATTTCACGCCGATCGAATGCCTGCCCGACGACTGCCTGCGAAAGGACTATCCTGTGGAATTGCCCTGGCAGCACGGCACCCCGCCAGCGGCGGCCCGCACGTCGCTGGAACCTCTGGAGGAGGCAGTTCAATGAATCTGCACCGCATGCTCAAGCAGCGCGAGGCCGACGGCAAGCCGCTGCGCGTCGCGCTCATCGGAGCCGGCAAGTTCGGCTCGATGTTCCTCAGCCAGGCCCAGCGCACGCCGGGCATCCGCCTGGTGGCGGTGGCCGACCTGGCGCCCGACCGCGCACGCGCCGCGCTGACCAAGGTGGGCTGGCCCGCCGAAGCCCTCAATGCCGCCAGCGTCCACGACGCCGTCCGCTCGAAAAAGGTCTATTTCAGCGACGATGCGCTGGCCGTCATCGCCGATCCCGGGGTCGAGATCGTCATCGACGCTACGGGCCAGCCGGCTGCCGGCATCCAGCACGTGCTGGCCTGCTGCGAGCACGGCAAGCACGTCATCATGGTCAACGTCGAGGCCGACGCGCTGGCCGGGCCGCTGCTGGCCAAGCGCGCGCGCGAGGCCGGCATCGTCTACTCGCTGGCCTACGGCGACCAACCGGCCCTGATCTGCGAGATGGTCGACTGGGCGCGCGCCAGCGGCTTCGAGGTCGTGGCCGCAGGCAAGGGCACCAAGTACCTGCCCGAGTTCCACACCTCCACGCCCGACACGGTGTGGCCGTACTACGGCTTCACCGACGAAATGGTGGCGGCGGGCGATTTCAATGCGCAGATGTTCAACAGTTTCCTGGACGGCACCAAGAGCGCCATCGAAATGGCGGCCGTCTCCAACGCCACCGGGCTGCTGCCCTCGCCCACCGGCCTGCACTTCCCGCCGTGCGGCG
>Ga0182737_1003392_pt1 | contig 11797 bp, 8 predicted proteins | sample eDN5th30CBELigOP_FD_128878 | JGI IMG/M metagenome (GOLD analysis project Ga0182737, IMG submission 128878) | Enriched Organic Plus compost microbial communities from Emeryville, California, USA - eDNA 5th pass 30_C BE-Lig OP (version 2) (version 2) ... | reverse complement strand
TGCCAGCCGACGATGCTGGTGTCGCCCCGCTCGCCGGGCCGGTATCGCCACCCGCCTTCGCTGTGCTGGGCACGGATGATGAAGTCCACGGCCAATTGGGCGGGGGCACGCAGCTTGGAGTCCTGTGTCAGGGCATAGGCTTCGCACAGGGCAATGGTGCACTGGCCGTGTGCGTACATCTGACCGATGCCCCGCCCCATCAAACTGCCCGACGGTTCCTGGTTCTTTACCAGCCAATCCAGCCCTCGTTTGACGACGGGCTGATATCGACCGCGAATGTGCGTTTCACCGGCTCCCAAGTAAGCCATCAGGGCCATTGCCGTGGCGGCGGTATCGCTCTGGGCGCCCGGGTTGCTGAAGGCACCGTCGAGGCTCCAACTGCCGTCGGAGTTTTGGTTCCGGGCCAGCCATTCCAGGCCGCGCGTGACGGCGGCCTCGCTCTCGATGGTGCCGCCTTCTTGCAGGGCGAAGTTGGTGCGCGCCTCGGGATCGCGGCCGGCGAACATCGAAGCCCCGCCGCCTGGCAATCCGGTTGCAACGATCCCCGGCTCCAATTCGCCGACCGCCATCTGGCCGAAGTCCAGCGAATCGAACACCACCTTGGCGTCGTTCAACGGCTGCTCGATCAACTCCTTGCTGGGCTCCGGTTCGCCTGCGTCGGCAAACTCGATCGGGTCGGTTTGCAGCTCATCGTGCAAGTCGCCTTCCAGGCTCGTCGTATCAACGTGCGTGAAGAGGATCAGCGGCCGTTCGGTTGGTTCAAACTGGGTGAGAAAAACGGTCGCCAGCAGGATCAGCAGCGCCATGTGCACCAACAGGCTGATCAGCCAGGCCGGCAGAGACTTCCACCATTCCCGCATCAACAGCGTCAGCGGGCCCTGCTCGGCAATCTCATTCAGTTGCGAACGGATGCGGCCGGGCTTTTCAGCCGCCAATCGCCGGCGCCGTTGGCCAGGCTGCAATGCATGGGGCGGAGCAACCGGCTGCACCGGACGAGGCTGCGGCACGTATGCCTTGGGAGCCGCGTGCGGAGTCGGGACCGGATTGGTCCACGGCGAGGCAGCCGGCGGCGCCAGCGAAGTAGGCACCTCGGCCTGCGGAGCCGGCACCGTATCGGTCAGGCTGCTGGGCGCGTCGGGCTCCGGCGCTGGTTCATCGGGTGATGGTTCCAGCAGCCCATGCGATTCCAGCAGCCGCAGGGCTTCTTGTTCCTGCTCCTCGGTCAGTTCGATGCTGGTGTTGCATCGCCAACAGTCGGCCATCATGAGCCACAACCGGATCGACATGGGCGAGCCGCAGCCGGGGCACGCGCACGCCAACACATCGCCATCCAGCCAGAATGCGCCAATCGACTTCGGACCATGCGGGGATCGCTGCCCCCGCGCAGAGAACTCCATGCTGTGGTCCGTCGACGACATGAATGTTCCGTTGGAAGAGGAGTAGCCGACGCGAGCGCGCGGTACAAGCGGCCCGCGATGGTTAGAGGTGCCGGTTCATTCTAGCAAATGGGGCGAGGCCCGTGCAAAGTGCCGGCTTGGCATTCGCGCGCAAGCAAACGCACCGCTGCTAGCGCGGTGCGTGCGAAAACGAAGAACCTCAGATGCTGCCGCGAATTGCGGACCGGCTTACAAGGCCCGGCGGTACTTCTTCTTGCGCTTGCCGGGGGCGGCGGCCGGCGCGGCAGGTGGCTGCGAGCCAGCGGGCGGCAGCGGCACCGCTCCGTCTGCGACGGGCTCAGGCTGCTGTTGCGGCGGAGGAGCGGCCGGCTCGACGACGGCGCTTTCGGCCACGGCAGCGGCCGTGGTATGGAAGCCGTCGATCTCGTCGCGCTTCAGCAGTTGATTGATCCGCATTTCGATCCGCGTCAGTTCGTTGCCCTCCTCGGGCGACACGAACGTGTAGGCCACGCCGGTGCGGCCCATGCGGCCGGTTCGGCCCACGCGGTGGACGTAGTCGTCGGAGAACTGCGGGATGTTGTAATTGATGATGTGCGAAATACCGCTGACGTCGATGCCGCGGCCCACCACGTCGGTGGCGACCAGGAACCGCACGCGGCCTCCGCGGAACGCTTCCATCACGCGGTCGCGAACCTTCTGCGCCAGATCGCCGTGGATGCAGTCCACACCTTCGATCTTCTTGCCGAGCATCCGGCACACGCGGTCGGTTTCGCGGCGGGTGCGGCAGAAGATGATGGCTTGCTGCGGCTGTTCACGCTCAAGCAGTTTGAGCAGCAGCTCAAACTTGCGCGTCGGCTCCACCGTGAAATAGTACTGGTCGATCGTATCGACCGTGATTTCAGCCGGTGAGAAGTTGAGCGTCTCGGGATCGGTCATGTACCGCTGGGCCAGGCGATGCACCGGCGGCGGAACCGTGGCGCTGAGCAGCAGCGTCTGCCGTTCCTTGGGACAGCGGCGGAGAATCTTTTCGATGTCGGGCCGGAAGCCGATATCCAACATGCGGTCGGCTTCGTCCAGCACGGCGATCCGCAGGTGCTCCAGGTTGAGCGTGCCGCGCGAGATATGGTCGAGCACGCGGCCGGGCGTACCCACCACGCAATCGGCACCGCGTTTGAGCTTGTCGATCTGCCCCTTGAGCGGCTTGCCGCCGTACAGGGCCACGGTGCGAGCCTTACGCCCTTGCGACAGCTTGGTGAACTCGTCGCGAACCTGCACGGCCAATTCGCGGGTGGGAACCAGCACCAGGGCCTGGGGCTCTTCGCCCTTCTTGCGCTTGTTCAGCCGTTCGAGGATGGGAATGACGAAGGCGGCCGTCTTGCCCGTTCCCGTCCGGGCTTGCGCCATCACATCCACGCCTTGCAGGGCTCGGGGGATGGTGCCAGCCTGAACGGGGGTGGGGCTGGTATAACCGGCCGCTTCCAACGCGGCCAGCATCGCGGCCGACAGGCCCATGCTTTCGAAGGTGGCGGCCGGTTCGTGGTTGGAAGAGGGAGTGGAGGGAAGGGGCGTCGTACCAGTCTCCGACATAGGACCGCTGCAGTGAATGGAGGGAATGGCCGTGCGGGACCTTTCCCGCATCAGTTCAAGCTGTTCTTACCTGAATCATTGCCATTATGCCGGAGATGTCACCGCCCTGCTATCGGGATATGGCCATTGAAGTTGCAGATTTGGCGGGGAATGCAAGATACCTTGCCAGCTCGATATGCCAGGAAAACTGCGTGGACGAGCGAAGAACGGACCCCGCCGAGCTAGTGAGAACGACGCGCTACGCCGCAGTCCGCTCATCAAAAGCAGCGTGCAAAAAAAGGCCGCAACTATCTAGGGCAAAACAAGTTAGCCCCATTACGCGGGCCGCAAATCTCGCGCGTCCAAATGCAAAGTGCCCCCGCTCGGCTGAGGGGGGCACTTTGATCGTTTGGTGCTTTAACCGGCCAACTTAGCCTTGCGAGTGGGCGGTGGGAGCCGCAATGCCCCGCTGCATCTCGTAGGCGGTGATCTTGTCTTCGTGCTGCAAGGTCAGGCCGATGTCGTCCAGGCCGTTGAGCAGGCAGTGGCGGCGGAAATCATCCACCTCGAAGGGCACCGTCAGGCCGTGTTCGTCGCGCAGCTCGCGGGCTTCCAGGTCCACCGTCAGCTTGTAGCCGGGGTGCTGGGCCGCACGCTTGAACAGCTCGTCCATCACTTCGTCCGGCAGCTTCACCGGCAGCAGGCCGTTCTTGAAGCAGTTGTTGTAGAAGATGTCGGCGAACGAAGGCGCCAGGATCGCCCGGAAACCGTAATCGGCGAGCGCCCACGGGGCGTGCTCGCGGCTGGAGCCGCAGCCAAAGTTGCGGCGGGCCAACAGGACCGTGGAGCCGCGATACTGGGGCAGGTTCAGCTCAAACTCGGGATTGTCCGAGCCGTCCTCCAGAAACCGCCAGTCGAAGAACAGGAACTGGCCAAAACCAGTCCGTTCGATCCGTTTGAGGAATTGCTTCGGAATGATCTGGTCGGTATCGACATCGACCCGATCCAGCGGAGCAACCAGGCCAGTATGCGTGGTGAAGGGTGTCATCGTCGGGCAGATCTTGTTCTAAGCGGGAAAACGGTAGGACGGTCCCGGCGTCAGGCCAGGCACGGCGGGCAACTGGCAAGCTCAGGCTACGCTTCTCCGCGAGCCAGGCGGTGGAAACGATCCTTCAGATCGCGGGTGATCGGGCCGGGCGTGCCGGTGCCGATGGCGCGATTGTCGATCTTCACCACCGGGACCACTTCGGCGGCCGTGCCGGTCAGGAAGCACTCGTCGGCCACGTAGATATCGTGCCGGGTCATCGGGCATTCGACCACGGAGCGGCCCGACGCGCGAGCCAGTTCGATCACGGCGTCGCGGGTGATGCCGCCGAGGATGCCCGCATCGAGCGAAGGCGTATACACCACGCCGTCGCGAACGATGAAGATATTATCGCCGGTGCACTCGGCCACTTCGCCCTTGGTGTTGAGCATCAGGGCTTCGACGCAGCCGGCCTTGAGGCCTTCGATCTTGGCCAGGATGTTGTTCAGGTAGTTGAGCGACTTGATCCGCGGATTGAGGGCAGCCGGGTGGTTGCGGATCGTGCTGGCCGTGACGATCTCCAGCCCCTTCTCGTAGAACTCCTCGGGGTACAGCGAGATCTTGTCGGCGATGATGATCACCTGCGGATCGGAGGTGCGGTTGGGGTCGAGCCCCAGCGTGCCCGCCCCCCGTGTGATCACCAGGCGGATGTAGCCATCGACCAGGTTATTGGCCGCCAGCGTTTGATTGACGGCGTCGGCCATCTGCTCCTGGCTGATCGGGATTTCGAGCCAGATCGCGCGGGCCGAGTCGTACAACCGGCGAATGTGCTCGGCCAGGCGGAACACCTTGCCGTTGTAGCTGCGCATGCCTTCGAACACGCCGTCGCCGTAGAGCAAGCCATGGTCATACACGCTGACCTTGGCGTCTTCTTTGTTGTAGAGCGTGCCGTTGATGTAAACCTTAGACATGCGGCGGGCTTTCAACTGCAGTCGGGCAGGTGCAAAGAGCAGGGACCAAAGGCAAACGGGCCGACCATTCCCCCCCGCGAATGCGACAGGCGACCAGGGCCGGTTTCAGCTTCGTCTGGCCCGGCGTAACCATCAGGCGGGCAATCAGAAAGAGACCGGGCCAGCCAACCGGGTTCGCACCGGTGCCGGGGGCTGTGCGGCAATTTCAATGTGCATGCGACGACCGCCCCCCTCATCGGGCAGGGCGTCATTCCAGATTCAAGAGTCGCTTACCTGGCCGTCGACCAGTTGCACCACGCGATCCGCCTGCGAGGCGATGGCAGAATCGTGCGTCACCATGACTATAGTGAGGTTGGACTGGGTGTTCAAGGAGCGGAGCAGCTCCATGATCCCCTGCCCTGTGCGGCCGTCCAGGTTGCCGGTCGGCTCATCGGCCAACAGGATTTGCGGTTCGGTGATCAGAGCCCGGGCAATGGCCGCACGCTGCATTTCGCCGCCCGACAGTTCCCGAGGCCGGTGTTTGAGCCGGTGAGCCAGCCCCACGGTTTCCAGCAGCGACTTGGCACGCTCCACCAGCTTCCGCCGCTGGAGGCGGTAGCTGAAGTAGCCGTGGGTGATCATCAGCGGGGCGAGCACGTTCTCCAGGGCCGTCAGTTCCGGCAGCAGGTGGTAGAACTGAAAGATCATGCCCAACTGCCGGTTCCGCAGCCGGTCGCGTTGCCGCGTGCTGGCGTTATCGATCCGCTGGCCGTTGAACCAGATTTCTCCTTCGTCCGGGCGGTCGAGCGTGGCCAGCAGGTGCAGCAGCGTGCTTTTGCCGGAACCGCTTTGGCCGATCACCGCCATCAGCTCGCCTTGCCGTACCTCGAGGTCAACACCCCGAAGCACCGGCACCTCATGCTTGCCTTTGTGGTAAGCCTTCTTGAGGCCCACGGCCTTTAAGATGACCCCGCCGGTGGAATCGGCCGCGGATTCATGGTCGGGCGAGGCCGACGGCCGTGCCCGATGGGCGGTCGCGCTAGTAGCCGTGGTCACGGTGGTGGCCACGGCGGCATGGTCGTGTGCGCCCGCGCTGTCGCGAGCCTGCGAGCGAAGTGGAGCGACCGTGGGGCCGTGCGGACCCGCTGGGTTGGCAGTGCGGTGCTTATTCATAACGCAGGGCCTCCACCGGGTGCAGTCGGGCGGCACGCAGGGCCGGCATCACGCTGGCCGCCACGGCAATAGCCAGCGCCCCGGCGACGATCCAAGCCACGGTCCAAGGGTTCACGCTGGTCGGAATCTCGTAGAAGTAATAGATCGATGGGTCGAACACCATTTGCCCGGTGAGCTTACCCAACCAGATCCGAATCTCGTTGATGTGCCGCACGAACAGCAGGCCCAGCACCATGCCGGCCCCGGCGCCCACCAGCCCCAGCGACAAACCGTAGCTGAGGAAGATGCCCATGATGCCCGAACCGTGGGCACCCAGCGACTTGAGGATGCCGATGTCCTTGGTCTTTTCGACCACGATCATGAAGAAGATAGCCAGGATGCCAAAGCCGGCGACGGCGATGATCAGGAACAGCAACATATTGAGGATGGCCGTTTCCATCTCCACCGCGGCCAGCAGCGGCCCCTGCTTATCGCGCCAGGTGCTCACCGAGTAGAAGTGCGGCGGAAACGCAGCCTGGAGCTTATCGCGGACAATGCTGCCGCGGCTTTCGTCCTTGAGCTTGATCTGGATCGAGGTGACGAACGTGGTGCCGCTTTCGCGGTCGAACATGCCACGCAGTTCCTGCAGCTTATCCAGGGGGACAAAGATAAAGCTGCTGTCGTACTCCGTCATCTTGCTTTCGTACATGTCCACCACGGTGAACGAGTCGGACACCGCCTTGGGCGGCGTGCCGGCCGTGGGGAACGTCAGTTGAATATCGTCGCCGGGCAGCACCAGGAAATGCTCCGCGCCGGCGTGCCGATAGCTCGCCAGGCCGATGCCCAGCACGCAGCCGGTCAGCGGGGCCGCCGGATCGGCCTGGGCGTTGTCGTTGCGAGCCGCGAACGGATCGATCGGCCGGTCGGCAACGTCGAAAGGATTCGCCACCTGCGCGGCGGCGAAGGGATCGGCCACGGCGTCAGCAGGCTGAGCGCCGGCCTTGGCGGGCATGTCGCCCTGCGGCGCCGGCTGGGCAGCCATCTGCTTCTCCCATTGCCGGCGGTACTCGATCATACTGCGGCGGTGGACCATGCCAGCCATTTCCATCCGCACCCGGAGCGGAGCTTCCTCGCCGCCAAAACGGTCGCGGAGGTCGTAGCCCGTTTCTTGCAGCTCAAACCGGAACTGCTCGCGATGTTTGGGGTGTTGCAAGTACTGTCGGAACTTGCTGGCGTATTCCATCGCGTCGCGAGGAACGCCGATCAGTTGCACCGGCCGCGTGTTCCATTCTCCATGCAGTTGGAAGCTGAGCATGGCCGGCACGGTGACCGTGGGCGTCATCACCTCGATTTCGTCGCCCACGATCTTCTCGATCTCCCGCATGTGGTACTCGGGATCACGGAAGCCGTTGAAGCTGCGGGCTTCGAACGAGACATCGGAGAGGATACCGCGAATGCGGTCCTGCATTTCTTGCGTGAAACCCGCCATCACGGCGTTGACGACGATCATGGTCGCCACGCCCAGCGTGACGCTAATGATCGATGCCAGCGCGATCCACCGCGTGCGCAAGTAGCGCCAGCACAGCAGGAACTTATACATGGGCAACCCTTCAGGGACGATGTGCCGATGGTTGTGCCCTTTGTTACCTGGATGGTGTCAGCGAAGGCAATAGCGGTTTATCGCCCCCACCCGTGACAGACGCTCGACGTAACACCGCTACGGCAGGGGTGATTGAACGGAGCTAACAGGCAAGCGCACCTGGACCGGGTGGGTTATGCCGACCCTGCGATGCGGTGTATGGCACGGTTCGTGCTAGCACTGGGCTAAAACGTCGCAGGGGCTACCTGCCAACTCGCCATTTGTTACCATTGGGGCACGGACGGACACTGACAGCATCTGTCGCCCCCGGCTGGGGGGCGGCCTTTGGTTTTATGTTGGGAGAAGGCACATGGTTCTCACCCCCAGTACAATGCTGGCCCTCGGCACGCAGGCTCCAGACTTCAAGCTGCCCGACCCGAGCGGCAAGGAGCACTCGCTCGCCGACTTCAAAGGCGCGCCCGCACTGCTGGTGGCCTTCATCTGCAACCACTGCCCGTACGTAAAGCACGTGGCCGATGAGTTCGCCAGCCTGGCCAAGGAATACCAGGCCAAAGGCGTCGCCGTGGTTGCTATCAATGCCAACGATGTCACCACGCACCCGGCCGATTCGCCCGAAAAAATGGCCGAGGAAATCCAAAAACGCGGCTACACGTTCCCCTATTTGTACGACGAATCGCAGCAAGTCGCCCGGGCGTACCGCGCTGCCTGCACGCCCGACTTCTACGTGTTCGACAAGAATCAGAAGCTGGTGTACCGCGGGCAGATGGATTCTAGCCGGCCTGACTCGGGTATCCCCGTGACTGGCAAAGACTTGCGTGCCGCGCTCGATGCCGTGCTGGCCGAGCAGCCGGTGCCCGAGGAGCAGACGCCCAGCATTGGCTGCAATATCAAGTGGAAGCCCGGCAACGAGCCCGATTACTTCCAAGGTTAGCCGCCGGAGGTTTCCTCCAGCCCGCGGCTGTTTGAAGGGGCCGCGGCCGTCGGCGCGGAGCTGTCGCCAGGATGACGCTCTGCGCCGGAGGCCGTGGCTTCAGTCGTTTCAGGGGGCACGGTTTCCGCCGGCACACTCCCGGGCCGTTTCCCAGGCAGCCACCGCTGGGCTGCCGCGGCCACCAGAACGGGCACGGCAATCGAAACCGCCAGGGCCAACGGCAGCCACTGATGCTGCTGCGCGTAGTCGCCAAAGGCGGCGTACGCCAAGGCAATGCCCAAGTTGCTCAGCAGCACGGCCGGCAAGAAACGCCGCCATGCCAGGCGATGAATGCCGGTCAGCAGTACGGTGGCCTCGGCGAACACCGGCACCGCCCGCGTGAGCACCAGTACCGCCGGTCCGTAGGCATCGCTGGCCTCACGGACCCGTTCGAGGTCGGCTTCTTTTGAGAACCGTAGCGCCAGCGGCCGGCCCCAACGCCGGGCAAGCGCAAAGCCAATGATGGCGCCCAGGTTCATGCCCACCCAGGTGGCGGCAGTGCCCTTCCACCAGCCCAATTGCCAGCCGCTCAGGGTACTAACCACGCTGGAGGGCACCGGCAACAGAATGTCGGTTGCCAGGATGCCAATGATCACGGCCGCCGTGGTGGCCGGGGCAGGCGGGTGATCGGCAAAGCCACGCAGCCAGTTCTCGACCTTGGCGCCAAACAGCACAAACGGCACCACAGGCACCAGCAGCACCACGACCATCAGCGGCAATGTACGAATCAGCTCCCGCATAGGTATCGATTCTACGCGATGAACCGCCGCATGCCTGCGACTTGTTCTAGGCCGGCGTGAACTGTTCGAAGTCGTCGTACATTCGCTTGGGCGCGTCCTTGAACCGCGTGAACTGCTGGAACCACGCCAGGCGAACGTCGTCGATCGGGCCGTTACGCTGCTTGGCCACGATGATGTCGGCGATGCCGCGCAAGTGCTGGAAGGCGGGGTCTTCCTTCTTTTCCTTGCTCAGGTAGTACTCTTCGCGGTGGACGAACATCACCACGTCGGCGTCCTGCTCGATGGCCCCGGACTCGCGCAGGTGGCTCAACCGCGGACGGTTGTCCTTGGAGAGTTCCGCCAGGCGGTTGAGCTGGGCCAGACAAATCACCGGGATCTTCAATTCGCGGGCCATGGCCTTGAGACGCCGGGCCATCTTGGCCACCTGTTCTTGCCGCGGATCGCTCGGGTTATCCGGCTCGATGAGCTGCAAGTAGTCGATGACGATTAGCGAGAGGCCATGTTTTCGCTTGAGGCGGCGGGCCGCGGCCGCGATTTCGGTCACGGTGCGGCTGGGCGTGTCGTCGATGTAGAGCGGCGCGCGGCTCAGCTCGGCCGATGCCTCCACCAGCGTGCGGCGGTCTTCGGCCGACAGATAGCCTGTGCGGAACTTTTCGCCGGGAATCTCGCCCCGAGCGCACAACATACGCTGGGCCAATTCCATCCGCGACATTTCCAGGCTGACAAACAGCACGCCCTGCCCTTGGTCCACCGCCACGTGTTCGGCGATGTTCATCGAGAAGGCCGTCTTACCCATACTGGGACGCGCGGCCAGAATGATCAATTCGCCCGGGTGCAGACCGCCGGTCAGTTCGTCCAGGTCTTTGAAGCCGCTGGAAACGCCCTCGAAGTCGCCTTTGAGTCGGGCGTCGATATTCAGGAACGCTTCCTGCACGGCGACATCGAGCCTGACCACGTCGCCGCCGGAACGGCGATCGTGAATGGCAAAGATTTTTTCTTCCGCCTTGCTCAGCAGGTGCCGGGGATCTTCGCCGGTGTCGTACGCATCGCGAATGATCTCCGTGGCACTGAAGATCAGCGACCGCAGCGTCGCTTTTTCGGCGACGATCTTGGCATAGTACTCGGCGTTGGCGGCCGTGGGCACGCTTTGCGCGATTTCGGCCAGGTAGGCGATCCCGCCTACGTCCTCCAGTTGCCCCGCATTGCGCAACCGGTCCAGCAGCAGCGTGGTATCCACACGCTTGCCCTGCTCGTGCAGCGTGAAGATGTGCTCGGCCAGGATGCGATGGGCATCGGAGTAGAAGTCGTCCGGGCGCAGGATGAGCGCGATTTCATCGCACATATCCGGCACCAGGAGCAGGCTGCCAAGCACACCCTTCTCCGCCTCGGAGCTCTGCGGCGGCATACGGCCCGTAATATCGAGCCCGTTGTCGCTTTCGCGGCGATCCTTGCGTGATTCGCGGTCGAGTCGCGTGGTCTTGGCCATGTTTGCTTCGTGGCTTCTCGTAGGGGTAGCGGCCTTGCTGGGCGCATGCCGGCGCCAGGGCAATCCATGCTCGGTGCGCGATCAGAGGGCTGGCGGCCACCATTCCCGGCGGCGACAGCCCAAGCGGAGTGCCGCGGCGCAAGACCGATTGTACCGCCGCGGCTGGCAGCAGCTGTGAACTTTGTTCACCCGCGCCGAAAGTGGGAAACCTGGCGAACCAGCAAGGCAGCTTGCATTGCTAGTGGTCAGTCGCCCTGACGCGCGGAGACTATTGTTCCATCTTCTGTCCGCTTGTCCACTGGCCGGAGCCGCATTGAATCTGCAATCGGCCGCTCACGCCGTCGCTCGCGAGCGAAACCGCAGCAATTACAGCAGTTGAGCACGTCCCCCCATTTGGAATGGCCAAGGGGGCGAACCAGCCAGATGGTGGAGAAACCGTCGATAACTTTCCCCGGTGGAAAGGGAAACATGGCAGCGCGAACCTGCGCATGCTGTGGAGCGAAGTGGGGATTCAAACGACCATTTGCCGGATGGCCTGGGCCATGGCGGCCAGCGGCTCGGGATCGGCCAGCCGATGATCGGTGCCGATCTCGATCAAGCATTCATCGGGCAGACCGCTGTTGCGAATTAACTTGAGGCTTTCGCCAAAGGGAATCACATCATCCGCCCGCGAGTGCAGAATCACCACCGGCGGAGCGACCGTGGTGGCCGTGCCCCAGCGTTTCCACGCAGGGCACAGCAGCACTTTGGGTACCCCGGGAGCATTCAAGTTCATGGCCACGGCCCCGCCCCGCGACGAGCCGACAATCGCCTGCGGCCCGTGGCGGTCGAACCAATCCTGGGCAATCGCCAGGGCGGCTTCGAAATCCTCGTGCGGCAAGGCCGGGTTCAGCACCTCAAAGCCTTGCGATA
>Ga0182737_1003391_pt1 | contig 11798 bp, 8 predicted proteins | sample eDN5th30CBELigOP_FD_128878 | JGI IMG/M metagenome (GOLD analysis project Ga0182737, IMG submission 128878) | Enriched Organic Plus compost microbial communities from Emeryville, California, USA - eDNA 5th pass 30_C BE-Lig OP (version 2) (version 2) ... | reverse complement strand
CGCCTTCCACGAAAAGCGCAAGCCGGAATTCAAAGGCAGGTAAACGAGCGAAGGAGAGGAGCTCAGCCAAGGAGCCCGCCTGCGAAAACCCGCAGGACCGATTGCCAGCGAAGAATCCCAAATCCAGGAGCCGGCAAGAGTTAAGAAAAAGTACACCCGGCAGGGCTCGAACCTGCAACCTTCGGTTCCGTAGAAGTTTGTATGCATTCGGGAGTACTTGCGGCAAGTCTATGCAGAGTTGCGACATGCGTCAAGCGTCGATTTTTTCGTGAATGCGTTTTACACCCCGATACCGCTGGTTTGGTGTATTGATTGGGGTGTATTTACACCTCCCGTACACCCGCCACTACACCCGGCATCGCGAGAGTCGTGCGCTATGCGCGCGTCGGGCGCTTCAGGTCGATTTGCGAAATGCCATCGACGCCGACCAGCCGATCACTCGGCCGTCTATGGTGGAGATGCCGACGATTGGTACAGCCATCATCGCCCCGTGGAGTTGGCATCGCCGCAGTCGCGCGAGGCGTATGCTCCAGCGGGCACCGACGTTCTCGGCGCGAAAAAACGGACGCCGGGGGGCCCCAAGCCGGTCGAAATCTGAACCGACCCCCCGCCCAGGTTTGCAGGCGGCAGTTACTTATCCGGCGTTCGAGGCCAAAGCATTTTTGATGTTAAGATGCGCAAACCATGGCCACGTCACGGTTCCCCAACGAAGTCCAGTTAGATACTCTGGCCGAGTTTCGCGTGCTGGGGATTGCCGCATGGAGGCTGTAACGCAAGACGGGTTTCCTAGATTGCCTGTTTTCTCCAATGTTCGAAGAACTGACACGATGTCAGCTCTGCGAACATTAGGTAGTTTGGGGTGATTGGTGAAATTTTCGTTTGGCGTTAGCTTCTCTTCTTAATTGCGCTCGGCGCGCAGCCCTTCCCTTGTCACCTATGGGTATTTTTTGTCAGTACGGCACTCTGAGCGGGATGGCGTGCGCTGCGAGGTCAGTCGCAGCGGTCTACTTCCACGGGTTCGCTTTGTGGTTGTGACGTTTGGACCAGGACGCAGGGCCTTGGCCGGATCGACTACCGACGCGTTGCCTGGGAAAACCCTATGCGGGTGCAACCCGATTTCGACTTCTGTACGCACCGAACGGTCGAGGTTTTAAGACCGCCCCTTCATCAGTGATCTTTTTGGGTCGGGAGAAAGTCACGGAGTCTTAACCCGCCCTGCGCTCGTCGAGCGAACGCAGGGGAATGCCGTAATCCCTCAAGTGCGCCGCTGCCGTTCCTCACGCGGCCAGCGGGAAATAGGTGAATGCCCTCGCGAAGAGGCACGCTGGTCAACCGATGCGTTGCCAGAATGCGCTCCTGCCCCGGGTGGAACTCATGTGGGCGAAGGGTTCGATGCTGCCGCCAAGGCTTGCGAGAGGTCGAGCTTGAAGAACCTGGCGACCGTTCCCGCTGGCACGCAATACGACGACTTGCGGATGCGAGGCCGTCGCTTACGCGGATCGCGTTTCCGGCGAAGCAGCGCCAAATACTGGTACTGCGCGTCGTGAAACTGGCGATGCAGCCTGTCGGTTCCGTCCGACATCGGATGCCTCCCTGTACCTGCAGCAGGCGGTGCGGCGTTGTCGCCTCAAACCACTCGCCCACAAAACGAAAAAAGCCCCCGGCAAATCTGTCACGATCGACGCCGAGGGCTTCAGGCTTTCGCCCATCTGTTCGTAACTGCTTGTCGATCGTGACGATCTCTATTCAACACCTCGTTCTCGATTTGGCAACTGTTATCGCGGCCGCGTGACCAGGCGAACATTGCTCGGCGAGTCGGCCACGAAGGAGCCGGCTCGAAGGCTCGCGAGATCGCCGCCACAGGGATGTGGGCGAGAAGCAGAGTCCACGCGAACGCGGTGGCGGTCGAGCTGATCCGCCGCGTCTCGGAGTTCGTCGACTTGCACGGGGCAACTAGGCCGCTGCTTCCGTGGACAGCTCCGCTTGCTTCAGCACGAGCTGCGTGGCGTCCTCGGACAGATCCGGGGGATAGCCGTACTTTGCGAGCAGGCGGCGGACGGTGCGGCGGAGGTCGGCTCGGACACTCTCTCGCTGCGTCCAGTCGAGCTTGGGCATCTTCTTGACCATCTCGGCCAGCTCGCGGGCCATGAGACGCAGCGTGTCCGACTTCATCACTTCCTTGGCGGAGCCATTCTCCGCCAGCGCGTCGTAAAAGGCCGTTTCCTCGTCCGACAGCCCTAGGTCGTGACCGTGCTGGCGAACTTCTCGGACCCACCTGGCGAGTTCGAGCAGCCGCGCGACCATCTCGGCTGTGGTGATTTGCTTGTTCGTGTAGCTGAGCATCGCACGTTCGAGCGCTTCGCGGAACTTGCGGCTTTGCACCAGATTGGTCCGCTCGGTCGTGCGAATCTGGTCCGTCAGCAGCTTGCGGAGCGTTTCGAGAGCCAGGTTCCGCTGTTCCAGGGCCGACACCCGTTCGAGGAACTCGTCCGAGAGAATGTCCAGCCGAGCGGCGTCGAGCCCCGCAGCGGCGAACAGGTCGATCACCTCGCCCGCGTCGACTGCGCTCCCGATCACCTGTCGCACGGCTGCATCGATGTCGGTGACGCCCCGTGAGCCACCGGCCGGGCCCCGCTCGTCGGCCAGCCGTTTGCGGATCATCGCTGCGACGCGCTGAAAGAACGCCAGGTGCGGGGCAATCGGCTCTGTTTCGGCTCTAGGCACGGCCAGGGCGAAGGAGGTCGACAGCTGCTTCACCATCGTGCGGAATCGCTGCCAGCCGGTCTCGTCGCCGACATTCTGGTTCACGTCGAGCACATGGTCGACCGCCCGGAGGTAGACTCGCAGCACTTCGCTGGGGGCTGCGGAGAGGGCCGCCTCATAATCCACGCCGTGGAAGAATGCCCGCAGCTTCTCGAACGCTGTGAGCATCGCCGGAATGGCTTCGTCTTGCAGTTCGCGAATTGGCTTTTCGGGCTGGCCTGTCGCGTTTGCATAGGTCGCCAGGGCATCAGCAAGTTGGTCGGCCAAGCCGATCAAGTCGACGATCAAGCCGCCAGGCTTTTCGCCATACACGCGGTTCACGCGAGCGATTGCCTGCATCAGGCTATGCCCCGCGAGCGGCTTGTCGAGGTACATCGTGTGGGCTGGCGGCACGTCGAAGCCGGTCAGCCACATATCGACCACGATCGCCAGGCGGAAGTCGTCGGCGGGGTCCTTGAACCGCTCCGCCAGCCGCTGCCGCTGGGCCTTTGTCCTCGCATGGCGAGCCAGCAGACCCTCTTCGCTGAGGCTGCCGGTCATTACGACCTTCATCACCCCTTTGTCGTCATCTTCGTGATGCCACTCTGGCCGCAGCTTGCGGATCGCCTCGTACAGTCGGGCTGCGATGTCGCGACTCATCGTCACAACCATCGCCTTACCTTCCATAGCTGAGCGGCGTTTCTCCCAGTGGTCGACCACAAACGCAGCCACGCGGTCGATGCGCTCGTCTGCGCCAACCAGAGCCTCCAGCGGCACTCGGACGTTGTCGGGCGCTCCCTGGCCTTGCTCTTCGGCTTCCGCCGCTTCTGCGATCCGGCGTTCGGCTTCCTGGGCCCCTTTTTCGTCGATCGTCAGCTTGACGATCCGCGGCTCGTAGTAGATCGGCACCGTCGCCCCGTCGGCGACCGCCTGCCGCACGTCGTACACATCGGTGTAGGGGCCGAAGACTCGCGGCGTGCTGCGGTCGGCGCGGTCGATCGGCGTGCCGGTGAAGCCGACGAACGTGGCGTTGGGGAGGGCGTCCCGCATCCACTTGGCCCCACCCTCAACGAAGCCGTATTGGCTGCGGTGGGCTTCGTCAGCCATGACGACGATGTTTGCCCGCTCGCTGATCCTGCCGTGACTCTCGGTGAACTTGTGGATGGTTGTGAAGATTACGCCACCTGCGGCGCGGTCGAGCAGTTGCTTCAAGTGCTCGCGGCTTTCGGCCTGCACCGGCTCCTGCCGCAGGAGTTCGCGTCCCATCGCGAAAGTGCCAAATAGCTGATCGTCCAGGTCGTTGCGGTCGGTCACGACGACGATCGTCGGGTTCGCCATCGCAGGCTCCCGCACGAGGGCACCGCCAAGCATGAGCATCGTCAGGCTCTTTCCCGACCCTTGTGTGTGCCAGACGACGCCACCCTTGCCTGCCTCGTCGCTTCCGGTGCCAGCCGGCGTCTTCATGGCGGCCACGACGCGCGAGCGGGCTTTGCGCACCGCGCGGAACTGGTGGTAGCCGGCGACCTTCTTGACGATGTTCCCCCGCTCGTCCTCCTCGAACGCCACACACGACCGCAGATAGTCGAGCAGCGCCGTCGGTGTCAGCAGTTCGCGGATCAGGGCTTCCAGTGTCGGCTCGCCGCCGTCCGCCGATCGCCATGGAGTGAAACGCTGCCGGCCGCTCGTAATGCTGCCGACTCGCGTCAGCAGGCCGTCGCTCACCGCAAGTAGCACATTGGGCACGAACAGGTCGGGAGCAACCTCCTTGTAGCGGCCAAGTTGGTCGATCGCAACGTTCAGGTCGGCCGACGTATCCGCAGGGTCTTTGAGTTCAATGACCACCTGCGGCACGCCGTTCACATACAGCAGCAGATCCGGCCGAATCGTCTTGCCGCTCGGCCCCGCGATCGTCAGCTGCCGCACGACGAGGAAGTCGTTGTTCTCGGGGCGGTCGAAGTCGATCAGCCGAGCCCGCCCGCCACGCGTCTCGCCGGTCTTCGCGTCCCTGTACTCCACCGGCACGCCGTCGGTCAGCAGCCCCTGAAACCAGCGGTTGTTTTCGATCAGCGTCGGGTGAGGAGGGCGGGAAAGTAAACCGACAATGGCGTCGAGGTCGGTGTGTTGAAGATGAGGGTTGAGCCTGCGAGCCGCGTCGCGTGCTGCTCGGCTGAGCAGTACCGCCGCTGCGCTCGCGCGACCGGCTGACGTATCAATCGCCGATCCGGTTTCGACGGCAGTGCCTGCCGACTCGGCCCATGCGGCGACCGCATCTTCGACCAGCTGTTCGCGAATACTCATTCATCTGCTCTTAGCCGGAGTACCGAGCCATCCGTGTTCTTCCAAACGCTCCCACGCTTGCTTGATGTGGCCGGCGGCAAAGCCCTTGGCCTTGCGTCGGCTCCAACCGTGTACCGCGGCAACCGCTTCGTCCGCAGTCGTCGCCGGCGGCTCTCCGTGCGTGCTCACCCAATGCACTGACGCGAGCAATTCCATGCCGTAGGGCGTCTCGTAGCCTTCGATCAGTTCACCCAGGCGGCTCATGCGCTCCTCGGCCTCGGCGTCACCACGAAGGAACTTGGCCGCTTCCGCAGTCACTCCCGGTTCGAGTGAAATGACCTTTGCCGGCGACCGGCTGCCGTTGAAGCCGTGGATGAGGTGCCCCTCCATGTCCTGCAGCACCTTGTTCAGGTTCTCGGCATACGGGCCATACAACTGGGCGGTAAACTTTAGCCGCAACTGCTCGCCCGCCTCTTGCAGGAAATAGGCCAGCTTTTGGATTTCAAGTTGCGTGGTCTCGTAGGCCAGCACCGCATAGCGGTCCATGGCGAGCAGGAACAGGGCCCGCGACCGAGTCATGCGCGGTCGTTCGGTACGAACTACCCGCTCGTCCGCTTCTGGTTCGCCTGCAGGCGGATAGAGCAAGACGCGAGTCTGCGGCAGCTTCGCGAACGCCTGTTCGATCATCGGCCGGACCTTTGACCAGGCGAGGCCGCCGTTGCCGCAGCCCAAAGGAGGGACTGCGATCGATTTGATGCCGAGCCGCTCCACGTCGCCCACCAGGGCGGCCAGGCCGGACTCGATGTCTTCGTAGCTCGATCGTCCGCGCCAGTGGCGCTTGGTCGGGAAGTTGATGATGAATCGCGGGCCGGTCAGCTCTTCGCCGGTTTCCCAAATGTGCATCCGGCCCGGTTCGACCTCGCCGCGAGCGCAGGCTTTCTCGTAGGCCTTTGCCATCTCGGGGTAGGCCTGCTTGAACTGCAGCGCAATGCCCTTCCCCATCACACCGACACAATTGACGGTGTTGACCAGGGCCTGGGCGTCGGCGTTCAGCAAATTGCCGGAGGTGGTTTCGATCATGGGCGGCTTTGCCAGAGTTTTCCTCAATAGTACCACGCTGGCTTCACCCGGACACCTGGCTGGTGCCGGTCTGGGAACTGGTCGAGGATATGCTTTACCTCGGCGGCCACAGCATCGTTATAGACCGCAATCCCGAAGATCAGGCTCCAAGGCATCGTCTGATGGACTAGGAACTCGGCCTGCTTCTTCTCCTGCCGGTCGGGCGCGGCCGGAGTATTGTTCCATTGTTCCGCGTAGGCAATGGGAAAGTCGACGATGCCAAGGTGGGCAAGGTCATTGCGGAAGTCGGCCACCTTAACAAGTGAATGGCGGTCGGTGAAGACGAACCCGAGCCCAGCGCCGGCGACCGCTTGCGCCGTCGAGAGCAGGTAGACAATCCGGGACTGGTCAATCTGCTGGACGTTATGGCCGGTCTTTAGTCGCAGCAGCATCGGCGAACGAGGGCCAAAGTAGAAGCCGACGTAGTCCCGGATAACGCCGCCGGGCGGGCGTGTGACTGGCCGGTTGCCTCGATCGATCTGAGTTTGAACGGCGTGAATGCTGGTGTAAGGCAGACCATCGTTGGGAGCGCAGGATGGAGCATGCAGGCCGTCGCGGGCGAGGATCGTCGGCAGGCAATCGATGTGCACCATCCGGAAGATCCACGTCTTTTGCAGAACGTCCTTCGGCGGTGCAAGAGTCATCAGAGTGCCCTCTCCAACTGTGCCTCCGCGTCGCGGACTCGCACCTTGCCGCTCAACAGCCGCGGCAGGAGGTAGTCGCGGAGGGCGGCAAGCTTGCAGGATTCGTGGAGTTGCGAGCGGATCAAGTTGAACATTGGAGCAACCAAGGAGTCGAAGGCCGCAACGAGGGGGGGCGGCGGTATCGTCACGCGGACGCTGCCGACTAGCGCTCTCGTCAGGCTGCCTCGCGAACTGTGGGCGTCCGAGATGCGGCGCAGCTCCTCGTACTGGGGCCTTAGGCTCAGAAATAGGAAGCAGTCGCTTGAGCGTTCGTTTGCCTCCAACGCCAGAACGGACTGGTTTACGTACGAGTCGATCATTAAGAGTGAGGTTTGACCTCGTGTCTTGCCTTGGCCAGCGCTCGCGATGACGGTGCAGCCGGCACGCACTAGTCGAGTGCTCGAGTTTGCGACGCCCGCCTCCGTAATCTTCTTTTCTGTCTCAATAATAAATGGGGAACGCGTTTCCCCCGAGGAGAGCCAAGGGAGATTACCGTTCCAATAACTCGGCTCTTCTGTCCTTGGTGTTCCACCACTGGTGATCCGTGAGCAGATGTCAGCAACCATCCCCGGGGTCCAACCTTCGGGGATTTGCCCTAGTTCGGAGTCGACGAGGCGGGTGGGGAGGGTGGCGAAGGTGGTGGGGGGCATGCTGGGGAAGGAGGTTGCGCCGGCGGCTTTGGCTTTGACGGGTTCGAAGTCGACGAACCACGCCTTGAACACCGCCCGGGCCAATTCCTCCAACTTCCGCCCCGTCCGCCGGTTCTGCTCGATCTTGTCGTCAAGGGCGCGTAGCGTTTGTCCGATCCGTTCCTGTGTCTTCGTGTCCGGTAGGACTATCTGAAGCCGGCCGAGCATGTCGTTGTTCAGGCTCGCCCGGGTTGATAGCGACGAAAACCCATTCATCGCCGCACGAAAACTCGGACTGCGAAGATAGTAGGCGGCATACTCGGGGACGACCTTGTTAGGATCCTTCGGTCGAAGCCGCTTAGTGAAGCCGTTGAAGGTAGCACCCGGGTAGTCTCGCAACGAGACGCTACTCATGCCTAAGTCTTCTTGCGTCTCACTCGTCCGCGTAAGGAACACGTCGCCGCGTCGGACATCACAAAGTTCTCGCTCCTTATCGCTCGATCGGACGAGGCTACCGAGTGTTTCGGGAAGAAAGTAGTTGTCCAAAACGTCTTTGAATGTCACGAACGGAAAGCCTGATCCGAACTCGGATGCAGGTTTCGACAGACCAGAGCGGATATCGAAAACATCCGCAAGCGAGTATGAGGGCCAGCTACTCGGCATCGCTCACCCCAGCCAGTCGGGTCCTGATAACTCCGGTCAACCGCTCCCCCTCCGCAAAACACTCCTCCAACTCTGCCACCAGCCGCGGGAACTTCTCGGCGAAGGGTTCGCCATCATCTTCGACTTCTTCCGCCCCCACGTAGCGCCCCGGCGTCAGCACGTGCCCATGCTTGCCGATCTCCTCGCTCGTCGCCGGTTTGCAGAAGCCGGGCGTGGGCTCGTACTTCCACTCGCCGTGCTCCTTCTTCTTCCACCACTCCGGCGCAGGCTCGCCGCGCCACTGGCGGTAGGCGTAGACGATCCGGCCGATGTCGCTCGTCGGCAGCGGGTCGCTAGTGCCGGGGATGCACTCGTCGTCTTCTGTGCCGCTCAGGACTCGCAGCGTACGGGTCTGCAGCGTGCCGAGCTTGCGGGCGTCGATGAAGAGGGTTTCCCCCTTGCGCCCCTTCGGCCGGCCGGGCGTGCCGCGTTTGATGTTCTTGCCCGTCTTGTCGCGGGTGAGGAACCAGAGGCAGACCGGAATGCCGGTCGTAAAGAAGAGTTGCGCGGGGAGGGCGACGATGCAGTCGACCAGGTCGGCTTCGACCAGCTTGCGGCGAATCTCCCCTTCGCCCCCCGTGTTGCTCGACAGCGAGCCGTTGGCCATGACGAACCCAGCCATGCCGCCGCCGCGGCCGTTGGGGGCTGCGAGGTGGTGGACGAAGTGCTGAATCCAGGCGTAGTTGGCGTTGCCGACCGGCGGATCGCCATAGACCCACCGCTTGTCGCCGCGAAGCAATTGGCCCGACCAGTCGCTGACGTTGAACGGCGGGTTGGCGAGAATGAAGTCGGCCTTCAGGTCGGGATGCTGGTCGCGCAGGAACGTGTCGGCGGGCTGATCGCCCAGCTTGGCCTCGATGCCGTGGATGGCAAGGTTCATGTGGGCGAGTCGCCAGGTCGTGGGGTTCGACTCCTGGCCGAAGATCGAAACGTCGGTGCGCTGGCCGCCGTGGGCTTCGACGAACTTCTCGCTCTGCACGAACATGCCCCCCGAGCCGCAGCAGGGGTCGTAGACGCGACCGGCGTACGGTTCGAGCATTTCGACGAGGACGCGGACGACCGAGCGAGGCGTGTAGAACTCGCCCCCGAGCTTGCCTTCGGCTGCGGCGAACTTGCCAAGGAAGTATTCGTAGACGCGGCCGAGAGTGTCGCGGGCCTTGTTGCGGGAACCTTTGAAGCCGATGTCAGCGATCAGGTCGATCAGCCCCTTCAGCTTGATCGGCTCGATGCCGCGGCGGGCATAGTCGCGCGGCAGTTTGCCCTTGAGGTTCGGGTTGTCCCGCTCGACGGCCAGGATGGCGTCGTCGATGAGCGTGGCGATGTCGGCGCGCGTCGCCTGGCTCTGCAAGTTGGTCCAGCGGGCCTCGGGAGGCACCCAGAAGACTCGCTCGGCGGTGTACTCGTCGCGACTTTCCAGAAGCTGGTCGAGCTGCGGGCCCTTGATGCCTTCCTTTTCGAGTTCTTCCTTCAGCTCTTCGCGGCGGGCGGCGAAGGAGTCGGAAATGTACTTGAGGAACAGCAGGCCGAGGACGACGTGCTTGTACTCGGCGGCATCGACCTGGCCGCGAAGGGAGTCGGCAGCTTTCCAGAGGGTCTCGGCAAATTGAAGATCGGAACTAGCGTCAGTGGCCATGTGGCGAGAGCGTCCCTGCACGAGTCGAGAAGCGGAGCAGCAGCGATACCCCGTTGGGTGGGCGAGCGATTGTAGCTCTTGGCCGACCGGCGATGCAAATGCTGGCGGCGTCGCTTGCTTGGGAGCCGGCGAGGCGACCGTGTCGACCAGGTCGGTCGGACGTTGCCTATTCGCGTGCATCTTAGTAGCGAACATAGCCTGAGCAAGAGCGGATGGACTTCCTCGGCGTCTCCGGTTCCTCGCGCGAGCAAACGGCGTCGCGGCCCGACGTTGGGCGGAGCAAGCCACCGGCGAAAGCCTGCACCGTTTGCTGTGATTGGTTGCCAAATGTGCAAGGTTTCGTCATTGGCGAACTCGCACCCCCCCTGGCCTGCGAAGTCGTCGCGAGGCTTGGCGAGCGTTCGAGCGAATTGCGTGAAGCTGGGAAAGTGTCTTGTCTTTCTCTCAAAGCAAAGAGGCGACGCTCGTTTTGGGCGTCGCCTCTTGTTTCCGCCTCAGCGGTCGCGGCTGGCTGGTCGTCTACTCGTTGCCGAAGAGCCAGGTGCGGACGTGGTTGACGACCGCCTCAAGACGCTCGGGCGCGATGTGCTCGCGGTAGACGGCAGCCATGGAGCTGTCGACGTGGCCCATGATTGCGTTCACGGCAACCTGGTCCTTGGAGTCGCCGCCGATAGTCTCGAAGGTGTGGCGCAGCCAGTAAAAGCCACCCTTCCTGATTTCGGCGCGGTCCATCACCTGGCGAAACTGCTTGCAGATGGGGTTGCAGGAGTTGTCCCAGGGCTTGCCGCTGACCATGACGAAGAATCTCCCTTCGGCCTCTTCGCGAGGCGTATAGCGACGTTTGAGTGACGTACGAAGGGCTTCGATGGTCTCAGGCCACAGCGGCACGCTGCGGTCGACTTCGGTCTTGGGACGTGGGTAGTGCACCCAACCGGCGTCCAGGTCCACGGCATCGAGCGGCAGCGTGGCGCAGTCGGTGTTGCCGAAGCCGCAGTTGATGCCCAGCAGGACCATCGCTCGCAGGTGGATTCCGCACTCGTCCAGGATCAGGCGGATTTGCTCGGCGCTGAAGAGTTTCTTGCCGGCTTCGCGACGATGCCGACGGCGAGCCTTGGCGCTTGCCTTCTTGAAGTCGGGGCCAAAGTCGATCGGCTCACGGAAGCGGTAGTAGCTCCCGATCCACTTAAAGATGGTGCGGACGCGCGTGACTTCGTTGCCTACCGCGACGAGGTTGCAGGTCTTGGATCGCCAGGTGCGATAGGACGCGAAATCGCTAGGGCCAAGAGTCGCGGGGTGCCGAGTGCGGCCGAAGTGCGCGATCAGACGCTTGCAGGTCCGCAGGTACTCTTTGAACGTGATGGTGGTTAGCTCGCCTTGCTTGCACCTTGTTTCTTGGGCGGCCAGAAAACAATTGCAGGCATCCGCCAGATTGACCGCTGAGGCCACGGCGACGGTGCGAGCGGCTGGCTGACTTGAGGCTGGCTCGGCGGATTGGAGAAACGACTCGTACTCGCGGAGAGCAGCGTCGGGGTCTTCCCAGCGGCCGAAGTAGCGGAGCTGGCCTTTGATCTTCTTGGCCCACTTGCCGCTGCTGTGAGCAAACAGAGGGAAGTCTGGTGAGGGCTTCTGAGGCTTGCGTGCGACGATCATTTTCGGTCCTTGAGGTTTACACCATACACCCGCTCGGGTGTATCGCAAGGTGTAGAACTCGGAACCGAAATCGTCCTAAGTGTTTGCTAGGACAAGAGTACACCCGGCAGGGCTCGAACCTGCAACCTTCGGTTCCGTAGACCGATGCTCTATCCAATTGAGCTACGGGTGCATGCCTTGTTGCGGCTCGCGGGCTGGTGGCCAGCGGTCGGAAGGCAATGGGCGAGCGGCAACTTTGGGATTTGGATCCCGGCATTGTCGCTTGCCGTGGGTTTAGTCTAGCGAATGCTTTGCGGCTGGCAAGGGCATGCAGCGTTTCTCTGAACGCTTGCCCTGGAAAGAGTTAGGCCTCCCCCAGCCGGG
>Ga0182737_1003389_pt1 | contig 11805 bp, 14 predicted proteins | sample eDN5th30CBELigOP_FD_128878 | JGI IMG/M metagenome (GOLD analysis project Ga0182737, IMG submission 128878) | Enriched Organic Plus compost microbial communities from Emeryville, California, USA - eDNA 5th pass 30_C BE-Lig OP (version 2) (version 2) ... | reverse complement strand
GCGACGCCGTGCTGGCCGGCGCCGGTCTCGGCGATGATCCGCTTCTTGCCCATCCGCGCGGCGAGCAGCGCCTGGCCGATGGTGTTGTTGATCTTGTGCGCGCCGGTGTGGTTCAGGTCCTCGCGCTTGAGCAGGATCTGCGCGCCGCCGACTTCGCGGCTCAGCCGCTCGGCGTGGTAGATCGGGCTGGGCCGGCCGACGTAGTGCTTGAGGTCCTTCTCGAAGGCGGCGATGAAGTCCGGATCGACGCGGGCGGCGTCATAGGCCGCGGCCAGCTCCTGCAGCGGCCCGATCAGGGTCTCGGCAACGAAGCGGCCGCCGTGCCGGCCGAAGTGGCCCTGGGCGTCGGGGAAGGCGTGGAAGTCCGTAGGGGCAGTCATGGGGTGCGTCGGTGAGCTGGCGATGCCTCAGCCTAGCGCACAGGTCATGCCCGGATAAATCGACAAATTCGAACCAACCCGTGAGATAAACTCACAGCCATGTCGCGCCCCCTGCCCCCGCTCAACGCCCTGCGGGCCTTCGAGGCCGCCGCCCGCCTGGGCAGTGTCAGCCGTGCCGCGGAAGAGCTGCACGTGACCCACGGCGCGGTCAGCCGGCAGATCCGCAGCCTCGAGGAGGCGCTGGGCGCGCCGCTGTTCCAGCGCGACGGTCGTGGCCTGGCCCTGACCCCCAGCGGCCTGCGCCTGCGCGACGCCGCCGGCGACGCCTTCAACGCCCTGCAGGCGGCCTGGACCAGCCTGCAGCGCGGACAGCGCCCGGCCGCCCTCGTGCTGGGCTGCCCGGGCAGCCTGCTGGCGCGCTGGGTGATCCCGCGGCTGGAACGGCTGGGCGCCGACCTGCCCGGCCTGAAGCTGCACCTGTCGGCGCAGGAGTCCGGATTCGACGCCCTGCTGTCAGGGCTGGATGCGGCCCTGCAGCTGGGCGAGGCGCCCTGGCCGCCGGAATGGGACGTGCAGCTGCTCGCCCCGGAACGGATCGGCCCGGTGCTGAGCCCGCGCCACGCCCGCTTCGAAGCCTTGCGCGGCGTGGGCAGTGAAGCATTGCTGGGGGAACCGCTGCTGCACACCACCTCCCGCCCGCAGGCGTGGCCGCGCTGGTTCGAGACGCAGGGACTGGACGGCAGCCGCTGGCGCGCCGGCACCGGCTTCGACCACCTCACCTACCTGCTGGAAGCCGCGGCCGCCGGCCTGGGCGTGGCGATCGCACCGCAGGAGCTCGTGCAGGCCGACCTGGACAGCGGGCGCCTGCTCGCACCATGGGGTTTCATCGAAACCGGAGGCCACTGGGCGCTGTGCACCCGACGCGGCGGAGGCGGCCCGCAGGCCAGTGCACTGGCCGAATGGCTCCGGCGCGAGCTGCGGCGCTGATCGACGGCACTATGGGCCGGCGCGGTCCCGGCCCATGAAAAAGCGCTGGTACAGGTAACCGCTGGCGCCGGCCAGCAGGCCCACCGCCAACGCACGAAGGACCGCGCTGGCCAGCCCGAACCCACCCTGCAACGAGGCGAAGACGGCCGCCGCCAGCAGGACCATGGCCGCGACCACCACGCTCCAGCGCCGCCTCCTGATCGCGGGCGCCAGTACGACGATGCCCACGAGCGGCGTCACGAACGAGGAAAGAAAGAAGGTCCAGGCACCCAATCGCTGGCTCCCGCCGGCAGCCGGCCGGGCTCCCATGCCCGCCCTGGCGTCAGGCAAGCTTATGGGCTCGGCCGCGAGCCTCGCCACGCGGCCGGTTTCATACCGCCGTCGGACGGCGCCTCAGGCCAGCGCCACCCGCGCCTCGGCCCGCTCGCGATCGCCGGCGGCTTCGCGTATGCGTCCTCCATCCAGCACCAGCACGCGGTCGGCACTGGCGATGGTTTCCGGGCGGTGGGCCACGATCACCCTGGTCAGCTTCAGCGCCTTCACCGCCTCGTTCACCAGGCGCTCGTTGGCGACATCCAGATGGCTGGTGGCCTCGTCGAGGAACAGCAGCCTCGGCTGCCGGTACAACGCGCGCGCCAGGATCAGCCGCTGCTTCTGCCCGCCGGACAGCGAGCTGCCCATGTCGCCGATCAGGCCGTGGTAGCCCATCGGCATGGCCGCGATCTCGTCATGGAGGGCCGCCATCCTTGCCGCCGCCTCGACCCGCGCCATGTCGCAGCCGGTATCGAAGAAGCTGATGTTGTCGGCGATGCTGCCGGCGAACAGCTGGTCGTCCTGCATCACCGCACCGACGATGGAGCGCACGTTGCGCGCCCCGACCTTGGCCAGGTCGTAACCGCCGATGCGGATGCGTCCCTCCGTAGGCTTGAGCAGGCCAAGCAGCAGCTTGACCAGCGTCGTCTTGCCGCAGCCGGAGGCGCCCACGATGGCGACCGACTCGCTCGGCTCGATGGTGAAGCTGCAGTCCCTCAGTACCCACGGTTCGCCTTCGCCGTAACGGAAAGACAGGCCCTCGACCTCGATGCGCGTGTCCAGCGGAGGCGGCAGCTCCGCATCCACGCCGTCGTCCTCCGGCGCGGCCAGCACGATGTCCGCGAGGCGCTCGCCGTGCAGGCGCAACATGCGGAACTCGATCCAGCGGTCGACCAGCGCCGCCATCCGCGAGGCGAACTGGTCCTTGTACGCCAGGTACGCGATCAGCATGCCGACCGAGAACACGTTCTGCAGGGCCAGTACCGCGCCGATCCAGATCACCGCGATCCGCTCGGCACCGAACACCAGCTGGCTGGCGCCGCTGAAGCCCAGCCCCATGCGCGCCAGCCGCACCTCGTGGTTGACCGTCTCCACCATCAGGTTCTCGTAGGTGGCGCGCCTTTGCGGCTCCTCGCCGGCGACCTTGAGGCTCTGCATGCCGCGCAACGACTCCAGCAGGTGGGTCTGCTGGCGGGCCGCCGCCACCAGCTGCTGCTCGGTCCGGTCGCGCACCGGACGGTAGGCGATCGCGCGGATGCCCATGTACAGCGCCACCGCCAGCAGGGTCACCAGCGCCAGCTTCCAGCTGTAGACCAGCATCAGGACCAGGGTCACCAGTGCCATCAGGCCGTCGATGATCGCCTCGACGAAACTGGTGGTCAGCGTGCGCTGGATCGCCTGTACCGAGCCCATGCGGGAGGTGATGTCGCCCAGGTGCCGCTTCTCGAAGAAATCCAGCGGCAGCCGCAATGCGTGGGCGAAGACATTGCCCGTCCATTGCAGGCCCAGCCGCGACGACAGGTACACCACCGACCAGCCGCGCAGCACGCCGATGCCGATCTGCAGCAGCAGGGCGAGGCCGAAGCCCAGGCCGAGCACGGTCAACAGGTCGCGGTCCGCGGATACCAGCACCTGGTCCACGACCCACTGCATGAAGAACGGCGACAGCACCACGAAGACCTGCAGCGCCACCGACAGCGCCAGGATCTGCGCCAGTGCGCCCCACAGGCCGCGCACGGGCCCGGTCAGCTGCCGCGCCGTGATCGCAGGCTTCGGCTTCTGCGGCTGGAACCCGGCCGCCGGCGCAAGCTCCAGCGCGATCCCGGTGAAATGGTCCGACACCTCGCCCAGGCGCATCCGCCGCTCGCCGAACGCGGGATCGAGGATGGTCGCGGTCTTGCGATCCACCCGCGAGAGGACCACGAAGTGGTTGAGGTCCCAGTGCAGGATGCACGGCAGGCGCAGCCTGGACAGGTCGTCCATGTCCAGCCGCAGTGGCCGGGTCGAGAAGCCCAGCGCCTGCGCCATGCGCATCAGCTGGTCCAGGCGTGCGCCCTTGAGCGAAAGCGGGAATCGGCGCCGCAGCTCGGCAATCCCCAGGTGCAGGCCATGCGCACTGGCGACCATGGCCAGCGCGGCCAGCCCGCACTCGGCGGCCTCGCCCTGGATAAGCGGTTTCAACGATCCCGTGCCCACCTGCTTCGCCTCCTTGCGAATACAAGCTCCGGTATGTCGCCCCTGCTACTTCTATTCTGTCGCGGGGTGCGACTTTCCTCCGCTGCTCTCCGGCAGCACCTCACCGACTGATACGGTGGCCTTGATGCATGTCATGGTTTTCCCGTCGCCGTAACGGACCTCCCCAGTCTTAGGATCGGCCACATATGCGCGGACGCGGATGACATCGCCAGGAGTCGCCGGGAAACGGACCGCGAAGAGACCGTTGTCCCCTGATTGCACCCGCATGAAGGGCATGCGCGAACTGCCTTTTCGATACAGGGCAAGCCAGGCATGGGGCACAAGTTGCGGGGGGCTTCTTGTCCCGCGGCGCTTTGCGCCAGAGATGATTTCGCAGGTCGTCTCATCGACCATCCGGGCCCTTGGCAGGTCCGACATGTCCAAGTCTTGGGGTAGAGACGCAAGCTGCACAGGCTCCATCGCCTGTGCAACCTGAGTGGCTGCCATTAGCAGCCCCCACCAGCCGAGCCTGGCGAACTCAGCCATGCCGCGGACCGTTGCGTCGCAACTGGTCTTCAAGAAACTCGATCAATTGCCGCATCTGTTGCTCGACCTCCCCGTAGTCGTGCTCAGGAACCTCATCGAAATTGTCGAACCCACCAGCTACCAGCTCCATCTCAGCAACAGCGACGTTACGCATGGTGTCCTCCTTGATCTGCGACACATTCCCTGTGTCCATCAGGTGCCGGCCCGCCCGGCAACTCCTACCGACGAGGCGGATCGAAGAAATCGATCCGCTTCACTCGTACCGAAAGCCCCTCCCCTTCAATATCCGCGCACCCGCCCGCGCGCATGAATACATCTATGGCATTCCTGCCCGATGCGATCTCCCATTGCCACGACCGGTCAGCTGATCGCTTGTGGACGTAGAGCATCGCAGTGGATCCGGATGTGTAAACCCGGTTATCTCCGCGGATCATCGATCGAGCTTCTGGATACGCGCCCCCGGTCCCGTAACCGAATGCCCAGACTCTGGCGTAGAACTCGGCTGGCCATTCCCAGAATGCTCGATGGAGGACGTAAACCTTGTCTATTTCATCCAGCGCGTCGAAAGCACTACGGATCCGCCCGCAATCAATCTCACCAGATCCCGCCAGGGCACCAGATGCCTGAGATTCGATCTCTTCCCAGAAAGAAGATACGGCGTCCTTGTCCGAAACGACGGGCATGTCAACCAGCTTGTCGGTCCGGATCCTGGCGCCGTAGTACTGAGCCGCAAGGTGGAATGCCTCGTGCGCCGACGCAAAATCAATGACGTGTCCGGATGGGAGCTCGCCCGGTGGCAGCAGAACAACCAGATCATCCTCAAGCTGCCCGAGGCGCATCTGCGCGGGGTCCTGGACGCGCGTTTCCGCGATACCGTAATCCGCAGCAAGCTTGTCGACGGCGTAATAGACCCGAACACCGACACGATCCCCAGGCCATCGTATTTCGGCGGCAGGAGCCCATATTTCTGCATCGATGCGATAAACGCGATCGTCCGAAGCAGAGGCCACCTGGATGACCCCGGCACGCAATCCGCAGGCAGTTACTGCCATGAGCAATGCAATAACCGAGCCGCGTGCGAGGCAACCTCGCACGCGGCGACCCCGGCCGGATATCCAGGCGTCAAGTTGAGCCCTTGGCTGCCTCACGAAGCTCCCCACAGGTCAACGTGAAACTGATGGTCTCGACGACGCCACCACTCGTGCTGCCCAAACCTCCACTGGTGTTGTTCTCCAGCGTGATGGTGATGCTCTTGTCGTCGGGAAGGCCCTTGCAGAGCTCGAGCCCCCTGCTGACGATATCGGCCTGACCGCCGTTACTGGACCCGGTCCCACCAGTAACCATGCAAAGTGCGGAATCGTCAAGAACGTTCATCAGCCCACTCCTTTGGCAGTTGTCCAGAAGAACACTCACGCCCCACCTCCCGACTTTTCCCTAAGCTCTCCGCAGGTCGTCTCGATCGTCACCGTGGCGTTCTGCGAAATCTTGAACTCGGAGATACCAACGCTTCCTTTGTTGTTGACCGAGATCTCGATCCGGGTACTGTCGGGGAAGTTGTTGTCGTTGCAGACGTTCAAGGCGCGCTCTGTTGCGGACTTCTCCCCGGTACCGCCTGCCGCCAGGGGGAGCGCATCATTGGCGAGAATCCTCATTGGTTCCTCCTAGATTCCAATATGCGGCTGGTTGCCAGACTGGTCGTCAACCGGAGGCGGAAACGTCCCGCCAGACCGACGAGGATCTGGCCCTTCCGGGTTGTACGGCGGCGGGTCGACGTTGAACGTTATCTCGATTGCAGGCACCTCTTCTGTGCCCTTTGCCTGTCCACCGCCCACCAGAATCGACCTTTCAGATTCGAGTGAGATCATTGCCTACTCCTCCTTGAGATGGCGCTCTCCGGCGCCGAAACCGGGATGCACCCGGACATTTCTTCCCCTTTGCTCCATCGTCCCCGGCTCAACCCACGCCCTTGAGCGAGTACAGCGGCTCCAGCAGCCATTCGACCAGCCGCCGCCGTTCGCCGAGGATGTCGGCGTCCAGCAGCATTCCCGGCCTCAGCGGCTCCTCCCTGCCATAGGCGACCACGGCCTGCCGGGCCAGGGCCACGGTGACGCGGTAATACGGCTCGGCGGCCTGCGCGTTGCCCAGTTCGCCCGGCCCCAGCGCGCTGCGGCTGATGCGTTCGACCCGGCCCTGCTGGTGGCCGAACTTCTGGTACGGGTACGCCTGGTAGCGCAGCATCACCCTGTCGCCAGGCTCGATGAAGCCGATCGCGCGGCTGGGCACCAGCAGCTCGGCCTCCAGGAGGCCATCGCCTGGAAGCACGCTCAACAGCGGCTGCCCGGCCTGCACCGCCTGGCCGGGCTTGGCCAGCAGCGCAGTGACGGTGCCGTCCACCGCGGCGGTCAGCACCAGTTCGCCACGGGCGCGCGTTTCCACCTGTTCCTGCTCCAGCGCCGCCAGCTCCCCCTCGTAGCCGGCATTGGTGCTGCCGCGCTGCGCCGGCAGCTCGGCCAGCGCCTGCTCGAGCTGGGCGATCATCCGCCGGGTTGCCGTGGCCTGCCGTTCCAGCACCTGCATCTCGCCGACCTGGGCCAGCGCCACCGATTCCTGCTGCTTGATCTGCAGCAGGCTGACGTAGCGCACGTCCTCCAGCTGGCGCAGCCGGTCCAGCGTCTCGTGGGCGATGCGCACCTGCTCGCGGCGCGTGGCGATCCCGGCCTCGACCTGCGCCAGTTCGCGGCGTGCGCTGGCCAGTTGCGAACGCAGCCCCGCCTCCTGCACGCGCAGCTGCTGCAGCTGCGCGGTCTTGCTGGCGACCAGCCCCTCCTGCCGGCGCTGCAGGCGTTCCTCCAGCGCAGCGAGCGTGTCGCCATTGCCGAGGGTGGCACGCGGCACGATGACCACCGCCAGGCGCTGCCCGGCACGCACGCTGTCGCCTTCCTGCACCTCGACGCGACCGACCACGCCACCCGCCGGTGCAACGACCGTCGACAGCCCGCGCGTCGGCACCAGCTGGCCGGTCACGGTCGAACGTCGGGTGTAGGTGCCCAGCACCAGGAAGGCGATCACTGCCGAGGCCGCGAGCGCGGCGCCCAGCGTCAGCAGCCACAGCCGCAACGGCTGTGCGAGCTGGATGCCGCCCAGCCAGCTGCTGCGGCGCGCGTCCAGCGCTTCCCTTCGGAACAGTCCATCGGACATGCGGCACTCCTTGCTCGCATCCGGCGCGATCCTTCGCACCGTCATGCCATCGGCGGGCTTGCCACCACGGATGGCGGGCCGATCCTCACGCCGCTCCGCCGGCGAGTGCAAGCAGGCAACGCGCCGCCGGCACGGCAGTTCCGCTTGCATGGCGGAAGGGTCGCCCGCTGTCGCTTTCGCGCGCCCGAACCTGCAAGCGGAATTGCACAGGTTTCGCCAGTATCGCTTGCACCTTGGCCGCCGCTTGCGAGGCCCGCTCCACCGGGTCTAGGCTGAACGGACTGCACGGACGGGCAGGCGGTGGCATATGGACCTTGCAATGCGGATCCGCATCGCGCGCCAGAGGGCGCGGCTGTCGCAGGAAATGCTGGCCACGCAGCTGGGCGTGACGCGCGGCGCGGTGGCGAACTGGGAAAGCGCCGTCGGCGTGATGCCGGCCACGGCGCGCCTGGAACGCCTCGCCTGCGTGACCGGCGTGCGCTTCGAATGGCTGGCCACCGGGCGCGGGCCGTTGGCCTACGACGAATCCCCCGCCCCGGAACCGCCTGTTGACGCGGAGCTGGTCGACGATCCGCTCGAGCGCCGGCTGCTGCTGGCCTACCGCACCGCCGGCCGCGAAACGCGGCGCATGCTGCTGGGCCTGGCCGAAGCGCAGCTGGCCACGGCCCGCGTGCGCAGGAGCAGTTGATCCGTCTCAGGCAAATCCGACGCCGCCGGCGCCGCGTCAGCCGGAACTGCAGTCCGCCCGCCGCACCTCGGCGACGAAGCGGCGCATCCTGTCGCCGTCCTTGATCCCCGGCGACATCTCGATGCCGCTGGCCACGTCCACCGCCCACGGCTGGGTGGCGAGGATCGCGTCGTAGACATTGTCGGCGGTGATGCCGCCGGCCAGCACGAACGGCCGGTGCAGCCCGGTCGGGATCCTCTTCCAGTCGAAGGCGTGGCCGGTGCCACCGGAACCGCCGGCGCCGTGGCTGTCGAACAGGAAGCCGTCGGCATGCGGCCAGCGCTGCTGCAACGCGCGCGCATCCCAGTTCTCGCCGCCACCCATCGGCACCGCCTTCAGGAATGGCACGCGGAAGGTGCGGCAGAACGCGTCCTCTTCCTCGCCGTGGAACTGCAGCAGCGAGGGCCGCACCTGGCGCACCACGTCGCGCACTTCGGCGGCGGTGTTGTTGCGGAACAGGGCCACGCTGCTGACCATCGGCGCCAGCGCCGTGCGCAGCTGCCGCGCCTCGCCGGCGGTGATCCGCCGCGGGCTGCCTTCGGCGAACACGAAGCCCACCGCGTCCACGCCCAGCTCGCTGGCCAGGCGCACGTCGCCCGGACGGGTCATCCCGCAGAACTTGATCCGGGTGCGGTAGAGGATGCGGCTCACAGCGTCACCTCCGCGGGCAGGCCCCATTCGGATGGATACAGCGGACGCAGGAACACCAGTCCCTGCGGCGGCGCGGTGGGCCCGGCGAGGGTGCGGTCGCGCCCGGCCAGCAGCTCGGCGATCCACGATTCGGGCTGGGCGCCGGCGCCCACCTCCAGCAAGGATCCCACGATATTCCGGACCATGTGATGGAGGAATGCATTGGCCTGCACCTCGATCTCCACCACCTCGCCGACGCGCCGCACCAGGATCTCCTGCAGGTCGCGGCGGGCGTGCGGGGCCTGGCAGTGCACGGTGCGGAAGGCGCTGAAGTCGTTCTCGCCCAGCAGCGCCTGGGCGGCGCGGTGCATGGTGTCGGCGTCCAGCGGGCGCCGTTCCCAGGCCATCAGCTGCCGGTACAGCGCCGGGCGGACCTGGCGGTTGACCAGGCGGTAGCGGTAGCGGCGCGCCCGCGCCGAGAAGCGGGCGTTGAACTCCAGCGGCACCGGTACGCACCAGCGCACGCAGACCTGCGGCGGCAGCCGGCCGGTGACGCCCAGCGTCCACGCACGCGGATCGCGCGGCGCGGTGCTGTCGAAGTGCACCACCTGGCATTCGGCATGCACGCCGGCATCGGTGCGGCCGGCGCAGGTGACGGTGATTTCCTGGTCGGCGACCGAGGACAGCGCCTTCTCGAGGGTGGCCTGCACGGTCGGCGGCCCGGACGGCCCCAGGCCCTGCCAACCCTGGAATCCGCCGCCGTCGTATTCGACGCCGAGCGCGTAACGCATGATCGTCCTGGCTCAGCCGATCTCGCGCAGCAGCTGGGCCGCTTCGTCGCGGGCGGAAGGATCGTGGCCCAGCGCGACCTCGTGCAGCAGGGTCCGCGCGGTTTCCACGTCGCCCAGGTCCAGGTAGGCGATCGCCAGTTCCAGGCGCTCGCGGCCGGCCGGGGCCGGGTTGATCGGCAGCACTTCGGCGGCCGGGTCGTCCACGTGCCAGGCCGGCAGCTCCGGTTCGGCGGCTTCGGCGGCGAACGCGTCCTCGTGGGCGTGATGGGCCACGTCGGGCGTGTCGGCGGCCAGCACCGGGTCCTGCTGGGTCTGCGGCATCGCCGCGGCCAGCGCGGCGGCGTCGAAGCTGCCGTTGCGCTGCACCGGGATCGGGCTCGGCTTGGGCCGGCGCGCCAGCCACCAGGCGCCGATCACCACCAGCCCCAGCACCAGCCCGCCCCACAGCCACGCCGGGCTGCCGCCGCCGGTGCCCGCGGCGCCGGCCTCGTTGGTCTTGGCCAGGGCCTGCTGCGCGGCGGCCAGCTCGCTGTCCTTCAGCTCGATCAGCCTGGCCTGCTGCTGCTGCAGCTTCTCCAGCTCCTCGACGCGGCTGCGCAGTTCCTGCAGCTCGCTGTCGCGCGCGGCCAGGTCTTCCTGGGCCTGGCGCAGTTGTTCGTTTGCCAGCATGTCGCCCTCGCCACCGGCGCCAAGTCCGGATTCAGTCGCCTGGGTGCCCGCCGCCGCGACGGCCGGTGCGATTTCAAGCCGCGCGCCCTGCCCGGCCGCGGCCGGCGCCTGCGTGGCGGGCGCGGCCCTGGGGGCCGCCGCATCCGCCGTCGCGGTGCCGGCTTCGGCCGGCTGCGGGATCGGGGTCGCCTGCCGCCACTGTGCGGTGTGTTCGCGCACCAGCGCGGTGGCCGCGGCCGCTTCCAGTCCGAAGTCGTCGGCACCGGGCATGCGCAGCACCGCGCCGCTGCGGATGCGGTGGATGTTGCCGCCGATGAAGGCCTCCGGATTGGCGCGCAGCAGCGCCACCATGGCCTGGTCGAAGCTGTGGCCGCCGCGGTCCATCGCCGCGACGACATGCGACAGGGTCTGCCCGCGTTCGACCCGTGCCAGCACCTCGCCCGGCTCGGCGCTGGCGCGCGGGGTGCTGCGCGGCTGCGGGGCCGGTGCGGACGCGACCGGTTCCGGCTGCGCCACCGGCGCGGCGGGTGCCGGCGTCGTCGGGGCCTCCACCTGCGGGGCCCGGACGATGGCGTTGGACGGCGCCGCCTGCGGCGCCTCGATCACCGGGGCCTCGATCGCCGCCGCGGTCTGCGGCGCGTTGACCAGCGCCGAGTACTCGCGCACCAGCCGGCCCTGGCCCCAGTCGACCTCGACCAGGAAGCCGACCACCGGCACGTCCACCGGCCGCGAGCTGGTGACCCGGAGCACGGCCCGGCCCTGCGCGTCGGCCGCGATCTCGAACTGCAGGTCGCTGACCAGGCCGGTCGGCGGCTGCAGGCCGACGCGGGCGAAGGTCTCCGGCGAGGCCAGGCGCGCGCGCGCGTTCTCCAGCTCGCCCGGTTCGTTGGAAATGATCGGGATCTCGGCCAGCAGCGGCTGCCCGGGCGCCGACAGCACCCGGATCTGGCCCAGCCCCAGCGCCAGCGCGTTGCCGGCCGGCAGCGCCAGCGCGAGCGCCAGCAGCCAATGCCACGGGCGCGTGGCGCCCTGTCCCCTCTTCTTCATGCGGCGCACTATAACGGACGCCCTGCGTTTGTAGCAGCCGGCGCGCGCCGCAGCGCAGCACCCGGCCAGGCCGTGGAGCGGCCCGGCCGGGCGCCTGCGATCAGCCGCCGGCGGCGACCAGCTCGGCCAGCTGCACCGCGTTGAGCGCGGCGCCCTTGCGGATGTTGTCCGAGACGATCCACAGGTTGAGGCCGCGCGGGTGCGAGAAGTCCTCGCGGATGCGGCCCACGTAGACCGCGTCGTTGCCGGAGGCGTGGGTGACCGGGGTCGGGTAGCCGCCCGGCTTGCGCTCGTCCACCACCTCCACGCCTGGCGACTTCTCCAGCAGCGCGCGCGCCTCCTC
>Ga0182737_1003386_pt1 | contig 11814 bp, 11 predicted proteins | sample eDN5th30CBELigOP_FD_128878 | JGI IMG/M metagenome (GOLD analysis project Ga0182737, IMG submission 128878) | Enriched Organic Plus compost microbial communities from Emeryville, California, USA - eDNA 5th pass 30_C BE-Lig OP (version 2) (version 2) ... | reverse complement strand
CGCGCTGGGCCAGAGCCAGAAGGTGCGCCACCTGGCGCAAGAGCTCTTCGAACTGGCGCGCCTGGAGTCGGGACTGGTCCAGCCCGAGCCCGAGGCCTTCGCGCTGGCCGAGCTGGTACAGGACGTGGTGCAGAAATGCGAGCTGGCCGCCGAGGCGCGCCAGCAGCGCGTCGAGGTCGAGGTGCCGCAGAGTCTGCCCGCCATCCGTGCCGACCTGGGGATGGTCGAACGCGTGCTGACCAACCTGATCGACAATGCCATCCGCCACAATCCGCCCGGCACGGCCATCCGGCTGCGCCTGGCCGCTTCGGCGTCCGACGTGGTGGTGGACGTGGCCGACGACGGGCCGGGCATTCCCGCGGCGCAGCGCCAGTCGCTGTTCGTGCATGCGCCCGCGCTGTACCGCGTGGGCGGCGAGGGCGGGGGGCTGGGGCTGATCGTGGTACGGCGCCTGCTGCAGCTGAACCAGGGCGACATCCAGCACGTCGACACGCCGGCCGGTACCACGTTCCGGTTCTGGCTGCCCGCGGCGCAAGGCGTATAGCGCCGCGGGCAAGCGCCGCGCCCGTCAGGAGCGGACCGGCGCGGCGTCCTGCGCGGCCGCCTGGCGGCGGTCTTCGGCGGCTTCGTGCAGCAGCTGGCGGATGACCTGCTCGGAGTGCGCGTAGTCGCCCTCGCCGATATGCAGGTAGCGCACGCGGCCGCGGGCATCGATGAAGTAGTGGGCCGGCCAGTATTCGTTGCCGTATGCGTTCCAGATGGCGAAGTCGTTGTCGATGGCCACGGGATACACGATGCCCAGCCGCTTCAGCGCCTGCTGAACGTTGCTGACCTTGCGCTCGAACGCGAATTCGGGCGAATGCACGCCGATCACCACCAGGCCCTGGTCGCGGTACTTGGCTTCCCACTGTTTCACGTAGGGCAGGGTGTGCAGGCAGTTGATGCAGGAGTAGGTCCAGAAGTCCACCAGCACCACCTTGCCGCGCAGCGCCTGCAGCGACTGCGGACCGGTATTGAGCCATTGCACCGCGCCGTCCAGCGCGGGCGCGGCGCCGCGATCGGGCAGCTTCAGGCCAGGGTCGGCGGGCTGTGCATCGGCCACCCGCACGGCGGGCATTCCGCCACGCGCCATGTCCGCCTCCGAGCGGGGTCCGACGGCGGGCTTGGCGACGGCCTGCGTAGCAGGCGCAGCAGACCCTTCGCCTTCGGCGGACGCCTTGGCCATGCCCGGTGCAGCCGCGGGGCGCGGCTTCAGGTGCTTCACGAGGAAGCGCTCCACGCCGTCGGTCGAGGCCGTCGACACCTGCGCCAGCACGGTCGTGTCCAGCCCCAGCGCAATGGCCGCCACGCCCGCAAGCATGGCGGCGCCCAGGCCGCGGCGGATCCATTCGCCCACCCCCAACGCCCGCTTCATCGTGGCCAGCACCTTGCCGCCCAGGAGCAATGCCAGCGCCAGCGACGTGGCGGCGCCCGCCGCGTACGCCAGCAGCAGCGCGGCCGAGCCGAAGCTCGCGCCGTGGACCGCGGCGCCCGTCAGCACCAGGCCCAGGATGGGCCCCGCGCACGGCGCCCACAGCAGGCCCGTTGCGGCGCCCAGCAGAAACGAGGCGCGCGGGCTGCCATCCGAGGCCGAGTGCGACAGGCGTCCGCCCGCCTGCACCAGCGGATGCGCCAGCCGGTCGGCCACGCGCGGCAGCAGCAGGGCCAGGCCGAACAGGCCGACCAGCGCCATGGCGAGCCAGCGGCCGTACTCGTTGGCCGTGATGGCCCAGCCGCCGCCCACGGCGGCCAGGGTCGCGACCGCCGTGAAGGTCAGCGCCATGCCGGCCAGCAGCGGCAGCGTGCTGCGCCGGAACGGCCGGCCGGCCGACGAGAAGACGAAGGGCAGGACGGGCAGGATGCACGGGCTGACGATGGTCAGCACGCCGCCCAGATAGGCAAGCACGATCAGCAGCATCGGAGTCTCCCAGGTGTGTCGCGCGGGCTTACGCCGCGCCGGCGGCGAACGTCATCGCCACCCCGTTCATGCAATAGCGCAGTCCCGTGGGACGCGGTCCGTCGTCGAAGACATGGCCCAAGTGGCCGCCACAGCGCCGGCAATGCACCTCGATGCGCATCATGCCGAACGAGGTGTCGTCCTGGACTTCGACTGCGTCGGCCAGGGGTTGCCAGAAGCTGGGCCAGCCGGTGTGGCTTTCGAACTTGGTCTTCGACGAGAACAGCGGCAGCCCGCAGCCGGCGCAGGCGAAGGTGCCGGCGCGATGTTCGTCATTCAGCGGGCTGGTGAAGGGACGTTCGGTGCCTTGGTGCCGCAGTACCGCGTACTGTTCCGGCGTCAGGCGGCGGCGCCATTCGGCGTCGCTCAGGGCAAATTCGAATGCGCGCGCGGCGTGGGCGTGCGGGGCCAGGCTGAACGGCAGAAGGCCGAGGCCTGCCGTGCGTGCCAGGAATTGACGGCGTGTCGCCATGAATATCTCCGTGGGTCCGGGTTGAGGAAGCACGGAGACAGCGTAGGAGCGCGCGTGCGGCGAAGTCCTAACGGAGACTTAAACAATTCATCAATTTTGCGCCCGGCCCGTTGCCGGCGCCTACGGCAGCAGCGCCGCCACGGCGGGGCGGGCCAGGCCTTCGAGTAGCGCGCGCTCGGGCCGCGCGCGCGCCAGTACGCGAATGCCCATCAGGGCGCCCAGCAGCAGCCGCGCCAAGTCGTCGGCGGGCTTGTCGACCGCGATGGTGCCGTCGCGCTGGCCGGCCACTACGCAGCCATGGAAGAACGCTTCGATGCGCGCCAGCACCTCGGCGATGGCCTGCTGGAACTCCGGGTCGTGCGGCGCCAGTTCCAGCGCCGAATTGACCAGCATGCAACCCTTGTGCTGCGGATCGGACAGCGAACGCTGGACGATCTCGTCCAGGAACCCGCGAATGGCGTCCAGGGGCGGAAGACTTTCCAGGCGCTGGATGCGATCGGCCACGCTGTTGGCCACGTAATGATCCAGCGCGCGGCGATACAGCGCGCGCTTGTCGCCGAACGCGTTGTACAGGCTGGCGCCGGTGATGCCCATCTGCTGGGCCAGGTCGCGCACCGAGGTGGCCTCGTAGCCGCGGGCCCAGAAGCATTCGACTGCTGCGTTCAGGACCGCCGTCTCGTCGAATTCGCGGGGCCTTGCCATGTGTTCTCCGTGCGCGCACGCGCGCGCCTGGAGGGGCTCGCGTGCCCAAAGCTCGATTTTAAATCGTGTGATCTAGAACGCAAGAGGGCCCGGCAGCGCTACCGGGGCGGCAAGAGCCCGCCTGCCAGCGGGTTCGGGCCGGGGACATGGTCCATGCGGATGCCGATGCGTTCGGTGGCATTGAGCAGGTGCTGGCCCAGGTAATAGGCCGCGCCGTCGCCGTCGTGGCGCGCGATCGCGTCGACGATGCGTCCGTGCTCCTTCACGGCATCGACCAGCCGCTCGTCGCGCGCGTAGGGCAGCATCTGTGTCTCGTGGAACACTTTCTGGAACTTGTCGTAGAGCTCGAGGAACAGGCGGTTGCGCGAGCACAGCATGATGAAGCGGTGGAATTCGTAGTCGTAGCTGGTGCTGACCATCACGTCCTCGTCTTCCAGCGCCCGCGCCATGCGGGCATGGTGTTCCTTCAGCCTGGCGATCTCGCGGTCTTCGATCTGCAGGGCCGCCAGGCGCGCCGCGGCGGTCTCGGTGAAGTAGCGGAACTCGTACACCTCCTGCAAGGCGTACTGGCTGGAGAAGCGCCAGTCCAGGATCGGCTCGGACTGGCTTTGCTCGCGGTCATGGATGTAGGTGCCCCGTCCGGCGCTGGTGCGCACCAGGTCCAGCGCCTCCAGCGTCGACAGCGCCTCGCGCAGCGAAGCGCGACTGACGTTGAGATGCTCGGCCAGTTCGCGCTGCCCCGGCAGCCGCTGTCCCGGCTTGAACTTTCCGCGCTGGATCATCTTCTGGATCGTGCGGACGATCATTTCCGGAGTCGACAGTTTCGGCGTGGACATGGACGGGGGAATCCTCAATGCAGGGTTGGAGCGCGACCCGTGAAGGACGCCATGTCGGCATCGAACGAGTCCCGCCATCCGGGCCGGCCCATCAGCACCGACAGCAGGATGCGCGCTTTCGCGCCGCTGAATCCGGCGCCGAAGATGGCGCCGGCGCGCGCCAGGCCCATGCCGCCGCTGCCACCGTAGATGGGGGCGACCAGGCCTTCGGGGCAGCGCGAGGTTACAACGACGGGAATCTCCCTGGCAATCGCACGCCCAATCCCTTCCAGCACGGCCGCGGTGGCATTGCCACGGCCCAGCGCCTCCAGCACGATGCCCTGGGCGCCGCCTTCCACGGCGCAATCAATGAAGCGCGCATCGGCGCCCACGCACAGCCGGATGAGATCGATGCGCGGCTCGATGGCAGGGCAGTCCAGTATCGGTTGTGCCCGAGGGCGGAAGACCATTTGCACGTGGTCGCCGTCGATCGAGCCGAGCGGGCCCGCGCCAGGGGAACCGAAGGCGCGCAGCGCCGAGGTATGGACCTTGGACACCCAGCGCGCCGAATGGATCTCCTGGCCGAAGGCGACGAGCACGCCATGCCCGCGCGCGGCGGGGGAGCCCGCCACGCGTACGGCGTCGAGCAGGTTCGATGGTCCGTCGGAATGAGGATCATCAGCACTGCGCTGCGCGCCCGTAAACACTACGGGCTTGTCGGAGCCGACCAGCAAGTCGGCCATGAAGGCGGATTCCTCCAGCGTGTCGGTGCCGTGCGTGACCACCACGCCGGCCACGTCGTTCTCTTGCACGGCGCGGCGGATCTCCTGCACCATCCGATAGACGTCGGGCAGGCCCATCTGGTAGCTGTTGACGGTCATGATGTCGCGGGCCTGCACCATCAGGCTGGGAGCCTGGGTGCCCAGCCACGCGGCCAGGTCGGATGCCTGGCCGACCGCGCGGACGTCGTCGTGGCGGGGATCGTAGCGCGACGCGATCGTGCCGCCGGTTGCGAGTATCAGGATTTTCTTTGTCATGGTCGAAAGGAAGGATGGGGGCCGGCGCGCCTCAGGGTTCAAGGGCAGCCGGTTCCTCGCAAGCCGGCTGCAGCCGGCGGTACGACTCGGCGATGCCGGCGGGATCCAGGCCTTCGGTGATGAACACCAGGCAGGAACCGAAGGCCGGCGGCTTGTCCACCTGCAGGTGGACGGGAGGATGCAGGAAGCGCCGCACGCCATGCACGCCGATCCATGCATCGCGGCCCGGGTCATAGAGCACGCCCTTGGTGCGCAGGATGCGGTCGCCGTGCAGGTGCAGCAGGCGCGTCAGCCAGACCGCAAAGACGGGCCATGGCAGAGGTCCTGGCTGGCGCAGCACGATGTGCCGGACGCCGTGCCCGGAGGGTGTGTCGGGTGCGGCGCGCGGGACCGCCAGGGTATCCAGGGCGCGAAACCCGTGGTTGGGGTCGCTGTCCGTGTCGCTGGCGAATCGAGTCTGCAGCGCCGTGTCGTCGTTGCGCAGCAATTGCGCCAGCGGGTTGGCATGGGCCACCGCGCGCGCCAGCGCCGAGAGCGAGACCTCATCGATCAGGTCGGCCTTGGTCAGCACGGCGACGTCGGCCGCGGCCAGCTGCGCGGCATACTCGGGGCGTTCGGCCAGACCCGCCAGACCCGCCTGCGCGTCGACGGTGCACATTACCGAACCCGCGCGAAAGCGCGTGCGGACCCGCGCATCGGCGCGCAACGTGTGCAGCACCGGCACCGGGTCGGTGATGCCGGAGGTTTCCACGATCACGCGGCGCAGTGGCCAGCCATGCGCGTCGCGCATCGCCGCCAGGCGCATCAACGTGGCAACGAGATCGGTGCGCAGCGTACAGCAGATGCAGCCGTTGTCCATGACCAGGACTTCCTCGGCCTCTTCCTGGATGAACGTGCGGTCCAGGCCGGCCTGGCCGAACTCGTTGACGACGACCGCGGTGTCGGGCGCCAGCCCGCCGCGCAGCACGCGGTTGAGCAGGGTCGATTTGCCGCTGCCAAGCGGGCCGGTCAGTACGTGCACCGGCAGCAGGTCGGGAGCGTCGTGGGCATGCGTGTTCACGGATGTTCCAGGTGGCCCGACGCGGATGTCGCGCGTCGGATGAATCGGCGCGGTCATGGTTGCAGCGGGTCCGGGATGGCCAGCCCGCGGCCGTCCAGCAGGTGCCAGACGTCGGCCAATCCGCGGGCAATCTGCGAGCCGCCCGTCGGGAACGACACCAGGAAGCCGAAATCGGGATTGGCGTCGACCGTGATGCGCAGCGGCCGCAGCAGACGCGACAGCTCGGCGGCCGTGGCCGCGGCCTCGCGGCGGCGATGCGTGCGCCGCTCGGCCGGACCCGGGCCATCCTGCTCCCACGACACGCCGCTGCCCAGCGCTCCGCAAAGGCTGCACATGGGTCAGGGCGCCGGATTGCGGCGCAGGAAGTCGTCGGCGATCTGGTCGAACGTCAGCCAACGCACGCCGGGGTGCGACGAGATGTAGGAGAACAGGCGCTCCAGCATCAACAATACCTGCGGGCGGCCCGACACATCGGGATGCAGGGTGAGCGTGAAGACGCCATATTCCATCTCGCGGTACACCCAGTCGAACTGGTCACGCCACATCTCTTCCAGGTCGCGCGGGTTGACGAAGCCGTGGCTGTTGGGCGACTTCTTGATGAACATCATGGGCGGCAGGTCGTCCAGGTACCAGCTGGGCGGGATCTCGACCAGGCGCGTCACGTTGGTGCCGCGCACCAGCGGCTTCATCCAGTGCGAGGCGGGCTTGGAGTAGTCGATCTTGGTCCAGGTATCGCCCGTGCGCACGAAGTACGGCTGGAAGTCGTGGTGCATGTAGCTGTGGTCGTACTTGATGTTCTTGGCCAGCAGCAGCTCGGCCGTATTGGGGCTGAGCTCCCACCACGGCGCTACGTAGCCGCGCGGGTACTGGCCCGTGTGCTTGACGATCAGCTCGATGGACTTGTCCAGCACGTCCTCTTCCTGCTGTCGGGTCATGTGGATGGGGTTTTCGTGGCTGTAGCCGTGCAGGCCGATCTCGTGGCCGGCGTCGGCCACCGCGCGGATCTGGTCGGGGAAGGTCTCCAGCGAGTGGCCGGGTACGAACCACGTCGTGGTCATGTTCATCTTCTTGAACAGGTTCACCAGCCGGGGCACGCCCACCTCGCCGGCGAACATGCCGCGCGAGATGTCCAGCGGCGAGTCCTCGCCGCCATAAGACCCCAGCCAGCCCGCCACGGCGTCCACGTCGACGCCCACCGAGCAAAGAATCTCTTTCATCGTGTCAGTTCTCCCTGTTGAAAAACGCCACCGCCGGCAGGCGGGCTTCTGGTCTGACCAGTTATTGTCAGATCAACCCAAGTTCAGGTCACGGGAATTGGCGGTCAATTAGAGTAAACACCAATAAGCCCGTTGTTGAATTCAGCCAACATAAAAATACAGGTATTGAAGGATGGCAGTCTTTTGTGGTCTGATCGGTCAGACCAGTTAGCTCCACGGTTTTTGGTGAAAACCTTCGTAAAAACATTAGGATATCTACAAAAACGTAGTGGACAGCGTGGCCTGATGGCTACATTGAACCGCGGCATGGAATATATTTTGTTCACGCAGCGTGTCGTATCGATTTACGAGCGGGGAGATTATTCCGGCCTATGGCCGGCCTATTATTCCTGCAGCACTGCCCATGCGGCTGCCGCCGCCGGGGTTTTCCAGACCAACAAGGGGAAATCATGATCAGCCAATTTGCGAGAAAGCTGCCGGCGGCGTTTGCCGCCGTGATGCTGCTGGCCGGGGCCTGCGCCCATGCCGAAGACAAGCCGGTGCGCTGGCGCGCCAGCGGCTCGTTCCCGGCCAAGCACTCCACCAGCGTGGCGATGCAGACGTTCAAGACCGAGGTGGCGAGGCTCTCGAACAACACCATCCGGGTGGACCTGTTCCCGGACAACGTGCTGGGCGGTGCACTGGAGCAGGTCGACCAGTTGCGCACCAACCAGATCCAGATGGCCTGGGGGTCGCTAGGCTTTTTCGACAAGCTGGTGCCGTCGTTCTCCGCGGCGGTGCTGCCGTTCGCGGCCAATTCCGCCGCGCAGGCCGCTTGCGAGATGGACGGTCCCCTGACCGACTACCTGGCCAGCCGCGCGTCCGAGAAGGGCATTCTGCTGCTGGGCATGGCGCAGCTGGGCGCGCGCCACGTCACCAATAGCCGCCGTCCCATCAAGACGGTGGAAGACATGAAGGGCCTGAAGATTCGCACCCTGCCCGGGGAGGCCTGGCTCCTGACGTTCCGCGCGTTGGGCACCAATCCCACGCCCATCGACATCAACGAGCTGTACCAGGCCCTGCAGCAGGGCGTGGTCGACGGCCAGGAAAATCCCTACGACAACATGCTGGTGCGGCGCTTCGGCGAGGTGCAGAAGTATCTGTCGAACACCGGCCACTTCTTCGACTGGTCCGGCTACATGGTGAACAAGCAGGCCTTCGACAGCCTGTCGCCCGCGCAGCAGGCCGCCGTGAAGGAGGCGATCGCCATTGCCGTCAAGCAACAGCGCGAGATCTCTGCGAAAGAGAACGCCACCGCGCGCGAGGCGCTGGTCAAGGCCGGCATGAAATACGACGAGATTCCCCCGGCCGAACTGGCCAAGTTCCGGGAAGCCACCCAGTCGGTCTACAAGGCCGTGCGGGTATCGCTGGGCGACGAGGTGATGGACATCGCCGAAGCCGCCATCAAGCGCTGCCAATAACCCGTACCCGCGGTCCCGCCCGCCAGGCTCGCCGCTCCATTCGGAGCGGGGCCGGCCCGCGCGGGCGCGACGAGGAGCCTTCATGTCCGAATCCCCGCTGTTCCGGCGATTCTCCGCCGTCCTGTCGGCCATTGACCGGGCGTCGATGGTCTTCGTGACCGTCTGCATGGCCGTGCTGACCACCGTGCTGCTGCTGCAGGTGTTCTTCCGCTACGCGCTGAACGACTCCATCGACTGGGGCTGGGACGTGCCGCGCGTCTGCTTCATCTGGATGGTGCTGCTGTCCATCCCGCTGGGCATCCGCAACAACGCCCATGTGGGCATCGATCTCCTGGTCGACCTGTTCAGCGATATGGGGCGCCGGGTGGCCGTCAGCATCAATGCTGTCTTTATGTTGTTGCTGTCCCTGGTGCTGGCCTACTACGCAGTCATCCTGACGGGCGACACCTGGGACCAGCTGATGCCCAATATTCCGTTGCCCGTCGGCGTGTTCTACGCGGCCCTGGTGTTCAGCCAGATCCACGTCGCCATGCATCTGGTGCGCATCCTCATCACCGGCCAGGCCCACTCGGCCGATTGGAGCGAAGCATGATTTTCTGGAGCATGCTGGCGACCTTCGCCGTCTTCGCCCTCCTGGGGATGCCGCTGGCCTACGCGTTGGGACTGGCTGGCTTCTGCGGCGTGCTGGTGGGCGGCTTTCCTCCGTTGCAGCTGGCCGGCAAGATGATCTACGCGCTGGATTCCTTTCCGTTGATGGCGATCCCGCTGTTCATGCTGGCCGGGCAGCTCATGCTGCGCGGGGGCATCATGGACCGGCTGATCGACCTGGCCAATGCCGTGGTGGGGCGTGTGCCGGGTGGCCTGGGCCACGTCACCGTGGCTTCGGCCATGGGCCTGTCTTCGGTGTCGGGCAGCTCGGTGGCCGACGCCACCGCGCTGGGGGGCACGCTGGGCCCCAGCCTGACCCGGGCATACAGCGCACCCTTCGGCGCGGCGCTGGTGGCCTCGGCGTCGAACCTCGGTCCCATTCTGCCGCCCAGCATCGGCATGATCGTCTACGCCATTGCGGCGGGACAGGTGTCCATCGGCGGCCTGTTCCTGTCGGGCGTACTGCCCGGCATCCTGCTTGGCCTGGGCTCGATGGCGTTGTGTACGCTCATTGCCCGGCGGCGCGGCTATCCCGCGACCGGCGAGCCGTTCAGCATTCGACGCGTGCTGCACGAACTGCGCCGCTCGATACTGGTCTTCCTGATGCCGATCATCGTCATCGGCGGGATCATCGCGGGCGCGTTCACGTCCACCGAGGGTGCGGCCATCGCGGTGGCGTACGCGTTGCTTATCGGCTTCTTCATCACCAGGAAACTGAAGCTGTCGGACCTGCCGACGGCGCTGCTGAACGCGGCCATCGTCACGGCCATCGTCGGCGCGCTGATTGCCTTCTCGGCCCAGGTCACCTATCTGATGACGGCCGAGATGATCGGCGTGGCCATCGGCGACTGGTTGTCGGGAATCACGCAGGATCCGCTGGTGTTCACGGTCATGGTCATGCTGCTGCTAGTGGTGGTGGGCATGTTCATGGAGGCCAACGCGGCGTACCTGATGCTGGTGCCCATCATCGCGCCCATCGCGGCCACCTATGGGCTCGATCCCATCTACTTCGGCTTTCTGTTCGTGATGAACATCACGATCGGCGGCATCACCCCGCCCGTGGGCGTGCTGCTGATCGTCACTTCCGGTATCTGGCGGGTCAAGGCGGTGGAGATCATTCGCGAGATCTGGCCATTCATCCTGCTGCAGTACGGGTTGCTGTTCCTGATCATGCTGTTCCCCTCGATCGTGCTGTTCCTGCCCAGGTTGGCCGGGTTCTGAGCGCTGGACGTAAATCGTTTTTTTCCGCGCGCCGCGTGCGCCCGGTATGGAGATTGACATGGCTACGAGTATGAAGAAGCGCCTGCTGTCGCAGGCTGGCATGGCGGGCATGAAGAAGATCGGCTTCATCACGCCGTCGTCCAATACGGCCCTCGAGCCGCTGACCTACCTGATGCTGAACCAGTTGTCCGATGTCGTGTCGGTGCATTTCGAGCGGCTGCCGGTGCAGACGCTGACGCTGGACAGCCGTGACGTGGCGCAGTTCCAGGCCGAGAAGATGGAGCACGCCGCCCGCCTGCTGCAGGATGCCAAGGTCGACGCCATCCTCTGGAACGGTACCTCTGGCGGCTGGACCGGCGAGGGACTGGACGCGGACCGACGCATCTGCGAGCGCATCACCGCCGCCACCGGTATCCCGGCCTCCACGACCTCTCTGGCCCAGGTCGAAGTGTTCCAACGCTACGGCGTCACGCGCTACGGGCTGGCCGTGCCCTACGAAGAGGGCCCGACCTCGATGATGGCAAAGACTTACCAGGCCGAGGGTTTCGAAGCCGTCAGCCGGGCCATGTCGGGCGAGCGCATCAACAATGTGATCGGCGGGATGGCGTTCGATTCGATCCGCAAGCTGCTGCGCGATGCCGACAGCCCGCAGGCGCAATGCCTGATGGTGGGCTGCACCAATTTGCCGGCCACGGTGCTGATCGACGAGATTGAGGCGGCGCTGGGCAAGCCCGTGTTCGACAGCATTGCCGTCACGCTGTGGAAGGCACTGCGCATGGTCGGCATCGAGCGCCCGTTGCATGGTTGGGGCGCGCTGTTGCGTAGCCATCCCGCCATCGCCCAGCTCGACGCCCTGATGGAGGACCTGCGCATTGCCCAGAAATGCGGCCGCACCACCATCCGCCTGGACGTGCCGTCGATGAACATCGGCGTGGACGACGTCTACGCCGAGTCCGCCGCACCCGGCATTCCCCCGCTGAAGCTGGACTCCAGCCTGAACCAGCGTGCCCTGGGTACGGTGCAGTGGCTGGAGAAGCACCACGACCTGCTTATCCAGTCCGATTGCATCAATGCCGAGGTGCCGCCGCCCAAGGCGTTGATGAGCGTCTACGGCGTCACCGCGCAGATGCTGGCGCCGCTGGTGTTCGACGGCGAGCTGCTGGGCTGGATTTCGGTGCACCACATG
>Ga0182737_1003384_pt1 | contig 11824 bp, 10 predicted proteins | sample eDN5th30CBELigOP_FD_128878 | JGI IMG/M metagenome (GOLD analysis project Ga0182737, IMG submission 128878) | Enriched Organic Plus compost microbial communities from Emeryville, California, USA - eDNA 5th pass 30_C BE-Lig OP (version 2) (version 2) ... | reverse complement strand
CCCGGGGCGCGACGGCCTGGTCCACATCTCGAAGCTCGGTGGGGGCAAGCGGATCGACAGCGTCGAGTCCGTGCTCTCCCTCGGCGACGAGATCGAGGTGCGGGTCGACGACATCGACCCGAACGGCAAGATCTCGCTCTCGCCCACCTCGGCGGCCGAGGCGACGGGCGGTGACGACCCAAAAGCGAGTGAGGCCGACGGCTCCGCCGAGGCTCCCACCCGCAACGCCGGCGACCGGGGCACAGAGCGCTCCGGTGGCAACGGCGGCACCGAGCTCGACGAGGGCACGGTGAAGGTGGACTTCGGCAGCCACTACGACGCCATCGTCGCCGAGGAGCAGGGCGACCTCGGGCCCGCTGCGGCCGGTTTCACGGGTCGCGGCAACGGCGACCGCCGCCGTCGCGGGGGGCCACGTCGCCGCTGAGCGGGTGGTGACCACGTCACCTGGGCGGTCGCGCGCCCATCGCCTCGATGCGGTGGACGACGCGGTCCGCCGCACAGAGCTCACGTCGGGGGTCCGGGTCGTCACCGATCCGGACCCCCGCAGCGCGTCCGCCTCGATCGGGGTGTACGTCGGGGTCGGCAGCCGCGACGAGCAGCCCGACTCCGCCGGTGCGTGCCACTTCCTCGAGCACCTGCTCTTCAAGGGCACGCGTCGGCACAGCGCGCACGAGATCAACACCGCCGTCGACGCCGTCGGCGGTGACCTCAACGCCTACACCTCACGTGAGGCGACGGCGTTCTTCATCCGGGTCCCGGCCGACGCCGGGGAGGAGGCGGCCTCGCTGCTCTGCGAGCTCGTCGCCGAGCCCGCGCTCCGGGCCGACGACGTGGAGACCGAGCGCGAGGTGATCCTCGAGGAGCTCTCGGCCGTGCTCGACACACCCGACGAACTGGTGTCCGCCGGTCTCTGCGAGGCGGTGTTCCCCGAACACGGCCTGGGCTGGGAGATCGTCGGCACCGAGGCCTCGCTCGAGGGCATGACGGCGGAGCGCCTCGGCGAGCACCACGGGCGCCACTACGGCGGGCCCGACGTGGTGGTGGCGGCGGTCGGCGACGTCGACCACGACGCCCTCGCGTCGATCGTCGGCGGGGGCCTCGCGTCGCTGGGGGAGGTCCCGCTGCGCTCGGCTCCGCCCGAACGGATGGTCGACCTCACGGTCCTGGAGCGGGACATCGAACAGGTCCACCTCGGCATCGGCTGGCGCGGCCTCTGGCACGACCATCCGGACCGCTTCGCCCTGTCGGTGCTGCTGCACGCGCTGGGGGACGGACCCTCGTCCCGCCTCTACCGGCGGATCCGGGACGAGCGCGGGCTCGCCTACTCGGTGTTCACCAGCCAGGCCACCTTCGCCGACACCGGGATGATCTCCGTCTCGTGCAGCACGTCGCCCGAGAACCTCGACGAGTGCCGGACGATCGTCGACGACGAGATCGCCGCCATCTCGACCCACGGGCTGACCGCTGAGGAGCTCCGGGTCGCCATCGGCTACCTCACCGGCTCGATGGTGCTCGCGCTCGACGAACCGGGCACCCGCCTCGGCCGCCTCGGCATGGGCGAGCTGGTGCGGGGCGGAGTGATCCCACCGAGCGTCAGCCTCGCCGGCTACGAGGCCGTCACCAACGACGACGTGGTGCGCGTCGCCCGCCAGCTCCTCGGGGGCCCGAGGGCCGTGGCCGCGGTCGGCCCGCTCGCCGCCGCCGACCTCTGACGGCCCATCCCCGGTTTTGTCATGCGTCGTGCGACAGTTCTGTCGCACGACGCATGACAGAAGCGGTGGGAGGGGGATGGGATCGCAGGAAAAGTCCTCAGCTCCGGCCAGACTCGCCCGATGTCTCATGCCATGCAGACCCGCCGACTCCTGCCGCTGTTGATCTGTGCCGCGCTGGTCGCGGTCGGGTGCTCCGAGGATGCGGGGTCGAAGGCGAAGGGCGGGAAGCGGGCACCTGCGGCGAGCACGTCCCCCTGCACCCCCGGGAAGGGGGAGAAGACCGCGAAGGTGCTGCTGCGGTGCGCTGCCGGATCGGTGGCGTACGTCTCGAACCCCATGAGCACCGGCACCGGCGTGGTGGTCGAGGAGGCCGGGAAGCGCTACGTCCTCACCAACCTCCACGTGGTCGACCCCTTCGACTCGGCTGACGTCACGTTCGGGTCGACGACGCTCCGGCGGGTGCCGGTCGTCGGCGTCGACGCGAACGCCGACATCACGCTCCTCGGTCCGCTGGACGACGACGACCGCGCCCCGATCCCGCTCGGTGGCGACTCCGACGTCGAGTCCGGTGACGACGTCTACCTCGTGGGCTACCCCGGAGAGAGCGGCGGCACGAACACCTCGAAGCCGAAGGACCTGGAGGCGACCATCGCACGGGGGATCGTCTCTCGCACCCGGAAGGTCGACGAGTTCGAGCAGCGGTTCATCCAGACCGACGCCTCCATCTCGGGCGGGCAGTCGGGCGGGCCGCTCTTCGACGACCGCGGCCGACTGGTCGGGATCTCAGGGCTGTCGTTCGCGGACGAGTTCGCGCTGGCGCTCGTCACGAGCGACGTCCGGGAGTCGATCGCTCGCATCCTCGACGGGAAGGGTCACGACTACCTGGCGCTGCCGCTTCGGCCCGAGGGCGGGGACGGCTCCGGCACGTTGCGCATAGCCGACTCCGAGGACGGGCAGCTGCTGTACCTGCCGCCGGCCGACGAGGACCGCACGCTGCGCCTCTCGGTGTCGGGGGACGACACCGTCGTGAGCGTGTCGAGCCTGGTCGAGGGCGCGCCGCTCGCGGTCTCGTCGAACTCGCTGCGGATCTACCAGGAGGTCGAGAACCGGGTGGCCGCCCGCCGGGGTGGTACGCCCGAGTCGCTCCCCGACGCCGCGGCGATGGGGCTCGACGCGAAGGTCCAGGCGCGCGAGGTCGCACCCGGCCGCTTCGAGGTCCCGATCGCTGCTGACGACGGAGCGGTGGTGTACGTGGAACGCCCGCTCGCCGACGCGCCGGGGGAGGTCACGTGGAGCTCCGACCTGCCGTTGCTCCAGGTCACCAGCGAGCGGTTCACCGCAGCGATCCAGCTCGACGAGCCGCTCGACCACGTCTTCACCGCCTTCGACGACTACGTCGAGCTGACCCTCGACCTCGAGGAGGGCGAGCGCATCGAGGTCCACGCCCGCAGCGCCACCGGCGACACGGGCTTCGACCTCATCGCCCCGAGCGTCACGCTCGACGCGGTCACCCGGGCGGACCGGGAGGTCGACGGCATCGAGAACGTCGACGACACCGACGACGGGATCTACGGGGTCGACGCCCGCAAGGTGCTCACCGCGACGGAGACCGGGACCTACCGGATCCACTGGTACACGAACGACGGGGTGACCGAGATGGCACGCATCTCGGTCCGGAAGTGCTCGTCGTCGTCGTGCCGTGACCCGGAGTGAGCTGAGTCCCCGTTCTGTCGTGCGCCATGCGACAGGATCGTCGCATGGCGGATGACAGAGCCGGCGTGGTCCTGATCGACCAGGCCGCACCACACGTGCGGCGCATCACCCTGAACCGCCCGGAGCGGCTGAACGCCATGTCGATCGACCTCGTGATCGCGCTCCACGACGCCTTCGACGAGGTGGCCGCCGACAACGACTGCCGGGTGGTGGTGCTCACGGGAGCGGGCGACGCGTTCTGCTCGGGTCTCGACCTGAAGGACTACGGGATCATCCCGAACATCGACGGGCTGCAGGTCGGCCGGATCGCCCAGCGCTCGATGCGCTACTACTCGCGCCTGATCCCGCGGATGCGGAAGATGCCCCAGCCGATCGTCGCGGCGATGGACGGCCCGGCGTACGGGGGAGGGCTGTGCCTCGCGCTCGGGGCGGAGCTGCGGATCTGCTCCGACCGGGCGCACTTCAACGCCACGGGCATCGTGAACGGCCTGACGTCCACTGAGATGGGCATCAGCTTCCTCCTGCCGCGGCTGATCGGGGCCGCGCACAGCAACGACCTGCTCCTCACCGGTCGTCGGATCGGCGCGGACGAGGCGCACCGGATGGGCCTCGTGTCACGAGTCGTGCCGCCCGGCGAGCTGGCGGATGTCGTGCTGGAGGTGGCAGTCGGCATGACGAAGTTCAGTCCGTACGGGCTCCACTACACGAAGGACGCGGTCTGGGCCGGGCTGGAGATCAACTCGCTCGACGCCGCCATCGAGTTCGAGGACCGGAACCAGCTGATGCTGGGGTTCACCGACAACCTGCCCGAGGCGATCCGGGCGTTCGACGCCGACCGCCAGCCCGTCTACACCGACGAGCCCCGGCGTGACATCTGGGGTGACGGCGGCGCCTGACTCGCCCGTCTCGTTCTGTTGTGCAGGATCGGCCGGCGAGCGCCGGTTCCACGCAACGAAAGCGCGTCGGCAGGCCGTAGGCTGCGCCGCCATGGCAAGGATCCGAGTGGGCGTGTTCGGGGCAGGGGGCCGCATGGGCTCCACGGTGTGCCAGGCCGTTGCGGGTGATCCCGACCTCGAGCTCGTCGCCGGCGTGGACCCACACCACTCGGGCCTCGAGATCTCGAGGGTGGCGGGCGTGCCGGGGATCGACATCCCGATCTCGCCGGACCCCGAGTCGTTCGTGGAGGCCAAGGTCGATGTCGCGATCGACTTCACGGGCGCCGTGGCGGCGCGGGAGAACCTCCGGTTCCTGGCGCAGCAGGGCATCCACGCCGTCGTCGGCACCACGGGGTTCTCCGCCGACGACATCGAGGCGTTCCGGAAGGCGTTCGTGAAGTCCAACTGCCTCATCGCGCCGAACTTCGCGATCGGGGCGATCCTGATGATGAGGTTCGCGGCGATGGCGGCTCCGTACTTCGACACGGCCGAGATCATCGAGCTGCACCACGACCAGAAGGTCGACGCCCCGTCGGGCACGGCCACCCTGACCGCGGAGCGGATGGCTGCGGCGTCGGCCAAGTGGGGTGAGGACCCCACCGAGGACACGGTGTGGGAGGGCGCTCGGGGGGCCACCGGTCCCGCCGGCATCCACGTCCACTCGGTTCGGATGCGCGGCATGGTGGCGCACCAGGAGGTCATCCTGGGGACCACGGGCCAGACGCTCACGATCCGCCACGACTCGATCGACCGGACCTCGTTCATGCCGGGGGTCCTGCTGGGTGTGAAGGCCGTCGCCGACCACCCCGGCGTCACGGTCGGCTTGGAGCACTACCTGAGCGAGTAGCGGGGGCCGAGGGAGCGAGCGGGTGCCGCCGCCCACCGCCGCCCACCGCTGCCCGCGGCTACTCCTCGATCTCCTCGATGCGGCCGAGGCCGGCGAGCTCGCCTGTGCCGCGGGCCATCTGCAGGCCCATGCCGGCGAGCACCAGCAGGATCGAGCCCAGCGTGACCCAGTTCGAGTAGCGGGCGACCCAGTCGACGAGCCGGGCGATCTGCTCGTCGAGCAGGTAGCCCAGCCACCGGCAGATCACGAGCCGGACCGCGGTGCCGGCGATGTTCAGCACGAGGAACGTGCGGAAGGGCAGCTTCGACGCCCCGGCGAGCAGCGACACCCAGTTGTTCGGTGCCAGGAAGGCGAGGGGGTAGAGGATCTTCCGGCGGGCAGGGTCCTCGAGCCCGCGCCCGTCCTCTCCCGTGAGCTTCTTGACGATCGGATAGGTCTCGGCCGCCCACTTGATGGCCCGGTGCCCGAACCAGAGGCCGACGAGGTACATCAGCGGGTCGGGGAACAGGTGCCGCGCCATTCCGACCGAGTAGTAGGACCAGGCGCTGAGGTCGTTCGTCGTGAGGAGCAGCCAGCGGTTGATCGGGGAGAGCGCGATCAGCCACAGGGGGTGGGTGTCGACGAGCTTTCCCCAGAACGCGCCGGCGACGTACCCGGCGACGATGACCACCGCGATGGGGGTGAACAGCGCGAACAGCTTCCACTGCGAGTGCGCGGGGAGGGGGTCCTCCGCCCCCGGCGAACCGGGCCCCTCGCGGTCCTCGGGCGCATCGAAGCGGCCCCGGACCACGTCCTCGAGAGCACCGTCCACCGCGCCGTCCAGGGCGCCGGAGACGGCCGCCTGGAGGTCGTCGTCGGGCTCCACCTGGGAGGCGCTGGGCGTCGGTTCGGAAGGGTTCATGTCGGCAAGCCTCACCAGGCAGGGTTCCTGACTCTACGCTGCGGGCTCGTCATCGATCGGTCGGAACAGGGGGGCCATTGAGATGCAGGGTCTGATGCAGGATCGTCCGCTGGTGCTGACGCACTTCTTCGAGCGAGCCGAGCGGCTCTTCCCGGAGAAGGCGATCGCCACCAACAGCCCGGTGGGCATGCAGCGCACGGACTATGGGGAGTGGGCCGCCCGCACCCGCCGGCTCGCGGGCGTCCTCGACCAGCTCGGCATCTCCGAGGACGGCCGCGTCGGCACGTTCGCGTGGAACACCGCCCGCCACCTCGAGCTGTACTTCGCGGCCCCGTGCTCCGGGCGGGTGCTCCACACGCTGAACATCCGGCTGTTCCCCGAGCAGCTCACCTACATCGCGAACCACGCCGAGGACGAGGTGGTCTTCGTCGACCGCTCGCTCACGGGGCTGCTCGGCCCGCTCCTCCCGACCTTCAACACCGTGCGCCACGTCGTGGTGATGGACGACGGGACCGGCCCGGGCCTCGACGACGTCCCCGCGGGCGTCGAGGTGCACGACTACGAGGAGCTCCTCGCCGGTGCCGACCCCGTCGACTTCCGCGTCGACGACGAATGGCGCGCCGCATCGATGTGCTACACGTCCGGCACCACGGGCAACCCGAAGGGCGTCGTCTACACCCACCGCTCCACGTTCCTCCACACGATGAGCGTGATGGCGGCCGACAACGCGGGGATCTGCGAGCGCGACGTCGTGATGCCGGTCGTGCCGATGTTCCACGCGAACGCGTGGGGCCTCGCCCATGCGGCGGTGGCCTCGGGCGCCGGGCTCGTGATGCCCGGCCCCGACATGACGCCCGGGACCCTGGCCCGCCTCATCGAGGAGGAGAAGGTGACCGTCGCAGCCGGCGTCCCGACCATCTGGATGGGCGTGCTCCCCGAGCTGAAGGGCCGCGACACCTCGTCGCTGCGGGAGATCCCCTGCGGCGGCTCCGCCGTCCCGAAGTCCCTCTCGGAGGGCTTCCGCGAGGCGATCGGCAAGCCGATCCTCCAGGCGTGGGGCATGACCGAGACCAGCCCGGTGGCGTCGATGTGCCGCCTGAAGTCGAGTGCCGACGGCCTGAGCGACGAGGAGAAGGCGGACCTGCGGACCACCGTCGGCATCATCTCGTGCGGGGTCGACTTCCGCGTCGTCGACTCCGACGGCGAGCCGGCCGCGTGGGACGGCGAGAGCCGGGGCGAGCTCCAGGTGGCCGGCAGCTGGATCGCCCGCGAGTACTACAACGACCCCAGGTCGCCCGAGTCCTTCACGGCGGACGGCTGGCTCCGCACCGGTGACGTCGCCGTGGTCGAGCCGGGCGGCTACATCCGCCTCGTCGACCGCACCAAGGACGTGGTCAAGTCCGGCGGTGAGTGGATCAGCTCCGTCGAGCTCGAGAACGAGATCATGGGCCACCCCTCCGTCGCCGAGGCCGCGGTCGTCGGCGTGCCGCACCCCAAGTGGGGCGAGCGTCCGCTGGCCTGCGTGGTGGTGAAGGAGGGCGAGTCGCTCTCGAAGGAGGACGTGCTGGCCCACCTCGAGGGCCGGGTGGCCTCCTGGTGGATGCCGGATGACGTGGTCTTCATCGACGAGGTGCCGAAGACGTCGGTCGGCAAGTTCTCGAAGAAGGACCTGCGGGACCGGTTCAAGGACCACGTCCTCCCCACCGTCGACGCCTGACGGGCAGCGGCGCGCCGGTCCCGTCGGGGACCCGCGGTAGCGTCCGAGCCGATGTACCGGTTCATGTGGCGCCCGTGGTGGATCGTCTCCCACCTCGCGGTGCTGGCCCTCATCGTCGGGATGATCTCCGCCTGCCTCTGGCAGATCCGGCGGCTCGACGAGAAGAAGGACCGGAACCACCTGATCGAGCAGAACACCGCCGCGCCCCCCGTCGGGCTCCGACCCATGATCGACGCGGCGGAGCAGCACCCGATCGAGCGGATCCAGTACCGCCGCGTCGAGGTGACCGGCCGGTTCGACACCGACCACGAGGTCGCCATCCGCAACCGCACCCTCAACGGCGCCCCCGGCCGGTGGATCGCCACGCCGCTCGTCCCCTCCGACGGGGGAGAGGCCGTCCTGGTCGTGCGGGGCTTCGCGCCCCAGTCGATCGACGACACCGACCCCCCGTTCGAGGGCGTGGAGCCACCCGACCGCGACGTGACCGTGGTCGGCTGGGTGCAGCCCACCCAGACGAAGGGCACCTTCGGGTCCACGGATCCGCCCGAGGGCACGCTCCACGAGCTGGCCCGGGTGGACGTCGTCCGCGTCGAGCACCAGTACCACGCGCTCGCCCCGTTCTGGCTGCAGCTCACCGCGCAGGAGCCACCGAGCGACGCTCCGCTGCTGACACCCGTCCCGCTCCCCGAGCTCGACGAGGGCCCGCACCTCGGCTACGCCGCCCAGTGGGCGATCTTCACGCTGATCGCGCTGATCGGCTACCCACTCGTCCTCCGCAAGGTGGCCCGCCAGCAGATGCCCCCCGAGGACGAGGCCGAAGGCGCACCGCCCCGGGGTTCCGGCGACGCCGAGGCGGTCACCTCCCCGGCCTGATCGGGCGGCTCGCCGTGATCGAGTGGTTCGCTGCCAGCCAGCGCTGCAACCGGTCCGGCAGCTTCGAGTCCACGACGTTGAGGGCCCGCATCGCTGGGTCGTGGAACCGTTCGGAGTCGACCCAGCGGTGGAGGCGGGACAGGCCGGCCGTGGTCTCGGTGCGGACGTCTCGGAACCGCTTCCGGAAGATGTCGGCCACGTGCTCGGTCGAGTTGTCGCGGTCCGGGTGCTCGTCGTTCGCCTTCCACTCGTCCCAACGCTTGGAGAACCGTGACGGGCGGCCCGGCGCGGGAAGCGCCCACCGGAGTGCGTCGAGGCGACGGGAGTTGACCGCGGGGTCGATGAGGCGGAGCCACCCGTCGTCGGCGGTGTGCGCCGCGAGCATGTCGGCGAACTCCTCCTCGATGTCGGTCGGGATGTGGTGGAAGACGAGGCGCGCGATCACGGCGTCGTAGGGGCCCCCGAGGTCCACGTCGAGCGGGTTGCCGATCTGCACGTCGAGCCGGTCGTCGAGGCCCAGTCGCTTCGCGCACTCGCGGGCGATCCGCTCGGTGGACGGGGTGATCTCGTGCAGCGTCACGTGACCGGCGCCGAGCATCAGCATGAAGACGGCGTTGCGCCCGTCCCCTCCGCCGATCTCGAGGACGTTCCGGCCTCGGATGCGCTCCCGCAGCTCGTCGTCCCAGAACAGCTTCTCGATCTGGTGCATCGCGCCGAGGTCCGCGAGGTGGCGGTCGACCTGCCGGGCCTGCTCGACGATCTCATCGGGATCGACCTCCTCGTAGAACGACTCGAAGGTGATGACGTTGTGGTCGTAGACCTCCGCCACCTGCTCGCTTCCGTCAGCGGGCGCAGCCGTGAGCTGATCCGTCATCCGTCGACCCCCCGGTTCCGGTGACCCTTCCCGGGCGGAGCCTACGTGAGGTGGGGCCCTTCGTCCTCCGCGCCCCCCTTCCTCCCGATTCGCGGGAGGGAGAGTGCCGTTCGCGTCGATGGAACGGTCGTCGTGGCCCCGCGGATCGGGGGAGGTGGCACCCTCCGTCCCGCGGATCGGGGTGCGAGAATGCGTCGTGCCCGCGACCGACCTCGTACCGGAACGGATCATGGACGCCGTGGTGGCCTGCGTGGAGCGGGTCGGGCTCTCGGGCTTCGCCCTCGAGGACGTGGCGGCGGAGGCCGGAGTGGGGCGGGCCACGATCTACCGGCACTTCCCGGGCGGGCGGGGACAGCTGATCCGCGAGACCGTCACGCGGGAGGTGGGCCGGTTCTGGCAGGCGCTCGCGCAGGACGTGGAGCGTGACCCGACGCTCGAGGACCGGCTGGTCCACGGCCTGATGTCGGCGAACCAGCGGCTCGCCGACCACGAGCTGCTGCAGCGGCTGCTGGCGGCCGAGCCCCAGGAGATCCTGTCGGCGCTCATGACCTCGGAGCCGATCGTCGACGTGCTGCTCCGGGAGTACCTCCGGGGCCTCCTCGTGGGGCAGCACATGGCCCCCGGCGTCGACATCGACGAGGCCGCCGACTACCTGGGCCGGATGGTGCTGGCCCACATCGGGTCGCCCGGTCGATGGGACACGGGCGACCCGGGTCAGGTGCGCCGTCTGGTCCGGACGCAGTTCCTCGGCGGGATCCTCGCGGCCGAGGGCACCCCCACGGGGTGACGACCGGCACAGCCATCGCTGGTACCAATGAGACGGATCGCGTTGTACTGTCTCACCTGATGGCTGTGTCACACGCCACGGGGGGTCGCGTGCAGCGACGTGAGGGGGCTCGACCCGCCTCGGCCGCCTCGCCGCCACGCACCGGGGACCCCGGCGCGTCCGAGCGGGTGCTCGACGCCACCGTGGAGTGCGTGGCGAGGTGGGGCCTCGGCAAGACGACGCTCGACGACATCGCCCGCGAAGCCGGCGTCTCCCGAGCGACCGTCTACCGCCTGTTCCCGGGCGGCAAGCCGATCCTCTTCGAGCGGTGCGGCCAGCGCGAGGTCGCCCGCATCCTCCTCGAGCTCTCCGAGCGGCTCGAGGAGTGCGACACCGCCGCCGACGTGCTGGCAGAGGCGATGCACCACGCCGCCGTCGTCCTCGCCGAGGACCGGGCGCTCACCACCATCCTCGAGCGCGAGCCGGAGGTGCTCCTCCCATACCTCGCGTTCGACCGCCAGGGGCCGATCCTCGCTGCCGCGACGGCGTTCGTGGCGCCGACCCTCGGTCGCTTCCTTCCCCGCCACCAGGCGGAGGAGGCGGTCGAGTGGGCGGCTCGTCTGGTGATCTCCTACACCCTGACCCCTTCGGAGTCGATCGATCTCACGCGTCCCGACGACGCTCGCCGGGTCGTGGACACCTATCTCATCCCGGGGCTCCTCCACGAGGACGCCCCACTCCCTGTCACCCCACCTCCCTGCTAAGGAGCTGCACACATGGCCGGTTACGAGAACCTCATCGGACGTGACGAGGTCGACGACATCGAGGCGATCCTCTCGATCGTCAACACCGATGCCGACGCGCTGATCCACACGGTCCAGGACAACTCCGACGCGATCTTCACGTGGAACTACCAGAAGGGCGAGCGCCCGGCCCTCAACAAGCTGTACGAGAAGGCGAAGACCTCGCAGTGGAACGGTGAGACCGACCTGCCCTGGGACACCGACGTGGACCTCGAGGCGGTCGTCATCAACAACTTCGCCCAGAACGAGGAGCAGGGCGTCGGCTTCGCCGACTTCGACGTCGCCGGCACCCCCTTCGAGAAGTGGGGCGACAAGGAGTGGCTCGAGCTCGGCGTCGAGTCGAACAACTGGACCCTCAGCCAGTTCCTCCACGGCGAGCAGGGCGCGCTCCTCTGCACGGCCAAGATCGTCGAGACGGTGCCGTGGTACGACGCGAAGCTCTACGCCGCCACGCAGGTGATGGACGAGGCCCGCCACGTCGAGGTCTTCGCCAAGTACCTCGACGAGAAGATGAGCGGGCACTACCCGATCAACGCCCACCTCGGGATGCTCCTCGACGACATCGTCCAGGACAGCCGCTGGGACATGACGTACCTCGGCATGCAGATCATGGTGGAGGGCTTGGCGCTCGCCGCGTTCGGCTTCATGCACCAGATGACCACCGAGCCGCTCCTCAAGCAGCT
>Ga0182737_1003377_pt1 | contig 11839 bp, 12 predicted proteins | sample eDN5th30CBELigOP_FD_128878 | JGI IMG/M metagenome (GOLD analysis project Ga0182737, IMG submission 128878) | Enriched Organic Plus compost microbial communities from Emeryville, California, USA - eDNA 5th pass 30_C BE-Lig OP (version 2) (version 2) ... | reverse complement strand
GGTGTCGGGTCATCCGGGCCTGTTCGCCGAAGTGCGCGGGCAGGGACTGATGATCGGCCTCAAGATGAAGACGCCCTCCGCCGATTTCATCACCGCCGCGCGGGCCAATGGCCTGATCGTGCTGCCGGCGGGCGACAATGTGGTGCGCCTGCTGCCGCCTTTGACGCTGAGCGAGGACGATGCCCGCACCGGCATGGAACTCTTGAACAAGACCGCATCGCAGATCGATGCCTCCCGGAACGCCAAACAGGTAGCCGCCCAATGAATGCCCCGCTGAAGACCGTGCCCCGGCACTTCCTGGACCTGTCGGACCATGACAGCGCCACGCTGAAGGCGATCATCGCCGACGCCAAGGCGCGCAAGGCGGCGCGCAAGGGCCTGCCCAAGGGCGCCCCCGATGCCGACCGCCCGCTGGACGGCCGCGTGCTGGCCATGATCTTCGACAAGCAGAGCACCCGCACCCGCATCTCCTTCGACATGGCGGCGCGGCAGCTGGGCGGCAGCGCCCTGATGCTGACCGGCAACGAGATGCAGCTGGCCCGCGAGGAAACCATCTCCGACACGGCGCGGGTGATCTCGCGCTATGTGGATGCGGTGATGATCCGCCTGCTGGACCATGAGATGGTCGAGGACCTGGCCGCCAACGCCACCGTCCCGGTGATCAACGGCCTGACCAAGTGGTCGCATCCCTGCCAGATCATGGCTGACATCCAGACCTTCGAGGAACATCGCGGCTCCATCGCGGGCGCAACCGTGGCCTGGGTGGGCGACACCAACAATGTGCTGCACAGCTTCGTCCATGCGGCGGTGAAGTTCGGCTTCAAGCTGAAGGTCGCGTCCCCGCGCGAATTCCCGCTGGACCCGGAAGTGCGCGACTGGGCCTCCAACAGCGACCTGGTCAGCTTCGGCACCGATCCGGAAACCGCGGTGAAGGATGCCGACTGCGTCGTCACCGACACCTGGGTGTCGCTGGGCGACGACAACGCCACCAAGCGCCGCACCATCCTCAAGCCCTATCAGGTCAACCAGGCGCTGATGGGCCTGGCCGCCAAGGATGCGCTGTTCATGCACTGCCTGCCCGCCCATCGCGGCGAGGAGGTGGTGGATGCGGTGATCGACGGCCCCCAGTCGGTGGTGTTCGACGAGGCCGAGAACCGTCTGCACGCCCAGAAGGCGATCCTGGCCTGGGCCTTGGGCTAGGTTGAAATGCCTTTCGGGCAGGGCCATATAGCCTTTCATGCCTGACAAGATGGACCCCATCCCGTCGCCCTATGGCGACTTCGTGTTGCCATTCGACATCGCCAAGGCGGGCGTGCGCGGCCGTCTGGTGCGGCTGGACGCGGCATCCGCCCGCGCCCTGACGGCCCATGTCCTGCCGGAAGCCGCCGCCCGCGTGGCGGGCGAAGCGGTGGCGCTGGGCGCGCTGCTGGGCACCGCCCTGAAGCTGGATGGCCGCCTGACGGTGCAGACCAAGGGCGACGGTCCGCTGGATATTGTCGCCGCCGATTATTACGGCGCGGACGAAAACCGCGCGCGCGGCGTGCGCGGCTATGCCCGCCTGGACGCCGACCGTTTCGCGAACCTGGAAGACACGGCGTTCGCCAGGCTGGCGGGCAGCGGCGTGATGGCGATTACCATCGAGCCGCAGCGGGGCGGCAAGACCTATCAGGGCATCGTGCAGCTTTCGCCCGACGGCATCGCCGCCAGCGCCGAAACCTATTTCGCCCAGTCCGAACAGTTGCCCACGGTCATCAAGCTGGCCGCCGCGCCGCTCTATGTGGCGGGCGATCCCGCGCCGCACTGGCGCGCGGGCGGCATCATGCTGCAGATGACTCCTGAGAGCGCAAAGCAGGGTATTGAGACCAAATCCGACGACTGGGACCGGCTGTCCCTGTTGCTGCGGACGGTGGAAGACCTGGAACTGGTGGATACCAGCCTGGCGCCCGAAACCCTGTTGTGGCGGCTGTTCCATGAGGACGAGGTGCGCGTGCAGCCGCCGGAGCCGATGACCTTCCGCTGCGACTGCGACAGCGCCCGCATCGTCACCGTGCTGCGTGGCTATGCCCCGGAAGAGCGTCTGGGCCTGGCCGATCCCGATGGCATCATCCGGGCGCGGTGTGAGTTTTGCGGCAAGACACACGAAATCGGGCCGGAGGCATTGTCGTGAGCAGGGTTGCGCGCGCCACCGTTCATTTCGCCGCCCGCCGTGTCGCGCCGCGCCTTCTGGGCCGCTTCGGCTTGCTACGTTTCCTGCCCAGCGGGCTTGTCGCCACGCTGCTGGCGGAAGGCGCGCTGCTGGCGATCCGCGAGTTGCGCGCCCGGCCCGAACTCAGGCGGAAGCTTTGGCGATCACTTTCCGCAGGAAGGCTTCGCAGGCTTGCAGTTCGCTGACGGCGCAGAACTCGTCGGGCCGGTGCGCCTGCTCGATGGAACCGGGACCGCAGATCACCGCCGGAATGCCATAGGCCTGGAAATGCCCCGCCTCGGTGCCATAGGCCACCGCCTCGACCCGGTTGGCGCCGGTCAATTCGCGCGCCAGGCGGATGGCGGGCGACTCCTCGTCCATCACCAGCCCCGGATAATGGGCCTGCTTTTCGGTCAGCAGCGCCGCTTCCGGCGCGCGGCGACGATATTTGGGCAGGATTTCCGTTTCGGCGCGTGACGCCACCCGGTCCACGATCCGTTGCGGATCGCGGTCGGGCAGGCAGCGATATTCCCAGGTCACCTCGGCCTCGCGCGCCAGGATGTTCACGGCGGTGCCGCCGCGGATCATGTTGGCCTGCACCGTGGAATGGGGCGGATCGAAGCGCGGGTCTTCATCCGCGCGCTGTTCCTCCCACACGCTGTCCAGCAGGGCGACGAACTCACCCGCCATCATCACCGCATTGGCGCCCTTTTCCGGACCGCTGGAATGGGCCTCGCGGCCGCAGCAGCGCGTCACCAGCTTGGCGCCGCCCTTGTGCGCCCCCACGATGCTCATCAGCGTCGGTTCGCCGATGATCGCCAGCGCGGGCTTCAGGCCCTGCGCCCTGATGTCGTCCAGCAGGCCGGTGACGCCGACACAGCCCACTTCCTCGTCATAGGACAAGGCGAAATGAATGGGCCGCGCAAGGCGGGTTTGTGCGATCACTGGTGCCAGGCTCAGCGCCACGCCGATGAAACCCTTCATGTCGCAGGCGCCCCGCCCATACAGAAGGCCGTCGCGCACTTCCGGTTTGAAGGGATCGGACGACCAGTCCTGCCCATCCACCGGCACCACATCGGTATGGCCGCTGAGGACATAACCGCCATCCATTTCCCTGTTTTCGAGGGACGGGCCGAAAGTGGCGAACAGGTTGGCCTTCTGCCCGCTTGCATCGAAGGTGCGGCGGCAGCGCGCCCCGGATTTCTCCAGCAGGGCCTGCGCGAAATCGATCAGCGCCAGGTTGGAGTCGCGGCTGGTCGTGTCGAACGCGATCAGATCCTTCACAAGGTCGAGCGCGCCGGACATGGCCTATCGGTCTTCGCGGCTGGCGGGGTTGCCGATGATGTTCAGGAATTCCCGCCGCGTGTCGGAATGGTCGCGGAACGCGCCCAGCATGGTGGAGGTCACCATCGTCACGCCGGTCTTGTGCACGCCGCGCGTGGTCATGCATTGGTGCCCGGCTTCGACCACCACCGCCACGCCCTTGGGCTGAAGCACCTTCTGGATGGTGTTGGCGATCTGGGCGTTCATCTTTTCCTGCACCTGCAAGCGGCGGGCATAGGCTTCGACCACCCGCGCCAGCTTGGAAATCCCCACCACGCGGTTGGTGGGCAGGTAACCGACATGGGCGCGGCCGATGATCGGGGCCAGGTGATGTTCGCAATGGCTTTCGAAACGGATGTCCTTGAGGATCACCATGTCGTCATAGCCTTCGATCTCCTCGAAGGTGCGGGCCAGATAGGCTTCCGGATCCTGGCCATAGCCGCTGAACCAGTCTTCGAAAGCGCGGGCGACGCGGGCAGGGGTGTCGCGCAGGCCTTCGCGGGCGGGGTCGTCCCCGGCCCAGCGCAACAAGGTATGGACGGCCCGTTCGGCCTCTTCGCGTGTCGGTCTGGTCATGGGCGAGTTTCGCCTGCGGCCGCGCCGGTTTCAACCTTGCGCCCGGCAGGGACTAAGGAAAGCGCTAGTGAATCTGGCGGTGCTCGTAGGGGCTTTCCAGCAGGAAAGCCGGGATTTCCGCCTCGAAGCTGCGGCCCGAGGCGCTCATCATCTGGTAATGGCCGCTCATGGTGCCGGAGGCCGTCTCCAGCGGGCAGCCGGAGGTGTATTGGAAGCTTTCGCCCGGCGCGATGGTCGGCTGGGCGCCCACTACGCCCGCGCCGCGTACTTCCTGCACCCGGCCCATGCCGTCCATGATGTTCCAGTAACGCGACAGAAGCTGCACCGGCTCCTTGCCCTTGTTCTCGATCGTCACGGTATAGGACCAGACATAGCGGTCGCCTTCCGGGTCCGACTGGTCGTCCAGATAGGCGGGCTTGACCGACACGCGGATGCGGTGCGTCTCGCGCTCATACAGCAGCGCGTCATCGGTATGGGCAAAGGTTTCGGTGTCGAAGAACATGGTCCAGTATCCCGTTCCCGAATTATCCCGCCGGGCGCCCTGGGGTGCAAGCGGCAATTGGGCGCGGGTAGGGATAGCCCATTGTTGGGTTAATTCCGGCCTCGCGGTTACCGTGGCTCGACCGCAACCTCGGTCCTGACCGAATTGGCGATGAAACAGGCCTGGTGCGCCAGGTGATGCACCTGTTCCAGCGTGGCGGAATCGGCGCCGGCCACCACCTTGGGGCGCAGGGTGACATGTTTGATCCAGAACTTGCCGCCGTCATTTTCCAGCAATCCCACGGCATCGTCCTCGTAAGATTCCACCGTGATCTTCTTCTTGCTGCAGATGGCCAGGAAACTCAGCATGTGGCAGGAGGACAGCGCCGCCACCAGCAGGTCTTCGGGATCGCCATGCACGCCGTCGCCGCGATAGACCGGTGAGGCGCTGGCGGTCATCCGCGCCTGTCCGTCCTTGAAGGCGATCTCATGCTCGCGCGGATAGCTTTCATAGCTGAAGGGCTTGCCGCCGCCCGTCCAGCGCAGCGCGATCCGGTGTTCGGACATGCCTTTCTCCCTCAGATGGCATTCAGGGCCTGGTCCAGGTCCTCGCAAAGATCGTCGGCATCCTCCAGCCCCACCGACAGGCGCAGCATGCCGCTGGTGACGCCGGCGGCGGCGCGCGCCTGGGGCGTCATCTTCTGGTGGGTGGTGGTTTCCGGATGGGTGAGCAGGCTCTTGGTGTCGCCCAGATTGTTGGAGATATCCACGATCTGCAGCGCATTGGCGAAGCGGAAGGCTTCCTTCTTGGCGCCGCCGATCTCGAAGGCCAGCACGCCGCCGCCCGCCGACATCTGGGCGCGGGCCAGCGCGGCCTGCGGATGATCGTCGCGGAAGGGATAGAGCACGCGCTGGACCTTGGCATGACCGGCCAGGAAGTCGGCGATCTTCGCGGCGCTTTCGCAATGGGCGCGCATCCGCACTTCCAGCGTCTCAAGGCTCTTGAGGTGCAGCCAGGCATTGAAGGGGCTGATGCTGGGGCCGGTGTTGCGCAGGAACTGTTGCAGGTTCTCGTCCAGGAAATCCTGGTGGCAGAGGATGGCGCCGCCCAGGGCGCGGCCCTGGCCGTCAATGAACTTGGTGGAGGAATGGACCACGATATGCGCGCCCAGCTCCATCGGCCGCTGCAGGGCCGGGGTGGCGAAGGCATTGTCCACCACCAGCCGCGCGCCGCCCGCCTGCGCGATCTTCGCCACCGCGGCGATGTCCACGATGGCTAGCGTCGGGTTGGACGGCGTCTCCACGAACAGCAGTTTTGTCTCCGGGCGCATGGCCGCCTGCCAGGCGGACAGGTCGCTGCCCTCCACGAAGGTGCAGGTGATGCCGAAGCGCGGCAGCACCGTTTCGATCACATAGCGGCAGGAACCGAACAGGGCGTTGGCGGACACCACATGGTCGCCTGCCTTGAGCGAACCCAGGAAGACGGCGGACACCGCCGCCATGCCGGTGGCGGTGGCGCGGGCCAGGGGCGCGCCTTCCAGCAGCGCCATGCGTTCCTCGAACATGCTGACGGTGGGGTTGGCCAGGCGGCTGTACTGGAAGCCGGGGCTTTCGCCCTTGAATCGCGCCTCGGCCTCTTCGGCCTCCTCATAGGCATAGCCGGCGGTCATCAGCAGCGGCTCGCAGGTCTCCTGGAAGGCGGTACGGACCTGCCCGCCGCGCACCGCCTGGGTGCGCCTGCGCCAGTTGCCGGGTTTCTTGTTGGTGGCCATGCGGGAGGTACCTTTGATGCCGCTTTTGTGACGGTTCGCTGTGCGGGCGGATTTTGTGGCCCCGTTGCCCCCCAGGGGTCAAGAACATAAGCTTTATGCGGGATTCGCAGGGCAAGTGTGCGCATGAAAAGGCTGTTCCTGCTGCGTCATGCCAAGGCGCAACCGGCCGATGGCGCAACGGAGGATTTCGACCGTACATTGATGCTCAGCGGCATGCAGGATGCCGCCGCGATGGCGCGCCACCTTCGCCGCAACGGGCACCGGCCCGACCTGATCCTCTGCTCGGCCTCGGCCCGCACCAGCCAGACCGCCGAACTAGTGCTGCAACAGGTCGAGACTGAGATCGAATATCGCGACAATCTCTACCTGGCCGATCCGGGCCGTATCCTGGCGGCGGTGCGCGGCGCGCCCGCCCCGGTTTCGGCGCTGATGATGGTGGGCCACAATCCGGGCATGGAAGACCTGGCCACGCAACTGACGCGCGAGCCGGTGCGGAGCAAGGAACGCAGCCGCTACGAGCAGCTGGAAGAGAAGTTTCCCACCTGCGCCCTGGCGATCCTGGATTTCGACGCCGGGCGCTGGCGCGACATCGCGCCCGCCACCGGCAAGCTGGTGGAGTTCGTGCGGCCCAAGGATTTGTGACGCGCGGCGGTCAGGACGGCAGGACGCGCCGCTGGGTCTGCGCCGTGAGTTGCCGCCAGCCGAAGCCGGTCTCCGGCGTCAGTTCGCCCAGCAGCCGGATGGTGCGCGACGCCACGCGCTTGCCGCCCATCGCCTCGTAGAAATAACAGGCATTGTTGCGGGCATGCGCCCAGACCAGGCAGGAGCGCAGCTTGCGCGCCTCCAGCGCGTCGAACGCACCCGCCAGCAGCGCCCGGCCGGTGCCTCGGCCCAGGAAGGACGGGTCCACATACAGGGTGTAAATCTCGCCGTCATAACCCAGCCCGGCATCGCGCGCCGGTCCCAGGCTGCACAGCCCGATGGGGCCGTGACCGGCATCCTCGGCGACCAGCACGGCGCTGCCGTTCCGCTCCGACGCGCGGATGCTGGACTGCCAGCTCGCCGTCAGGCGCTGTGGCGACATGCCGGCCAGGATCGCATGCGGGATGAGGCCCGCATAGGTGTCCTGCCAGGAGTCGATGTAGATACGCGCCAAGTCTGCGGCGTCTTCAGGCCGCGCCAGCCGAACAGACAGCGCGAGGTCGTTCATATCGCAAGCGTGAGGTTATTTGCGTTGTTGCACAAGTACCATTTTCGCGCGGCGGCAAAAAATTATGACGTGATGTTACTGTTTTCCAACCCCCTCCGGTTTCAGCTTGCGCTCGGCTCCCAAAGAGGTCGCCGTCGCCCGCTGAAACCACCTCCCCCTACAGCGTGCTGACGCAGGCGAGGGGGAGGCGGGCCTGCGTGGCTTCGTCAGTCGAGCAAGGGTTTGTCTTGGACGCGGGCGAAGAACTTGGCATTCTGTTCGCCGCCCTGGTCGTAATGCTTGGCGGTGGACCAGTCCGATATCTGTGAGAAGTGCGCCGCGATGTCGTCGGCGGTAGCGGCGTGGCCCAGATTGACGCCATCGGTTTCCACGATCTGCGCCGCGGCGAAGACGCCCGCCGCCGCCGTCAGGATCACACCGCTGGGCGCGTCGTCGGACGCCAGATAGGCCACGGCGGGCGAAACGAATTCCGGCTTCAGCATTTCCAGCACGGCGGGCGGCATCAGCGCCTCGGTCATGCGGGTGGCGGCCACCGGGCATACCGCATTGACGCGGATATTGTCCTTGGCCCCTTCCAGTTTCAGCGAGTTCATAAAGCCCACCAGCGACAGCTTGGCCGCGCCGTAATTGGTCTGTCCGAAATTGCCGTACAGGCCGGTGGAGGAGGTGGTGACGACGATGCGGCCATAACCCTGCGCCTTCATGATGTCCCACACCGCCTTGGCCGGCTTGACCGTGCCCAGCAGGTGCACATCCATCACGGCGGTGAAATCCTTCAGCTCCATCTTGCCGAAGCTCTTGTCGCGCAGGATGCCCGCATTGGCGATCAGCACGTCGATGCGGCCCCATGTGTCCATGGTCTGCTTGACCAGATGGGCGACGCCCGCATCGTCGCTGACGCTGGCGCCGTTGGCGATGGCTTCGCCGCCCGCGGCCTTGATCTCGGCCACCACCTTTTCGGCCGCCTCGGAATTGCCGCCGCTGCCGTCCAGCGATCCGCCAAGGTCGTTGATGACCACCTTGGCCCCCAGCTTCGCCAGGTGCAGGGCATGGGCGCGGCCCAATCCGCCACCGGCGCCGGTGATGATGACGACCTTGTTTGCGAATGAAATGGTCATGGGAGTTCCTTTCCGCGATTTTTAATGGTCGCTCCGGCTTTTGCCGGCGCTCCCGCCGGTGATGATGACGACTTTATCCTTGAAGGAGATGGACATGGGGAAACTCCGTTTCTGTCCGGCTGTGATGGGGCCGGTTACGATGGGGTAGGAATGCTTTTGGGGTCAAGGCGGCGTCCGAAACGGGCGCGCAGCTTCGCCGCCGCCGGGATTTCGACATGGCGCGCCAGCAGCGCGCCCCAGACGAGGCACGCGATCAGCAGCCCCAGCGGCTCCAGCCACCAGGCGATATCGGCCCAGCGCCAGCCCAGCACCAGCGTATCGGGCGCGGGGAAGACGCGTTGCTTGAGAAATCGCAGGGTCAGCAGCCAGGCGGTCTGGCCGATATAGATGGCATAGGACCATTCGCCCACCGTCTGAAAGGGGCGCGTCTTCAGCGCCTCGGCCAGGAAGCCCTTGTCGAAGGCCAGCGCGAAGACCAGCCCCATGATGGGCAGCACGGTATAGATGTCGTTGAAGGTGTGCGACCAGCCGGTGTGGGTGACGCTGTAAGCCAGCAGAAGCAGCAGCAGGGCCTGGATCACCGAATGGGTCCAGCCGGGAATGCGCTGGTGCCGCACCTGGCGGAAGATCAACGCCAGCCCCATGCCCACGGTGAAGTCGCACAGCCCCCGCAGCACGCCGTTGCGGAAGGTGATGTCCAGCCCGTGGCGCGAGCCCGCCAGCAGCAGCACCAGTCCGCCCAGTCCCGCCGCCGCCAGCGCCACGCCGCGCCAGGCCTGTCCTTTATGCGGCGCGGCCAGCCAGAGCAGGGCGGGGAACAGCAGGACCAGCGCGAATTCGGCGCTGACGAACCAGGACAGGCCGTTCCAGGTCAGCCGGTCCATCGTGTTCCAGGCCTGCACCAGGAACAGGCTGAGGACAAAGCCCTTGGGGCTGACATCCTGATGCCAGGGCAGGTCGAAGATCGAGACATAGCCGCCCGCCGCCGCCAGCGCGCGCAGAGCAATCACCATCGCCAGCACCAGCAGCAGCATGAACAGGTGCAACGGATAGAGCCGGATCAGCCGGGCGCGCAGGAAATCCAGATAGCCGCGCGGCTTGAGCAGGTCGGGCAGCCGCGCCGCATAGGCATGGGTGAGGATGAAGCCCGACAGCACGAAGAAGAACTCCACCCACAGGTAACCGCGGGTGGTGATGCGGTCCAGCCATTGCAGGCCGGTATAATGGTGGCCCTCGCTGTAATGATAGAGCACGATCATCAGGGGCGGTATGGCGCGTGCGCCCGCCAGTGCCAGGATCGTCTGGTTCTTCTTGGTTTCCATGCGTGGCGGCAGACTATCCGCGCCCGCCTGTCCTGTCATGGACGGGGATGCAAAATCGTGTAGCTTCCTGCCGGGTCACTGGCTGGGACGGTCCGTTGGAGCATTTGCAATCGGCGCTGGGAATCATCGTCATCATCGCCGCCGCCTGGGCCATGTCCGAGGACCGGCGCGCCTTCCGCTGGCGGATGGCGGCGGGCACCCTGGTCCTGCAGGCGGCCATCGCGCTGCTGCTGTTGAAGGTGCCGGTGGCGCGCGACGCGCTATACGGCCTGAACGGGGTGGTGACGGCGCTGACCGCCGCCACCCAGGCGGGCACCAGCTTCATCTTTGGCTATATGGGCGGCGGGCCCGCGCCTTTTGCCGTCACCAATCCCGGCGCCATGATCAACCTGGCCTTTTCGATCCTGCCCCTGATCATGGTGGTGGGGGCGCTGTCGGCCATCCTCTGGTACTGGCGCATCCTGCCCGCCATCGTGCACGGCATGGCGGTGGTGCTGCGCCGGACGCTGGGGCTGGGCGGCGCGGTGACGCTGAGTTCGGCGGCGATGGTCTTTCTGGGCAATATCGAGGGCCAGCTGGTCATCCGGCCCTATCTGGCGCGGCTGACCCGCACCGAACTCTTCGTGCTGATGACGGTGGGCCTGTCGGTGATCGCGGGCAGCGTCTTCGTGCTCTATGCCACCATCCTGGCCGATGTCCTGCCCGGTGCGCTGGGGCATCTGCTGGTTGCCTCCATGATGTCGCTGCCGGCGGGCATCCTGATTGCGCGCATCATGGTGCCGGGCCCCGCCGATACCGACGTGACGGTGCGCGAGGGCACGGTGCAATACCGCTCCACGATGGATGCGATGGCGCAGGGCACCGAGGACGGGTTGAAGATCTATCTCCAGATCCTGGCCATGCTGATCGTCACCACCGCGCTGGTGGCGCTGGCCAATGTCGTGCTGGGCGTGCTGCCCGATGTGGCGGGCGCGCCCCTGACGCTGGAGCGGATGCTGGGCTGGCTGTTCGCGCCGCTGGTCTGGCTGTTGGGCGTGCCCTGGGAGCAGGCGGCGACGGCGGGCGGGTTGTTGGGCGTCAAGGTGATCCTCAACGAACTGGTAGCCTATCTGAGGATGGCGGCGCTGCCCGCCGGATCGCTGGATCCGCGCGCCGCCATGATCACGGTCTATGCCATGTGCGGCTTCGCCAATTTCGCCAGTGTGGGCATCCTGATCGCGGGCATGAGCGCGCTGATCCCCGAACGCCGGGGCGAGGTGGTGGCCCTGTCGCTGCGCGCGCTGGTGGCGGGAGTGATGGCCAGCGGCCTGTCCGGGGCGATGGTCGGGCTGTTGCCGCTGGGCTAGGAAAGCGGGGATGCGGTGGCTTGCTGTTCTTGTTTACCCGTTGTTGGCCTGTCTGTTGCTGGCCGGTTGCGCGCCCCGGTTCGGCGCGCGGGGGCCTGACGCCGTGCCGCCTGTTCTGATTGCCGGGGAATTGGCCAGCGGGGAATTGGTGACGCGCGACGGCGCGCGGCTGCCGCTGCGCCGCTGGGAGTCCGAGGGCGCGCCCCGCGCGGTGATCGTGGCGCTGCACGGCATGAGCGATTATTCCAACGCCTTCGCCATGCCCGGCGCCTATTGGGCGAAACACGGCATCACCACCATCGCCTATGACCAGCGCGGCTTCGGCCAGAATGCCAATCCCGGCCTGTGGGCGGGCGCGGACACGATGCGCGCCGACCTGAACGATGCGCTGGACGCGGCGCGGGCTGCCTATCCGGGCGTGCCGGTCTATGCGCTGGGCGAGAGCATGGGCGGGGCGGTGGTGTTGACGGCGCTGGCCTCGGCCCATCCGCCGCGCGCCGATGGCGC
>Ga0182737_1003375_pt1 | contig 11846 bp, 5 predicted proteins | sample eDN5th30CBELigOP_FD_128878 | JGI IMG/M metagenome (GOLD analysis project Ga0182737, IMG submission 128878) | Enriched Organic Plus compost microbial communities from Emeryville, California, USA - eDNA 5th pass 30_C BE-Lig OP (version 2) (version 2) ... | reverse complement strand
GACTGCACCACGGCCAGCCGCATGGCCTGTTCCTGAAACAGCGGCACGCCCAGCGTCTTTTCCAGCACCTGGCGGATTTCGTCGCTGGGGTAGTCCACCTTTTCTCCGGTCGCGCGGCGGCGAAGGTAGGGATGCACCATATCGCCCTGGATCGGACCGGGCCGCACGATGGCTACCTGGATCACCAGGTCGTAAAAGCAGCGGGGCCGCAGCCGCGGCAGCATGCTCATCTGGGCGCGGCTTTCGATCTGAAAAACGCCGATCGTATCGGCCCTGCCCATCATGTCGTATACCGCCTGATCGCCGGGCGGGATGGTGGCCAGCGACAGTTTGCGGCCGGTGTGCCATTCAACCAGGTCGAAGCACTTGCGGATCGCGGTGAGCATGCCCAGCGACAGACAGTCCACTTTGAGGATGCCCAGGGCGTCGAGGTCGTCCTTATCCCACTGCACGACGGTGCGGCCCGGCATGGCGGCGTTTTCGATCGGCACCAGTTCGCACAGCGAGCCCTGCGTCATGACCATGCCGCCCACGTGTTGTGACAGATGCCGCGGGAAGCCGATCAGCTGCCGCACCACGTAGCGGAAGCGGAGCACGTTGGGATCGGAAGGCGACAGGCCGGCATCGGCGCAGCGCTCGGCCAAGGCGTCATCGGCCAGGCCGATCGCTCGGCCGTCGATGCTCTTAGCCAGCCGGTCAACGGCGGCCTCGGGCAGCCCGAGGGCTTTGCCGGCATCGCGAATCGCGGAGCGGGCGCGATAGGTGATCACCACGGCCGTCATCCCTACGCGGTCGCGGCCGTATTTTTCATAAAGGTATTGAAGAACCTCCTCACGCCGCTCGTGTTCAAAATCAATATCAATATCGGGCGCTTCGTTGCGTTCGCGACTGACGAACCGCTCGAACAGTACGTCTAACTGTTCGGGATCGACGGATGTGACGCCCAGGCAGTAGCACACGGCCGAGTTGGCCGCCGAGCCGCGTCCCTGGCACAAGATGCCTTGCCCTCGCGCGAACTGCACCAGGTCCCACACGGTGAGGAAGTACGCTTCGTACCGTAGCTCGGCGATCAAGGTGAGTTCGTGTTCGATGAGCCGCCGCACTTTGTCTGGCACGCCCGCCGGGTAGCGGCGGCGCGCGCCTTCCCACGTCAGGCGGCTTAAATGCTCCGTGGGCGTCTGACCCGGTGGGCAGAGTTCCTCCGGGTATTCGTAACGCAACTCATCGAGCGAGAACTGGCATCGCGACGCAACTTCCAGCGTGCGAGCCAAAGCATCGGGAGCATCGGCAAACAGCCGGGCCAGCACTTGCCGCGACTTCAAATGATACTGGGCGTGCGGAAAGCGATAGGCTCCAGCCTCGGCCACGGTGGTATGGTGCCGCGTGGCGGTCAGCACATCGTGTAGTACAGCCCGATCGGGATGGTGGTAATGCACGTCGCCCGCGGCGACCAGCGGCACGCCAGCCCCGGTCGCTTGCTCCTTGAACAACGCCAGTTGGCGGCGATCGTCGGGGCCGTAGTGAAGCTCGGCCAGGGCGTAGCAGCGGTCGCCGAAGATTTCGCGGTACGTGTCCAGCGTGGCGAATCGCCGCACACGCAGCAGCGGCGTTTCGGGGCTGCCGCCCGGTGCGACGGATGCTTGATGGTCGCCAGGCGTAGCACGAGGTGCCGCCGGTGGCTCGCTGATTCGGCCGCCACGCACTTCGGCCGGCAACTGCACCAGGGCTAACAGCCCTTGGGCGTATTGAGCGATATCGTCGCAGGTCAGGTGGCACTCGCCCTTGGGGGCACGGCGGCGACCCAAGGTGAGCAGCCGGCAGAGCCGCCCGTACGACGCCCGATCGGTCGCCAGCAGCACCACCGGCAAACCGTCCTCAGGCACGATCTGGGCGCCGATGATCAGGTGCAGCGGCGCAGTGTCCAGCTCCAGCTCTTGCGTAACGTCCTTCAGCGCCGTGTGGGCTCGCACCACGCCTGCCAGCGTATGGCGATCGGTGATAGCCAGGGCCGTGTAGCCCAGCTCCACGGCGGTGCGAACCAACTCGTCGGCATGCGAAGCCCCTTCGAGGAACGAGAAGTTCGTCTTGCAGTGCAGCTCGGCGTAAGCCGGGCCGGCGTGCTCTACCCGTTGTACCGGCTCGAGGCGAGGGCGGCGTTTATCGGGAGGCGGATCAGGCATGGCTCGCGCGCTGGTACGGTGGCCGTGGGCGCGCTCATTGTACAAATGAACACCATCGGCGGCAACGTGTGTTTGCGGGCGCGCGACGGCAATCTGCCGTAAGCGGTTTGGCGCTTAGCTTTGGGGCGCCAGCGCAGCACGTTAGCGCAAGACGGCGTCGTACACGGCGGCTACGCCGGCGGCCAGGCTCGTTTCCGAGTACCGCTGCCGCTGCACCTGGTGAGCCGTGCGGCGGATGGCTTGCCAATCCAGTTCGCCGGTGACCACGCGGGCGATTTGGCGGGCCAACGCTTCGGCATCGGCCGGAGGAACCAGCCAGCCGGTGCGGCCGTCGTCGACGATGTCGGTCACACCGTCCACGGCCGAAGCCACCACCGGGACGCCTGCCCCGAAGGCTTCCAGCACCACCATCGGCATGCCTTCGGCGAGGATGCTGGGGAAGATGAACAGGTCTAGCTGGGCGAGCGCGGCCGGCACGTCGGTGCAGAAGCCAGAGAAGTACACCGGCCCATCGGGCTGGTGGCCGTCGCCCAAGCCCAGGGCGGTGGCACGGTCGCGGACTTCGTGTTCATATTCCGGCGTTTCAAACGGGCCGATGCCTTGCCAGCGCACTGGCAAACCCTGCTGCCGCAGCAGGGCCACGGCTTCCAGCAGCGTTTCCAAACCTTTGCGGGGACGGAACAAGCCGACCGTGCCGAGCTGCCAGTTGCCGGCCGGCGGCGCCAGCTCGGCCAGTTCCGCCGGCGATGGCACGCCATTGGGAACGACCGCAATACGCTCGGGCTGCACGCCCTGCCGGAGCAGGTATTGCCGCGAGGTTTCTGAAACCGCGATCACTCGAGCTGCCCGGCTCATGCAACGCCGTTCCAGCCAGGCATAGCAGCGGGTTTTGTACGTGCCGCGAACTTCGGTGGAAGTTTGCCCATGCAGGTGATGTACCAAGGGCACCCCTGCCAGGCTGGCGGCCAGCCGGCCCACCATCACCGTGCGCGGCGTGTGGGTGTGCAGGCAATCGAAGCCGCCGCTGCGCAAGAGCTTCGCCAGCTTGAAGGCCGGACGAAGGTCCAGTTTGTTCCGCATCGGCGTTTCGTGCAGGGCCACGGTCGAACGGCGGGCCTCGACGAAACGGCCTGGCAGCACCCGGGCGAACTCCACGTCATACCCGAACTGCGGCAACGCGAGCGCCAGCAGATCCTGCACGCGTTCGGCGCCGGCGTAGTGTTCGCCGTTGATCAGGTGCAGCACTCGCCGCGTTTGCTTGGTGGCCGTGGCTTGGCTGTCTTCGGTGGTGCTGGGATCAGGCTCGGGCATGGCCATCACGGTCGGATGCGAGGGCGAGGGCATTGTCACCGCTGGGCCTTTCAAGGGTATGAACGCGAATCATGCCGCGAGCCGCTGGTTGCCCAGCCTTCCTAAAACCTTAGCTCGCCGATCGAGGGGACGGGCGTCCCCTCCTAGCACTGGCAGCACGCCGCCGGCGGCAGTGCCACCATGCTATCGGCCATTTTCCCGGCGGAAATCGCCGTTTGATGGCGGTGGTAGCGGTCCCCCGACGAGTCGGGCTTTCGCTTTTCGGGTTTTCGTTGTATCGATTTTGCCAATTGCGCCGATCATGGGGACAGCGCCGAATTGTACGGCGGTATGGCCAGGTAGGGCTCGTGCCGAGAACCTACCGGTTATACGCAAGCCAGGCAGATTCCGGTCGGAAGACGGGAGTTTGTTTCGACGCACAGCACTGGCACAACCAGTGGCACCCAGTCGGAGCGATCGGCAAGCAGAGCACTGGCGGAGCCAGTGGCACCCAGCAGCCGGTAGCACCCAACAGGTCGTTTCGTACACCACTTGCAAAGGATGGCAGCGGTGTCTCAGCCCAAGCGAAAATCGCATTCCATCAGTGCTTCCCCGATCCTCTGGGGGGCCTTGCTGACAGTAGGCTTCTTTGGCCTGCTGGAAGGCGGTGTCCTGGAAACCCTGCTTGGGAGCGATGCCCATCAGTTCATGATGCGGTACGCGGCCGGACATCCGGTCGGGTACTGCGAAGTGGCCATGTTCTTTGTGGCCCTGGCTGCCTTGGTGCTGAAACGCGGCCAGATCATGGGCCAATTGGGCCGGCTGCGCGAACTGCTGCTGGGCCCCATCCCTGAACAAGGTCAAACGGCGGCCGACTGCCCTGCCCTGCTCGCAAAGCTCGAAGAATTGCCTGCCAAGCAGCAGTCCGATTACCTGGTGGGCCGGCTCCGCGATGGGCTGACCCACGTGCAGCAGAAAGGCAATGCCGATACCCTCGATAGTGAGCTCAAATACCTCAGCGAGCAGGACGCCGAACGGGCCTACTCCAGCTACGCGCTGATCAACGTCATCATCTGGGCCATTCCGATCCTGGGCTTCTTGGGCACGGTGATCGGTATCACGATGGCCATTGCCAACCTCGACCCGGCTTCGCTGGAGTCGTCGCTTTCGGAAGTGGTCGGAGCCCTGGGCGTGGCGTTCGATACCACGGCCCTGGCTCTATCGCTGTCGATGGTGCTGATGTTCGGCAAATTCGCCGTCGACAAGCAGGAAACGCGGCTCTTGGAGCTGGTCGACGCCCGGGCGTCGGAGGAACTGCTGGGCCGTTTCCAGGACGCCGGCACGGGCGGCGATCCGCAGGCCATGGCCGTTCGCCGCATGGCCGAAGCGATGCTGCAGGCCACCGAACAGCTCGTCGAGCGGCAAGCCAAGCTGTGGGAAGCCGCCATGGTCCGGGCTGAAGAACGCTGGCAAGAAGTCCAGCAGGCCGGACGGCAACTGCTGGAAGAAGCCCTGGGCAGCGCCCTCACGCAAGGGCTGCTGGAACACGCCAAGCAAGTCAAAGAATCGGCCGACTCGCTGGCCGAGCGCAACCATCGGCACTGGGACCAGGTGTGCCAGGCGTTGGCTTCGGCCGCCGAGGATTCCGCCGCCGAACGCGCGATTCAGCAGCAACAGTGCCAGCTCTTGCAGCGGCTGATCGAAGGCCTGGGCGAAATGAACCGCCTGGAAGATGCCCTGCAACGCAACCTGGCGACCGTCTCGACCTCGCTCAATCTCGAAAGCACGATGGAAAGCCTGGCAGGCGTCATCCATCTGCTCAACGCTCGCATCAGTCGTACGCTCCCTGCGCATCACCTTAACGGTAACGATACGGAACTGGGACACGCGGCATGAAACGACCCGCTCGCGCACGGGGGGGCACGAGCGTTTCGTTGTTCCCCTTCCTGGCCGTCCTGCTCTGCACGATGGGTTCGCTCATCGTGGTGTTGGTGGTCATTGCGCAGCAGGCTCGCTCTCAGGCTCAGCGGCAAGAGATCGCCCAGCTCCAGCGACTGGAAGAACAGCGCCGCGAGGCGTTGGCCACGGCTGCCCAGCTTGAGCAGCAGCGGGCTGCTGCCCTGGCCCAACGCGACGATCTGCAAGCCATGGTGGCCGCGCGGCAGCGCGAGTTGGAAGCTCTCTCGGCGCGCATCGCCACGCTCGAAGGCGAACTGGCCGAGCTGCAGCGGCAAGCCGCCCAGATGCCGGCGACTGTTGATGCCTCGACACAAGACGAACTGGAAACACAGCTTGCCTGGTATCGCAAGCGGATTGCGGAAGTCGAGGACGAGATCCGCGCCGCCAACCAGCGGCACGGCAACGGCAAGACGTTCGCCATCCTGCCGTTTGGCGGACGCAGCAGTACCGACCGCCGCCCCATTTACATCGAATGCCGGGCCGACCGCGTGGTGCTTCAGCCCAGCGGCATCGAACTGACGCCGGCCGACTTCATTCACAGCCGGGCACTCAGCCCGCTCAATGCGGCGCTACTGGCCACCATCGATCACTACGAGCAGCTTGATCCGCTGCAACGCGGGTATTCCTATCCGCTGCTGTTGGTAAGGCCCGACGGGATCGAGTCGTACTACAAGGTGCTGGAAGCGTTGCACCAGTTCCGCAGCCAGTACGGTTATGAGTTCATCGAGCAGGACTGGGAACTGGTCCTGCCGCCGGAAGATCAGCAGTTGGCCGCCAAGCAACAGGAGGCCATCCAACAGGCACGCCGGCAGTTGCTGCGCGAGCTGCAAACCCGGCCCAGCCTGGTTCGCGGCAAGCCGCCTTCGTTCTCGCTGTCGGCGAGCGGCAGCGGCTTGAAGATGGTCGATGCCGGCAAGCCCGGCGGGCTCGACGATCTGCCCGACCGCTACGGTGCCGATCCCTTGGGCAACGCCCGCGAAACGGGCCGCGGTGGCTACCCCGACGGCCCCGTGGCTGGCGGTGGCGGATTGCCCGGTCCCGGCGGCAGCGGCTTGGGCGGTCAACCAGGAATCGGCGGTATGTCTGGCGAGCCGGGCGGCTCTGGCAGCCTGGCCGGTCCGCGTTACCCCGACCCGGGCCAATTCACCAGCACCCCGTATGACAGCAGGGATCCGCTGGGCTTGGGCTCTGGCGGCAACGGTGCCGAGGGGCCGCTCCTGGCAGGCCCTGGCGGCGACCAACAGGCCCCAGGCAGTGGCATGAATGGCAGTGCCGCGATGAACGGCGCCCCCATGAGCGGCAGTGCCGCGATGGGCGGTACCGGACAGCACGGCATAGCTACGCCCGGTGCCAGTCCTTCGCCTTTTGGCCAGCCTGGCGGAACGGGTAAGCGCGCGGGCGATAGTTTCGCCGGCGGCCAACCTTCGTTTGGCGGGCAGCCCAGTAGTGGAGCTTCATCGTCGTCACAGGCTGGCGGTACGCCTTCCGATCGCGGCTATTGGATCACCGGTGGCGAACGGCCTGCTCCGCAGGTTCCATCCGGCGGCAGCTATGGCTGGGGCCGGAGCGATGATCGCGGCCGCACTTCGACGAACCCCTACGCGAACCTCGACCTGGCCGGTTCGGCCGCGGCCGGCAATGCAAGCTCAGGCACGCCGAGCGCTGGCGGCGGTTCCGCGGGCGATACCAACGAACCCAATGCCAACCTGGCGACCTCGGGCACAAACGCCGCCAACTCGGGAGCCGCCGGCGGCGCGGCAGGTTCGGCCGGTAGCGGTACCAGCGATGCCAATTCCGAGAGCACGACCGCTGGCGGCAGCTCCGGCGGATCGAGCCGGCCTGGCTCAACGAGTGCTGGCGGAGCGGCAGGCGGCACCGATATGTCTGAACCGCCGGAAGGCGCAGCCGGCATGCCGCAGTTGACTATGCAGCATGCCCCCGCAACCCGCAGCGTGGCGACCACGGCAGGCCACAACTGGGCGTTGCCTTATGGCGGTGCCCGCAGCGTGGCCGTGTGGCGTGATATCCGCGTGCGGCTGGAACCGAATCAATTGATTTTGCATACCGAGACCGGCCGGGCGACGCAATTGGTACCGCTCCGCGGTCCCACGGCCGATTCGGCCTACGAGATTCGCAACGCCGTTTGGGAAGACATGAAGCACTGGGGCATCGCCGGTTACGGCATGCATTGGCAACCGGTGTTGCACGTGGACGTGGCGCCCGGCGCCGAGTGGCGGTTCCGCGATTTGCAGGTGCTGTTCGAGAACAGCGGTTTTGCCATTCGCGACCGCAATGCTCCCCAGCAGCCAGCCACCAGACGGTAACGGCATCGGCCAGGCCGCGGCAGTCGCGGCTTGGCATAAGCCAACGGTTCGGAACGTTTCGTTTTTGTGGTGCGAAAGCCCCAGCAGTCCAGGTTTCCTGTGGGATCGCCGGTCATTCGCTGAGCAGGAATCACTATGGCCAGGCCGCGGCACGATGCAGACCAGGAACTGGGAAATGATTCGTTCCTGGATGTCATCGCCAACATTGTCGGCATCCTGATCATCCTGGTGATGGTCACCGGGGTGCGCGTGAAGACGTTCAGCAGCGACGACACTGAGTTGCCTGCGGAACCGATGGTCGACGTGCAGGCTGCGCAGCTAGAAGTAGCAGCGCTGATCGCCCAGCAAACCAACCTGGCCAGCGAAGCCCAGCGGCTGCAAGCCCAGCGCGAGCAGCAAGCCTTGGTGGTCGAAGAAATGGCGGGCCGCGTGGCTGCCCTGAAAACGACCCTGGTCGACCGCAGTACCGACTTGCAGCGCAAAGCCGCCGAACAACAGCAGCAGCGTGCCGAACGCCTGAAGGAAGTGCAGCAGCAACAGGGGCGGCTCACCGGGCTGCTGAAAGAACTGGAGGAGGCGGCCAACAAACCTCGCAAGACGGTGCAATTGGAGCCCTCGCCCACGCCGATTTCGCAGGCGGTAAACGGGCCGGAAGTCCACCTGCAATTGCTGGGCGGCCGCCTGGCGTATGTGCCGCTAGAAGAACTGGCCGAACAGGTCAAACGCGAGATCCGCGCCAAGATCGACCTGCTGCGGACCAGCCCGGAACTGACCGGCGTGGTGGGCCCGGTTCGAGGCTTCAAACTCCGCTACACCATCGAGCGGCTGGGCGTTCCCACTGACCCGGCTCTGATCGGCATGACGGGCGGGGCTCAAGTCACCCGGATCACCTTCATCCCCGATTCGCAGACGCTGGGCAGCCCTCTGGAAGCGTGCCTGGCACCCAATTCCGAGTTCCGCCGGATGTTGATGCAGTTCGATCCGGCCCGGACCGCCGTGACCGTATGGACCTACCCGGACAGTTTTGGCGAGTTCCGCCAGCTCAAGAAGGAACTGTACCTGCTGGGCTTTTCGGTGGCTGGTCGGCCGCTGCCGTTTGGCAAGCTGATCGAAGGTTCGCCGCAGGGCACGCGCTCGGCCGCGCAGTAACATCCGCCGCGCAATAAAAAACGCAGGCGGCCTGAACGCTCAGACCGCCTGCGCGATTAGCTTCAATGGTTGGCCGGTGGCCTTACTTGGCGGAATCCAGGGCCTGTTGCAGACGATTCTTGGGCTGGGCGCCCACGAAACGCTGCACCACATCGCCGCCCTTGAACACGATCAGCGTGGGAATGCTCGTCACGCCGTAGTTCATGGCCAGGTTGGGGCTGTCGTCGATGTTGACCTTGGCTACCTTCACCGAACCGGCGTACTCCTCGGCCAATTCTTCGACCATTGGGGCGATCTGGCGGCAAGGGCCGCACCACGGCGCCCAGAAATCCACCAGCACAGCCTGGTCAGATTCCAAAACTTCCGTGGAAAAATTGGCGTCGGAAAGCTCGGCGACTTTGCCCATAGCGTTTCTCCCTCGGCTAAGCACTCGGCACAAGAGTCACCGAGGCGTGTAGGTGCAATAAATGAATGAATCGGGGCTTGGGTTTCCTGGGGTGATTATAGGTAAGTCGGCCAAGCGGACAAGCGGCTGAGCCGGCCGGCTGCGGACGGCCCAATGTCTGGAACTCGGCATCCTCATCACAACCGCTGCGGATTATCCCCAGGAAGCGCCACGGCTTTTGCCGCGAGCCGCGGGTTGCGACACCATCCGGCTACTGCCCTACTCCTTCCTGGCGGCTTCTTCTCCCCAGAAAAGGTTCGATTGCGCCCCCATTAGGGGTATACTGCGACCAAGCCGCTGGCCGCAAGTGCCGACCGGCTGCCCACCGCGATTATGCCCACCGGCAGTCATTCTTGGTTTGGCAGCAGTCCCCCTGGTAGGACACACCATGCGCTGGCTTACCGATTCTGCGTTGCGCGGTCTGCTTGGAGCCGCGTGCTGGCTGCTTCTGCTTGGTGCAGCGGAAGCGAACACCCCCGACACACCGCCGGTTGATTTCAATCGCGAGGTGCTGCCGATCCTCTCCGACCGGTGCTTCCAATGCCACGGTCCTGACGAGCAGACGCGCGAAGCCAATCTGCGGCTCGACACACGCGAAGGCCTGTTCGGGAATCGCGATGGTTTTGCGGCCATCGTGCCGGGCAATCCGCAGGCCAGCGAAGTGTTCCGCCGGCTGACTTCAACGGAACCGTTTGAGCACATGCCGCCACCGGAGTCTGGCCTGTCGGTCACGCCCGAGCAGATCGAAACGATCCGCCGCTGGATTCAACAAGGCGCGGCGTGGCAACAGCACTGGGCGTTTGAACCGGTGCGGCCCGTCAAGCCCCCGGCGCTCGAAGCCGCCGATCCCGATGCCGCTTGGGTTCGTAACCCGATCGACTTGTTCATCCTCCACCGCTTGCGGCGCGAGAACCTGCGACCCGCGCCTCAGGCTTCCAAGGAAACGCTGATCCGCCGCGTGACGCTTGACCTCACCGGCTTGCCGCCCACGCCGCAAGAAGTGGACGCCTTTCTGGCCGACGATGCGCCAGGCGCGTACGAACGGCTGGTCGATCGTCTCTTGGCTTCGGACCGGTACGGCGAGCAGATGGCGCTGATGTGGTTGGATGCCGCCCGCTATGCCGATACCGACGGCTATCAGAACGACGGCCCGCGTGCCATGTGGCGGTGGCGCGACTGGGTGATCGCGGCCTACAACGCCAACATGCCGTTCGATCAGTTCGCCACCGAACAGCTTGCCGGCGATTTGCTGCCGGGCTCCACGCTCGACCAGAAGATCGCCACCGGTTTCAACCGCAATCACCGCTACAACTCCGAAGCCGGCCTGGTGCTGGAAGAGTTCCTGCTGGAGAACGCCGTCGACCGCGTGGACACCACGGCCACGGTGTTCATGGGGCTCACGCTGGGCTGTGCCCGCTGTCACGATCACAAGTACGACCCGTTCAGCCAGACCGAGTACTACCAGTTGCTGGCGTACTTCGATCAGGTGACGGAGTCGGGCCGGGCGGTGAAGTTTGGCAATTCCGAACCGTGGATCGTCGCCCCTACGCCACACCAGCAAACGCAGTTGACTGAGTTTGATAGCCGCTTGCGCGCGGCCGAGACCGCACTGGTGGCCGCGCAGCCGCGGATCGCTGCCGCTCTAGTAACTTGGGAAGCCAGCAGCGCAAAGCAGAGTGAAAAGGCAGATGCGGAACTGCCGCTGGTGAGCGCGGGGCTCACGCATCGCTTTGAGCTGGAAGCGTTAACCGCACCGGCAAAAGAAGAACAAGGCCAGGTCGTCTTCGTGCCCGGCGTCATTGGCCAGGCGGCCGCATTCGATGGAAGCACCAAGTTGGCGCTCGGCCCGGCCGGTTCCATCCAATGCCAGACGCGGAGTAGCATTTCCTTCTGGCTCAAGCCGGCTGCGACTGATGGCGTGATTCTTTCTCAGCAGTTGCCGAATACGCGGCGGGCGGGCGTCGCGGTGGAACTGGCGCAAGGGCGATTGCAGTTCTACATCATCGCCCGTTGGATTGATGGCGTGGGCGCGGTGGAAACCGTTGAACCGCTGCCACAGGATCGCTGGGTGCATGTTTGCCTGACCAACGACGGCAGCCAAAGCGCACGCGGCATGCGGATCTATCTGAATGGTCAGCCGGCGGAAACCCGCATCCTGCACAACACCAACAGCAACACGGGCGGCACGGAGAAAGACTCCATCCTGCGGTTGGGCGGCGGCGTGCACGGCGGCAACTTCCGCGGCCTGATTGACGACGTGCGGTATTACGACCGCACCCTCTGGGACGACGAAATTGCCGTGCTGGCCGTGCCCGAGTCGATCGCCGCCCTGTGCAGCATCCCGGCAAAGCAGCGTACCGCGGCCCAGCAGCAAAAGCTCCAGGCATGGTTCCTCGAACATGCTGCTCCGCAGCCGCTGCGTAAACTGGCGGCCGATGTGGCCGAGGCCAGGGCTGCCCGGCTCAAGTTCTGGGATGCCTTGCCTACCACGATGGTGAT
>Ga0182737_1003374_pt1 | contig 11849 bp, 5 predicted proteins | sample eDN5th30CBELigOP_FD_128878 | JGI IMG/M metagenome (GOLD analysis project Ga0182737, IMG submission 128878) | Enriched Organic Plus compost microbial communities from Emeryville, California, USA - eDNA 5th pass 30_C BE-Lig OP (version 2) (version 2) ... | reverse complement strand
TGACACCTTCATGACGTTTCACTCCTCATCTCAAAGTCTTTGATAAGGATTAATTCGCCATTCAGGTAACGAATTCCTTTAAAACTTCAAGAACAGAGTCAATTTATTTTTCAGCTACCTAAGGAGTAACGAATTTGAATGACTCGATGCTCGTCAGCCAGCACAGCAGGTAAGTGTTCATCCATTTCTACTCTCAGTTGAATTGGCTTTCCTTCTAACATAACCTTGATCATATCGAGCACACCGAAAACGATTGACTGCAAATAGACCGGCTTTAAGTCTAACGGAATTGTTTTTTCATTCAATCGAGTGATTTCAATTAAGTCGTCAAGCAAAAAATTCATTCGCTTGCTGACATCTCTAGCAATTTGTACACGTTCTTTTTGCTTGGGATGAATCGGGTGCTTCCCATCATCGAGAATGACTTGAAGCACATTAGAAATTCCTTGCAGTGGATTACGCAGTTCATGTGACGTGTTAATTAAAAACTCGTCTTTCTTTCTATCTTCTTGCTGTAGCTTTTCCGCCAATTGCACTGATTGGTTCGTTGCGTGAAAATATTGCCTAAACCAAAAAGCAGTAAAGGCTAGAGTCGCAATAATCAAGTCAAACGGATAATGGATATTCTCGACAGTTGGAACTCTATTTTGCACGATGGACCATATCATGTTATTCCCAACACTTATACAAGCTAGCAATAAATAGACAACGTCTTTTCCTTTCTTTATAGCTCTAATTAAGATACGTGCCCCCATTAGTACAGAGATAATAAATAAAGAATCGAGCAGTAATGGAGCGATTGCTAAAATATAAGCTGAAGGGGCAATGACAACAAACAAGAAACCAACCGCGCAGTAATATGCATATAATTTTATAATCTTTGGAGCGATTTTATTGGGAAACAAATTGTTAGCTAACGGTGGTAAAAATGCGGTTATGCCTATGTAGGTTCCGTAAGTAATCCTTAACTGCCATTCGTACCTCATATCGAGCCATTGAAATAATAATCTATCATCAGAAATCAGCGTACTTATTGCAAGCAAAATCATGACAAACAAGAAATAGATAAGTCCCTTTTTTCTTACGCCCAGTGCATACAGAATTAATCCATACAGACTATTAAAGAGAGCAAAAACGCAAAGCAATAATTGTAATCCCGTTAGCCAAAAATTTCGTTCCTGTATCGCTTCAATCGTTCCGAACCGAAGTGATTTATAGATACCTCCACTTCCAGCATTACGTGATACTTGAATAACAATATCTAATTTGTCGCTACCTGAAGGTATTGTAACGATATATGAAAAATTATTTGCCTGGTGTTTAACCGCTTCAGAGGATGGATTCCCCGAAGCTCCTAGCTGCTTTCCATTGACATATACAGCTGAGGCATTGCCAATCCTGGACACTCTTATTCCAAAGGTATGGTTTGTATCCTCATCCAGCAATATTTGCATACGATAGCTTCCGTAACGAAGCGGCGACTGATTCAAGCTCGGTAGCTTGCTCCAAAAACTAGGTACATCCATCTTCTCTGATTGAAAGTTGTTGCTTGCTTCAGTTAGTAAAGCTTGCGGATAAAACTGCCACTCCCCGTTTAATTCCAGTGTTTGATGTTGATTAAAACTGAAATTACGCAGATCTAAAATTCCATTATTCACTCTAGGAGCGTTCGGATAATTATATGTATCCAAATAATTCAGCCAAAGCAGTCGAATGGAAGTGATTATCACGATAAAAAATAAGACGATAAGTAACAGCTTTCTATAAGATTTTAACATCGGTCGCTTCCTTTATACTTTCTCATATAGATATTAACAGTTCAATGATACCATACTAGTAGTTTATAGAGGATAAATTTGTTAATTATATTAATTTTTACTTGATTAGAGAGGAAGATTGATTAATACGGAAACAGTAGATTTATCCTATTCTTCTGTTTTCGTGAAGAAAGAATAGCCTCCAAAACCCAAAGTCTCGGAGGCTCTCCCCTACTTAATAGATTATCCGCGTCTGCGTCCGCGTCGGTTGCTGCCTACAATACGTGTTACTCGGAATTGATTTACCCCTACTTGAATAATTGCAAAATTGCTGTACGAAGTTCCTGAAGATTCATATGGTTCTGCTTGAATATCTCCGCTTGGCGTACTAACGACTGCAGTGATTCTAGTTACTAAACAAACGCCACGTCCAGAAGCTGTCCAAGTACGATCACGCGCAACAAAATAATTGTCGTTACTGCAAAAGATCGATGCATATTCAACTGTCCCAAACGCATTGTAATCAGTTGAGTTCACGATTGATACGGGTGGATAACCACCAGGATTAACTCCCATAAATAAAACCTCCTTGATTTTAAAGATAGTTTATTAAATGCTAATAGAGTAGATTTGGTAAGGTATATTCGTGGACAAGAGGAAAGTTGTGTTTATTAGCGGTGCAACTGAAGGGGACAAATAAAAAAAACACCTTCAGTCGTTAGAACATGTCTAACAACTGGAGGTGCAATGAACAGTCAAAACGACCGAACAAGTGGTCAGTCAGTTTAACTTGAGCTCAAAAGGCTCATCTCGATTACATACAAGCACGCCATCCACAACATCTAGGCGAGCAACTTGAATGGAAGATCGTCGGCTTTCATACCCTTGCTCTTGACTTGTCGCTCTACCGGGATGAGTGAAATAAAAAATATAAGCATACTCATCTTGAACAACAACATCAGCATGATGGCCATATCCATAATCATCCGCGCGGATCGCTCTTAAAGCAAAAACAAAATATAATAGCCTCACTCCGTCATGCATTATACGGTAAGTCTATGTTTGAGTGACGTAAGTAGTAACGCAATATTAATACCTGTCTTATATTTTTTAATAAGAAGCAATAATAAAAAAATGGGCACTTGTAAGGTATGTAACAAAGAAGTTGCCCGTAGTGCATCAAAATGTCCGCACTGCAGTGCTAGGTTATCCATGCATCCTTTTGTCGGTTGCTTAATCTGGCTAATCATTATTCCTGTCGTTTTCTTTGGTGTTTATATACTAGGCTTTTTTATCTTTCTTGAATAGCTATTCTGAGAATCTACTTAGTGTAGAAAGAATAGCCTCCAAAACTCAAAGTCTTGGAGGCCCTCCCCTACTTATAGATTATCCGCGTCTGCGTCCGCGTCGGTTGCTGCCTACAATACGTGTAACTCGGAATTGATTTACCCCTACTTGGATAATCGCAAACCTGCTGAAAGAAGTGCCAGAAGATTCATACGGTTCGGCTTGAATATTTCCACTAGGTGTAATAACTGTTGCCGTGATTCTAGTCACCAAACAAACGCCACGGCCAGAAGCTCTCCAAGTCTGATCGCGCTGAACAGAATAAGTGTCGTTACTGCAAAAGATCGATGCATATTCAACTGTTCCAAACGCATTGTAGTCAGTTGAGTTCACGATTGATACGGGTGGATAACCACCAGGATTAACTCCCATAAATAAAACCTCCTTGATTGTCGAGATTGTTTATTAAATGCTAGTAGAATCTTATCTGCCAGTATTACGAACTCTCTCATAAATGTTGGTTCATTATTGGAAGAGGAACTGAACATCGTCTCTCCCTGTAATTCAGGATATACATCTCCCATATAAGACTCCAATTGAATCTTCTCATGTGTAGCTTCACGAAAGCGCTGCTCCAATTCAGATTGTTAGGACTTACAACACTACAGAATTTACAGATGTTTTCCGTTTTTTTCTTCATTTTTTGTACTCCAGTATTTCAACCGCTAATTATGGTTTTGAGCAAAAAAAGAAATAGGACCCTGCTCCAATAAATCAAGCGGGGTGCTATTTCTCTAAATGAGTCCCATCTCTTTCGCTCGTGAGATCGCTTGTCCTCGGCGCTTAACCTGTAGCTTACCGTAGACGTTGGAGATATGTCTCTTAACCGTCGCTTCGGTGATGCTTAGTCTCTCGCCGATCTCCTTATTAGATAACCCTTCAGACAAAGCAATCAACACCTCCACTTCCCGAACGGTAAGTGATTCAACCATCCTCGGCATCATGGCTGCACTGGATTCGGATAATCGCATATTGCCCTGCGACTTCATGCTGTTATGATTTAGGGACGACAGATACACCATGCGACTAACCATCAATTCCAGAATACTTACGCTCCTGTCCGAAAAAATGCCCGCAATGTGTTTATTCTCCAAATAAAGTATATATAGATGTTCATACGCAGGTATATGAACAGGCATACATAAAATGGAACGTGGCTTATGCCGTTCAATATACGGGTCTTTGGCAAAGCGGCTTGTTGCTGCATGTTTTACCAAAATCGGGTGCCCAAAAGCGTACACAGACCGTACGATAGCCTCAGCATAACAACGTTCGTTTTCATAAGAACCATTCACATCGTGCGCTCCCAGTACCCGGAAGCCATCCATTTCTGCTTCGATGAACAAGCCGCCATCAGCCCCGACTTGACGGCACACAGAAACCAGAAAATTCTGAACCCGATCAAGAGTATTTCCTTCGACTATCCAATTGGTAATCTGATCAAGAACGAAACCATCAATCTGCAAACCGTGTTGTTCTGTCCGCGGGGAATGCTGCTTCTTATTCTCGGGCTCATTTGGCTGAATCCGATGTGAATCATGCGCGTCATCCGCGTCTGCGATCATCCGACGAAGTTCCGGGTATTTGCCTTTGAGCTGATTAACCTTCGCAAGGACACCCCAATCTGAATAAGTAATACAAGCATTCATGATAGAGATGATCGCGCCTGTAGAAATTCCAATCTTCTCGTATAAGCGGGATAACCGTTCGTTCGCTATCGCTGCTGACAAACCGTGTCCTTCTTCTTTGGCTTTCGTAATGGCAGTTTCATAGGCCTGAATCGCCGCGCCAGTACGACCGATCAACCGATATCGTTCTGCACAAATTAAGCTATACATGGCGGAGCCTTGACCGTATATCCCCGTCCAGCGCGTCATCTTCCGACAAAGTCGCTCCAGCTTCTTGGCAATCACTTGTCCGTCCTTCCGATTGTAATCTTGAGCAAGTCCTGCCAGCGAAAGCGCTTCATAGATTCGCAATTTGCGACATTGCACCCAATCCAATGGAAACTCAAGCTTCCTTGCGGATTCGGCCCAATACAGCGCTTCCGTTAATCTTCCCGTTAAATAGGCCGCCTCTAGCCTGCAAATACACCCATAGTTATCAATCTCAACCGTCACCGACGGCTGGTTTATGTCGATATAGCGATTAAGAGCTGATTCGTCCTGCAACGCATCGCTATACTGCTTGGCTTCCGACTGGAGAGCGATCGATTTGCCGTCCGCAATAGTCAAGGTTTCCTTCCGCATATAGGAAAGCAGCCTTACCAAATCCTGAACGCTTCCGTTATGCGTGACGATGCAAGCGACCATGATGAAATTAGCCGTAATGGCGTCGGACCCTTCAACAGACCTCCGCATCGCCTTCTCCAAGGATTGCGCAGACTCCCAAGGATATTCCAATTGCTTGAACAATCCTAAGAAGAAGAGGAGCCGGGATTGCTGCATGGAACTAACGTCGCTAACTTCATATAACGGTTCCATAATTCCCGTTCGAATATGGTCATAGAGGTTCGGGATGGTTCTTTGAATGATCATCTCGTACAAGCAAATCAAGCTGATCATGGAATCATTCAAGCCTATTGTCAAGCCATGACGTATAAACCGGGCTATCGTCGTGAGACACGTGACAGGATCGCAAAGCAACCAAGGAAAACTCATACCCAGTAGAATCTCGGAACTCGCTGTAAAGGCATCGTTATTCTCTACGAACGGCATTTTCCGTAACTGATTCCTAGCTTTGCGTAAAGCATGCTGAGTCCTGATGACTTCCATCAGCAGCTTGGTTTTGGAAACGGCATTCGGAACAATCCATCCATAGTGCGCCAACGCTTCTCGCCCGTGTTGAACCGCTTGCTCATTGTCAATCAGGGCATTCATATTAATCTGGGAGATAGTTAGGAAAGAACGATCCTTATCGTTCAACTTATGGGCATACGGGAATAATCTCATGTATTGCGCTTTCGATTGTTTAATCTCCCCGCAGTAATACAGGCATGCCGCATATTGAAGCATTAATCGGCAAGCTAGTTCATCTGGCTCTCCCTCTCCTGTATAAATTAGATTCAAGCCTTGATCGTAAAATTCTTTGGCCTCCCGATACCTTTCCAACCGCACCGTCGTCTCTCCGGCAAGATCGTTTAGCTTGGCCAGCTCTCTCCTCTCCGAATGAGTCATTCTCGATGAACCCTTATTCAAATGATGAGTCGCGGCGAACATAACGGAAGATTCTTCCGCGGACATTTGACTATGCAGCGCGTATCCGATTTTTAGATGCCACTTGTCTTGTTCTCCTTCAAGCGTGCGATAAAGATATTGTTGGAATGTCGCGTACACAAATGCATACGTGATTTCGCCCCGTGCGGCAAGCAAGGGTCTATCATCCCGACTAATCATACCCTGATGCTCGGCCAACTCTAAGTGGTGCTGCGCTTCTGTCATCTGGCATTCATAAATTTCCGCTAAAAGAGACAGACTAAACAGCTTTCCAATTACGGATGCAACGGCGAGCATCTGCTTCGTTCTATCTCCGAACGTGAGAAAACGCTCCTCGAATAGTTGTAGAGCCTGTGTCGGGTCATCCATCTGATCGATAAGTTCTTCATCCCACACCCATTGATGCTTGTATGTGTCATAATAGAGCTTCTTATCCCGATTCCAGCCTTCAAGCAGCCGATAAAGGCGTTCAGGATGACCCGCACTCGAATAATATGCCGCTCTTGTCAACGTATGAACGCGGGGCGAATCATCGTTCACCACTTCGGTAATGAGTTGTCTCACGTCTTCGTACTGCAAGTTCCCCAGCACGATTCGCTTTGCGGACTCCATATGCTCGCTCAGTAAACAGTCATCATGGGTATCCTTAGAACAAAAAGTACTAATTAGCATCATACCGCCTTCGGCATTCTCAATTGCAAGACGTTTTATTCGCGCGAATGAATCGGGTTCCAACCATTGAACATCGTCTAGGAATATCGTGATCAGCGAGCTGCTCTGCGCCATGCCACGGTGCAGTGCACGCATGATTTCTTCAATAGAGCGTTCGGAGAGATCACGCCGTTCTTGCTTGACATTTGCCTGAATGAATATTCCGCCATGCTCGGTAACTCGTCGCTCAAGCCAGCGTGCCAGCGAAGTTTTGCCGGTTCCCTTAGCTCCTTCTATGTTGATGTGGATATACTCCCCTTGAACAGCTCTTCTAAATTCTGCTTCCAGCACTTCGATTTCTGAATTTCGCCCATACAGATGGGAAGGATAACGGAACAGACTGACCCTATCGTATTTGCCCAGCTCGAAAGGATGAGAAGGCGCCAGCTTCAAATCCATCAGCAAGCCATAGGCTGTTTGATAGCGCTCCTCAGGATCTTTTTCCAGTAACTTCCCTATTATTTTTTCTAATAACGGTTCCTGAAGCCGTGGAGCTGCATCACGGAAAGGAGTCGGTTTATGTACAAGATGGGCATATTGCCAGTCTTCCCTGTCCAGCGGCTCATAGGGGAGGCGGCCCGTTAACATTTCATAGAATATAACGCCGAGTGCATACAGATCACTGCGTTGATCCAGATTGCCACATAACAGGTTCGATTGTTCAGGAGACAGATAGGCATGGTTTTGCGTTACATTCTCGGTGAACCTGATCTTCAGAGGAGATGAGCTTACAGCAATCATGGATGGACTCAATTTACCGATGGTTTCGTTGTGTTGATGAATGTGTTGGATCATGGAGGTCAATTCAATAGACATTCTGATAAAGGCATCCGTAGGCAAAGGGCCGTTCGATAAGATTTCGCTCAATTTCCATTCCTTAAAGGATGTCATGTTGTTTACGTATACTCCTTTTAATAACTATTTTGATACAATTAAGTTCTCCATGTATATTGAAACTCCTTTATCTCGAATGAAAATAGCGAGTACAGTAAAGACCCCTCTGCATATGTGCAGAAGGGTCTTGTTCTTCAAATTCAGATTAAGCTTCGGCAGATAAAATTAATCTCAAGATCACCACTGCCGCTTCAGCTCTTGTTGCTTTTCCTTGAGGATTGAACGTTCCGTTCGGGAGACCAGTCACCAGTTGATTCCAAGCAACCGCGGCCACTGCCGGCTTCGCCCATGTGGAAATTCGATTATCGTCACTGAACGTCGTGATTGTGCTAATGACATCTAGCTTCGCCGCCCGCGCCACAATTACAGCCATTTGTTCACGTGTTAATGAATCATCCGGACCAAACTTGTCAGCATCGAGCCCCGTTACTAATCCGTTCGCTTCAGCTGTTGAGATACAAGCTTGAGCCCAGTGATCTTTCGTATCGGAAAATATCTTACCAGTCTCGCATGTGAATCCAAGAGCCTTCACTAGAATAGAAGTAAATTCTGCTCGGGTGATAGGGGTATTTGGCTTAAACGTTCCATCCGAGAAACCGTTGATCGCATCGAGCGAGACCAGATCACGAATGGCCTGTTCTGCCCAATGACCCTGGGTATCACTAAACTCGATTACTGGCTTCTGTTCGATAGGGTCCACAGTTGGCGCAACTTCCTTCTCTACTGCAAAAATCACAAATTTCGTAATCTGACTGACTTGACCGCTAACCGTGCCACCATTCGAATCCACTTTAATGTTCTCCAGCTGAACCCACTGCTTCGTTGTCTCGTTAAACCAGAAGATCCCAAGTTCTTGTGTATTGAGGTCTACTTTGTTTTTGTCATAAGGCAAGGTAATTGTGATCAACTTATCGAAATTACCAGATTGATCTTTCGTAATTTCATAGACCTCTCCAACACGTTGACTCTTCTCATTCACGGGTAACGCCGAAGGGTCACTCACTTTGTTAATCATTATTTTGAAATTGTGAGGGAACGCGCCTGCCGGTACTTCGACTTTGGCCCCCTCATTCTCGAATACTCCACCATTAGCGGATGAAATATTTTGCGAGTTGGATTGAGGCACATATCCTCCCTCTCCACCAGTTGTCGAAGGCGCCGATGCAGTGAATGTCAATATCGTGACTGAACCAGCCGGCGTGTCGAAAACTGCCTTGAATCGGACAAGTATCGTCTGAGCACCGCTGAAGGTTGGCTTAGCCGCTGTATTATAGGTTGTCCATGTCTCTCCACTATCCGCCGAGTATTCCATTGTATCATTCGCACCGACAATCGTATTCGCTGTGTCATCTGCAGTTACATTAGGCGCAGCTGGTGCAAGTGGAACCGTGAAAATTAAAGTAGTGGCTTCACCTGCCGGCGTGTCGTCAACTGCCTTGAATCGGACAAGTATCGTCTGAGCACCGCTAAAGGTTGGCGCAGCTAATGTATTGTAGGTTATCCATGTCTCTCCACTATCCGTCGAGTATTCCATCGTTCCATTCGCACCGACAATCGTATTCGCTGTGTCATCTGCAGTTACATTAGGCGCAGCTGGTGCAAGCGGCACCGTGAAAATTAAAGTAGTGGCTTCACCTGCCGGCGTGTCGTCAACCGCTTTGACTCGGACAAGTATCGTCTGAGCACCGCTAAAGGTTGGCGCAGCTAATGTATTGTAGGTTATCCATGTCTCTCCACTATCCGTCGAGTATTCCATCGTATCATTTGCACCGACGATTTTATTCATCACGTCATCAGCCGTTACATTCGGTGCAGCTGGAGCCGGGGGTACGTTAAAGATCAAGGTTGTGGAATCGCCAGCTAATAGATATGCCTCCTTCAATCGGATCAACACAGTTTGGTTTCCAGGGAACGTTGGCACATCGGCTGGATCGTAAGTGGTCCATGTCTCTCCATTGTTCGTGGAATACTCCATCTGATCATTTGCGCCAATGATGGTATTGGTTTTGTCATCTACAGTAACGCTTGGGGCAGGCCGTATGATTGGAGCATTTCCCATTTTATGAATCTTATTGTTTAGACCCCCAACATACAAATTACCTGCACTGTCTACTGCTATACTATCAGGGTAAAAAGATTGATCCAAAGCTTCTCCCGAAATGCCGAACGACGTCCATGCTTCGGTTTCCTTGGTATACTTATAGATTTTTTGTTCGTAATGATATGCGACATAGATATTGCCGGCTTGATCTATATCTATTCCATTCGGATTGTTTATAGAAGGTGACCACTGATGTAGAACATTACCTTCCGCTGATAAATGCAGTATTTTACCGAAGCCGGTAGTTACATATAAATCACCTGAGTCATCTACAGTTATGCTTTCCAATCCTTCTTGTACATATATTTGCGTCCAACTACCATTTGAAAGTTTATATATGCCACCAAAGGAACCATCTTCTACAACCGTTACATAGACGTTATCATAATCGTCTACTGCTATTCCTGTAATTATACTGTCGTATTGATTTGGCGGTCCCAATGAAACCCATCCTTGATCGGTTAGCTTCATAACGTAACGAGGACTGTAAATGCTTGTAAAATAAAAAGCCCCCTTACTATCTACAGCAATGCTAGATGCCTCAACCTCATGAAAATCACTCCACGTTCCATCAGGTGTTCGCTTTCGAATGATATTGAAATTAAGATCACCACGATTTGCAACATACAAATTTCCGTATTTGTCGACGGCTATATCGGTTATAGATGTGAACTGAACCTGTCCTAGACCTGGAGTAAACTCCGTCCATACTTCATCAGCTGCCTGTACAGCATGACCAAACGAGAACAAAGAGAACACCAGGATACTAATCATGAATATGATTCCCGCTTGTTTTGTCTTAGTATTCCTTTTCATTTAGTAATAACCTCCAACTATAAGATGTAAATGCAATTAAGCATTGAATGACGTAGCTTATTATATTAAAGTGAGACGCCACTCCGAATCATACGAAAGATGTAGACGATCGAATAATGGCAAAAAAAGCGCAATAAAAAGAAAAAGAACTCCTTACCTCCGTCCTAGCGGAGCATGTAAGAAGTTCTACGACCAACAAGCGGCCAAATAGTCAGTCAATTTATATTAATTTACCAAGGGAAAATGATGACTACAATTTACTTTTACTTTTTCTATAATGGCAATAACTTGAGCTCAAAAGGCTCATCTCGATTACATACAAGCACGCCATCCACAACATCTAGGCAAGCAACTTGAATGGAAGATCGTCGGCTTTCATACCCTCGCTCTTGACTTGTCGCTCTACCAGGATGAATGAAGTAAAAAATATAAGCATGCTCGTCTTGAACAATAACATCTGCATGATGGCCATATCCGTAATCATCCACGCGGGTACCTGACTGATCTAATATTAATCCATTACGCTCCCAATTCACGAGATCATCGGATCGATATACGCCTTGTCCTCGCCACTCATCAATGATCATCCAATAGCTGCCCTTAAACCAAAAGACATTTGCTCCTTCATGAGCATGATCTGTAATTACTGGACCAATTACCTTCCATTGATACAAATCATCACTGTCTGCTGCATACGTATGAGAGCCATTGTCTTCATCTTTATACCACATACGAAAGCCTCCTTCTGGCTTCTCATGTACACAAGCGTCGATAACGCGATCTGAGCTTAACTTGAGCTTGGAGCAATATGTCCAATCTAGCAAATTAGGACTGGTATAGTGGATAATATCACGACGATGACCTGGCCAGTCAGTTGGTACACCAGTTATATAACTGACATACATATGATACAATCCATCGTGCCAATAAATTTCTGGTGCCCAAAATGTATTTCTTCCCCACTCAAAATCCAGTCCTTGAAGAGTACCTCGATAAAGCCAAGTATTA
>Ga0182737_1003373_pt1 | contig 11854 bp, 9 predicted proteins | sample eDN5th30CBELigOP_FD_128878 | JGI IMG/M metagenome (GOLD analysis project Ga0182737, IMG submission 128878) | Enriched Organic Plus compost microbial communities from Emeryville, California, USA - eDNA 5th pass 30_C BE-Lig OP (version 2) (version 2) ... | reverse complement strand
TCACCCAATTGGCAACTTCAAACGCATCGGTCGCTTTGCGGGCCGGAAGCTCAACTCACTCCTCACTCCGCCGCTGGTGCATGTTCGCAGCCACGAACTGGAAGACGACGCGGCGCTCGTCGGCCGCGGCATCGCAGCCCTGGGAAGCCAGGTCGAGCGGTTGCTGGTGAACTATCAAAAGGAAATCGTCGACCGCCAGTACCAGCTTGGCCGAATCGCCGACGCGGCAACCGAGCTGTACGTCAGCAGCTGCGTTCTCAACCGCATGGACGCGGAGCTGCGTCACTCGTACGACGACGACGCCGAAATCCGCTGGCGGCTGCAAGTCGGCCGCTACTTCCTCCGCACGTCGGCGGCGAGAGTCAATCGCGCCCTCGCGGAGCTGTGGGACAACAACGACGCAGCGACCACCGAACTCGCCGACGCGATGCTAAAGCGCGGCCGAATTTAGCAGCCGCTGCTGCGTAATTAACGTTGAGTGTGGCCGGGGCTGGAGCTCAGCGAAGCCCCGGAACCAACCCACGCTTACCGCTTGAGCGACAACTGGAACCGAGCCGTATTCACCGGCCCGCCCGCCGCGGGGCGGTCGAGGAAATAAATCCCTTCGTCGGCCGCCGTCGCCTGCTCCGGCACCGCGGTCGCCATGACCGGCTCCGCCGCCGGAGCGCGAACCGGGCCCAGCAGAGTTCGCCGCACCAGCCGCAGCTCATAGAACAGGAAGGCGCCGATCACAGCCAACCAAACCAGAGCCTCCAAGCCTTGGCGGCGGCCCAGGAGCATCAGCGTGGGGAGCAGCGCCAAGGCGACGGCGCTCGCCAGGTAAAGCCATCCCTGCCAACAGACCGGTTTCACGGCGTGCTCGTACGCCCTGGCTCGGAACCACTGTGGTTTGGCGAACATGTCCTGCGTCCTCTCCAAATCGTTCATCCGGCGACGATTCCCCTCGAAGATAAGGGGCAATTCGCCCGTCGCCCCCGAATCTTGCCCCTAAGGCGGCAGATTTTCGCCAAATCGCGCGCTAGCCGACGTTTCGGTCCTGAAGCAACCCGCCCCGTTGTGAAACTGGACAAAACGAGCAAGCCCGCCCGACTGTGACGCCCGCAACGAAAGTTCTGTGCGTTCCGTTCGCAACGGTTCGATGAGTCATTCGGGTGATGCCGGCTATCCGGCTTGTGCGGCCATTCTTGGCCTCGCCAGCCGGCCCAGACCGGCAGACTTCTCAAGGAGGGGGAGTGAGATGAATTTGCGATCGGCCGTGTTGTGTTCAATGGTGTTGGGCCTCGTGCCCATGGTCGCGTCGGCACAGCATGCCGTGCAGAGTGGCTCGTTTGAGTCCTCGTCGGTTATCCGGCCGGTCAGCTACGGATTGTGGGAAGACTATGACGGCGGTTGCGGTTGCGGAGTGAAGCACCACCGCCCGATCCTCGGGAAACACTGCGGACCGATCGGCTGCCCTTACGGCGTCGGAGCGAGCTGCGGTTGCGGCGGCTGCAAGGACGGTTGCGACTATCGCATCGCCTGTGGCCTGCCGCTGATCTGGAATCGGATCACCCGTCCGCTCGATTGCCTCTTCCCCTGTCGGACGAAGCTGCTGGGTTGCGGCAGCGGGTGGGGTGGCTGCAGCCCGTGCTATGATCCGTCGTGCGGTGGCGGCTGCCCGAAGCCGTACTTCACCAAGCGATTCGGCGCTTTCGGCGGCTGCTCGAAGTGCAACCCAGCCGACAACTGCAACCTTGAATGCTCCTGTGGAACGCCGCCGGCCACCTATCTGCCGACTGGCCCGTCGGCGCCGGCTGCTCCCGGCGTGAAGGGGAATCCCTTCCAGGACGACGTGCCCGAGCCGCGTCCGACCGACGCCCGCCGCAACGAAGCCGCTCGCGATCCCTACGCCGTGCGGCCGACTCCGGCCCGCAAGCCGATGCCGCAGCAAGCTTCGATGCAGAAGGTCGCCCCGAACCCGCCGGTGCTGCGAAGCCTGCCGACCGCCAACCGCGTGCAGCCGGTCTCTCACACCGAAATGCAGCGTGGCGCCGTTCAGCAGGCTTCAGCCGAGTCGGACGACGTAATCCGCAACTACACCCAGGCCAAGATGCGAGTCACCGGAAGCTCGTCGATGAACAACAGCCGCGAAACGATGGCTGACGACGACCTGCCGCACAACCCGCTTCGCTAAGCTATCGGCCGAGCGTCGAAAGCACCCCACAGGGGCCCATCGCGGCCCCTGTTTTTGTTTCTTGAGCTGCTCGTTGGTGCGTTCTTTTGTTCTCGCCGCGTCAGCTCAGCCCTTTTGTGATCGCCGCGTCGAGATCGTCGCGCAAATCCTCAAACGCCTCGAGCCCCACCGAAAGTCGGATCAGCCCGTCGGTGATGCCGAACGACGCCCGGGCCGCCGGGTCGTAACTGGCGTGCGACATCGAAGCCGGCTGTTCGATGAGCGATTCCACGGCCCCCAGGCTCACCGCCAGTTGAAACAGGTGGGTCGCCTCACAGACGCGCTTCGTCTGGTGGAAGTCGCCATGCAGTTCGAACGTCAGCATCGCGCCAAACGCGCCGTCCATCTGCTGTGCGGCCAATTCGTGCCCCGGATGCGTCGGCAGCCCAGGGTAGAGGACCCGCTTCACCCGCTTGTCCCCGGTGAGCCACTCCGCCAGGCGGGCCGCCGTCTTCGACTGCTCGCGCACCCGCAGATCGAGCGTTTTCAGGCCGCGCGACGCCAAGAAGCTCTCCAGCGGCCCCATCACCGCGCCGGTCGCGTTCTGCAAAAAGTACAGCCGGTCAAAAAGCTCTTTGTCGCGAACCACCAGCACGCCGCCGAGCAGGTCGCTGTGCCCGCCGATGTACTTGGTGGCCGAGTGCATCACGATGTCGGCGCCCAGTTCCAGCGGCCGAGTAAGCACCGGCGTGGCGAACGTGTTGTCGACGCCGACCAACGCCCCGTGTTCGTGAGCCAGTTCGGCGACGGCTGCGATATTGGTGATCGAGAGCAGTGGATTACCGGGCGACTCGATCCAGACGAGCTTCGTCTTTGGCGTGAACGCCTTTTTGAGCGCCGCCAGGTCGGTCGTCGGCGCCAGGGTCACGCTCACGCCAGATCGATTCACCACCTTGTGCAACAGCCGATAGCTGCCGCCGTACAGATCGGCGCCGGCCACCACGTGATCGCCGCTTTCGAGCAGCATCATGGCGCAATGCGTCGCCGACATGCCGGTGGAGAAGGCCAGGGCGTCAACGCCCCCTTCGAGCGACGCCATCGTCGTCTCAAAGGCCTTGCGCGTCGGATTGCCGCTCCGGCTGTAGTCGAACTCGCCCCACTCGCCCGCCCCTGGCTGCACGAAAGTCGAGGCAAAATGCACAGGCGGCACGACGGCGCCCGTCTGCGGATCGCGCTCGTTACCAACGTGAATAGCTCGGGTACGGAACTGCATGACTGGATCTAGGATTTCGAATTTATAATCTATTATTGACGACTAGAGCTTAGCGGCGGGCCGCCGCTTCGTCAACAAAGTCATAAATTCTGAATCACACACTCTCCAAAGCTTGCCGCAGGTCTTCGATCAGGTCCTCGGTGTTCTCGATCCCGCACGACAGACGGATCATGTTGTCGGGAATGCCGAACCGCTTCCGATCCTCCGGCGGCACTTCGTAGTAGCTCATGACGAGCGGCTGTTCGATCAGCGACTCGACGCCCCCCAGGCTCGGAGCGATGCGCGCGATCTTGGCCGCGTCGACCACGGCGGCCGTCTGCCGCCAATCGGCGTCTTTCACCAGGAAGGTGATCAGGCCACCGAAACCGCGCATCTGCTTGCGGGCGATTTCGTGCCCGGCGTGCGACGCGAGCCCCGGATAGTAGACCTTTTCCACCTTCGGATGGCTGGCCAGAAACTCGGCGACCGCCTGGCCATTCTGATTGTGCCGCTGCATCCGCAGCTCAAACGTCTTGAGCCCGCGCTCGAGCAGGTAGAGATTGTGCGGAGAGTTGATGCCCCCGAGGATGCCGCGCATCTTGCGGACGTCTTCGAGCTTTTCCTTGCTGCCGACGATCACGCCGGCCAGCAGGTCGTTGTGCCCGCCGAGGTACTTGGTCGCGGAGTGGAGCACGTAATCGACGCCGTACGACAGCGGCTTCACGTTGTAGGGCGTGGCCAGCGTCGCGTCGATCAGCGTTTCGACCTTGTACTTGCGCCCCAGCTCGGCGAACCGTTCCAGATCGACCACGCTCTGGTGCGGGTTGGTCGGCGATTCGCTCACGAGCAGGCGAGTCCGCGAATTGATCGCGGCAGCCATCGCGTCGTAGTCGCACGCCTTCACTTGCCGCGTCACCACGCCGAACCGCGAAAGGTGCTTGGCGCAGAACTCGCGGCTGCGGTGATAACACTCGTCGAAAAAGACGACTTCGTCGCCGGCGTTGAGCTTGGTCATCAGCAAGCCGACGATGGCAGCCATGCCGCTGGCATAGACGAGCGCCTCTTCGCCGCCGTCGAGCGCGGCCAGCTTGCGTTCGACGATCTTTTCCCCCGGGTTGCCGTAGCGGCCGTATTCCTCGCGCTGCTGCTTCTGTTCGATGAAGTCGATCACCGCCTGCGTGCTGCTGAACGTATACGTCGACGCGCAGATGATCGGGTCGGTGATGGCGTTGGCCAGTTTCTGGCGATCTTCGCCGGCGTGAACAGCAAGCGTACTGATACCGGAACGGCTGGCGGCAGCCGGATCGTTTTGCGGGGCAGGGGTCATGCAGAGCTCCGAAAGAAGACCCGGGAATGCGGGCGCGAGCTTCGCTCTGCAAAGTCAGAAACAATCGTCCGCCACAATTGGCGGATGGCTCGGTTCGTGACGTTCGCCGGCAATCAATTCCGGCGAAGCAGGAGTGGCTTTTTAGCAGTAAGGCTGCAAGCGGCCGCAAATCCCTTGAAGGCCCGATTGTAGTTCAGCCCCCAGGAGGCCACAAGCGGCAAACCACGGCGGCGGCAAGCCGTAAGTCGCCGCCGCCTCGCTTCGCAGCGGAATACGCCGAAATTTTGCTACCGTTTCACCTCACTCCACCGACGGCCCAATTCGCACATTCCGGAACCACACCTGCCGGTTGTGGTTCTGCAGCCCCAGAAAACCTTCCGTCAGCCGCTCGGCGAGTTCCGGATAGGCTGCTGCGTCGGCGTCGAGCACATTCACGCCGTTGTGAATCACGCGATAGCGGTGTCCCTTGCAGTCGATCTCGAGCGAGTTCCACTCGCCGGCGGGGCGACAGACGCGCGGCTCAGCCGGCGCGACCGCGTACACGCTTCCCGCGTACTGATACGGCTTCAGGTCCTTGTATTCTGGAGCATTGTCGTCGAGCACCTGCACTTCCACGCCGGCGCCTTTGCCGTGATGGTTGCCATCTTTGGGCACGCGCACGTACACGCCCGAGTTGCCCACGGGCTTCAGCTTATACTCCAGGCGCAAATTGAAATCGCCAAACTGCTCGGTGCTGCGCAGCCAGGTTCCCTTCTTGCCGGTGCACATCAGCAGGCCGTCTTCCACCTTCCAACAGGTGGCGGCGTCGTCCTCAGCTCCTTCCCAACCGGTGAGGTCCTTGCCGTTGAAAAGCGAGCGATAGCCGAGTTCCTGAATCTTGATGTTCTTAAACTCGAACTGCCCGCCGAGCGGCACTTCAACCTGGAACCCCAGATAGCCTTCTTTCTTTTCGATCCCCGACGTCTTCCACGCCGGCTGCCCGTTGATCTCCAGCTCAGCCGTTTCGCCTTGGACCGTCAGCTTGAAGTGGTTCCATTCGCCCGCCTTGATCAGCCCTTTGCTGCGAGCGTCCTTGAAGCCGATCAGGTTCCCTTCGTCGTTTTGCTTGAGGTTGATCTGGTACTTGTCGGGATACTTCTTCCCTTCGGCCGGCTCCTCGCAGCGGAAGTAGATGCCGCTGTCGTACGCTTCCGCCTTGCGGGCCCGCCAATCGAGTTCCAGGACGAAGTCGGCGAACCGGTGATCGGCCCGCAACAGGCCGTCCCCCCCGGTGATCACCAGCGCCCCGTCCTCCACGGCTGCTTCGCAATGCACCGCATGCCAGCCGGTCAGATCCTTGCCGTTGAACAGCTCCACCGTCGGCCCCACATCCGCAGCCGACGCGACCGCCGGCAGAAGCATTCCCAACAGCAGACAAGCAATCGCAAAGCTCAGGCGGAAGTTCATCGTCAAAGACCCTCGTGGGAAACCGGGGCAGGGGAGGTCAGGCAGGGATTCTGGAGTCGGTCAGCATCATCGTCGTCCGCCGCGACGATTTCAACTGCCTTTTGCCTTAGGCGGTTCTATCGTCCCTTCCGCGCCTTGCTTCGCTCGGACCGATGAGCACCCGTCGCCGGCCCAGCCCACGACCCATTCCAGTCTCAATACTAGAGGGCGCACAACGTTCGCAAAACGACGCCCGTTCACCCCAACCTCACTCCCACACACCACTTCGGCAATTCGCCGTTTGCCGAAGTTCCAGTCTCAAGAAGAAACCCACAATACCCCTTCAGGACTATTGTTAAACTGCAAACCTTGACACCAACTGTTCAAAAATTATACACTCACACCGCCACTTTTGTCAATCCTTAACGGCGTAGCAAACCCCATTGGTGAATACTCGAAAACCGAGCGAAGAAGCCTCCAAATTAGCGGAGCGGCGCAAGCCGCCCGGTGAAGTCTGGCGAAGTTCGGCTAAGCTCAATCGAGGCGTGGCCAAATTCGATGGTCCGGGCGTTCGTTTACCGGACGGCTTGCGCCGTTCCGCTACTTTGCCGAAGTGGCTACACGCCCTGCACGACGTTCATCTGCCTCCGGGGCGCGCAGCATTGCCGCGTCGCTCCATACTCCGCCGCCAATCTCGCTCAAATTCCCCCAGAGGCTGCCCCACCAGCCGCTCGAACCGCTGGATCGGATCCGCCTTTTGACTCTCCGGGGACAAATAGGCGAGCAGGGCGTCGCTCGAGAGCACATCGCGCTCGAACACCAGATACCAGGCCAGGCCCCAGGCGTACAAATACGCCCGATCGTCTTCCGCAGCCATCTGATAGGCGTGCGGCACCAGAAACGGCGCGTCGGCTGCGATGAGCATTTCCGAAAGGGGAATCCGCCCCGCTCGCGCCAGCTCCTTTTGCATCGCCGCGAGTCGTGTAGGCGAGGGGGCGTCGATGCGCAGCAGTTCCCCTTCGAGCTGGCCGCTTTCGAAAATCTGCGCCAGCCCCTCGTTGAGCCAGCGGGGCACATGGTGCTGGTCGTGCGGAAAGACAAAATGGTCGAGGTAGGCGTGAAACGCCTCGTGATAGAGACGCACGAACATCTGCCCCGTAACTTCAGCGAATTTTGCTTCGTTTTGTCGCTGGGCTGCGGCAACGGCGTCGAGCGAAGCCTTCATTTCGCTCTTCCAGTTGGCCTTGCGATGCGCTAGCTCGGCGGAAATCTCGTCGGGCGAAAAGCCCTTGGCCTTCAGCTCGTTGCTCAGCACGGCCAGCCCTTTGGTGAACTCGCGATCGAGTCGCACGTATTCGCGCTGGGCCTGCGCCGAGCGGCCCCGCAGCTCAGCCAGCCGGCGGGCAAAGCTGGTCAGCTCGCTTCCGGCGACGATCATCCGTTGGGCCGGGGCGTAGAAGGCTGCGTTTTCGAGCTTCAGATCAAGCTGACGCAATCGGCCCTGATATTCATCGAGGGAGCCGTACAGATAAACCTGCAGCGTCCCTCGCGGAGTGGTCCGCGGGGGCAGGATCGTGCGATAGGCCCGAAAGATCTGCTCCAACCGCACCACGCAGCGGCGCGTCGGCTCGTCGTCGGTCGTGCTCCACAGCTCGAACCAATCGCCCCGATAAACGCGAAACGTCACGCCGTCGCGAGTTTCCAAATGCAGATCGACCTGGTCGATCCGCCCGGCTTCGATCACCGCCCGGTTGCGAAAGGCGTTGAACCGATCGACCAGCTTTTGATGCTCGTTGGGGGGCAGACGCTCGGCCTTTCTGACCGACTCGACCGGAATGCCGCGCAACACGGCGAACATCGGCTGCCCCGGCGGTTGCACGATCTCGGCAAAGTCGTACTCGCTCTCGCCGCGGGCTTGGATCAGCCCGCGATACTCTGTGCCGTCGCGAAGCTCCAGGCGCTCGAGCTGCCACTGTCCCGGGCGAAGGTCTTTGTTCGGCGTGGCTTCGGTGATCGCTTCCGCTTTCTCCCCGGCGTTTGAGTCAGCCTTGGAGTCCGCGGCGTCAGCCTTGGAAAGGCTTGCCTCCACCGGCGGCGTGGGGGGCTCACTTTTCCGGCGCGCGGGCCGCACGGACGGCGAACGTTCGCGAAACGCCTTGGCTGTCCCCTGCGCAGGCGCCGGCTCGGCGGCGAGCACAATGGCCAACGAGCAAAGCGTTAGCCAGCGCAGATGAAACAAGCCGTTCGACACTACGAAACGTCCCACGAACCGGGAGGAAAAGCGGCCAACGTTGACACAACTCTCAGCATCGCACGCTGAGAAAGCAGGGTCAATTACAACCGTGGCCCAGGCGTTCCGCCGATGCAAAGAAAGACGTAATGCGCCGCTCAATGCACAGGCCAGCCGCTTTGTGCACTGGCGAGACGCATGTGCCACGTCGAGCGCGTGTCTAGCTTGCGGCGCCAAGCCGATACAAAAACTTGCACCCGATCAGAAAGTCGGCTCCCGCTTCCGGCTCCGCCGCCTGCACGCGCAGCACTTGGGCCACAAAGAACGAAAACGGCGCGAGCCCAAGGGCAATCACCACCTGCGGCGACGGGGGCCGCTCGTTGGCGTAGTACGCAAAGCCGCCGGGGGACAGGTCGCGACATCGCACCATCCGAAACTCAGCCTGCGCCGGCGCGTCGCCGCGAAACGGCGCGAGCAGTTGCGAGCACTGATACGGCCGCCGCCGGCTCTGTCGCGCGTCCTCGCGGGACGCTCGCAAGGCTGGCCTGTCGCTGACATCCCCGCGACGCCGCGCCTGTTGCAGGAGCAGTTCGTGAACTTGCTGAAAGATCGCAACTTCGTCGGCTGGCGTGGCGCGCATCGGATTTGGCCCTGCAGGGGAAAGGCGTCGAGTCGTCGGCGCGGGCGTTCTCGCCGCCAGAAGCCGACGCTGGGCAAGTCTAGGGCGAGCTACGCCCAGCCGACGTGGAATTCCCAAGGATTGGCCTGTCTGAAGGACTGTCGCCGACCAGCCTCACCAGCCTGGGCAATTCGATTGTGCCAATCGTGCCGGCAATGCGGCGGCGCCAATCAACCGCGGCGGCCTCGCTTGGGCTGACAGATGGGGCAGAAGAAGGTCGCGCGCTGGGCCTGGACGATGCGTCGGATCACTCCACGGCCGCATTGCCGGCAGGTTTGCCCCTCGCGATCGTAGACGCGGTGATGGTTCTGATAGCCGCCCGTTTCGTTCAGGGCGTTACGATAGGTACCGTCCGAGAGCGTGGAGCCTTCGTACTTGATCGCCAGCTCGAGCACTTCGAGCATCCGCCGATGGATTTCGGTCCACTGAGCGGCTGTGAGCAGGTCGCACCGCTTTTCGGGATGCACGCCCGCCTGATGCAGAATCTCCGAGGCGTACAAATTGCCGACGCCAGCGAGTCGCTGCTGGTCGAGCAGGGCCACCTTGATCGGCCGCCGACTTTTGCAAAGCCGCTCGCGCAACTGCTCGACGGTCAGGCTGAGGGCGTCCGGCCCCAGCTTTTGTTCGTGGAAGCGCTGCGCCAACTCTTCTTCACTGAGCAAGTGAACCGAGCCGAGCCCGCGGCGGTCCCAGTACCAAAACTGCGTCACCGGCCCACCTGTCAGCTCGACGCGAAACCGCAAATGCTCGACCGACGGCGGATCGCTCAGCAGCACCAGGCCGGTCATCCGCGGCTCAAAGATCAGGGCGTCCCCACGTTCGAGGTGCACCACCACCCGCTTGCCGATCCGGCCGACGTCGGTAATCCGCTGCCCCTTGGCCCGCCGCGCCACCAGCGAGGGACTGGGAAAGATGCCGATCGGCTTCCGCTCGCAAGCGACCGCCTCAGCTCGAACGATCGTGCTTCCCACCACCGGCAAAATGCCGCGGCGCATGGTTTCGACTTCAGGAAGTTCTGGCACGGACGAACGTTACTCCGGCAAGGGTATCGAGCGGATTCGACCTTCCTCAACAACGCTAAAGTGGCCTTGCCACGGAATCGACGCTGCCAGGGCGGCCTGCAGGAAATTGGCGAGGCGATCCGAGCCGCGGCCGCAGGAGAATCCCCCCCGCGCTCGCCTGTCGCCCAAGACGGAAGACCGATTCGCCGCCCAATTCGACGAGGAAATCGACGGCGATGCGGGCGTCCCGAAGGTTTGATTTTTCCGACGAGCACCATGGGGGCGGCCGTAATTCGCTCCTGCCAGTTCATCGCGGCGTGCGCCCGTTGTTTCGCACGGACCTCCGCTCATTATATCGGGCGGAACCGCCGGGTGGCGAAACGCACACGCCTTGACCATGCCGGTCGCCCTATCCACAATCGAGGATTCCTCTATTTAGACCAGTGACGACAACGATTTGCGTCGCCGCTGGTTCGATCGCGAGCTTTCATGACGACCAATCCCGCTTCCTCTTCCGTCTCCGCCTTGGTTCCCGACGCTGCCGGGCGTTTTGGGCCGTTCGGCGGACGCTACGTCCCCGAAACCCTCACCCGGGCTCTCGACGAACTGACCGCCGAGTACGCCAAGGCGAAGAACGATCCGCAATTTCAGGCGGAACTCGACGACCTGCTGGCCAATTTTGTCGGCCGGCCCTCGCCCCTCTACTTCGCCAAACGGCTGACCGAGCAGTGCGGCGGAGCCCAGATTTGGCTGAAGCGCGAGGACGTGAATCACACGGGCGCTCACAAGATCAACAACACGCTGGGCCAGGCGCTCCTCACGCTGCGGATGGGCAAGAAGCGCGTGATCGCCGAAACCGGCGCGGGGCAGCACGGCGTCGCGACGGCGACAGCCTGTGCTCATTTCGGCCTGCCGTGCGTGGTCTACATGGGCGAAGAAGACGTCCGTCGCCAGGCGCCGAACGTCTTTAGCATGAAGCTCCTCGGCGCCGAAGTGCGGCCGGTCAGCAGCGGCTCGCGGACGCTGCGCGACGCCATTAACGAGGCGATGCGCGACTGGATGTCGAGCGTCGAAGAAACGCACTACATCATCGGCTCGGTCGTGGGGCCGCATCCGTTCCCGCAGATCGTTCGCGACTTCCAATCGGTCATCGGCCGCGAGGCGCGGGAGCAATCGCTCAAGCGCATTGGCCGATTGCCCGATTTGGTCATCGCCTGCGTCGGCGGCGGCAGCAACGCAGCCGGCATGTTCTATCCGTTCGTCGAAGACAAGGGCGTTCGGCTGCTCGGCGTCGAAGCGGGGGGCCGCGGCAGCAAGCCGGGCGACCACGCCTCGCCGCTGACCTACGGCAGCCCCGGCGTGTTGCACGGCAGCTATAGCTACGTGATGCAGGACGAGGACGGCCAAACGAGCGACGTCCACAGCATTTCGGCTGGCCTCGACTATCCGGGCGTCGGTCCCGAGCACAGCTATTGGAAGGACACCGGGCGAGTCGAGTACACCTGCTGCGAAGACGCCGACGCCCTCGCCGCGTTCGACGCCCTCGCCAAGGCGGAAGGCATTCTGCCAGCCCTCGAAAGCTCGCACGCGATTGCCAAGGCGATGGCCAAAGCCCGCGAAATGTCGCGCGACGAAGTGATCGTCGTCTGCCTGTCGGGTCGCGGCGACAAGGACGCAGGCGAAATCGCCCGCCTTCGCGGCCAGAAGATCTAGGCGAACGGCCTCTCGCCCAACTGTCCCGTACCCTGGTTCCCACGCTCTGCATGGGAACCGACTCGAGAGGCGTCC
>Ga0182737_1003370_pt1 | contig 11860 bp, 9 predicted proteins | sample eDN5th30CBELigOP_FD_128878 | JGI IMG/M metagenome (GOLD analysis project Ga0182737, IMG submission 128878) | Enriched Organic Plus compost microbial communities from Emeryville, California, USA - eDNA 5th pass 30_C BE-Lig OP (version 2) (version 2) ... | reverse complement strand
TCACCGGCCGAGTTCGAAGCCCTTCACAACACCGCCCACGAGGCGGCATGATCACCACAAGATCCGTGTCCGTGAAACCGGGTCAGGCTCCCGGCTTGCTTGCGTTGCGTGGCGCTCACCAAGTCACACAGTGCGCACTCGCGAGCATGCAGCCTTCGGACTGTCGTTCGTCTCACCGGCTCGCGAGAGCGACTCTGTGACTCGTGAGCGCGACCCGGGGTCACCTCACATGTGGTTACGTTGCGCGTGGTCACGTTGCACGTGGTTGCGCTGGTCCGGGCTCGCGAGAGCGACTCTGTGATTCGTGAGCGCGACCCGTGGTTGCGTGACTCGTGGTCACCTGGCGCGTGGTTGCGTCTAGATCCAGCGGGGGAACCACATGCGGGAGTGCCAGGTGTCGTACGGCACGAGCTGGTCGGTCAGGATCGGTCGGAAATAGATGAACAGACCGATCACGAGGGCCACATAGAGCCCGGTGGCCAGCCAGCCGCCGTACCGCTGACGCGGGGTGTGCGCCTGGCCGACCCAGGCATGCGCCAGCATCGCGATCGCGATCACCATGAACGGCAGCACCGTCACGGCGTAGAACGAGAAGATCGGCCGGTCGGCGTTGGCGAACCACGGCAGCCAGCCCGAGAGCACCCCCACGACCGGAATGGCCCAGCGCCCGTCGCGCGACCGGATCCACGTGACGATCGCACCGATCGTCGCAGCGGTACCGATCCACCAGACCGCGGGATTGCCCAGGATCGTGGTGACCCGCATGCAACTGGAGTCCGCAGCAGCGCCGCACTGCGCGGCCGGCAGATCGTTGACGGCATCGACGCCGACCGGCCGCTCCATCAGCAGCCAGCCGATCGGATTGGACTGATACGGATGCGTGGCGTCATTCAGGCCCTGCGTGTGGAAGTCGTAGGTCATGACATGGAAATGCCACAGTGATCGCAGCGCATCGCGGGTCTCGCCGAGGAAGCCCGTGGCGGGCCGGTCGAGATAGGCGCCCCACGGCTTGGAGTAGGTGCCGTAACCGTGGCCGAAACGCGCTTCGAACGCCTCGTGGTGGATCAGCCACCCCGTCCAGGTGAGCAGATAGACCACGAGGGCGGTACCGACGATCAGCACGAACGCCGGGACACCCACCTTCAACAGGGTCAGCGGCCATCGGGCCGGTGTGGGCCGCCGGCGTGCGACCTCGAGGACGACGAACAGCAGGCCGAACGCCGCCAGGCCGTACACGCCACTCCACTTCGTCGCGCACGCCAGGCCGAAGGTCGCACCAGCGCCGAGTTGCCAGAGCCGGTAGCCGATGCCGACGGCATCGCGCGCGGCCGCCAGGCAGGCCACGCCGCAGACCAGCCAGAACGCCAGGAAGATGTCGAGCAGCGCCAGTCGTGAGAGGACGAAGTGGGCGCCGTCGAAGCACAGCAACAGCCCGGCCAGGCACCCGGCCCAGGTCGAGCCGGTGAGTCGCCGCACCAGGCGGGCCAGCACGAGCACCGTGAGCGCTCCGACGACCACGGCACCGATGCGCCACCCGAAGGCATCCAGTCCGAACACCTGCTCGCCGGCCGCGATCATGAGGCGCCCGCCCTCGGGGTGCACGACCCACGAGGGATCCTGAGTCGTCAGGCCGGTCAGGTCGCCGTGCTGGATCCGGGTGTTGGCGTCCTCGACGAAGTCGAGCACATAGCCGTGGTGCAACAGCGACCATGCGTCCTTGGCGTAATACGTCTCGTCGAACAGCAGACGGTTGGGGCGGCCGACGTGCCAGATCCGGATCAGGAACGCGAGGGTGGCGACCGAGACGGGTCCGATCCATCCCCAGGCCCGCTCGCTGATCCGCTGCACCACTTCACCCTACGGTGGGGTAACTCCGTGTCACCTCGGTCGTTGGTCGTGATGCAGGTCACTCCCGAACGAAAGGCCCGCCGTGCGCCGCCCTGGATCACTCGTCTCCCGTCGTATCCTCCCCGCCGCAGTCGCCGCCATCGCCGTGCTCCCGCTCGCGGCCGCGACCCTGCCCGTCACCGCCGCCTCGGCGGCGAGTACGCCGACCAATCCCAAGAACGGCACGTACGCCGCCACCATCACCAGGACGCAGCACGGCATTCCTCACGTGGTGGCCAAGGACTGGGGATCGCTCGGATTCGGCCACGGCTATGCCACTGCGCAGACCGGCATCTGCAATCTGGCCGACACGTTGCTGACCGGGCGGGGTGAGCGCTCGAAGTACCTGGGCCCCGACGGGACGTACGATGACCGGGTGTCGCTGGTCGCCACGAATCTGCAGACCGACGCCTTCTTCACTGACGTGCGCAACCGCAAGGCCGTCGAGAAGTTGCTCGCCGACAAGGTGCGTGGCCCGGGCGCCGAGACCCGTGCGATGGTCGAGGGCTACGTCAAGGGCGTCAACCAGTATCTGAAGGACGTCGGCGGATCCAAGGGCATCGCCGACAAGTCGTGCCGGGGCGCGGCCTGGGTCAAGCCGGGCTCGGTGATCGACCTCTGGTACGGCCTGTATGCGGCCAACATGCTGGCCTCGGCCGGGCCGTTCGTGGGCGCGATCGCCGACGCGGACCCGCCGTCGCTGAACGACACGGGCCTCCCGCTGCCCAGCCTGGGACTACCGGGGGTGCTCGATCTGCCGCTGCTCAATCTGCCGGCCACCCTCAACCTGCTCGGCCTGGAGTCGGCGCTGCCGTTCGCCAAACCGCCGGCCAAGGTGCCGACCGCCGACGAACTCAAGGCTGGCCTCGGCAAGGACCCCAGCTCGCCGTTCGGGTCCAATGCGATCGCGGTCGGTGGCGATCAGACCGCCGACGGTCGGGGCATGCTGCTGGGCAATCCGCACTTCCCATGGCAGGGCCGGTACCGCTTCGAGCAGGTGCAGCTGACGATCCCGGGCAGCTATGACGCCGCGGGCGCCAGCCTGATGGGCTCGCCGGTCATCAACATCGGCTTCACGAAGGACGTCGCCTGGAGCCACACGGTCTCGACGGGCTACCGCTTCACGCCGTACGAGTACCGCACGATCCCGGGCTTCCCGAAGAAGTACCTGACGGATCAGGGTATCCGCGATCTCGAGGAGCGTCCGGTCGACATCCAGGTCAAGCAGGCCGACGGCTCGCTCAAGACGGTGCACAAGACCCTGTACCGCACCGACCAGGGCTATGTGATCGACAACCCCGCCACCTTGATGGGCTGGACGCCGATCGGCTTCGTCGCGATCCGTGACGCCAATGCCGAGCAGTTGCGCACCCTCGACTCGTTCTTCGAGATGAGCCGCGCCAAGGACGCGAAGAGTCTGCTGGCCGCTCAGGACCGCACCGGCGGCATCCCTTGGGTCAACACGATCGCGGCCGACCGCAAGGGAAATGCGCTGTACGCCGACCATGCTGTGGTGCCGAACGTGCCCGACGCCCTGGTCAGCCGCTGCATCACACCCATCGGTCTCGTCACTCGAGCGCAGGCCGGCCTGCCGATTCTCGACGGCACGCGCGCCTCGACGTCCTGTGCCTGGCGTGATGACGCCGACGCTGCGCGTCCCGGCGTCTTCGGCACCAAGAACATGCCGGCGGTGTTCTCCCGCGACTGGGTCATGAACGCCAACGACTCGTACTGGCTGCCGAATCCGGATACCCGTCTCGAGGGCTACGCGGGGATCATCGGATGCGAAGGCTGCGAACGCACTCTGCGCTCCCGGATGATCTACCAGACGATGGCCGACTCGCTGTCGGCCAAGAAGATGACCCACGAGCGGCTGGCCGCCGTCGAACACACCGAGCAGAATCTGGCGGCGATCCTGACCCGTGAGAACGGTGACCTCGACACGGTGTGCCAGAAGGCCGGCGGTGGCCAGGCCTGCGATGTGTTGAAGCGCTGGGACGGGCTGGGCAAGGTCGACAGCCGCGGCACCATCTTGTTCCGCGAGTTCTTCATGCGGTTGCCGGCCAATCCCTGGAAGGTGCCGTTCTCGGCAGCCGATCCCGTCAACACGCCGCGCGATCTGAAGGAGACCGATCCCAAGGTCGTCCAGGCGATGAAGGACGCGATCGCCTATCTCGGTGAGCAGGGCGTCGCGCTCGATGCACCGTGGGGCTCGCAGAACGTCGCCGACAAGTCCGGCACGCCGATCGGTGTGCCGGGCGGACCGCACGAGCTCGGCTTCATCAATGTCGTGCTCGCCAAGCCGCCGTTCCAGAACCCCGGCGCCGGGCTGTACCCGATCACGTACGGCTCGTCGCACATCCAGGTGGTGTCGTTCACCAGCACCGGGGTCAAGGCCTCGACGATCCTGACGTACGGACAGTCCTCCGATCCGTCGTCGCCGTGGTACCGCGACCAGACCCAGCTGTTCAGCAAGGGCGGGTGGGTGTCGTTCCCATTCACGTCGTCGCAGATCAAGGCGCAGAAGATCTCCGCGAAGTCGGTGTCCGCCAAGCGCTGACCGACATCTCGGTGATGGGCACGGTTCTCCACAGGGCCGTGCCCGTCGGCGGGTCGTCCACAGGTCGGCTCGCGATGCTTCCCGGCGGGGCGCTCTCGAGCTTGGCTCATGGTCATGAGCGAAGGAGCGACTTACCATGACAGCTATGACCGCGACGCCGACGCACCGACCGCCCTGGCCTGGGCTGCCGCGCGGTCCCATGACGCGCGACGTGCTGGACTCGATGCCCGATGACGGGCACCGCTACGAACTCATCGACGGGATCCTCATCGTGAGCCCGGCGCCGCGGATGGTCCACCAGCGAGCGGTCGTCAGCTTGGTAGTGCTGCTGGATGCGACATGTCCCGACGATTTCGAGGTGTTCACCGCTCCGTTCGATGTGGCGCTGGCCGACGACACAGTCATGCAACCGGACGTGCTGGTGTGCCGGGTTTCCGATCTGACCGAGCGAGATCTGCCGGCCGCTCCCGTCCTGGCGGTCGAGGTGTTGTCGCCGAGCACACGAGGTATCGATCTGCTGCTCAAGAAAGACCGCCTGCAGCGGGCCGGATGCCAGCACTATTGGGTCGTGGATCCCGACGTCCCGGCTCTGACGGCGTGGACGTTGACCGACGGTGTCTACACCGAGGCCGCCTCGGTCACCGGCGATGAGCGACTCGTCGTGTCCGATCCGTACGACCTCGAGCTCACGCCGAACGGTCTCGTCGCGCGTTGACCTGAGAGACTGGGCCGGTGCTGATCCTGGCCGGGACGCCCATCGGGCGCGTGACCGATGTGGGCCCCCGCCTGGCCGAGGTGCTGGCCGAGGCCGATGTCGTCGCAGCCGAGGACACCCGTCGTCTGCAGCGCCTGGTCGACGATCTCGGCATCAATCTGCGGGGCCGCGTCGTGTCGTACTTCGAGGGCAACGAGGAGCGGCGGACCACTGAGCTGGCCGACCGCCTCGAGGCCGGTGAGATGGTCGTCCTGGTCACCGATGCGGGCATGCCGAGCGTGTCCGATCCGGGATACCGGCTGGTGGCGGCGGCGGTCGAGCGCGGTATCGCGGTGACGGCCGTGCCGGGACCGTCGGCGGTCACCACGGCGCTGGCCGTCTCGGGTCTGCCGGTCGACCGGTTCTGCTTCGAGGGCTTCCCGCCTCGCAAGGCGGGGGAGCGGGCTCGGGTATTCGCGGCCCTGAGCGACGAGCGGCGCACCATGGTGTTCTTCGAATCGCCGCACCGCACGGGTGCCACGCTGGCGGCGATGGCCGAGGCGTTCGGTGCCGATCGCCGGGCCGCGGTCTGCCGCGAGCTGACCAAGACCTATGAAGAGGTCGTGCGCGGCACGCTCGGCGAGCTGGCGGAGTGGGCGTCGGGTGAGGTCCGCGGCGAGGTGACGCTCGTCGTCGAGGGCGCAGCCGAGGCGATCCGTGCGTACGAGGCCGACGAACTGCGTGCGATGGTCGACGAGTTGCAGGCGTCCGGGTCCAGCCGCAAGGACGCGGTGGCCGAGGTGGCCGCCCGAACCGGTGTACGGCGCCGCGAAGTCTTCGAAGCCGCCCACTGACGGCGGTGAGCCTGTTCCCTGTCCTGGGGGCGGGCGGTGAGTCTGTTCCGTATCCGGATGGTTGATAGGGAACACGCACACCGCTTCGGGCGGCGAAAGGGAACACACGCACCGCTTTCGGTGTCGACGCGGCTCATTAGGATGTGGGGGTGGCCGAGACCTTCTACCTGACGACGCCGATCTACTACGTCAACGACGCCCCGCACATCGGCCACGGGTACACCACCGTGATGGGCGACATCATCGCCCGGTGGCACCGCCAGCGCGGCGAGCAGGTCTGGTACCTGACCGGCACCGACGAACACGGCCAGAAGGTGCTGCGCAAGGCCGAACAGAACGGCGTCAGCCCCCAGGAGTGGGTCGACCGACTGGTCGAGACCGAATGGAAGCCGCTGCTCGAGACCATCGACGCCAGCAACGACGACTTCATCCGCACCACCGACGAGCGGCACCTGGCCGGCGCCAAGGCGTTCTGGCAGCAGCTGCACGAGAACGACGCGGTCTACAAGGGTGAGTTCTCCGGCTGGTACTCCGTGGGCTCGGAGGAGTTCGTCGCCGACGACGACGTCCTCGATGGCGAGGGCGACGACGAAGGGCACAAGATCTCGGCGCTCGACGGCAGCCGGCTCGAGCGCGTGACCGAGGAGAACTACTTCTTCCGGCTCTCGGACTACCAGGACAAGCTGCTCGCCCTCTACGAGCAGAACCCCGACTTCATCCAGCCCGAGTCGTCGCGCAACGAGATCATCCAGTTCGTCAAGCGCGGTCTGAACGATCTGTCGATCTCGCGGTCGACGTTCGACTGGGGCATCCAGATCCCGTGGGATCCCTCGCACGTCATGTACGTGTGGATCGAGGCGCTGCTCAACTACGTCACGGCCATCGGTTACGGCACCGACGCCGAGCGCTTCGAGAAGACGTGGCCGGCCGATCTGCATCTGGTGGGCAAGGACATCGCGCGATTCCACGCCGTCATCTGGCCGGCCATGCAGATGGCGGCGGGCATCGAGGTGTCGCATCGTGTGTTCGCGCACGGCTGGCTGCTGGTCGGCGGGCAGAAGATGTCCAAGTCCAAGGCCAACGGCATCCGGCCCGACGAACTGGTGTCCGTGTTCGGTTCCGATGCGTACCGGTACTACTTCGCGCGCGCGCTGACGTTCGGTCGTGACGGCTCGATCTCGTGGGAGGACATCCACGCCCGCTATCACGCCGAACTCGCGAACGGGCTGGGCAATCTGGCGTCGCGGGTCGCTGCGATGGTCGGCAAGTACTACGACGGGCAGTTGCCGTTCGCCGGGCCGATCAGCGAGGCGGAGCAGGAGATCATCGACCTGGTCGCCGATGCCACGAGCCGGGCCGACGAGGCGATCGACCGGGTCGCGCCGCACGAGGCGGTCGCCGCGGTGTGGGAGATCGTCGACGCGCTCAACGGTTACCTGGCCGATCAGGCGCCCTGGAAGGTCGCGAAGGACGACCTGCTCCGGACCGGCACGATCCTGGTGACCGCCGCGGAGGGCCTGCGCGTGCTCGCGGTGCTGCTCGCGCCGGTCATGCCGAAGGCCACCGCCGCGTTGTGGGAGTCGCTGGGAGCCGAGGAGAAACTCGGACCGTTGTCCCAGCAGCGCATCGACCAGGTCGCGGCGTGGAATCAGCTCAAGCCGGGCACCCCGATCACCAAGACCGAGTCCTTGTTCCCGAGGATCGAGTTGGACGACGAAGCGTGACCGAGGGCTGGCCCGAGGCACCCGAGGCACTGCCCTCGCCGGTCGTCGACAACCACTGTCACCTGGACCACCGCAGCTGGTCCAAAGAACTCGGCGGCGGCCTGCTGATCCCCATCGACGAGGCGCTCGATCGCGCCGCGGCCGTCGGAGTGACCCGGATCGTGCAGGTCGGCTGCGATCTGGAGAGCTCGCGCTGGGCGGTCGAGACGGCCGGCGCCTATCCGTCGGTCGTCGCGGCGGTCGCGCTGCACCCCAACGATGCCGCTCGGCTCGAGCCGAGCGACCTCGACGTCGCACTGGCCGAGATCGATCGGCTGGCAGCCGACCCGGTGGTCCGCGCCGTGGGCGAGACGGGGCTCGACTACTTCCGCACCGGCGCCGAGGGACGGCCGGCCCAGCACCGGTCGTTCCGCGAGCACATCGCGATCGCCAAGCGGCACGATCGCACGCTGGTGATCCACGACCGCGATGCCCACGACGATGTCCTGGCCGTCATCGATGAGGTCGGCGCCCCCGACCGGTGGGTCATGCACTGCTTCTCCGGTGACGCCGACTTCGCTCGTGCCTGCGTGGAACGCGGGGCGTTCCTGTCGTTCGCGGGCACCGTCACGTTCAAGAACGCCGAGAACCTGCGTGAGGCACTGCTCGTGACCCCTACGGACCGGATCCTGGTCGAGACCGATGCCCCGTTCCTGACCCCGACGCCACACCGTGGCCGGCCCAACGCGTCGTTCCTCGTGCCGCTCACCGTCCGGTTCATGGCCGATCATCTGGGCCACGATCTCGCCGAACTGTGCCGGGCGATCGACACGAACACCGACCGCGCCTTCGGTGGTTCCTGGCCCCAACGGGGCTGAGGCGACCGTCGTGACTGTGGTCACGACGTTTGGCGTGCACACGTGCGGCCAGTATCGTGGAGTGCTGCTGTGCCCCCGACCCTAGGAATTCTTCGTGAGCCGCAGGTCTTTGCCCCTGATCGCCCTCAATCTCGCCATCGGTCTGGTGATCGTCGGCGCCACCGCCGCCTACGGCGCGCTGAGCACCACGATCACCGTCGTGGTCGACGGTCAGTCCGAGAAGGTCCGCACGTTCGGTGACTCGGTCTCCGATGTCCTGAAGGCGCGCCAGATCACCGTGCGTTCGGGCGATCGTCTCAATCTGACGCCCTCGCACCAGCTGGCCGACGGCGACGAGATCGTCGTCGAGTACGCCAAACCGGTCACGGTGGCCGTCGACGGCGAGGTCAGCGAGCACATCGTCTACGCCCCGACGGTCGGCGATGCCTTCGAGACGCTCGGAGTCGCCGTTCCGGCAGGCGCCTACCTCTCCGAGCCGCTCGACAGCCGCATCCCACGTTCGGGCGACACCCTGGTCGTCAGCAGCGAGAAGCAGGTGACCGTCGTCGCCGATGGCGAGAAGCACCAGGTCACCACATCACGACCCACGGCAGCCGGCGTCGTGGCCGAGGCCGGTGTCACCCTCGACGGCGACGACGAAGTCGATCCCGGTGCCGACAGCTTCGTGAAGCCCGATGCCACCTTGAAGGTCATCCGGATCAAGAAGGTCGAGAAGACCGAGACGGTCGATGTGAAGTTCGACGTCGACGTCCAGAACAACGACGACGCGATGGTCGGCGACACCGAGATCATCAAGAAGGGCGTCAAGGGCCAGAACCGCGAACGGGTCACCCTGGTATACGCCAACGGCAAGCTGCGCGAACGGGTCGTCATCTCACGTTCGGAGCTGCGACCCCCGATCACTCAAGTCGAGAAGCGCGGCACCCAGACCACGCCGCCAGACAGCGTCTGGGACAAGATCGCGCAGTGCGAGTCCGGCGGCAACTGGCACATCAACACCGGCAACGGCTACTACGGCGGCCTGCAGTTCAGCGCCGCCACCTGGCGCAGTGTCGGAGGCACGGGTCTGCCGCACCAGCACAGCCGCGAGGAGCAGATCAAGCGCGCGAAGATCCTCCAGGCCCGCTCGGGCTGGGGTCAATGGGGTTGCGCGCACGCGAGGTTCAACTGAACGAGGCCGACGGCGTGCGGCTGCTCGGCCCGCACGACGTCCGTGAGCTGGCCGCCGCGTGCGGTATCCGCCCGACCAAGCAGCGCGGGCAGAACTTCGTCATCGACGCCAACACGGTGCGCCGGATCGTGCGCGCCTCGGGCATCGCAGCCGACGACGTCGTCGTCGAGATCGGCCCCGGCCTCGGCTCGCTGACCCTCGCGCTCCTCGAGGTGGCGTCCCACGTCACCGCGGTCGAGGTCGATGAGGTCCTCGCGGCCCAGCTGCCGTCGACGATGCGGACGTATGCGCCCGGCCGGTCGTTCGAGCTGGTCGTGGGCGACGCGATGCAGATCCGCTCGCTACCCGAGCCGGCACCGACCGCACTCGTCGCCAATCTGCCGTACAACGTCTCGGTGCCGGTACTCCTGCACTTCCTCGAGACGTTCGATTCGATCCGGCACGGGCTGGTCATGGTGCAGGCCGAGGTCGCGCACCGGCTCGCGGCCGGCCCCGGCTCTCGCACGTACGGCGTGCCGTCGGTCAAAGCCGCCTGGTACGGCGATCTACGACTTGCCGGATCGATCGGCCGCACCGTGTTCTGGCCGGCCCCCAATGTCGACTCCGCCCTCGTCGCCTGGGACCGTCGGGAGCCGCCCGGCGACGACGCACTGCGACATCGGACGTTCACGGTGATCGACGCGGCGTTCGCTCAGCGTCGCAAGACCTTGCGCGCCGCTCTCGCGGGGCTGGCCGGCTCGCCGACCGTCGCGGAACAGGCCCTCGTGACCGCCGGGGTCTCGCCGCAGGCCCGTGGCGAGCAGCTCGACCTCGCGGGCTTCATCGCCATCGCCCGAGCGCTGCAATAGGTTGACTGCGTGACCACAGCGACCGTCCGGGTGCCCGCGAAGATCAACCTGTGTCTGGGCGTCGGCCCCGTCCGCTCCGACGGCTTCCATCCGCTGGCCACGGTGTACCAGGCGGTCGATCTGCACGACGAGGTACGGGCGACCGCCCGCGACGACGCGATGGTGACGATCACGGTGCACTCCGAGCTGGACGTCCGCACCGAGGAATCGGTCGTGCCCGAGGACGAGGAGAACCTCGCGGTCCGCGCCGCACGCGCCCTGCAGCGCGCCACGGGCGTCACCCACGGCGTCGATCTGGCGATCCGCAAGGCCATTCCGGTGGCCGGCGGTATGGCCGGTGGGTCGGCCGACGCGGCCGCAGCGCTCGTCGCCTGCAATGAGGTCTGGGGTCTGGGACTGTCCAAGCACGACCTCGAGCCGATCGCCGCCTCACTGGGCAGCGATGTCCCGTTCCTGCTGCACGGCGGCAATGCGGCGGGCGGGGGACGCGGCGAGACCGTCAGCCCCGTCCTGGCCCGTGGCAGCTACCACTGGGTGTTCGCCACCTCGGCGCGCGGCCTGTCCACCGCCGCGGTCTACGCCGAGTACGACCGGCTCGCGCACGACGGCGACGTCCCCGAACCGCAGATCCCCGACGGCCTGCTGGCGGCCCTGCGATCCGGCGACGCGCGCCAGCTGGGCGAGAACCTCTCGAACGACCTGACCGCGGCAGCCCTCTCGCTGCGCCCCGAGCTGGCCGACACCCTCGCGGTCGGCACCGAGGCCGGCGCGCTCGGCGCCATCATCTCGGGCTCCGGCCCGACCTGCCTGTTCCTGGTCGACCACGAGCAGCACGGCCTCGACGTCGCGATCGCCCTCAGCAGCACCGGCACCTGTGCCGACGTCATCACCTCGACCGGTCCCGTGCCCGGAGCGCACCTGGTCTCCTGAACTCCGCCGACGAGTCACTGGTTGGCGGTGAGGAGTCACTGGTTTCCGCTGGCGAGTCACTTAGTTCCCGGTGGCGAGTCGGAAAGTGGCGGTTCGCGAGTCGTTTGGTTCGAGGGGTTGCAACTCGACGGTTTCTCGGCTGGGTGAGGTTGCGTGGTTGAGTCGCCTTCTGCGTCTTGCGTGAGGGCTTGCTTGCGTTGCGTGGCGCTCACCAAGTCACACAGATCGCACTCGCGAGCATTCAGCCTACGGACTGTCGTTCGTCTCACCAGCTCGCGAGAGCGACTCTGTGACTCGTGAGCGCGACCCGTGGTCACCTCACACGTGGTCACCTT
>Ga0182737_1003360_pt1 | contig 11889 bp, 11 predicted proteins | sample eDN5th30CBELigOP_FD_128878 | JGI IMG/M metagenome (GOLD analysis project Ga0182737, IMG submission 128878) | Enriched Organic Plus compost microbial communities from Emeryville, California, USA - eDNA 5th pass 30_C BE-Lig OP (version 2) (version 2) ... | reverse complement strand
GCGCTACACGCCGCCGGCGCCGGTGCCCGAGGAATCCCCCGCCGCTTTCGGCAACCGATACCGGGCGGAGCAAGTGTTGCTGCTGGCCCTCGCGCGCGGCGAGAGGAGCGAGCTGGATCAGGTGTTCGCCGACGCCGCCGACGGCATGGAGGACATCGGCGCGGAAGAGCAGGCGATGATCGCCGCGCGGCTGGTGAAGCTGGGCCGCCGCGATCTGGCCGAAAAGCTGCTGGCCGATGCGGGCGCCGCCTGGGCCGGTCCCGATACCGCCGAAGCGCTCCGGCGGGCGGGCAAGCTCTACCGCAAGCGCGCTTTCACGCCGCAATATGCGCTGGGTGTGCTGATGAACCGCCTCGTGATGGACCTGCGCGGGCAGGGCGAGGGCACGGCTACGCTCAGCATCGCGCGCATGGCCGGTTTCGCCGACCCGCAAAGCGACGATGTGCGCGTCAGCATCGCCCGCGCCGCGCTGATGGCCGATTATCCGCAGATCGCCGACGCCGAGGCGGCGAAGGTCGCGCCTTCCTCCCCCGCCTGGTTCGATGCCGAGGCGATGCGGTTGCGGGCGCTGGTCGCGCAGGATCGCGATGCCGAGGCAATCGCGCGGGCCGGGCAACTTGTCGCGCGCGAGCCGGGCAATGCGCGCGGCTGGCGTCTGCTGGGCGACCTCAAGGCGCGTCGCGACGATTTCGCGGGCGCGGCGCAGGCCTATGACAGGGCGCGCGACGCGATGGGCGGGCGCGAGGATGCCTCGCTGCTGCTGCAACTGGGCGGTGCGCTGGAACAGGCGGGGCAATGGAACGAGGCGCGGCCACTGCTCGAACGGGTGGTCGAGCTGGCGCCTGACAGCGCGGTGGCGCTCAACCATCTGGGCTATGCGCTGGCGGACCGGGGCGAGGACCTGCCGCGCGCGATCGAACTGCTGGAAAAGGCGAACCGCATCCGCCCGCGTGAACCGGCCTATATCGACAGCCTCGGCTGGGCCTATTTCCGGGCGGGCACCCCGGGGAAGGCGTTGCCGCTGCTCCAGAAGGCGGTCGAGATGGAGCCGGGCAACCCGGAACTCAACGAGCATCTGGGCGATGTTCTCTGGGCGTCGGGCCGCAGGTTCGAGGCGCGCTATGCGTGGCAGGCGGCGCTGGTCGGGCTGGACGAGGACGACCAGCGGACGCCGCAGATGCGCGCGCGCATCACGGACAAGCTTGACGGGAAGGGGCTGGATACCGCCCGGCCATGAATGCGCCCGCCCAGACCCTGACGACCGAAACCGCCTTCGCCAAGATCAATCTGGCGCTGCATGTCCGCGCCCGGCGGGAGGACGGCTACCACCTGATCGAAAGCCTGTTCGCCTTTATCGACGACGGCGACCGGCTGGAGGTCGCGCCCGCCCCGGATCTGCGCCTGCGCCTGACCGGGCCGTTCGCGGCGGAACTGGAAGGCGGCGGGGGAAAAAGTGAGGACAATCTGGTGCTGCGGGCCGCCCGCGCGATGCAGGGGCATTTCGGTGTCAACGCGGGGGCGTCGATCCTGCTCGACAAGCGCCTGCCGGTGGCGGCGGGCCTGGGCGGGGGATCGGCCGACGCGGCCGCCGTCGCGCGCGCGCTCAATCGCCTCTGGAACCTCGGGGCCGACGAGGCGGCGCTGATCCGCGCGATCGGACCGCTGGGCGCGGACGTGCCCGTCTGCCTCGCCGCGCGCACGGCCATCGGGCGCGGCATCGGGGATGAACTCCTGCCCAGCGCCGACGCGGCCGGGCTGACGGGACGCCCGGTGCTGCTCGTCAACCCGCGCATCGCCTGCCCGACGGGGCCGGTCTACCGCCTATGGGACGGCGTGGATCGCGGGCCGCTGGGCGAGGAGGCGACCGGCTGGCGCAACGATCTGGAGCCGGGCGCGCTCGCCCTCGTGCCGCAGGTCGCGGCGGTGCTGGAGACGTTGCGGGGCATGGCGGGGGCGGAGATCGTCCGCATGTCCGGATCGGGGGCGACCTGCTTCGCGCTGTTCGGCGACGCCGCCGCCCGCGATGAAGCGGAACGGGCGGTCGCCCGCGCCCGTCCCGGCTGGTGGACGATGCCGGGGGCGCTGCGATGAGCGAGGCCTTCACCCTGTTGTCGCGCGGCGCGGCGCCGATCCTGATCGTCGCGGATCATGCGTCCGCCCATGTGCCCGCCGATATCGACCTTGGCATCGACCCGGCGCTGCTGGAGACGCACATCGCGATCGACATCGGCGTGGCGGAGGTCGCCGCCTTGCTGGTGGAGCGGCTGTCGTGCAGCGCGATACTGGGCGGTGTGTCGCGCCTCGTCGTGGATCTCAACCGCGAAGAGGATGCCCCTGGGCTGATCCCTCACGGGAGCGACGGCCATGTGATCGCGGGCAATGAAAGCGCCGACCGGCAGGCGCGCATCGAGCGCTTCTATCATCCCTATCATGATGCGGTGACGCGGCGTCTTTCCGCCATGGGCCGCCCGTTCATCCTGTCGCTGCACAGCTTCACGCCGCGCCTCGCCAGCGCGCCCGACCAGCTTCGGCCGTGGGAGATCGGCGTGCTTTACAATGAGGAAGATCGCGCCGCGCGCCTCGCCATCCCGATGCTGGAGGAGGCGGGGCTCGCGGTAGGCGACCAGCAGCCCTATTCGGGCCGGATACTGAACGCGACGATGAACCGGCATGCCGAGGGCGGTGGGCACCCCTATCTCGGCATAGAGATGCGCCAGGATCTCGCCGGGACGGCGGAGGGCCAGCGGCGTTTCGCCGATATCCTCGCGCCCGTTCTGGAGCGCTGCCGGGCGTTGCTTGCGTGAAGCCCGCGCGGGGGATAGAGCCGATGCAGCAGCAGGGGGGCCGGATCATGACACACGACAGGCTTTTTCGGGGCGTCGCCCTGACCATCGCGGCTCTGCCGGTGCTGGCCGCATGCGGCGGGAATGGCGCGGGCGGCGGGCAGGAGCAGCCCCCCGCGAAGGTTCTGGAAAAGCGCGACGACCTCATCCCCCTGCCCTGCGGTTTGCATGGGAAGGATGTGCTGTCCGGCAAATGCTGGCTGGAATGGCTGCCCGCCAAGGCGGGGGAGGAGCGTGATTTCCTGATCCATCAGGCCGATGGCGGCTTTCGCCGTTTCGCGATTTCGGCGGACGGCAACCGGGTGGATGTGGCGGACGGCGCGGAGCCTTTTCTCGTGACCCAGCAGACCAGCGAGATGCTGACCTTCCGAGTCGGCGGCGATGCCTATCGCCTGCCGATAGAGACGCTGCGGAGGCGATGAGCGGCGGGGCGATCCTGACCGCGGCGGAAATGCGTGCGGCGGAGCAGGCGCTGTTCGCGACCGGCATTCCGGAATATGAGGTGATGCTGCGCGCCGGGCGAGCGGTCGCCGACATGGTGTGGCGGGTCGGCGCGAAGCGCGATGCGCTGGTGCTGTGCGGGCCGGGCAATAATGGTGGCGACGGCTATGTGATCGCCCGCCGCCTGCGCGACCATGGCGTGCCGGTGCGGGTCGCCGCTATGGCGCCTCCGGCGACGGAAAGCGCGAAGCGCGCGCGCGCCGACTGGAGCGGCCCGGTGGAGGATATGGCGACCTGCGCGCCCGCGCATCAGCTGGTGGACGCGCTGTTCGGCACCGGCCTGTCGCGCGGGCTGGATGCGGCGCTTGCCCAGCGGCTCCGCGATCTCGCGGAACAGGCCAGTCACGTCTATGCGGTGGACCTGCCGAGCGGTATCGCCACCGATGACGGTGCTGTCCTGTCGCCGGTGCCGCATTATCATCTCTGCCTGTCGCTGGGCGCGTGGAAACGGGCGCATATGCTGCGCCCTTCGGCGTTGTGCTGGGACCAGATGGCTTGCCTCGACATCGGCATCGCGACCCCGGAGGCCGCCGTGCACCGCCTCGCCCGGCCGCGTCTCACGCCCCCGGCGGACGATGCGCATAAATATAAGCGGGGGCTGGTCGCCGTGGTCGCGGGCGCGATGGCGGGGGCGGCGGCGCTCTCCGCCGAGGCGTCGGCGCGCGCGGGCGCGGGCTATGTGCGGCTGGTCGGAGCGCAGGCGATCGTCGATGCGCCGCATGCGATCGTCCGTGCCTCTTCCCGTGACGAGGCCGTACTGACCGACCCACGCACCGCAGCGCTGCTGGTGGGACCGGGTCTGGGCCGATCGGAAGCGGCGGCGGACAGGCTGCGCGCCGCGCTGGAGGCCGGTCATGCAATGGTGATCGATGCCGACGCGCTGTGGCATCTGGGCGAGGGGGCATGGCCCGCCTTGCCGCCGCGCGCCATCCTGACCCCGCATGAGGGTGAGTTCGCCCGCCTCTTCCCCGATTTGGCCGAAGGCACGCCCATCGACCGGGCGCGGGCCGCCGCCGCAAGCTCCGGCGCGGTGGTGGTGCTGAAAGGTCCGGTCAGCGTGGTCGCCGCGCCCGATGGCCGCGCCGCCGTTGCCGATCGCGCGCCGAGCTGGCTTTCCACCGCCGGGACCGGCGACGTGCTCGCCGGGCTGTGCGCGGGGCGGCTGGCGGTGGCGGGCGATCCGTTTGCCGCCGCCCGCGAGGCCGTCTGGCTGCATGGAGAGGCCGCGCGCCGCGCCGGACCCGCCTTTATCGCCGATGATCTGTTGCATGGGATCGGATCGGCGATAAAGGCTTGCCTATGACAGAAGCTTCCACAGCAGACGGGCCGACGATCATCCGCATCGCCGCGAAAGGCGACGGCGTCACCGCCGATGGCCGCCATGTGCCGATGAGCGCACCGGGCGACCGGCTGCGCATCGACGGCGGCCTCGATTTCGGCCCGCATCATGCCGATCCACCCTGCCGCCATTATCCGCTGTGCGGCGGCTGTCAGCTCCAGCATCTCGACGATGAAAGCTATGCCGCCTATGTGCGTGACCGGGTCGCCGGGGCGCTGGTCGGCCAAGGGGTGGAGGCAGGCGTCGTTCATCCCGCCCTCGTCTCGCCGCCGCGTTCGCGCCGGCGGGCGGCGCTGCGCGCGGGGCGGTTCGGGCGCAAGGTGGCGCTGGGCTTTTCCAGCGAGAACAGCCACCGCATCGTGGACCTCACCATGTGCGAAACCCTCGATCCCGCGCTGTTCGCGCTGCTGGCGCCGCTGCGCACGCTGCTGACGCCGATGCTGGGCGACCGGCGCGCGGTGCAGGCGAAGATGACGCTGGCGGATCAGGGTGTCGACCTGCTGATCGAGGGCGTGGAGGCCGACGGGCTGGAACTGGCCGAGGCGCTGACCGGTTTCGCGCGGCGGCATGGCCTCGCGCGCCTGTCCGTCGATGACGGCTATGGCCCGCAGACCCGCTACGAGCCGGAGCCGGTGACGATCAGCTTCGGCGGCGTCGCGGTCGCCAGCCCGCCCTATGCGTTCCTTCAGGCGACGAAGGATGGCGAGCGCGCGCTGGCCGAGGCGGTGCGCCCGGCGCTGGCCGATGCGGCGGTGTGGGCGGACCTGTTCTGCGGCATGGGCACCTTCGCGCTGACGCTGGGCGAGGGCAGGCGCGTCTATGCGGCGGAGGCGGCGCGGGGCCTCGTCCTCTCGCTGAAGGCCGCCGCCAACGCCGCGCAACGGCAGGTCGCGGCCGATCACCGCGACCTGTTCCGCCGCCCGCTGACGGTGGAGGAACTGAACCGCTTCGACGCGATCCTGCTCGATCCGCCGCGAGCGGGCGCGCGGGAGCAGGCGGCGCAGCTTGCCGCCTCGCGCGTGCCCGCCATCGCCTATATCTCCTGCAATCCGGGCAGCTTCGCGCGCGATGCGAAGATGCTGGCCGAGGGCGGCTATCGCCTCGACAGCGTGCAGCCGGTGGGCCAGTTCCGCTGGTCCACCCATGTGGAACTGGCGGCGATATTCCGGCGCTAGCTTGTGGCGCCGATCCATCCATCCTAAGAGAAACCCATGTCCGACCAACGCGAAACCGGCCTCGCCCTCGATCCCAGATATGACGCCAATGGCCTTGTCACCGCCGTCGTCACCGATGCCGACAGCGGCGAGGTGCTGATGCTTGCCCATATGAATGCCGAGGCGCTGGCGCTGACGCGGGAAAGCGGTTTCGCCCATTTCTGGTCGCGCAGCCGGGGCAGGCTGTGGAAGAAGGGCGAAAGCTCCGGCCATGTGCTGGCGGTGCAGGAGATGCGGATCGACTGCGATCAGGACGCGTTGTGGGTGATCGCGCGCCCTGCCGGCCCCGCCTGCCACACGGGGGAGCGCAGTTGTTTCTATCGCCGGGTCGGCCCGGACGGGCTGGAACGGATCGCGGATTGAGATGCGCCGCGCATTGCCTCTCCTGCTGGCCGGGCTGCTGACGGCCTGCGGGCCGCAGGGGCAGGGCGAGGGCAATGGCGCGCAGCCTCCCCGGCAGGGAACGGAGGACATCCATCCGCTGGAACGGGCGGCGCTGGTGGCGGGGATCGTCACCGACGGTCAGGAGCTTTCGCCGGTCGGCCTCTATCGCCAGCGGCACGAGGCGGGACGGGACAGCCTGTGCATCCTCCCCGCCCGGCAGGACAAGGAGGGGGAGTCGATGCGCTTCGGGCTGGAAGCGAGTTTCGGCGAGAATATCGAATGCCACGGGCAGGGGGACGCCAGGATTTCCGGCGACAAGCTGGTCCTGAATTTCTCCCGTTCCGCCTGCCTGATCGTCGCGCGCTATGAGGGCGACCGCATCCTCCTGCCCGGCACGCTCGACAGTGCCTGCCGCAAGCTCTGTTCGGAGCGCGGATCGCTGGAGGGTGTGTCCTTCCCCCGCGTGTCGCGCGAGGCGGCGGTCGCGGCGGCGGCCGAGGCGCGGGGCGGCGGGACGCTTTGTCCTTCGGCATGAAATTTGACGCGGGGCGCGGGCTTTCCTAGCTAATGGGCATGGATCAAAGTGGAATTGACCCCGGGCGAGTCGATCTGCCGGGCGGCAATCGGCGGGATGCCTACAGCATTTCGGAACTGGCGGCCGAGTTCGACGTGACTCCCCGGGCGCTGCGATTTTATGAGGATGAAGGGCTGCTCGCGCCCCGGCGCAAGGGTGCCGCGCGTATCTACAGCCGGCGTGACCGCGCGCGGCTGGCGTGGATATTGCGGGCCAAGCGGGTCGGTTTCAGCCTCTCCGACATTCGCGAGATGATCGACCTTTACGATCTGGGCGACGGGCGCGCCACGCAAAGGGAAGTGACGTTGCGCAAGTGCCGTGAGCGGGTGGCGCTGCTGGAACGGCAGCGCGCCGATATCGACGGCGCGATCGAGGAGCTTGTCGGCTTTATCGGCCTGGTCGAGGCGACGATGAAGCTGGAACGGCCCGGTTGACCGGCCTCAGCGGGCGGCGGCGGCCTGATCGAGGCTGCGGCTCAATTGCCCGACGGGAATGCGCTCGCGCATGCAGTTGCGGGGGTTGGCCTGCGGCATCAGGTCGCAATTCCACAACAGCCTTTGCAGGCCGCTTTCCGCATCGTGGATATAGCTGAACAGCATGGAGGCCAGTGCTGCCCTCGGCACCGGGAAGGCTCCGGGCGGCGATGCCCCCGCGCGCCAGCCCATCACCCGGCATCGGACACGACCGGCGCAGAAGGTCCGCGCCGCCGCCGGATAATCCTCATCCGCCAGCCGGTCGGGCAGTTCGACGATGAAGGCGTCCTGCGCGGGCGATGCCGCGACGAGGCGCACGGGACCCGTTGCGGAAGGCGCTCTCCCTTTTTCCGCTCCCTGTGCGACGAAGAGGGGAGGCGCCCCGGCAAGAGCACGGGCATCCTCGGCGAGCATGCGGGGTGCGGGAAGGCCGGATGTCGGGGATGCGCCGCTCTCCCCACCGTTCGCATGGACGGGGGAAAGCGCGGCGATCAGGGGGATGCCCGGTTCCCGTGTCTCCACGCGGCGCAGGAAGGCGCCGGGCGTGCCCCACCAGCCCGGCCAGCGGAAGAAGAGATGGCTGTGCACCTCGGTGATCTTCTCAAGGCTCGCGCTCCAATAGGGGACCACCCAGTCGGTGTGATAATGGGTGGCGTGGCCGACGCGCGGCTCCACCTCTCCCGACAGCATCCGCGCGGCCAGTTTCCGGGCCTCGGCCCATGCGGCGGCGGAGGGCCTGCGCGCCAGCGCCCCGTCGCAGGTGAAGGTGAACTGGCAACCGGTGATCCGTTCCGCCCCCTGGAAGACGACGGCGCAGACGCTCTTGGGAAAGGCCGGGTGGCGCAGCCGGTTGATCACGACCTGCGCGACGGCGCGCTGGCCGAGGGGGTCGTTGCCCGCCTCATAATATTGCGCGGCGGCAAGGCAGTCGATCGCGCGGTCGCGGTCCTGCGCCGTGCCCTGAAAGAAGAAGGCGCGGGCCGCCGGGTTGGGCGCGGTCGAAAAGGGGATTTTCGCGTTGATCGCGCGCGCCGCATCGGGCGGGACATCGCGGATGGTCGCAGGCTCGACCGGCGGCGGCCGCGGCGCGGGCCGGGCGCGGGCGGCAAGCCGGCTGGGCGCCTCTGCCGCCGCTGGCCGGCCGGGCGCGAGGCCATGGGCGAACCAGCTTCCCAGCAGCGGGACGAACAGCAGCAGGAGCGCCGCCGCCACCTGAAGCGACATCGTCGAACGGGCGGCGGCGCTCATTCTATCCCTCTCGCTTATTCGGGGAGGAAATCGGGGACGGAGAGATATCGTTCGCCTGTATCGTAGTTGAAGCCGAGGACGCGGGAGCCAGCGTCGAGTTCGGGAAGTTTCTGGGCGATGGCGGCGAGGGTGGCGCCCGAGGAGATGCCGACGAGCATGCCTTCGAGGCGGGCGGCCTTGCGGGCGAACTCCTTGGCGTCGGCGGGGTCGACCTGGATCACGCCGTCGAGCAGGCGGGTGTCGAGATTGGCGGGGACGAAGCCCGCGCCGATGCCCTGGATGGGATGGGGCCCGGGCGCGCCGCCGCTGATGACCGGGGAGAGGGTGGGCTCGACCGCATAGGCCTTGAGGTGCGGCCATTGCTGCTTGAGCACGGAGGCGACGCCGGTGAGATGGCCGCCGGTGCCCACGCCGGTGATGAGCACGTCGATCGGGTCATTGGCGAAATCGGCGAGGATCTCCTGAGCGGTGGTGCGCACATGGGCATCGACATTGGCCGGGTTCTCGAACTGCTGGGGCATCCAGGCGCCGGGCGTCTGCTCGACCAGTTCGAGCGCGCGCTCGATCGCGCCCTTCATGCCCTTCTCCCTGGGGGTGAGGTCGAAGCTGGCGCCATAGGCGAGCATCAGCCGCCGCCGCTCCACCGACATGCTCTCGGGCATCACCAGCACCAGCCGGTAGCCCTTCACCGCCGCCACCATCGCAAGGCCGATGCCGGTATTGCCCGAGGTCGGCTCGATGATCGTGCCGCCCGGCCGCAGCGCGCCCGATGCCTCCGCCGCCTCGATCATGCTGAGCGCTATCCGGTCCTTGATCGACCCGCCAGGGTTCGACCGCTCCGACTTGATCCAAACCTCCCTGCCTGAGGAAAGGTCCCCGAACAAGCGGTTCACACCTATGTGCGGCGTGTTGCCAATGGTCTCTAGGATAGTTGCTGCTTTCATCGCTCTTTCTCCTGTCCGGTCGCGGGGCCGTGATCCACCACGGTGTCGAAGCGGCGGGCCCTGCCGATTTCGGGGAACAGTTTCGCCCATATCGCGACGGTCACTATAGCACCCAGGCCGCCCGCAACAACCGCGCTTACCGGCCCGATCAACGCGGCGAGGAAACCCGATTCGGCCTCGCCCAGTTCGTTGGAGGCGGAAATGGCGATGAGGGAAAAGCTCGCGACCCGGCCGCGCATCTCGTCCGGCGTGTAGATCTGGATCAGCGTCTGGCGCACGAACACCGAGAACATGTCGGCCACGCCGCACACGAACAGCGCCCCCATCGCCACCCAGCGGCCGATGGTGGACGGCATGAAGGCGGTAAGGCCGAACAGCACCGTCGCCGCGCCGAAAAAGGCCACGCCGATCAGCATCTTGTTGCCCACATTATGCTCCGGCGGGCGCAGGCCGAAGATCAGCGCCGTGAAAGCGGCGCCGATGCCGGGGGCGGCGGCCAGTTCGCCCAGCCCTTGCGCGCCGACGTGGAAGATGTCGCGCGCATAGACCGGCAGCAGCGCGGTCGACCCGGCGAGCAGTACCGCCATCAGGTCGAGCGTGATCGCGCCGAGCACCAGCCGGTTGCCGCGCACATAGGCGATGCCCTCCCATATCTGCCGTAGCGGGCGGCGGTCGACCGACGCCGAGCCGGAGGGAGGCTGAGGCGGGATCAGCGTCATGGCGAGAGTGCCGATCGCAAACAGCGTCGCGGCCAGCAGATAGGGGCCGGCCGCGAACGCCGCGAAGATATAGCCGCCCAGCGCGGGGCCGATAATCATGCCGAACTGCCAGATCATCGAACTGAAGGCGAGCGCGCGCGGCATCGCCTCCATCGGCACGAGCCGCGGGACCATCGACCCCAGCGCCGGGCCGCTGAAGCAGCGCGCGACGCCGAGCAGCGCCGCGACCCCGAACAGCAGGGGCAGCGAGATATGATGGTCCCATGTCGCCCAGGCGAGGATGGCCGCGCTCACAAACTGCAACAGCACCGCGAGGATGACGATGCGCCGCCGGTCATAATGGTCCGCGATCCAGCCGGTGACGGGGGAGAGCAGGAAAACCGGGATGAACTGGGCCAGGCCGATGAAGCCGAGCTGCGCGGCGGCGGCATGGGTGCCCATCGTCAGCCGCGCGGTGGAGTAGGTTTGCCAGCCGATGACGATCATCATCGAAAACTGGCCCAGCGTCGTGAACAGTCGCGCCAGCACATAATGCCGGAAATCGCGATAGCGAAGGGGATGGACGGAAGGCCCCGGCGCGGGGGAGGCGGAAACGCTGGTCATGCAGCCCCTTTGCACGCACGGCCGGACGGCATCAACATGGTTGTTGCGGGCCGTCCTCCGGGACCGTCCCTTTCCCGGCTCATGCGGGCGTCACGAAACTGTCTATCACCCGCTTGCGCCCCGATTGCTCGAAGTCGATCTCCAGCTTGTTGCCGTCGATGGTGGCGATGGTGCCGTAGCCAAATTTCTGGTGGAATATCCGCTGGCCGAGGCGGATGTCGCCGCGCGGCTTCGCCGCCATGGATATCGCCGGGCTATAGGCTTCCTTCGGGGATGCCACTCCCATCGCGCCGATGCCGCCGCCGCGCTGGGCGCGCTGCCAGCCGGGGCCGCGCCCGGAGCCGCGCTCGACATTGCGGAACGGGTCGGGCTGGTCCGCCCAGTTGGCGCGCCACAGGCTCGCGCCGCCACCGACATGGCTTTCCTCCTCGACATGCTCTTCCGGCAGTTCGCCGATGAAGCGGGACGGGATGGAACTGGTCCATTGCCCGTAGATGCGGCGGTTGGCGGCGTGCAGGATGGTGCAGTGATGCCGCGCCCGCGTGATCGCGACATAGGCGAGGCGGCGCTCCTCCTCCAGCGCGGAAAGGCCGCCCTCGTCGAGCGCGCGCTGGGAGGGGAACACGCCTTCCTCCCAGCCGGGAAGGAAAACGCGGTTGAACTCCAGCCCCTTGGCGGCGTGGATGGTCATGATCGTGACCTTGCGGTCGTCCTCCGCCGCGTCATTGTCCATGACGAGGCTCACATGCTCCAGAAACGCGCCGAGCGTCTCATAATCCTCCATCGCGCGCGCCAGTTCGCTCAGGTTTTCCAGCCGCCCGCTCGCCTCGGCGGTGCGCTCGGCCTGCAACATCGCGGTATAGCCGCTTTCGTCGAGCAGGATGCGGGCCAGTTCGGCATGGGGCAACTGGCTCGCCATGTCGCGCCAGCGGGCGATATTGGCGATGAAAGCGGCAAGGGCGCGCCGGGCCTGCGGCGTCAGTTCGTCGGTGTCGAGGATATGCGCGGCGGCGGCGAGGAGAGGCACCCCCTCGGCGCGGGCGAGGC
>Ga0182737_1003359_pt1 | contig 11893 bp, 9 predicted proteins | sample eDN5th30CBELigOP_FD_128878 | JGI IMG/M metagenome (GOLD analysis project Ga0182737, IMG submission 128878) | Enriched Organic Plus compost microbial communities from Emeryville, California, USA - eDNA 5th pass 30_C BE-Lig OP (version 2) (version 2) ... | reverse complement strand
CAGCGGGCGGAGGATCCAGCGGTAGGCCAGCCAGCAGAACGCGAACAGCACGGCCATGCAGCCCGTGCTGGTTGTCCAGACCAGCGTGAGCCGCGCGCGATAGCGATCGCGCACCTGTTCGGGAAACTGGTTCATCCGTTCCTGCAAGTAGCCAGGCAGTTCGCCTACCAGGCGTTGCAGGTGGGCCAGTTGTTCTTCGAGTTGCTGCGATTGGACGCGGTCTTCCCAGGCAATGGCCGAATCGGCCACGGCACCCAGCAGTTGTTTGATCTTGGCGAGCGTTTGGCGTTCCTGCCGGTCGTCGCCAATGAAGAATTCCTGCTTGCTGTTGTTATCGAGCTGTTTTTCGTAGTCGTCGACGGTGTCTTCCACCGCGTCGAGCCGTTGCATGAACTCGGCCCGGGCAAGCTGCCAGCTAAGCGTGTGCGATCCCTGCACAATATCAATGCCCGGCCGCGGTTTGCGCAGCGCTGCCACCCGCAGGTCGCTCACCTTCTGGTTGAGCTCCGTTGCCAGCGGCAGTTCGGTGACGCGGAACAAACTCTTAAGCAGGCTGCGGTATTCGTACAGGCCGTGGAACCCGCTCCAGGAGAGCGTGCCCACAATCGCCAGTAGCAATACCAGCCCTAGCAAGAGCTTGTTGCGAATGGGCCAAGATGACAGCACGAGAGCGACCTCCCTGTCGCAAGTCGGCTCGCGTTCACCTTATAGTCTCCGGCAGGGAGCCTGGGATGAATTAGCGGCCGATCCCCCCAATCCCGCTCGCTCCGGGCCCCTGCCGGCGCGATGGGGGCCGGAATGTACCATCGCCGTGGGAGGCAAAGCAAGACGTGTGTTGCCAAAGCGCTGGCCGACCGGCAGCAGCGCCTCGGACGGGCGGCAAGTAACGTCATTGCCAGCATTGCTGCCTGCCCGGAGCGACTAGTCGCGTTCAAGTTGTGGACCTACGGGTGCGATATAGGGGGTACGCCACACAACGTACTCGAGGACAGCCGGCATGCTGAGGAACCAGGGCCAACATCGTTTCACCGCTGCGGGGCTGATTGTCCTCACGGTGATGCTAGCGTTGGCAGCGGCTGGCTGCGATCAGGAAGCTCCGCCACGCGCCGCGCGCGCGACCCCGCCTGCCGGCCCCGAGTTCCTGTACGACTACGCCGAAGCGCGCCGGATTGCCCGCGAGCAAGGCCGTCCGCTGATGGTGCTGTTCACCAACCGCGACTGCCCCTGTTGCCGTTTCATGTTGCAGCACGCCCTGCGCGAACCGGTCGCCCAGGAGCCGCTGACCCAATATGTCTGCGTGCATGTCGAACTGGAATCGGCCCCCCAGCTTTGCCAACAGTTCCGCGTGCAATCGTTCCCCACGCTGCAGTTTCTGACCAGCGACGGGGTGGCGGTGCGGCGGGTGACCGGGCAGATGGGGGGGACGGACGTGGCGACGCTCCTCCGCGATTCGTGGCAAGCCACGTCGCAGCGGACGGTCCGCGCCCAGCAAATGCCCAATACTTCCGAGGACCCGCGCGGATCATTACGATAGGATGGTGCGAGTTGTACCGCTGGCGGCCGGGTAGGCCGATGGCGGGCGGCGTGTGGTGCGTCGCCGGTGGCAAGTTCGCTGTGCCACGTGCCAGCTGGCGCGGCTGGCATCGTTTCGCTGTGTTTTGCACCACCCCTTAGCTGGGTTGCCTGTTACCGATGCTCCCGGCCCAATGGCCACGGTGCCAGGACGGACCGCCCCCGCGGTCGGCCGCACCGTCCACTCGCTTCGCCCCCCGTAATTCTCACCGCCATGTCCAAACCAGCCCAACCGGATAAGAAACCTACCGGCTACGTGGATCGCTGGTACCATGCCAAGATCTGGCATGGGTTTGAGTTCTTTACCTGGATGCGGCTGCTGTTCAGGAACCGTTTCGCCGTCGGCTGGCACATGGTGCCCGCGGCAATCATTATCACCTGCTTCAGCATTTTCCATACATTACTGCGCGGCATCCAGTGGCTGCTATTGGGCCTGCCGCTGAGCCGGACCAAAGTCGAGAAGCCGCCGGTGTTCATCATCGGCCACTGGCGCAGCGGCACCACGCTGCTGCACGAGTTGATGGTGCTCGACGACCGGCATATCTACCCCAACACCTACCAGTGTTTCGCACCCAATCATTTCTTGATTTCACAGTGGGTGGCCACGCGGTTGTTCGGATTCCTGATGCCCAAGCAGCGGCCGATGGACAACATGGCCATGGGCTGGCTGCGGCCGCAGGAGGACGAGTTTGCCCTGTGCGCGCTGGGACAGCCTTCGCCCTATTGGACGATCGCCTTCCCCAACCACCCGCCGCAATTTCAGGAATATCTCGACCTGAAGCAGGTGCCGCCGGCCGCCGTGTCTCGCTGGCAGAAAACGCTGCTGCGGTTCATGCGGGACCTGACGTTCGGCCGCTCCGATAAGCGGCTCATTCTCAAGTCGCCCACGCACACCGCCCGGGTGCGCGTGCTGCTGGATCTGTTTCCCGACGCCAGGTTCATCCACATTGTCCGCGATCCGTACACCGTGTACGCCTCGACGGTCAACCTCTGGAAGAAGATGTACCAGGCCGAAGGGCTCCAGCGTCCCAAGTTCCAAGGTCTGGAGAAGTACGTGTTCAGCACGTTCGTCCAGATGTACGACGCCTTTGAGGGTGATCGCCATCTGCTTAACGAACGCCAGTTCTACGAGGTCCGCTACGAGGATCTGGTAGCCGATCCGATCGGTCAGCTGCGCGCGATCTATCAGCAACTGGACCTGGGCGACATTGAGCCGGCGATCCCAGCCCTGGAGCAGTACCTGGTAGAAACCGGGGACTACAAGACCAACCGCTACGAGATCACCGACGAACTGCGGGCCCAGGTGACACAACGCTGGGCGCGATACATTCAGCAGTTCGGCTATGGTGATGCCGCATCGACGGCCCCAGGCAGATCGCAAAACAGCGCCGACAACAAAGACGCCCCGGCCGCGTAACGACCGGGGCGTTTGATCAATAAATCTCGTTGTTGGCCACACCGCCAAAGACTGGCGTTACGGCAGCTCGCGAATGCGGATTTCTTTGAACTCGATGGGCGAGCCTTCCGACTCCAGGCAGAGGTAGCCAGTGGCCGGGTCGCAGCCGCTGCCCCCGGAGACTTCTTCGCCGTTCACCCACAACCGCACTTCGCCGTTGATCGCGCGAATGTAGTAGTGGTTCCACTCCGGCGTGCCCTTGCTGAGTTCCTTGCGCGGGAAGCTGCGGCTGCCGTTGGGCGAAAGCGGCGGGAAGGGCTTCATCTTCGAGCTGCCGACGGCGAACACGTCGCCGTTGGTGGTAAACCAGTCGGCCTTCTTGCCGCTGTTCTTCTCGAAGTTCGTTTTGTAGGCGTGATCGAGGATCTGCACCTCGATGCCGTGCGGCAGCCGGCCCGGCTGCAAACCTTCCAGCGATTGTTCCGGCACCCACACAAACACGCCGGAGTTGCCTGCCGGCTTGAGATGCCGCCACTGCACCACCAGTTCAAAGTTCGTGTACTTCTTGGTGGTGCGCATGACACCGACAGGCTGGCCAGTGCACTTGATCAGCCCATCTTCAAAACTCCAGGTGTCGGGATTGCAGTTGACGTTCACGAAGTCGTCTTTGCCTAGCGCGCGCCAGCCGGGGCCCGTGCCGTCGATGGTGGCCTTGGGCTGTGCCGACGATTCTTCGGCCCGAACTGCACTCAGCGGAGCCAAACCTGCGGCCACCGCCAGTAAGGCCGCCAGGTAACGGGATGCGCGGCGTGGCGATGCCGCGGTTGCCCAAAGGGTTGTCATGGCCATCACTCTTTCGTGTGCGAAGGGGGTTGGGGCTGTGCCAATACCGTTGCGGTGGGATGCCAGCGGCCGGTTGCCAGCCAGCAGGCTTCCGTAAACCAGCGACGATTGTAATTGCTGTCGCGACGCAACTCACGCCCCAGCTGCGTCAAACCGCCGGGGTTGTTCAAACTCCGTGATTGTTGCATCGCGGCAATGTGGCATGGCAGTTGCTCCCCAACACGGCATGGTGAGGCAGGGCGATCCTGACTCCAAACGTAACAGGAGCACCGGGCGGTCGTCCGTGCCGCGTGCTTCCGCATCCAGCCAGCGTCACCACGGCGTTGCCTGGATACCAACCATGTTGGACGCATCCCGATCAAAAAACTTTGCGGATAGCGTCCCAGGTTGGTGGATCTCGCCTTCGCCCGGTATGCAAAACCCTATTTCGTGCTACGAGGGAGACTGGTTATGAAGACATCGATGTTTGGCTGGCTGAGCTGTTTGTTTGTGGTTACGGCGCTGACGGTTGGCTGCGACAAGGAGACGGAAGAAGGCGGCCCTGGTGCTGAACCGGGCGCTCGCACCATGAGCGGCCAAAGCCCCGACACCACCGATCATATGGGACGGACCACGGATCGCACCGGCGCCCGGACCGGCGACGCGGATCTGGACGAACACACCTTTACCCTGCAACTGCCCGATGGCGTGAACGCCGCCCAGGATGAAGCGACGGAAACCAGCATCGAGCTCAACGCGGGCGATGCCTTCAACCAGGACGTGGCCGTGACCCTCAAGGCCCCGCAAGGCATTACCATCACGCCCAGCGAGTTCACGCTGAACAAGAACCAGACCGAGCAGAAGCTGCGGATTCTGGCCAGTCCGAACGCCAAGGAAGGTGACGTGGTCGTCGGAGTGACCGGCAAGCCGGCCACCGGCAAGACGGTTGAATCGACCTTCCGCGTGACGATCGACCTCGATGAAGGCGAACCGGCCGTCCAGCCGGCTCCGCGTCAGGATACGACCACGCCGCAGCCTGTGCCGCAGCAATAACTGCCTCACGGCTGAGAACAGGAGGCTTTGTGGGGCCGTTCTTAAAAACGACTCCACCAACACCTGCTGAAGACCGCTACCAAGGCCGCAGTAACGTACACGCGTTACTGCGGCCTTTTTTGCTAGGAGCATTGCCCTATTCCCGCGATGAATCGCTGCTTCACAGGCACTGCGGGCCGTTTTCTCCAGCGATGGAGCGCAGCGTGCAAATGTACTGCTGAGGCATTCTTTCCAACCGTGGCGTTCGTCCTGCAGCCCATCGTGGCAAATTGCAGCCCAAGCGAGTTGTGCCATGCCATCGCCGAAGACATACCCAACCGCTCAGCCTTTTCTTCCTGAGCGGCTTTCCCTGGCTTCGTTGAAAAAGGCCGCGGCACATTGTCAGGGCTGCGATCTGTACAAGGGCGCCACGCAAACGGTGTTCGGCGACGGGAAGGCCCACGCTCGAATCATGCTGGTCGGCGAAACGCCAGGCGACTCCGAGGACAAGCAGGGCGAGCCGTTTGTCGGGCCGGCGGGCCGTCTGCTTCGCGAGGCCATGGGCGAGGCCGGCCTGAATCCGGCCGACGTCTATCTGACCAACGCGGTCAAACACTTTCGTTACGAGATGCGCGGCCAGCGGCGGTTGCATCAAAAGCCGCGGTGGCGTGAGATCGTGGCCTGCCAGCCCTGGCTGGAAGCCGAAGTTGCCGTCATCGGCCCCCAATTGATCGTTTGCCTGGGCGCCACCGCCGCCCAATCCATCCTGGGCAAGGACTTTCGCATCACCAAACAGCGAGGCGAGTTGATCGCCAGCGATTGGGCACCCTGGGTGATTGGCACCTGGCATCCTTCCGCAGTGCTCAGGGCTCCCGATTCAGAAAGCCGCCAACGGATGCGTAGCGAATTGGTCGACGACCTGCGCTACGGTGCTTCTAAGCTGTCGGAGTAATGGGCTTCGCAAGTTTTTGAACTGGTTCGCCAATGGCCGTATTGGCAGACGATTCACCAACAGCAGTTCATGCGAAGCTGGCGTTTGCTCTGCGGTGATTTTCTTGGGCCGACCGCCAAACTCGGTATATTGAGCAGCTAGGGCAGGGGGCTACACTGGCTCGAAACATCCGTGGGCAATCCACCGCGACCTGGCCGCGGGAGGCACAACCGCATGAAGCCTGTCCAACCGATTCGCCGGTCTTGCCTGGGTGTTGGTCGCGCTCGCGTTCTGTGGCGAGGCGCGGCGTGTGCCATTGCTGGCTGGTGTATGGCGGTTACACCTGGCAACCTCGCCGCGCAGCAGAACGCCGTCACCATTCAATTGCCCACGTACAGTTCGTTCAGCGTCAGCACTTCGGTACTGGTGCCGGACCGCGGCGGCGCAGCCTTGGGCGGCGTGAACCGCTCCTCGATGGGCGGCAGCCAGTTTGGGCCGGCGCCGCTGCCAGCCGGCACGCGCGCGATCGGCGTGGAACGGCAAGCTCATAACGCCCATGTCTCTGTCCAGGTCCACGATTTCCGGGAGATGGAACAAGCCCTGGTGGCCGATGGTGCCGGGCCTCAGAATGTGGCCCTCGACAACCATGGCAATGACGCGGGCCGCCTGACCGTGATGCGGCATGCAGCATCTCCCAAAGCTACATCAGCTCGGCGCGGACAGAACGTCCAACCATCTGGCAGCCCTCTCGCGGTTCCTACCGCCGGCGATGCCGCTGGCCAACTGAGCGTGGAAGATTGGCAGCGGTTGCGAGCGCAGCAATCGGCCACAGACCAACGCGAAGCTCAGCAGTTGCTGGAGCGCGCGGCTGCCGCGGCCGAATCGGGCAATCGAGCCGCAGCCCGGGTTTATCTGAACATGGCTTACCGCAAGGCGGCTGGCACGCTTCGCTCTCAAGTCGCGGCGGAAATGGAGCGATTGGCGGCTCCCACCGCCACCAGGCCGAAGCGTTAGAGGCGTCACCTACTGAGCCATTGGTAGGGGACTTTGCAGGCGCACCTGCGCACCAGCTTGGTTGGTTGTCAGTCTTACAGCCGCCAACGATAATGGAGGCATTCACCGGCCGGGCTGTCTCCATGGCGGAAGCGGTCCTGCCGGGGGCCAGCATCTCCGGCCCGTCGTGAGTATTTACTTCAGCTTGCCACAACGAAACCAGGCCGGAGCGACTCTGCACCGTGCGACGATTCAAACGCTTCTGGCTGATTTTTGCCGCCGTCGTGCTGATTGGCGGCGGGGTTGTGGTGGCCGACTGGTGGAAAGCGCTCCCGCCCAACCAGGTGAAAACCTACACGGGCAGCAATCGCTGCGTGGAATGCCACCAGGATCAGGCAAAGTCGTGGAAGGGCTCAGACCACGATCTGGCCATGGACCTGGCCACGCCCAATACGGTGCTTGGCAACTTCGACGATGCCACCTTCACCTACCACGGCATGGAGAGCCGTTTCTACCGTCGCGGCGACAAGTTCTACGTGTACACCGACGGCCCCGACGGCAAACACGCCGAGTTTGAAATCAAGTACGTGTTCGGCGTGCGTCCGCTTCAGCAGTACATGGTGGCGTTCCCCGATGGGCGCGTGCAGGTGCTGCCGTTTGCCTGGGACGTGAACGCCAAGCGGTGGTACCACCTCTACCAGGGCAGCCCACACCGGCAAGGGCACGACGAAACCAACGAGGACGAGCCGGCCATCCTGGCTGGCAGTTGGCTGCACTGGACCGGCGCCGGTCAGAACTGGAATTACATGTGCGCCGATTGTCACTCGACCAACCTGCAAAAGAAGTTCGACCTCAAGAACAATCGGTATCACACGTCATATTCTGAAATCGACGTTTCGTGCGAAGCCTGCCACGGCCCAGGCAGCTTGCACGTCAAGCTGGCCGAGGATCGCTGGCTGTTCTGGGATCGGCACCACGGGTATGGCCTGCCGAACCTCAAAAGCCCCAGCTCACAGACGCAGATCGAAACCTGCGCGCCCTGCCACTCGCGCCGCCACGTGGTGTACCCCGGTTTTCAGGCTGGCAACCGGTACATGGACCATTACGCTCTGACGCTACTTGAAGATGGTCTGTATTACCCCGACGGCCAGATTCACGACGAGGTGTACGTCACCGGCTCTTTTCTCCAAAGCCTGATGTACCGCAAGGGTGTCCGCTGCACCGATTGCCACGATCCCCACACGGCCAAGCTCCGCGCCCAGGGTAATAACCTGTGCGTCCGCTGCCACACGCCGGCCAAATACGACGCCCCCAGCCACCATCACCATGCGGCTGGCAGCGCCGGCGCGCAATGCGTCGAATGCCATATGCCTGCCCGCAATTACATGGTGGTCGATGGCCGCCGCGATCACAGCATTCGCGTGCCGCGGCCGGATGTGAGCCTCGACTTGGGCACGCCGAACGCGTGTGCGAACTGCCACGTCGATCGGAACAAGAGCGACAAGTGGAAGAGCTACCCCGCCTGGCTCGATGCGGCCAATGCGGGCGATCCGGTGGCCGAGGAAGAGATCCGCCGCGTCAACAAGTGGTCGGCCGACTGGATCGAACGCTGGTTCCCCGACAGCAAACATCGTCCGCGGCATTTCGGTTACGTACTGGATGCCGCTCGACGTGGAACCCTTGAACGCGATGGCCAGGGGCAATCGTCGAATCAACAGTCAGCAGGCAATGCCTCTGTGCCCAGCAACTCGCCACGCACGCAGCCTGAAGAGCAGGCGGCCATTGCAGGCGAATTGGCCACACTCGCCCGGGACCGCAACAACGTGGGCCCGATTGTCCGTGCCACGGCCGTCAGTTTGCTGGAGCGGTACCCCACGGTTCAGGCGATGGTCGCCAACGACGAAGCGCTCAAGGACGAAGAACCAATGGTGCGGCTGGCCGCCGTGCGGAACCTGGACGCATTCTTCCCGTTCCGCGCGACCGAACTGTGGAGCATTACCACCATGTCGCCGCAGCAACGGGCAAATCTGCGGCAACAGTTCAATGAATTGAAGCAGCGTGCGGTGCCTGCCCTGCGCGATCCGCTCCGGGCTGTGCGAGTCGAAGCCGCCCGGGTCATGTCGGTGGTGCCGCGGATGTACCTGGAGGACGACGAGGCGGCCGCCTTCGATGTTGCGTTGGCCGAGTTCTTCACCGGCCAGAACGAACTGGGCGACCAGGCGGGTGCCCACCTGGCCATGGGCGCCGTGTACGGCAACCTGGGGCAGCTGCCCAAGGCGATCGAGGAGTACCAGACCGCCATCCGGATTGATCCGGAGTTTGTGCCCGCCAGGATCAACCTGGCGCTGCTCTACAACTACCAAGGCAAGAACGCCGAGGCCGAACGACTGCTCCGCGAGGCGATTCAGTATGCGCCGGAGCTAACCGACGCCCATTATTACCTGGGACTGCTACTGGCCGAGGATGCCGACCGACTGGCAGAGTCGGCCGAGAGCCTGGCGGCGGCCGTGAAGTATTCGCCGCAGCACACCCGCATCCGGTACAACTATGCCCTGGCGTTGCAACAATTGGGCAAGCTCGAGGAAGCGGCCGCGCAACTCACCCAGGCTTTGGAGCAGGATCCCACCGACATCGATCTGCACCAGGCACTGATCGCGCTGTACGCCCAACAGCAGCGCTGGGACGAGGCCATTCGCCGCGCTGAGCAACTGGTCAATCAGTTCCCGCACGTGCCAGACTTCCAGCAGCAGCTCCAACTGTTGCGGCAGCAGCAACAGCGCACTCCGGGTGCTGGTCCGCAGCCTCGGCAATAACCACGGCTCGCTTTAAGCGCGAAGTGTCGCCAGTGCCGGTAGTCGTATGTGGCGGTGTGTCCGGCACAGAAGCCGGCGCATCAGAGAATCCAGTCACGACCTTTGCGATCGGTTACGGGCCCGTGGCCTGCCGCAACTGGTCGTCGATCGACGTGCTGGTGGCCAGCACGCCGCCCGGCATGTTCTCGCGGTTCATGAAGTTCTTCAGTTCCAGCGTGGCCGGCCCCAGCAGCAGAATGTAGATCGGCGGGGCCAGGCACAGCACCACGGGAAACAGCAGCTTCACCGAAGCCTTGTTGCCTTGTTCCTCGGCCCGTTGACGCCGCGTGCGGCGCACGCTGTCGGCGAACTCGCGGAACGCCGCGGCCACGTTGCCACCCAGTCGCTCGGCATGCCGCACCAGCGCGGCCAGAGCTGTCACCTCGGGCACGTCCACCCGCGAGGCAAAGCTATTGAGGGCCTGTTCCAGCGAACCGGCATCGGCCTGGTGGTGGATGATCGTCAGCTCGCACGCCAGGTCGCGGTGCGTATGGCTCAGTTCCTGGCCGACGCGTTTCAACGCCCGTTGCAGCGGCACACCTCCGCTGACGGTCATGGTGATCATGTCCAAGGCGTCGGGCAGGGCATGGTGGATCCGGCGGGTACGCGCCGAAGCCTGGCTCGACAGAATCACGCGCGGCACGCTGTAGATCAGCAGCAACACGCCGCCGCCGAGCATCAGCAACTTATTGGCTTCCTGGCTGCCCGGCTCCACGGCCGTAACCAGTGCCGTGGCCACAAACAGCAGCCAGCACACCATGGCCGCGTTGCGGAAGGCCAGGTATTCCTCAAGTGCCTTGCGATGGTAATAGCCAGCGCGGACCAGTTCCTTCTTCAGCTTCTGAGCCTTGGACGTCGAAACGGGCAAGATGCCGGCCATCGGCTCCGTCAGCCCACCGAGGATCAATCGCCGGCGGCTCCCGATTTCTTCGGCCTGATTGCGTCCGCCACCGATGAGCATGCGGCCCAACAGAAACACCACCAGCGAGGTGCCAAAGAACGTGCCCATGATGAGCAGCGATGACGTTGTGGCCAGGTCCATGGTTAGGCTCTTATTTCAGGCAAAGCCGGATCGCAGTCCCGGCTTAGGCATCGTGTTTGGTTCGAGGCGGCCGCATCGCAACTTCACACGTGCGTGTCGGCCACCGCCGATTAATAGTCGCTCTTGAGCAGCCGCATCACCCAGAACAGGCCAACCACCTGCGAGATCACCGCATAGGTCAGCAGCGTCCGGCCCAGCGGGTCCTCGATCAGCTTCCGGCCGTATTCCGGCTGGAAGATGAATAGGTAGCCGAACAGCAGCGGGCCAAGGGTGGCGATAAACAGCGCCGTGAACCTTCCGGCACCGGTCACGCTCTTCAATTGCCGGCGGAACGCGCGGCGGTCGCGAATGACTTCGGCCAGCCGTTCCAGGGTTTCGGCCAGGTTACCGCCGATATCGCGGTGGGTCGCCAGCGTGTTGGCCAGGATGCGAACGTCGATCAGGTCGAACCGCTCAGTAAGCCCTTCCAAGGTGGACGCCAGCGAGAGCCCCATTTGCAGTTGGCCCGAGCAGCGACGGAACTCGGTCGCCAGTGGGTCGTGCGAACTGCGGCCCACCAGGTCGATCGCCTGGTCGAGGCTTTCGCCCGCCCGGACCGCTCGGGCAAGCAGGTCCAAGGCTCCCGGCAGTTGCTCCGAGAACTTGGCTACCCGCCGCCGCTGGCAGGCAATCATCCACAGCATCACTGCCACAAATCCGCCGACCGCGGCAATGGCGGTCAGCAGCAGGTTCTCGGTCAGCACAAACACACTGCCGCCCAGGACCACGGCCGCAAACACGTGCAGCAACATGGCGGTCAGGGCGTTGATCGGCCAACCGGAAAGGTACAGCGTGCGTTCAAACCAGTGGTCGAAGCGCCCGGTGAGCGAGGCTTGCTCACCCTCGCGGCTGCGACGCGGCAAACGCCGCAAGACCTCGGCCTGGACGGCTTCGCGGCCCCGCAACAGGTCGCGGGCTCCCAGCATCACCGCCCCACAGGCCGAAGCGATCCCGGCGAACGATACCAGCGAAATCAAATGCGCTTCCACAGAATTGCCTCGCGATGTTTTCTCGCAGCCTGTTCCTCGCGTGATCCCGTGAGCCCGCCGCTCACACCGCAAACATTTCCCGGGACAATTCCACGCCGCACTCGGCCATCCGTTCCAGGCAGCGAGGCGCGTAACCCGTGCGATAGAAGTCGCCTTGGATCTTGCCGTCAGCATCCAAGCCGGCCGGCTTGAAGCCGAAGACGTCTTCCAGGTGGTACTGGCCGT
>Ga0182737_1003358_pt1 | contig 11898 bp, 10 predicted proteins | sample eDN5th30CBELigOP_FD_128878 | JGI IMG/M metagenome (GOLD analysis project Ga0182737, IMG submission 128878) | Enriched Organic Plus compost microbial communities from Emeryville, California, USA - eDNA 5th pass 30_C BE-Lig OP (version 2) (version 2) ... | reverse complement strand
GAGCGGATGCAGCAGGCGTTCGACCTGCCGCCCATCGAAACCGACCGGCCGCTGATGTATCAGGGGCTGTCCGACCGCTTCTATGGCCCCACCGACGACATTCCCTTCCCCGCGGAAGAGGATGGGGTGGATTTCGAGGGCGAACTGGGCGTGATCGTCGATGCCGTGCCGATGGGGACGAACGCGCAGGCGGCGCTGGCGCATATCCGCCTGATCGTGCAGATCAACGACTGGTCGCTGCGCGCCATCGCGCCGGTCGAGATGAAGACCGGCTTCGGCTGGGTGCAGGCCAAGCCCGCCTGCGGGATGGCGCCCTTCGCGGTGACGCCCGATCAACTGGGCGGCGCGTGGCGGGACGGGCGGGTCCACGGGCGCGTGCGGGTCGAACTGAACAGCGAGCGTTTCGGCGATGTCGAATCCGGCGGGGAAATGGCCTTCGGTTTCCACGAACTCGTCGCCCATGCCGCCCGCACCCGCGATCTGGTCGCCGGGACGGTCATCGGATCAGGCACGGTGTCCTCGCGCCATTATGCCGAAATGGGGTCCACCTGCATTTCCGAGCGCCGGGCGATCGATATCGTCGCGGGGAGGGAGCCGACGCCGTTCCTGCGCTTCGGCGACGAGGTGACGATGCGGGCAAGCGTCGATGGCAAGCCGCTGTTCGGGACCATCCGGCAGAAGGTGGTGCAGCGCTGAAAGGGCCGCTGTAGGGATGGTGGATTTGGGGGGAGAAAGGAAGCGGGCATGCGCTGAACGATCTTCCCCGCCCGCTTGTGGCCGAAACCAGCCTGTCCGCCGACGTTTATCGAGGCGTCCTTCTCATACCGGCCAGCCCTCGCGGCGATAGGCGGACTCCCAGAACATCCATTCGTAGCGCGCGGCGGTGCGGAAGGCGCGGTCCATCCCCGCGCGGGTGGCGGAGCCTGTTTCCGCCGCCGCCTTGTCCACCAGCGCCCGCACGCGATCCGTCGCTTCCCCGAAGGCGGGGGCGGCATAGGTGTCGATCCACGCGGCATAGGGATTGGGCGAGGCCGCGCGCGGCTTGATGTCGCAGCCGACCTCCCAATAGACCCAGAAGCAGGGCAATATGCCCGCGATCAGTTCCTCATAGCTTCGCGTCGCGGCGAGGGCGGACAGATAGCTGGTGTAGCCGAGGCAGGCCGGGGGCGGCTCAGTCGCATGGGCCAGTTCCGCGCCAACCCCGAATTGGGCGAAGAAGGACTGGTGCAGCGCTTCCTCGACCTGCACCGCCACCTTCGCACCGTCCGAAAATTCGAGGCGGCCCGCGCCGTCGGGCGCCTTGGCGGCGGCGATGGCCAGCGCGCGCGCATATTCGGCAAGGTAGAGGCTGTCCTGCACGATATAATGGCGGAAGCTTTCCATCGGCAGCGTGCCGTCCGCCAGTTCGCCGAGGAACGGATGGGCAAGGATCGCGCGGCGGAGCGGGGCGATATCCTGCCAGATGGCGTCGCAGAAACTCATCTTTCCTCTCCCGTCAGAAACGCCAGCCGGCGGTCGCGCCGAACTGGCGGCCGGTGTTGATGGTGAAGCTGTCGAACGGGCCGTTCGGTCCCAGCCCCAGCAGCAGCGGCAATTGCTGCTGGCCGAAGGCGGAGATTGCCCAGCGCTTGTCGAACAGGTTCTTCGCCCAGACCTCCAGCGACCACGGCCCGCGCGTCAGGGCGATGCGGCCATCGGCGGAGGCATAGCCGGGCGAATGGAGGATATTGTCGATCTCGAAATCCACGCGCGAAACATAGGCGACGCTCGCCCGCGCGCTGATCGCGACCGGCCCCGCCTCGCCCTGCCAGCCGAGGCCGCCGTTGAGCATCCAGTCCGGCGCATTGGGCGTGCGCTTGCCCTTCAGGTCGAGAATGGCCGGCTCGCCGGGTTCCGGCGTCGGGTTGGGCGTGGTGTAGCGGCCGACGCGGCTGCGGGTCCATGCAAGGCCGCCATCGACCCGGAAACCGGCGCCAAGGTCCGCCTGCGCCGAGGCTTCCACCCCGTGCACATCGACCTGCGGCACCGACAGCACGACCGAATTGCCGAGGAATACCGTGTTCTGGAAATTCTCATAATCGGTGATGAAGCCCGCAAGTGACAGGCGCACCCGTCCTCCGGCGAGGAGAGCCTTCACGCCCGCCTCGACCGAACGGGTGGTTTCGGCGGCGAAATCGGCCCGCCATATGTCGGACGGACCGGGCAGGGGATTGAAACCGCCCGCCTTGAAGCCGATAGCGCCCGTCACATAGGCGGTGAACTCGCCGGTCGGACGCCATGCCAGCGAAGCCTTGGGCTGCCATTTGTCGAATGTCCGGGCGCGGCGGGCGAAAAGCGCGCCGCTGCGCGCGCTGACCGTATCTTCCTTGCGCCGGTCGCTGTCATAGCGCAGCGCCAGCGTCGCCTCGAAATGGGGCGTCAGGTCATAGCTTGCCTGCGCGAACAGGCCGATCTGGCTGGATCGCGTTTCCGCCTTGGGCGCCTCGGCCCCGAACAGCAGCGGGCCGAAATCGTCGGTGCGGTCGCGCTCCAGCCGCTGGAAGAAAAAGCCCGCATGCCAGCGCAGCGGGCCGGGATCGCGCGAGACGAGCCGAAGCTCGCTGGTCCAGGCGCGGATATCGACCGGCTGCGAGATCGGCTGGAGGCCGCCGGGGAAGGGGAAGCCATCCACGGTCACGACGGGATCGTTTCGGAAATCCAGTTCCTCCACGAAATCCTTGTGATAATCGTCATAACCCCCGGTCCAGACCAGGCGCAGGCTCTCGCCCATGTCCTGCTCATAGGTCGCCTGCGCGCCCCACCATGTGCGCGAGGCGCGGCCTTCGAAATCGCCGAAGGGATCGGTCAGCGCCGCGCTGGACAGCCTGCCGCCATGAAGGCCGGTGACGTTGCCGGACGAGATATAGGCCGCCCCGCCTTCCTCATTCGCCCAGCCGAGCCGGAACCTGACCGTGCCGGTTTCGGACAGCGCGACTTTGGCCTTCAGGCGCAGGTTGCGGCTGATGCTGCCGTCCACCTTCCTGTCGAGGAAGCTGTTGCGGATGAAGCCGTCGCTGTTGCGGTAGGACCCGGCGAGGCGCACCTGCACCTGCTCGGAAACCGGGGCGTTGACCATGCCGTCGGCGGTCCAGGTGAAGCCGTTGCCGATCCCGGCGGAGGCTGCCGCGCCCCAGTCCGGGCCGGGGTCGTTCGTCCTCATGTCGATCGCGCCGCCAGAGGCCGAGCGGCCGAAGAGGGCGCCCTGCGGACCCTTCAATATCTCTACGCCCGCTATGTCATAGGGGCGCAGCGTGAACAGTTCCGCGTCGGGCAGCGCCAGCCCGTCCACTATATAGGCGATGGAGGGCGACTGGTTGCGGTTGGTCGAAACGCCGCGTACGGAAATGAGGTTGGTGCCGGGGTCCTGATCGTGGATCATGAAGACGCCGGGCGTGGCGGCGATGAACTCGTCTATGGTGGTCAGCCTGCGCGCGGCGATGTCGGCCGGGGTGTAGACGGCGATGCTGTCCGGCACCGCGATCTCCGCCTCGGCGCGGCCGCGCGCGGTGACGATGATCCCGTCCTCCGCGTCGGCGCCCGAAAGCGCACCGGCATGGGCGCTCGTTACGGACAGCGCATAGAGCCCCGCCCCGGCGAGGATGCCGGAAAGGGTCGAGACAGCAGACATGAAGGTGGTGGCGTTCTGGCGCATAATCCCTATTCCTCCGCCGGTGTGAGCCGGATCAGGTTCGCGGGTTTGCGGACTAGGCGCGCCTGCCGCGCCCGATCCGCCTCTCAGCCCTGGCCGCGCCAGGACACCCCGTGGGTTGAAGTCGGCTCCCTCTAGGAAGAGTCGCAGCCGCCGTCAAATATTGAAGCGCGCGGTGCCGATATCTCCGTATCAGGCGGCGGCAGGGCGGTAATGGCTCGGCGCGACGCCGACCAGGCGCTTGAACATGGTGGTGAAGGCGGCGGGGCTCTCATAGCCCAGATCGAGCGCGATGGTTGTCACCGCTTCCCCCGCCGCCAGCCGGGGCAAAGCGATCAGCAGGCACGCCTGCTGGCGCCACATGCCGAAGCTCAGCCCCGTCTCGCGCCGGAATGCGCGGGTGAAGGCGCGCCGTCCCATGCCCAGTTCGTCGCTCCACCGGTCGATGGTGTCGTGCGGGCTCGGCCTTTCGAGGAAGCGCTGGCAGCGGCGGACGATGCCGGGGGTCTTGGGGAAGGGCACCGCCAGCGGCACGGTGGGCGCGCGCGTCAGTTCTTCCAGCAACAGCGTCATCACCATGCCGTCGCGCCCCGACATGTCATATTCCGGCTCGATCCCGCTCGCCGCCTCCAGCAGCGCGCGCAGAAGCGGGGAAACCTGGATGACCTTGGTGTTCTCGCCCAATGCGCCATAGGCGGCGGGTTCAACCAGCAGGCTGCGCGTGCTGACCGCGCCCACCATGCGCACCGAATGGCTGCATCCGCCCGGCGTCCAGACGGCGCGTTCGGGCGGGGCGACCCATGCGCCGCCGGGCGTGCTTAGCACGACGACACCCTGTGCCGCATAGAGAAGCTGGCCGCGCCTGTGGCTGTGCCAGTCCAGCTCGAAATCGGACGGATAGTCGTTCCGTATGGCGACGATGGGCCGGTCTATATCCTCCATCAGGGCCGGATCGTTGAGAAGCATGCAACTGTCCCACTCTCGAAATCGTTCGACCCATATAGGAAAGCGGGTCGGCAGGGAAAGCCTTATGGGCCACGATCGGACAAGGGAAGCAGCGGCCGCTCCCCGGATGGGATCATCCGTTGCCCTCTGTGCCCTGCTTTCCGCGTTCCGCGGGCGAAAGGCTGTTCAGCCCGCCTGCGAACGTATCAACAGGATGGACCCGACAAGATGAACGCGACCAGAGCCCAAGCGCCGATGCATGCCCCCGAACCAACGGTGTTCGGGATCATTCTGGCAATCAGCTTCTGCCATCTGCTCAACGACATGATGCAGTCGCTTCTGCCGTCCATCTATCCCAATCTGAAGCAGGAGTTGAACCTGAGTTTCAGCCAGATCGGTCTGGTGACGCTGGTCTATCAGATGACCGCATCGATCCTGCAACCGCTGGTCGGGCTCTATGCCGACAGGAAGCCCACGCCGATGGCGCTGCCGGGCGGCACGCTGTTCTCGTTGGCCGGGTTGCTGGTGCTGTCCGCCGCGCATAGCTATGGCCTGCTGCTGGTCGGGGCGGCGTTGCTGGGCATGGGATCGTCGGTGTTCCACCCCGAATCTTCACGCGTGGCGCGGATGGCGGCGGGCAGGCGGCATGGCCTCGCGCAGTCGCTGTTTCAGGTCGGCGGCAATGCCGGGTCGGCGCTCGGCCCGCTCGCGGCGGCGGTCGTGGTCGTGCAATGGGGGCAATCCAGCCTCGCCTTCTTCGCGATGCTGGCGCTGCTGGCGGGCGGGATATTGTGGAACGTCGCCATCTGGTATCGGCACCAGGGCCTGCCGCGTCTCCACCGCGCCCGGTCGGCGGGAGCGGCTGCCCCGTCGCTGCCACGCGGCAGGGTGCTGGGCGGCATCGCCATCCTGCTGGCGCTGATCTTTTCAAAATATGTCTATCTGGCGAGCCTGACGAGCTATTTCACCTTCTACCTGATCCAGCGCTTCGGCGTGTCGGTGGAGGTCGCGCAGTTGCACCTGTTCGCTTTCCTGACGGCGGTTGCCGTGGGCACGGTGGCGGGCGGGCCGCTGGGCGACCGGTTCGGCCGCAAATATGTGATCTGGTTCTCGATCGTGGGGGCCTTGCCGTTCACGCTGCTGCTGCCGCACGCCAACCTGTTCTGGACGGGGCCGCTCAGCGTCCTGATCGGCCTGATCCTCGCGTCCGCTTTCCCGGCGATCGTGGTGTTCGCGCAGGATCTGGTGCCGGGCAAGATCGGCATGATCTCCGGCCTGTTCTTCGGCTTTTCGTTCGGCATGGGCGGGATAGGCGCGGCGATATTGGGCGAGGTCGCCGACCGGGGAGGAATAGAGACGGTCTACGGGATATGCGCGTTCCTCCCCGCGATCGGACTGCTCGCGATATTGCTGCCCGATCCGCGCCGGGCGTCCGCAGCCTGAGCAGGACACGGAGGTCCATCCGGAGGGAATGCCGGTACGCGGTTCCAGCGTGCCGGTCGCCCGACTCTGGGATGCCATGGATAGCGATGGGGCGGAAAGGCCGGGCTGCCCCCGCATCATGGAGATGTGGGACAGCTACCCGCAAGCGAGGGCCGCATCACGGGGACAGGCAAGGGCGTGCCCCAAGGGTGAGCCAGATGTGCCTGTCAAGCTATTGAAATATCAGGAAATTTAATGGCTCCCCAGATTGGATACGTCTAAAACAATTTTCCCATTTTTATCTGATGAAGCCCGTAGGACCATATCACGCTTTCGGGCCTTCACAAGGTCTTCTACATTCCTTGAAGAAAAGGAAGGGGTGTTTGCTACGGATGCGCCGCTTCCGCTGACACGAGAGCCGACACATGGTGTTCGCAAGCGAGAGCGTGATCGGGCGGCGCGCATCAGATTGGAAGGCGGGCCAAAGCCTTCACTGAGGGATAAGGCAGTCGCCTTGGTTCAATCTCGCGGAGTGGTTCGAACGAAAGACCTCACCGATATCGGCGTTCATCGATGCTACTTGGCGCGAATGTGTGATGAAGGGTTACTCGTGAAAGTCGCCTATGGTCGATATCGGGCTGGCGTCTTGAAGAAGCAAGGATCTTGAGCCCATTGTGTCGCGTGGCCATCCTATGGATGCTGGGAACGATTGGACGTTCTGCGATTCTCTGATTTCGTTGTGGTGGCACGCGTTCTCGTTTCGGCTGTGTAGCGAGCAGCCCAGTTCTGATGTCGACATTTATGATTCTCCAATGTCGTTGTTCGGACGCTAAATCCCCACCAAAAGGAAGATTGCCAAGAGTTCATATTTGCTCCACATCCTTGTAATTATTGCTTCTTGTCATGCCCTTTGGGCAACCAATCGAGCGAAGCCCCGATTTTGCGGTGGCCTGTGTTCGCGGACTGAGGGGGCTGACCCATGGAATATCAGCGTAGTATAAATCCCAAGCTCGACGAGGCAGGGGAGCCAACGGTTTTCGTACCTCTTTGCAAGTCGTTAATTACGACCAGAGCGATGCTTGCGAATATATTCGGCTCCCTCTGCTCCGATCCGGGGAGCGAGATGCTACTGGATATTTATTGGCGCGACAGCCAAGGATTGAAGACGTCCCTCACGAGTCTGTGGCGCGCAGCAAAGGCCTCCGAAATGACGGCCCGGCGCTGCCTGGCAGTGATGGAGGAGCAAGCTATTGTCGAGCGCGTGCCTGATGCGTCAGACAAGCGCCGCATCAATGTTCGGTTGACTCCTGCAGGTCGCGAAAAGATGGATATCTGTTTCCGCACATTCCTGACAGGATATGCTGAAACCTGTCAGGATTGCGCTCGCGATTGTGAAGACAGCCCATCGCCGCAGAGTGGCTGTCCTTGGGCGGCTGTCCTTTTTTGCATGGCGAGCGGTGGATTTCCTGGCGCCAGCCGTGGACCCTATTCGGACGAATCGCAGGGTTAAGGTGTCCCTACCAGCCGAACGGGAAATTCACGTCTCATAATGACGGTGGTGATCTCACGATTTTCGTGCTCGGTCATGCCGCAGGCGACGTTCCGATCATAAGTGTGGAAGGGGAGGGGGTTTTGGGTGTGTGAGATTTCTCACACCGGAGCATTTCCTATGGCCCTGTCTCGCACAAATGCCGATCCACGGTTACACGCCGCTGCCGCCAGGATCGTCAAATCGCTAGGCGCGATATGGAATCCGTCAGGAACGATATGTCGCTGTCCGGCCCACAACGACCATCGTCCGAGCCTATCGGTTCGAGTCGGCGAGCGTAGCATATTGTTCAAATGCTTCGCCGGTTGTTCCACGATCGATGTCATCCGCGCGCTCCGTACCGACCGGCAGTCCATCCCGACGACCGAGACTGAAACGGAATTCGTGCGTGCGGATGGCAGTGAGCGACGGTTGGCCGGCCGCATTCGTTCGCTCTGGAAGGAAGCCCGCCCTCTCACCGACACACCAGCCGGCGCATATTTGGTGACGCGCGGTTTAAGCGGACCGCATCCGGCCTTGCGCTACCATGACCATGTGCCGCTCGGCCGGGGCGTCGACGTCCGTTTCCGTCCCGCGCTGCTCGCCGCCGTTGAAGCCGACACCGGCGTCATAGCGCTCGAACGGCTGTTCCTCGATCCCCGAACCGGATTACCGGCCACTGGTCTCGATCCGCCCAAGCTGATGCTGGGGCGGCCGCATGGAAGCACCGTCCGCTTCGGCGCCGCCACCGATGTGCTGGGACTGGCGGAGGGCTGGGAGACTGCATGGTCCGCCCATTTGCTGCTCGGAATCCCCGTCTGGGCAACTCTTGGCGCTGACCGCTTCCCCTTGGTCGCTGTTCCTGAGCGGGTCGAACACCTCTTTGTGCTTCACGACAACGACTCTTCCGGACGGCGCGGCGCGGCGCGGGCAAAGCAGGCGCATGCGCGAGACGGCCGATCAATCGAGCCGCTGCCCCCACCGCCCGGTTTCAACGACTGGAACGATCTGTACCGGGCGAAGGGAAGGGGGAGGGAGATGGTTGCGGAATGCAGGCTGATGATCAGCTGCGCTCCGCACATTCAGACACGCGCAGCAGCATGGGCGCCCAACAAGTCCTGACCGCGAGCCTGTCACTGTCTACAAGGAGACGAGCCTTGACCTCGCTACAACCGAGCTATCCCTCCACGCTGCCGCTCTCCAAAATCGTAAAGAAGTACAATCCCCGCCGCTACTTCGACCCCAAAAAACATGCTGAAATGGTAGCGTCGATCAAGCTGCGCGGCATCAGCCAACCCATCCTGCTGCGCCCGACGCCCGACGGCAGCGGGACTTTCACTCTCGTCGCCGGCGAACGGCGATACCGAGGCGCTCTTGAGGCTTACGGTCCGGACGGTGAAGTGCCGGTCCTCATTCGCGAGATGACTGACCAGGAAGCGCTGGAAGCCGCGATCGATGAGAACGAAAACCGTGACAATGTTTCGGAAACCGAACAGGCGGATGCCGCCGTTCTCCACCTCGCCGCGTGCCAGAATAATCGGGCCGAAGCAGCTCGGAGACTCGGATGGACACGCGCCAAGCTCGATCGTCGTCTGGCGCTCGCCGACCTTTCTGACACTGTCAAATGCGCGCTCAATGAACGGCGGATCAAGGTCGGTCATGCCGAGCTGATCGCCGTCATTCCGGGGGACAAGCAAGATACGGCGCTCGACACGATCCTCCGTCTGAACCTCGACGTGAACGACACGCGCAAGGAACTCATGCGCATTACGCATAGCCTCGCGGTCGCCTGTTTCGACAAGACCGAGTGCGCTACCTGCCCATTCAATTCGGCCGCGCAGCAGGTCCTCTTCGAAACCCATGTCGACGATGGCCACTGCACCAATCCGGGATGCTTCGAGCTCAAGGCTGAAGCCGCCGAAGTGATCCGTTTCGAGCAGGAGGAGCTGGCCGCGAAGGCAGCAAGGAATGCAACGCCTCCTGCCGCCGATGATGGCGCCGAAGATGCTGCCGATGACGAACAGGACGATGGCGCCGACGCATCCGCCCCATCGATGGATCTCCAGCCCCGGTCGGAAAACGGCGCGCTATTATCCGGCACTGTCGAAAATCGCGAGCCTCCTCCGGCACGCCCCGCCGACACCGTGCACGCCACGTCGACGGCGCATAAACCGACCGTCACGGCCAGGTCGATCGCGGCCCGGACCACCGAGCTTCGCGAGGCGACGTGGCGAACCGCGCTGGCCCGTGCGCTCGCGGGCAATGCTGGCCACGCCCGGACCACGATCCTTGTCGCTGCAATGTCGGGCACGCTCTCGCAGATCAAGCCCGATACGCTGACGTCCCGTGCCGGCATCTTGGTCGGCGCCTCATTCCCGGATCTCGACTTCAAGGACAAGATCGCAGAAATCCTGGCATTACCCGACGATCGAGCGGCGAATGTGCTTGCCGTCATCGGCGGTGCCTACGCCAAGGATGCGCTCGACTTCGCGCGCGTCGCTGACCTTGCCCGGACCTTCGCGGTCGATTTGCGGGACAGCTGGCAGGTCGATCTGGCCTTTCTCGAGCGCTATACCAAGGACGAACTCAGGTTCATCGCCCAGGAATGCGGCCTGATCGCGCATGTCGGCGAGAAGCGGTTCGCCAAGCTGCTCGCATCGAAAAAGACCGAGCTTGTCACCGGCATGCTCAATCGCATCGGGTTCGATTGGGCGGGACGCCTGCCGGGCTGCATGACGCTCGACGGCGCCTATGGACCGCCTCCGGGTCGGGCTGCCCCGCCGGAAGAAGCTCCCATCCCGCAAATCGCCGCCTGACCGGCATCCTTTCCCTTCCAGACAAGGACCCCAGCCTATGTTGATCACCAATCTACTCCCGCTTCTCGCTAATTATTCGCTCGGTTTCGATCTTGTCGCCGGCCCCGACGATACCGTCACGCTGACCGTCATTCCCCGCAAGGCGGAAGGCGCGAAACACAGTCTCGAAGCTGGTGAGACCCGCCCGATCTCGATCACGGCAACCGCCGCGGAAATCGACGCGGAACTTGGCCGTGGCACGGACGGCGCGCTTGGCCAGCTCATCGCTTCGCGCAAGACGCTCGCCGACCAGATCGCCGATCAACGCCAGGCAGCCGAGGATGCGAGGGTCGCAGCTGCGGAAGCCGCGAAGGCCAAGGCCGCCACGAAGGCTACGGCGGCAAAGACGGCCACGCCCACCAGCCCCGCGAAACTCCTGCCCCCGGCCAGTCCGCCGGTCGACGCCAGGCCGGATCAACCCGCCACCCTGTTCTGAGCGACGCTGCCCGATCGTTGCCACGCCCCCAAACCGGAGACTCTCCTCATGCAGATCAATCATCTCACCCGCGCGTACCGCTATGACGGCATCGACCTTCCGGTTCCGCCGCATCTCGCCAACGATCTCGACGGCCTGCGGGCCTACCACGCCACGCTCTATCCCGCGATCCTCAATGCCGAGTTGTTCGACGCCGGCGTGTCGGGCGGCGCCCACGTCACCGAATACCGGCGGGCCGTCGGCACCAAGGGCTGACCATGGCGCGCAGCACCGGCGCGGCGATCCCGCCCGCAGTCCGCAAGTCCCTTGCCGAATGGATCGAGCATGACGATGGCAACACGACCGATTTCACCCCACCAGCCTGCAGCAGGCAGGCCGAAGCGCTCCATGCGCGCATCCTCCTCGCGGATAGCGACGGGCGAGGCAAAGCGCCCAGGCCGCTTGCGCCGCCGCCGGGCCTGCGCCTCCCACCTCTCGGCTGACCTCGTGGGGCGTGTTGTTGCGCTGTCGGGCGATATTCCCGTCCTCTTCGACGCGCCGCTGGCGTCGCATCACAAGTTGATGGGCCGCTGGGTTGCGTCCCGGGAAACGACGGCGAAACGCACCACCCGCGACCAGGCGCGCCAGCATATAGAGCGCGTGTTCAACAAGGCGGTGCTGGATATCCTGGGCTGCGTCGAATTCGCTGACCTCAGGGTCGTGGTCCTCCAGGGCGAGGGGGACCTTCCGCCAGCGATCGCGGTGATCTGCGATAGCATGGGGCAACTCGACCTCGGATGGATCGAAGACAGCGATGCACCCATTGCCTGGCGTGCGGCGGCCTACAAGGCGCTCGAGGACATGCTGGGCCGCGCCCTTCCGGTTTTCGGCTATCACGATCTCTTCGATGAGATCTCGATGTACTATTGGGACGGCGCGACCGACGATGAGACCGCACGGCAATGGATGATCGACTATCAGGGGGCGGACCCTGATGATACCGAGGAACTGACGCTGCCATCCAACATGGAAGCGCGCCGGCCCG
>Ga0182737_1003356_pt1 | contig 11907 bp, 6 predicted proteins | sample eDN5th30CBELigOP_FD_128878 | JGI IMG/M metagenome (GOLD analysis project Ga0182737, IMG submission 128878) | Enriched Organic Plus compost microbial communities from Emeryville, California, USA - eDNA 5th pass 30_C BE-Lig OP (version 2) (version 2) ... | reverse complement strand
CGGCCGCAGGCTCCGTAGCCGCTAGCCGCTCCGCACGCACAACCTCCGTTTGTTGGGGCCAGTCCCGGTTCCGGTGTTCGACTCGGGGGAGGTTCCCACCGGCCCCGAGCCCCGGTTGCACGGCCAGTCGCGTATCCCCACACGGGCTGCGGTGGGTCCGGTTCTCAGCAGGAGAGAACCGTTGGTGGTCCGGCGGTGAAAACCCATCCGCCGAGACCTAGAGACCTCAACCGCCTCTTACTCGAAGCTGGCCCATAGCGTCCGAGGCTCCCTTACGCTACGTGCTAGTCCTACAACCGATTGGGCCCTCCTGTGCTCGAGTCTCGTTGCTGGTCCCCTGAGGGAGAAGGTCAGGCACCTGAGGTGGCCTCTGGCGGCCTCCTCGCCACTCCCTTGTCCCTCCACCTTCTGTACGAAGCAAAGGTCATTCCAGTTCGAGAAAACAACCGTTTTTTCCGGGGGAAAACGCCCATTTGCCGTATCTGCGGCAGCTACGGCATCGCCCCGCTCAGAGCCACCGAGCGGGGCGTGCCATCAGTCACCCAAAGGAACGAGCGGGTGATGAACAGCAGCGCGCGTGTCGCGTGCTTTTTCGCTCACCCGAACCTCATTACGCACCGGCTTGCGGCGCGGTTCTGAGGGGCGCGCAAAGATGCCGTACCACATGCGCGGATGTACAGCGCACGGTCGCGCATGCGACGCCTGGTTATGCGCCGTCCGAACGAGACTTCTCGGCCGTTACTTCAGCGACAACAGATAGGCAATCAGGTCGGCCATCGCCTGGGGCGAGATCTCTTTCTCGAGCCCTTCAGGCATGATCGACTGACCGGTGCTTTGTAGCGCATCGATATCGCTGCGGAGGATGGTGTCGCTCTGGTTCTCCGCCCGGCGGAGCGTCACGCTGGTGGCCGTTTCCGCCGCGATCATGCCGGTGACGGAGCGGCCGTCGGTGGTGATCGCCACGTAGTTCAGATACTGCGGGTTCACCTCGCGGTTGGGGTCCAACACGTTGAGCATGATGGCTTCCGGGCCCCGGTTGCGCATCGCCGCCAGGTTGGGGCCGATCTCATGCCCTTGGTTCTCCACACGGTGGCAGGCGGCGCAATTCTTGATGAACACCTGTTTGCCTCGGGCCGCGTCGCCTTGCATGGCCAGGGCCGACTGGTACGCCTGGACCACGTCTTGCCGACGGCCGAGCTGAACCTCGGCCAGCAGCTTCTCCGCCCGGCTGCGAATCTCAGCCTGCTTGTGCTGACGCAGGAACTGAATGCGAGCCGGCTCGAGGTCTTGCGGGCGAGCCTCGCCCGACTCGATGGCATCGAGCAGCATCTGGAGCCGTTCGGGCCGCGCGAACAGCACTTCGGTCGCCTGGGCGCGGACGGCAGGCGAGTAGCCCTGCCAGTTGGACAGCACCACCTTGGCCACGTCGGCCCCGGCGAAACGCGACAACGTCCGCAGCGCCGCCGACTGGACCGGCTGCGGCTGGCGGCTCTCCAGCAGCGAGCCCAGCAACTTGCGTTCGGTGGCCAGGTCGCTCAGGCCGAGTGTTTCCACAGCCGCCAACCGATCGGCCACGGAAGCACGTTCGCTGGCCGCCGTACGCCGGGCAACGGCCAGCAGATCGTCGATCAGGCTACCGCTGTCGCCAGCCATCGCCGCCAGGTGCGTACGCAAGGCCGGTCCCGATTTGTTCATGCCTTGGGCCAGCTGCTGTACCCAGTGGCCGGCCAGCGTGCGGCGTTCGACCGGCAACGCATGGATGGCTTTGAGCACCGCCGCCACCTCAGCCTGATCGCCGCGCGTGCCAATCTGCCGGGCAACATCGCCCAAGAAGATACGCCCGGCAGCGGAGGTCGCAAAGTCCAGATCGCCGGCCAGGCTCGTGAACACGTCGCCGCTGCCTTGAGCCAGCGAACTGTAAATGGCCAAACGCACCCACGGCTCGGCCGCATCCTTACGAGCCAGCGCCGCCAAGGCCGCCTGCCGCTGCGGCGACGAAGGCAACTCGCCCAGGCTGAACGCCAATTGGTACCGCACGCGCGGGTCGTCGTCGCCTGTCATGGCCAGCAGCCGCTGGGCAACGGCGGGCTTGTCCGCCAATGTTTCGGCCAGCCGCACCGCATGTTCGCGCACGCGGGGATGCTTGTCGGCCAGGGCGGCGAGCACGGTTGCGTCGTCCAAGGCTCCCAGCCCTGCCAGGGCGTACAGCGCGTGCATCCGTCCCAACGGTTCTTCGCCGCTGGTGGCCAATTGCCGCAGCGGAGCGATCGCCTCGCCAGGCTGCCGCTGGTAGAGCAGCCGGGCAGCCGTTTCGCGGTGCCAGCCGTTGGGGTGCGAAAGCAACTGCACCAGTTCGTCGGTGCTGGCTTCAGCCAACTTCGGGTTAGCGCGCCGCTGGAAACCATCAGGGGCAAGCCGCCAGATGCGGCCGCGGTCACGGCCGCTGGTCAGGTCCAGATGCTGCTTGATGATCGGCGGGATGCTCTTGGGGTGCTCGATCACCTCGCGATACATATCCAGGACGTAGAGCGTGCCGTCAGGCCCTTGGGCAAACTGCACCGGGCGGAACCAGATTTCTTCCGACGCCAGGAACTCGCTCTCTTGGTCGATGCGAACGCCTTTGAGCCCCACGCCATCGGGCAGCAGCCGTTTGCGATGGACGATATTGCTGCCCACGTCGCCCACGATGACCAGGCCTCGATATTCCTCGGGCCAGGCATCGCCGCGATAGATGGTCACGCCAGTGGCACTGGTGAAGTAGCCGGCCGCTCGCCCACCGCCTTCCACCGCCCCCGGCACGGTGCCGGCCACGCGAAGCCGCGTACGGACGATTCGCCACGGTTCCACCGGACTGCGGCGAAAGACTTCAGCCTGACCGCCATCGGCGGCGATCACCTTGCGCGGCGAAGGTGCCGCCACCACTGGGTTCCGTTGCAGGTAACGGTCCTCAAAGAAGACCATCTCCAGATGGCTGCTGTTGGAGCAAACAAATTTGCGGCCCCAGGCATCGAAGTCCAGGCCGTGTTGCGAGCCGCCGCTGGTCGGTTCCAGCTTGCGCGTCCGCGGATCGAACGCAAAGTCGCGGCCCTTGAGCACCACCGGCGGAGCATCGACGCCCGGCCGCGTGACCGAAGCGCCACTGCTGCTGGTCGCGCCGTGAATGCGGTTATCCAGTCCCCAGCGGAACGAGTTGAGCATCCCTTGCACGTTGGTGCGACCAAAGCCGGTGAACGCGATCTCGTTGTGATCCGCCCGGCCGTCGCCGTCGGTGTCTTTCAAATAATAGATGTGCGGCGGGGCACCCACGAACACGCCGCCGTCGTAGCAGATGATGGCCGTCGGCCAGGAGAGCTTGTCGATAAAGATGGTGCTGCGTTCGTACACGCCGTCGTTGTCGGCGTCCTCCAGCAGCCGCACTTCGCCCAGCTGGTCGTGTTCCTGCTCGCTGTAGTCGCGCATGCAGATGACGTACAGCCGGCCCCGTTCATCGAACGAGCAGGCGATCGGGTCGACCACCTGCGGCTCGCTCGCGGCCAGTTGGACCGTGAATCCGGGCCGCACGTGCAGCAGCTTGTGCGACTGCTCGGGCGAATTGGGGGCAATCCTCGGAAGCTCGCCGGAAAAGTCGGCATTGGGATCGACCGGGCCAGCCTGGGGCGGGGTGCCCTCGGCCGCCCATGCCGCCGCCGGCCAGGCGACCGTAACCGCCATCAAAGCAGCCCAGGCAGCAAACGCTGAGCGTTTCAGGACGCAAACGGGCGTGACGCGCAGCCCGGCTTGGGCAATCTGATGGACAGACCGGCGGCAACCAGACGGAAACAGTCTCATGAGAGGCAGGCACTCCGTAAACGCGTAAGCGAAGCGGATCGGCAGGCGGTTTGCTGCATCGATGGAGGCGTACAGGCGGGTCGCTTCGATTGTAACTGCCGCCGAAACCACATTCACGCCGCAATCGGCAGAGCCGGCCTGCGTGGCACCATGTTCAAACGGTCCACCGGCCGTCTGCGGTCCAAGATCGCGGCCGGTGCGGCGAATGACGGTTGGAACCGCGCCGGGGCAGGGCGGCAGTTTCCTGAATTGCCCTGCTTTGACAACTTATGTGGGCGGCCCTATGGTAACTGGGGTCGAAAGTGCGCCGTGCGAAGCAGCCAACGGCCGATTCCCGCTGCCCAGCGGGCCATTCCACACCGTAGAGCAGTATTCCCCATACGCGCGCCGTTCGATTTGTGTTACACGCGAAGCATCGGAAGCTGCCGTTTTAAGGGCTGCTTCCGCCGGCGGCCGCCCTTGAGGTAGCCGCGAGAACGTTTCCCTGACTGTTCTACCTTTTCTTTGGCCTTTCCCAGGCAGAGGTATCCCCATGGCTGGCCGTTTTGTCCGTCATTCTCTCAGCACGCTGGCCATGGCCACGGCTGTCGTGTGTTGTGTGGCTGCCACCGCGCAAGCCCAGGTCGAGCTCAAGTGGAAGTTCCAGCAGGGTCAGAAGCTGAACCTGCAATTGGCGCAAGACATGACCATCGCCATCGCCGTGCAAGGCCAGGCGATCACCCAGAAGATCCAGATGGGCATGGACCTGGCGTGGGATGTCAAGCAGGTCGACAGCCAGGGCGTGGCCACCATCGACCAGAAGTTCAACCGCATCCGCATGACCATGGAAATGCCGTTCGGCAAGCTCCAGGTCGACACCAATGACGAGAACGCGGAAGGCCCGGCCGCCCAGATTGCCGAGCAGCTCAAGCCGCTGACCGCAGGCATCATCACGCAGAAGCTGTCGCCCAGCGGACAGGTGCTGGAAGTGAAGCTGGATGAGAAGGCCAAGGAAGCCCTGGCCGCCAATCCGCAATTCAAAGACATGTTCGGCGAAGACGCCATGAAGCAGATGTTCGGCCAGTCGATGGTCGCGCTCCCGGAGAAGCCCGTCAACGTGGGCGATACCTGGGACGTGGCGCTGGGCATCAAGACGCAGTTTGGCGAAATGAAGCTCGACAGCCAGTACACCTACCAGGGCATGGCCGAACACAACGGCAAGCAGATGGCCAAGATCGGCATCAAGGGCACCTTGAAGATCAACAAGGAAAAGGCCGATCCCAACGAACAGACGAAGCTGGATATCAAGGACAGCAACATCACCGGCACTGCCTGGTTTGACACGGCTGCCGGCCGCGTGGCCGACACCGACGTGCTGCAGAAGGCCACCATGGTGGTGGAAACCGGCGGTCAGTCGCTGGAGCCGAACATCACCACCGATACCAAGCTCCAGGTGAAGCCTGCCCAGTAGGCCGCGATTAGCCAGCAGCCTCCCGGCTGCCGCAACGCTTGAACGCTTTTTGCACTCAGGCGCTGGTCCACGTGCTGGACGAGCGCCTGAGTTTTTTGTTGCGCGCGTGCTAGCGATCCAGATGATGGACGAACCTAGTTAGTCCTAACCCGACGCGTAAGTGAGGATCCTTCCAAGCCTGAAGCGCCAGCGAAGGAACACCAGGTACACGCAGTGCGATAGGGCAGTACTTGTAGGGTCCGCTGTGCGCACCAGGAAACACCAGAGGCGACGCGATTACTCCTAGCGTCACCCGTCAACGCGGGAATCGACGCTGCCACAACACCAACGCACATTCCCTCGCTGACGCTTCGGGTTGAGATTGATAGCGAGTACCCAATCGAAACCAAGCGCGGCGTCAGCTAAGCGGTTCTTCTTCCACCTCGGCGCAGCCGCTGCCCACGTACAGTTGCAGCACCTGGTTCTGCACCTTGATGGCTCGCAGCAGAATACACACCTGGTCCGGGGCCAGTTCGTGTGGGTCGCGGCTGGCCAGGGCTTCCAGTTCCTCGGTCATCGCCGCGTGCTGGTCGGCCGCCGCTTGCAATCGGAACGCCACGTCGCGCCAGGCATCGGTCAGCACCTGGTCGTCTTGCAGGTGCGCGATGTCGCCCACCTGGTTGGCCAGCAACAGGCACAACCGGGCCACATCGCGAGGCTGGGCCTGCGGCTGCAACTGCTCGATCCGCGCTGCCAGATCCTGACACCTCATCGGCATCTCCGCCTGGCCAAGCCAGTGCATACCACGCCAGGGAATACCGCGGGTTCGTTCGTGCGGGGCGGAAGCAACCCGCGCACGAAACGAACTCCGCGCAGGAACGATCCACTCAGACGAAGCACCTACCAGGCAGCCAACGGGACGAGGGGGGCGGCTACCCGATTCACCCAGCCAGCCTGGGACGAACGCCCACAGGACCAGGAACACCTCTTGGCTCGCTGGGTCGCCATACCAATGGCGGTAACGCAACTCTAGGTCGCAAACCCCTCGGCGACAAATGTCAGACGGCTTGAAGGCCCGCCGTGCCGCACATCAGGCTTTCGCTTGCCCACACAATCGCTACCAGCGGCAAGGTCGTCGGCCGCGTCTGGTAAAATGATGCGATCCTGCCACGCATACGGCCGCATGTTGCCCAATTGCAACGTATGGTTGGGGGTCGAAGTCTTCGGGAAGCGGAAAGCTTGCCCGGCCGTCATCGTCCCCACAAGCCATCCCTTGGGCATGAACCGCACGACCTGCACTCACGTCCGGCACTCGTCCTGCTCCACCAGCGGCGTCCTGCGTGGACGGCTGGCGGTCGTGGCCGTTTGCGGCCTGACGATGCTGCTGAACGTGCCCAATGCCTGGGCCGCCAACAGCTACAGCCGCAATCGCGAGGGATTGTCGGCTCGCCCGCTTCCGCCGCTGGCCGCGCAGCAACCGCCGGCCTCGTTGCATCAGCATGCGGTGTTGCATGGCGGGGCACCCTCGCAACCGCTGCTGCCGGCTCTGGCCCGCGAGCAAGGCACCGAGGTTCTGTTGTTTGCCCGGCATGCCGCGCAGCGCACCGTGCTGCACTCCGAAGGCAATCTGCTGCTGTGGGCTGCGTTGGCCGCCGAAGGCCATGCTTCGGAAAGAGACTTTCTGCCCCAGCAGCGGCGCCTCCGCGAGCTGGCCCGCAAGTTCAAGGCTGACATTCGCTCGTCGGCCGACCTGCGCACCCAAGCCACCGCGCTGCACGAGTTGGTCCATCGCGAAGTGCTGACCGGCGGATACGACCTGGGCTGCAGCACGCTGACTGAAACGCTGCAAACCGGCCGCTTCAACTGCGTGACGGCGACCATCCTCTACGTGGCGCTGTGCCACGAAGTCGGGATCGAAGCCCGGGGCCTGGAAATCCCGGCCCACGTGTATGCCCAGGTGGGCAGCGGTTCCGACGCCATCCGGGTAGAAACGACGTGTGCCCGCTGGTTCGAGCTTTCGGCCCGCGATCTGGCTGCCGCCGAACGCGTGGTGCCTGGCCGCCCCGCCGATGCGAACAGCAACAATACCGCTGACGCGGCTCCCCGCGCCCTCGATATCTGGCAGCTCACGGCAATCCTGTACTACAACCAGGGCGTGGATCACGCCGAGCGGAACAACTACCCGGCTGCCATTGCCGCCAACAGCAAGGCGTATCGGCTTGATCCGCTCAGCCGCAGCATCCGCAAGAACCTGCTCAGCGCCATCAATAACTGGGCGCTCGACATGGCCGACAACGGCAACTACCACCAGGCGATCGCCCTGCTGGAAGAAGGCCAGCAGCTCGCGCCGGAGCACACCACGTTTAATACGAACATCGTCGCCCTGTATCAGCGGTGGGTGGACGAACTGTGCCAGGCTGAAAAGTTCGCCGAAGCCGATGCGGCCGTCCGCCGCGCCATGCTGCACCATCGCGACCCGCGGTTGGCCACCGAGCAGTTTGTGGTGTATCGCCGCTGGGGCAGCCACCTGGTGGGTGCCCGCAACGTAGACCAGGTACTTCACCTTTGTGCCACGATGCGGCAGCGGCATCCGGGCGATGCCCGCGCCGCCAACGCCGAAGCCGATCTTTTGGTTGCCGCCGCCTGGACCTTGCTCCGCGAGCAGCGCACCGCCGAAGGCCTGCGTCTGTTGGACGACGGCAGCCGCCGCTTCCCCAACAATGCTCATCTCCAGCAGGAACGTGCCCGGGCGTACGAACTGTATCGCACCTGGCAGACCAGCGCAGGCCGCGGCGCTTAGAAGTCGCTGCACCGCAGCGGGCCTCGTGAGCCAAAGGTCGCTAGCATTGCCAGCAATGTTCGTTCTTTGGGGGTTGGCTGCTGCTCCCTGCCAGCGTTTGTGTCGCAGTCGTCTTGACCCCCCAAGGCAGCCTCTCTATAGTGCCGCCTCTATTTGTATGGGAATGCCTGGATGCATTCCTTCAGGAGCCAATTGCCGGCACGCGGTTTAGGGAGAGACCAATGCCTTGCAGCGACGATACGGCAACTGCCGTTTCCCGTCCCCGGGGCCCTTGGAAGAAGCGCATCCTGTTTGTGCTGGGCGGAATGACCGTGGTGGTCGCTTGCGCCGGGATTCGCTTTGTCTGGATGGACGGCGAACTGAACGCACAGCAGCGGGCACCGCGGCGTTTCTTCCAGCGTCAACCGGGTGAAGCCACGGCCACGGCGCGGAGCGAAGTTCCGGCCCGGGCCGACGTTCCGGTGGCAGCCAAGACCGGTGTGCCCGACATCGTGGCCATCGTCAACGGCGAACAGATCACGCGCGAGCAGTTGGCCGACGACGTCGTCACCCGCTACGGCGAAGGCGTGCTCGAAAGCCTCATCAACAAGCGGCTGATCACGGCCTACTGCCAGCAGCACAACATTACGGTCACCGAGCAGGAAGTGGCGGAGGAGATCAAGCAGATCGCCGCTCGCTTCCGTCTGCCGGTTGATCACTGGCTGAAGATGCTCCAGGAGGAGCGTCACATCTCGGCCGACCAGTATGCCAACGAGATCATCTGGCCGATGCTGGCTCTGCGTAAGGCCGCCAACCAGGCGATCAGCGTCACGCAGGAAGAAATCCTGGCTGCCTACGAAAGCCAGTACGGCCCGGCGGTCGAAGCCCGCCTGATCGTGTGCTACACCCAGGAAAAAGCCAAGCTGGCCCTCGAAGAAGCCAAGGCGAACCCCGGCGACTTCGGCCGCCTGGCTGCCAAATACTCCGACGATCCCACCAGCGCCAGCGCTCACGGCCTGGTGCTGCCGATCCGCAAGCACCTGGGCAACGCCAAGATCGAAGAAGTGGCGTTCTCCCTGAAGCAGGGCGAAATCTCCGACATTGTCCACGTCGACAATCAGTGGGTGATCCTCAAGTGCGAAGGGCAGGTTCCCTCGCGCACGCACCTGTTCCCGCTGGAACGCGTGAAGCCGCAGATCGAAGCCTCGGTCCGCGAGAAAAAAGAGAATGCCCAGGCCGGCCAACTGTTCGATCACCTGAAGCAGAACGTGCGGCTCATTCGCTGCTTTGGCGACGCCGAGAACACCAAGCGTTACCCGGGCGTGGCCGCTGTGGTGGGCGATTTCACCATTACGATGGAAGAACTGCGTAACGAGTCGGTGCGCCGGCACGGTGTCGAGATCCTGGAAGGCACCATCAGCCGCCGCATCCTCCAGCAGCACATCAAGCAGGCCAACGTCACCGTCACCGACGAGGACGTCAGCCGCGAGATTCAGCGTGCCGCCGAAGCCATGGGCCTGGTCGATCCTCAGACCGGCCGCGTCGATGTTGCCCGCTGGCTCGATACCGTGGCCACCGAGCAGGGCTTGAGCGTCGATCGCTACATTCAAGAGATCGTGTGGCCGACGGCCGCGCTCAAGAACTACGTGATGCAAACCCTGGGTGCCAAGGTCGACGTCAACGAAGACGACATCCGCAAGGGCTTTGAAGCCAACTTTGGCCCGCGCTGCATCTGCCGCGCGATCATGCTCAACAACCAGCGGGCTGCCCAGGAAGTGTGGGAGATGGCCCGCAAGAACCCCAATCCGATCTACTTCGGCCAGTTGGCCGCCAAGTACTCGATCGATCCGCAGAGCCGCTCGCTCAACGGCGAGGTGCCGCCGATCCAGAAGCACGGCGGCCGGCCCACCCTGGAAGCCGAAGCCTTCAAGCTGAAGGCGGGCGAGCTGTCGGGCATCATCCAGATCAACGAGTACTTCCTGATCCTGCTGTGCGAAGGCTACACCAAGCCGGTCACCCGCGACCTCGAAGAAGTCCGCGACGAAATCGAGCGCGACCTCTATGAGAAGAAACTGCGCGTGGAAATGGCCAAGGCCTACAACAACATGCTGGAGTCGGCCCGGATCGAGAACTTCCTGGCCAACTCGCGGCAGGTGCCCAAGAGCGGCGCCGTGCAGCCGCTGAGCCAGACGCCGCAGTTGGAACAGCCTGGCCAAGGCGGCGCCGCTGCCCCGGCAACTACCCGTGCCGGCAGCAACCCGACGCGGTAACCGGGCAGCAAGTCTTAGGACGACGCTAACCATCAGCCGTGGCACGCCAGAAGTGGCGTGCCACGGCTTTTTTATTGCTCCCACGTGCCTTTATCGGTTGGCCAATAGCCGCAATCGTCTGAAACATCTTGGGTTAATGCAGCGTCACAACGAACCATTGGCTGCGGTTTACCGGCATCGGTAAAATGCCATATTAGTCGTCGATCAACTGCCTCTCTCAACGGCACGTTGTCATTTAGCCATGGCGGAGCCGTGTGCGCAGAACAAAGTGTGTGCAACATGGCAGAGCTTTACTTTTCCGAGCTGCGAGCGCTGACGCCAGAACAACAGCAAGCGAAACTGCTGGAGTTCGCCGGCCGCCGCCACATACCCGCCAACGGGCAGTTGGAACGCCTGGAAGCTGAAATTCGCGAGTTCGAGCAACGGTACGAACTCCCGTCGTCTGATTTGGCAGAGGCGCTGCGAACCGGTAAGCTACGCGAGACTGCTGAAGTGGGCAGGTGGCTTATCTTAGTCGCAGCGAGGCAGCGTCTTGTCAGGTCTGCCAAACCATAGGCCGGCCAATCATCGTCCATGCCGGCTGAGCACCTATTTTGACACGCATCAAGCCGTCATGCAGCAGTACCGGGATGGGGGCTTTGTCGGCGAGGACAGTCTCCGTTTCGTAGATTGCCACAGCGTCTTGCTGCTACAGGGCGAGATTGCCTGCCGGGGCCTAATCGTCATCACGGTTACCAAACTGATTGACTATGTGACCGATGATGCTGATCCGCTCGTTCAGACGGAAATGTACTCCTACAACGTTTCCGTACGCGGCCAAGGGCTCGCGTTCCGCTACGACAATCAACATCCCGACGAGCTCTATCCGGGGCATCTTGATCCCCACCATCGGCACACATTTGACTTTACGACCAACCAGGAGCTTCCCGACTCGCCGGAATGGCTTGGTGCGGAAAAGTGGCCCACTCTGGGCGACGTGATCGGCGAAGCCTGGGATTGGCACGGCCAGCATTACGCGCTGCTGAATCATCCCGAGGATTTCGTTCCTCGAGACCAATTGGGGGATGGGCTAAGCCGCTAGCCACGGCTTAACCGCCGGCATCGCTGCCCGCGCGTAAAATGCCTTTCCAATTCCCCCCGGCCATCGGTGGGCTTTCTCCCCAACTGGCTTTGACGGCGGTTGCCGCAATTGCTACAAGCCCCTTCAATTGCTAGCCGTGCGGGCCCCGGTACGTCATGGGGATTGTCGCGCGGTCCTGGCACCGTAGTTGGGAGGCTGCGGTCCTGGCCCAAGGGGGGCCGTTTGTCGCGTGAGGTTCTCTCGGCCCATGTTCCGACAGCATCGACAAATCATCCTGCTGGCCTTCCTCGTCAGCGACTTGATTACGGTTACCCTCGCCTGGTTCGGCGCGTACTTCGTCCGCTTTAATCTGCTGGATGCCCCCGAGGGCGTGCCCGAGGTGGCAGGCGTCATCGCCGGCTGGCCCTGGGTGCTGCTCATGGCGCTGATTTCGTACCGGCTCTGCGGCCTGTACGATGTCCATCGCCTGCGACGATTCATGCCGGAGCTGACGTCGGTGGCCGTGGCCAGTGGGCTGCTG
>Ga0182737_1003355_pt1 | contig 11910 bp, 8 predicted proteins | sample eDN5th30CBELigOP_FD_128878 | JGI IMG/M metagenome (GOLD analysis project Ga0182737, IMG submission 128878) | Enriched Organic Plus compost microbial communities from Emeryville, California, USA - eDNA 5th pass 30_C BE-Lig OP (version 2) (version 2) ... | reverse complement strand
GTGAACACGGTCGACAAAATTGACTATGCGTTCGTTGCCGACCGCTGGGGCTCCCCGTTCTGGCGTGTGTACGACTTCCTGCTTCTGGCACTGGCATTGCTGCATGGCGTCAACGGTGCCCGCGTCAGTATCGAGGACTACATTCGGAAGCCAGGCTGGCGCATTGCAGCTCACACGACGCTGGCTGTGATCGCCCTCGTGTTTCTCGTGATTGGTGGACTCGCAATCGTGACGTTCGCTCCGGAGGCATTACAGGCCGCGCAGGCAGCAGGGAGATAGACGATGTACCACCGATATGACGCACTCGTCATCGGCGCTGGTGGTGCCGGGCTAATGGCAGCAGCCCAGCTCGCCGGGAAGTGCAAGTCCGCTGTCATCTCGAAGCTCTACCCACCACGCTCGCACACGGGCGCTGCCCAGGGCGGGATCGCGGCAGCGCTTGGAAACGTCGAGGAAGACCACTGGGTCTGGCACATGTTCGACACCGTCAAGGGTGGCGACTACCTCGTCGATCAGGATGCTGCTGAAGTGCTGGCGCGCGAGGCAATCGATGCGGTTATCGAGATGGAGCACATGGGGCTCCCGTTTAACCGCACGCCCGAAGGCAAGATCGACCAGCGTCGCTTCGGCGGCCACACCCGGAACTTCGGCGAAGAGCCGGTCCGCCGCGCCTGCTACTCAGCAGACCGCACCGGCCACATGATCCTCTATACCTTGTATCAGACCTGCATCAAGCACGAGGTTGAGTTCTACGACGAGTTCCATCTGCTCGATCTGATCATGACCGACGATGGCGTCTGCAATGGCGTCGTCGCGCTGGAGGTCCTGACCGGCGAGATTCATGTCTTCCACGCCAAGGCAGTCATCCTCGCCACCGGCGGCTTCGGTCGCGCTTTCCAGATTACGTCAAATGCGATGGCGGCAACCGGAGACGGTATGTCGATCGCCTTCCGACGCGGCCTTCCGCTGCAGGACATGGAGTTCTACCAGTTCCACCCAACCGGCATTTACAAGAAGGGCATCCTGCTCACGGAGGGCGCTCGCGGTGAGGGTGGCATCCTGCGCAACGTCGAGGGCGAGCGCTTCATGGAGCGCTACACGCCGACGCTGAAGGACCTCGCGCCGCGCGATATTGTCTCGCGCTACATCTGGCAGGAGATCCGTGAGGGGCGCGGAGCCGGTCCAAACAAGGACTACGTCACGCTCGACCTGACGCACCTCCCACCCGGCGCGCTGGAAGCCAAGCTCCCGGACATCACTGACTTCGTCGAGACCTACCTCGGCATTGATCCGCACGTCGAGCCGATCCCGATCCAGCCGACGGCGCACTACGCAATGGGCGGCCTGCCGACCGATGTCGATGCCCGCGTGACGATCGACGAACAGAACACGGTTCTGCCGGGACTCTATGCCGCCGGTGAGGTGGCCTGTGTCTCCGTTCACGGTGCGAATCGCCTCGGCACGAACTCGCTGGTCGACCTGGTCGTCTTCGGACGCCGGGCCGGTCGGCACGCGCTCCAGTACATTGCCGAAAACGACCTCGAGCCGCTGCCGCCGGAACCGGAGTTCCGCGGTCGGGCGGAGGTCGCCAACATCCTCGAGCGCACCAAGGGCGAGAACGTCGCCGATATCCGCCAGACGCTGCAGTTCGAGATGATGGACAAGGCCAGCGTCTTCCGCACCGGAGAGCATCTCCTCGAAGTCCAACAGACTGTCCGCGAACTGAAGGATCGCTACCACCACATCGCCATCACCGATAAGGGCGATGTGTTCAATATGGATCTGCTGGAAGCCCTTGAGCTTGGCTACCTGCTGGATTGCGCTGAGGCGCTCGTCGCAGGCGCGGTCACTCGCCAGGAAAGTCGCGGTGCGCACATGCGGGAAGACTTCCCGGATCGCGACGACACCAACTGGCTGAAGCACACGCTCGCCTATCGAACGTCCGGCGGCTTACAGATGCGGTACAAGCCGGTCGTGCTGACCCGCTTTGAGCCGAAGGAGCGAAAGTACTAATGCAAGTATCGGTGAAGGTTCTCCGTTTCAACCCGGAGACCGACAGCAAGCCGCATTACGAGACATATACGGTCGAGCAGGAGCCATCGGATCGCGTACTCGACGCGCTCAATACGATCAAGTGGCATATCGATGGCACGCTCACCTATCGTCGGTCGTGCGCCCACGGCGTGTGCGGTTCAGATGCGATGCGCATCAATGGACGCAACCGGCTGGCCTGCAAGCTGCTCATTAAGGATGTCGGCTCCACGATCACGGTCGAGCCGATCATGGGCTTTGAGGTCATCAAGGACCTCGTTGTTGATATGGAACCGTTCTTCGACAGTTACAAGAAGATCAAGCCGTTCCTGATCAACGACGACGCGCCGCCGGTCGGCAGCGAGCGTTATCAGTCGGCCGAGGATCGTGCCCGGTTCGACGACACGACGAAGTGCATCCTCTGCGCGTGCTGCACGACATCGTGCCCGATTGTCTGGACCAACCAGGGCTATGTTGGCCCGGCGACGATTGTCCAGGCACACCGCTTCATCTACGACAGTCGTGATCAGGGTGCTGACCAGCGGCTCAATATCCTGAACGATCGCAACGGCGTCTGGCGCTGCCGGACGATCTTCAACTGCACCGACGCTTGCCCGCGTGGAATCAAGGTCACGCAGGCGATCGAGCAGGTCAAGCGCACGCTGCTGACAGGCGAATAACCCGCGCGTATCAGCGTCCGCGTCGGAGCCGATCCGGGTGGTCGCGCTCCGGTGCGGACGCTGTGTATACTGCGGCTCTTGACTCGCGAACGCCATGGAGGCCGCCGAAATGACCAACCCGTTTGACTGGAGTTATCTGACAGCAACGACGCGGGAGACACCCGTGTTCGGCCCACTGTCGGTGACCTACCTCATCATCTTCGGCGGGTTATTCATCCTGAGCGCCCTCGCCTATTACGATGCTCCGCGGCGCTTCAAGTCCGACCGCATTCGTCGGGACGCTGTCCGCAAGGGCTCGGAACTTCTGCTCTGGGTCACCGGCATCGGTCTTATCTTCTTCGGCATTCGCGTAATGCAGTTCGAGTTCCTCACATTCGAGCGACGCATCTGGCTGTACCTGATGATGCTGATTCTCGTGGTCGTGCTCGGCTATTTCGTTTATTACGCCCGCACAGTTTTGCCCGCCCAGCTTGCCGAGCGCGAGCGGCACCGCTTGCGGAAGCAGTACATCCCACCGCATGGCTCCAGCCGAACACGCAAGCGCTCTGCTCGCTGATCGCACTTCATTCGCCACGCGAAAGCGCCGCCGGTCTGGTGACCGGCGGCGCTTTGCTTATCTGTCATTGAGAGGGTTGGTCGTGCACCCTCTGTTGACCGCGACCCTCCAGCTTACACCGTGCAGTTAGCTCCGGCAGGGTTTCCCCACGTCACCCACGGGTGACCACTTAGGGCTGCTTCCTTCCGGACCTGACCCGGTTCGCGGGTCCGCGCCGCGCGGGACCCGGCCTTCAACACCACTTACACGGGCAGTCCCAAAAGATCGGGCCGAGAGAAGGGATTCCGTCCCGCTAGAGCGGATTGCGGGTATAGGGCACCGCTAGTTCCCCACCTAGCACGACCGCAAAAAGTATAACACGGCCCCCTGCCCGATCAGCCTCTCGCGGAGGGGTACAATCGGGCGAGTGTTGAGCCGCCGAGGCGTTGAGAGTGAGTGTTCGTGAGACTATTTCGCACCGCGATGATGATCGTTATCGTGGCTATTCTGCTGGTTCCAGCAACGACCCAGGCGGACACCAACGGGCGGATATCGGGCACGATCACTAACGGGACAACAAACGCAGCGCTGGCAGATGCTACCGTCACCGCGTCCAGATTTGACCAGATGCCATCGGGCAACACGGTGCCGGAAAGCGTCGATGTCACGACAACGACGGCGGCCGACGGATCGTACGCATTTGAGGGACTCGATACGGCCGACGGCCTCGTTTACGCGATCTCGGTCACCTACGAGGGCGTGCTGTATTCGTCCGGCATGGTCCAGATCAGCACCACCCCGGAGCAAACCGCCGACATAACCGTCTACGAGACGACCGCCGACCAGGCAGCGATCACGCTCGCTTCACGCGGTCTTCTTCTCAACGCGGTCGATAAGGACAGCGGCGCGGTCACGATTACCGATGTCTTCTCCTTTGAGAATACGAGCAACCGAACGATTGTGGCCGACGAAGATGGACGCACGCTGCGCTTTAGCGTGCCGGCCAATTCGGCTGAGGTAGGACCGCGAGCTGGATTTGACTTCGGCACGCCCAGCCTGGAAGGCGCAACAGTCTTTGCGACATCCCCGCTGCGCCCCGGCGTGGCCAATCCGGCGTCACTGAACTACACCATCCCCTACACCGGCAGCACATTCGATATTGAGCTCGTAGCGGACTACCCGACGACCGAAATGCGCCTTCTGTTGCCCGTCGATGCAAACGGTGACGGGCCTGCCGTCGCCGCCGAATCCCGGCAGCTTCTCGACAATGGCATCATCCCGATCGGTGACTCGCAGTACCACGTCTGGTCTACCGGATCTCTGAACGCGGGTGACACCATTCGACTGCGCTTCAGCAATCTTCCGAGCGCTTCGTCGAGCGGTCGCGCGCTATCTACTGTCGCTCCCGCGCTCATTGCGCTGCTGGCACTCGCTGGTGCTGCAGCGGTTGCCGGACTGGTCATCTCGCGACGCAAGCTCAACGAACCGCGGCCGGTCACCGTCTCCCCGCTCATCGCTGAAACCATCGACGAACGACGGGAAATGCTGACGGCCGAGCTGCGAGCGCTCGAGGCTGCTTACGCGAGCGGCGAAATCGACGAGGCGACATACGCACCATCGCGGCGCGCCATTCTGGAGGACCTGCGCCGCATCTCGCGAGCGATGCGTGGTATTGGTGACGACGAGTAGTCTCCTGAACCGTGCTACGATACGCAGCGCTTTACAACCGTGAGGGAGGAGACATCGGCACCTATGGCTAATGCTGGAGCCCGCGGGATCACCGCGGAGGATCTCTTTGGACTGAAGCTTATTTCCGAGCCACAGTTCGCGCCGGATGGCTCGCAGATCGCATACGCGGTCACGACGATCGAGAAGGACAAGGACGACTATCGATCTTCCATCTATGTCAGCGCCGCTGACGGCTCGAAGTCGCGCCGCCTGACCCACGCCGACGCGAAGGATTCCGCACCGCGCTGGTCGGCAGACGGGAAGCACATCGCGTTCCTGTCGAACCGCGACGAGAAGGGCCAGATCTGGCTGCTGCGGGCCGATGGCGGCGAAGCCTGGCAGGTCACGACACTGCCTGAAGGCGTCATCAGCTTCGCCTGGTCGCCGGACGATCAGAGCTTCGTCGCAGTCTCGAAGGCTGTTGAGGCCACGGCAGTTAAGGACGAAGACGAAGCCGAGAAGTCGGACGTCAAGCACATCACGAAGATCCGCTACAAGTTCGACGGCGAGGGATTCCTCGACCTCAAGCCAAAGCATCTCTGGATCGTGCCTGCGTTCGGCGGCGAGCCGCGCCGGCTGACTGACGGAGATTTCGACAACGCCAACCCTGTCTGGTCACCGAATGGCCAGGAGATCGCATTCGTCAGCAATCGCACCGACGGTCGGGACATGGAGACCATCAGCGTCTCGGAGATCTGGGCCATTCATGCGAACGGCAAGGAAGAGCGACGCGTTCTCGGCGGCGAAACTGCGTCGTTCAACTCGCCGAGCTGGTCGCCGGACGGCACGCAGATCGCTGTCGTCGGCAACAACAACGCGAAGGCCGGCGGCGCGATCGACGATGATCTGTGGACTGTCGGTGCCGGTGGTGGCGAGGCGACGGCGCTGACCGAGAGCCACGACCGATCGATCGGTGACTCGGCTATGAGCGATGTCTACGCATCGTCAGAGACGAGGCCACTCTGGTCACCGGACGGTAAGACGATCTACGTGCTAAGCAGCCGCAACGGCTCGACGCATCTCTACGCCGTACCGTCCAGTGGCGGGGCCGCGAAGCAGATTACGACCGGCGAGCGCCGCATCTCAGCCGTGACGCTCTCGAACGATGGCAAGCGCATCGCCTACATCGCTGCCGATGCCACGAATCCGGGCGACCTCTTCGTTGCCGACCTTGATGGCAGCAACGAGCAGCAGCTCACCGAGCTGAATAAGGACTTCCTGGGTGGCATCGCGCTATCGACGCCTGAGGAGTTCACGGTCAAATCGCCGGATGGTCTCGAGATTCAGGGCTGGATCATGAAACCGATCGGATTCGTCGAGGGTCGCAAGTATCCGATGATTCTGGAGATCCACGGCGGCCCACACGCGATGTATGCAAACGCGATGATGCACGAGTTCCAGATGATGGCTGCGCGGGGTTATGTCGTGCTCTACACGAACCCACGCGGCTCGGCCGGTTATGGCGAGGCGTTCACAACTGCGTCACACATGGCCTGGGGCGAGACAGACATGCCGGACGTGATGGCCGCCGTCGATTGGGCGCTGGACCAGGGCTACGTCGATGAGAATCGCCTGGGCGTGACCGGCGGCTCCTACGGCGGCTACATGACCCTGTGGGTTATCGGGCACACCGATCGCTTCAAGGCGGCTGTCACGCAGCGCTGCGTCTCGAACCTGTTCTCGTTCTACGGCACGAGTGACATCGGATTCACCTTCGGTGAGTACGAGTTTGGCGGCACGCCGTGGGAAGAGCGCGAGCGCCTGATGAAGTACTCCCCGATCACCTACGTCAAGGACATGACGACGCCATTGCTCATCGTCCACTCGGAGCAGGATTACCGATGCCCGATTGAGCAGGCGGAGCAGGTCTTCATCTCGCTGAAGCGCCTGGGCCGCGAGGTCGAGTTCGTGCGCATTCCGAACGAGAGCCACAACCTGTCGCGAACAGGTAAGCCCAAGCACCGCATTGAGCGGCTGGAGCACATTATCGGCTGGTTCGACCGCTACCTCTAGAGAGCCTGAAACGACAACGGGGCCGAGCGACAAATTCGCTCGGCCCCGTTTCACTCTTCAGAATTACGGGATTCGCTCGCGAATCCACGCGGCGAGCATGTCGGCCATCCGGTCGCGGTACTTGAAGCCGCGCTCTTCGGTTGCTGGTCGGGCATCGCCGAGGATCCCGTTGTTCGTCAACGCGACCATGCCCTGCTCGAAAATGATCGTTTGCGCCTCGGGCCCAAAGTCGCCGACATAACCCTCTTCGGCGTACTCCATCTCTACGAGCGACCCGTTGGCGGCAAGCACCAGCGATGTCTCGGCCTCGCCGGCGTGCGCGCCTGCCTGCGCCGCCGTCAGGCCATCGGCCTCAGCAACCGCGAACATCGGCTTGATGAACTCGTTCAGGTCGCTATAGGCGATGAACCGCGCGCCGCCGATCTTGCCGCCAGTCTCTTCCTCAAGCGCGCGCAGCGGTAGGAAATTGCCACCGTGGCTGGGAACGATGATGATCGTCTCAAAGCCGTGGGCTGCGAGGCTGGCGACGTACTGCCGCACGACCGTCTTGAATGTCTCGGTATCGAGCGTGATCGTGCCGGCAAACGGCATGTGATGCTCCGACACACCGAACGGTATCGTCGGGCCGCGGAGAACACCCGGCAGGCGTTCCACGATCGCGTCGGCCAGGAATGTTCCGAGCAGCGTATCGGTCTGCATCGGCATGTGCGGACCGTGCTGCTCCATCGAGCCTGCAGCAGCCACGATCGTCCGCTGGCCGGCATCAATCGCCGCCTTCACCTGCGGCCACGACATATCTTCCAGCCGACGACGACCAGTCGTTCGTCCGACAGCCTTGCTGATATCAACCACCTTCGCCGCGCCCTTCCGTATCCTGACGATGTTGCGTAATCATCTCCAGCCCCATTGAGCGCACGCGCTCCTTCAGAGCCGCATCATACTTCTTCTGCTCCAGCCAGCGATCCAGCATCGTCGCTGCATCACGCGCGATCTCTTCGTCGAGCTCCGTTCGCGCTCGCGAGACGGTATCGCTCTCGATCGTCACATAGGCGATGGAGTACGCACCCGCAGCTTGCAGGGCGCGACGGACCTCGACAGGAGAGACACTACTCTCGCGTCCCGGATCGACCTGCACGATGCAACGGACGACCGCGTCACGAATTCGTCCCGCCTCGCGCTCGAGCTCCCTCAGAACGACGCGATCCGGTGTGTCACCAGCAGCCGCGATGCGGAGCGTCTCGAATCGTCGGGCTGGTAGCGGAACGAACGTGTACGTCGTTTCTCGCTCAGAACCCGCCGTGTCGATCTCAACTTCGACGTAGCCCTTCGGCTCGTGCTCTTCGCCGAAGTCGACGCGCTCCGGGCTGCCGGCATAGACGACCGGCGGGTGCGTCCCGATGACCTGATGCTTGTGAATATGGCCCAGCGCAACGTAGTCAAAGCCGCGGGCGTGCAAATCGTCGCGACCGACGGTGACATCGCGCCCAAGCATGATTGACTGCTCGTAGCCGAGCGTCGCGCCTTGCAGACTGACGTGCGCCATGAGCACTGCCGGCAACGACGGATCGAGCGCATCCAGCTCCTCGCTAACCGCTTGAGACACCATGCGCCGCTGCTCGCGATCCAGCTCCTCATCCGTCATGTCGCGATACATGTCGAGGTTGAGTAAGAGCGAGCGAGTGATCCACGGCAGGGCAATGACTTGCAGCGGCCCGCTCTTCGTGCGCAGAACGAACGACTCGATGTTGCGGCTGACATGGACACCGGGAATTTCAAGCACCTTGTAGAGTTCGACCGGCGTGGCGCGGCTGGCCATATTCGGCAGGTCGTGATTCCCCACCAGCATCGCGATCGGCACGCTGGACTGAGCAAGGCGCAGGATGCGTCGCGCGAACTCGCGCTGCAGAGTCGGGCTCGGGTCACGATTCTTAAATGCATCTCCGGTGAACAGGACTGCGTCGTATCCGCCGCCAATTGCGCGGTCGACGATGGTGTCAAACGCTCTCAGGAAGTCGAGCACGCGGGTCGACAGACCAGTCTCGGGATCGAGCGATCCGTGGCTGTCGATGCCCAGGTGCAGGTCAGAGAAATGAATCAGCTTCACAGATCAGGAATTCCCTCCCGGTCGCCCACCACGAAGGAGAGCCAGGCCCGGGCTGTTATCGACATGTTTCCGCCCGACGGTGTCATCGCGCAGCTCACGGCTGTACTTGCGTGTCCGCACGACCATCGGCATCGGTATCGCGTGGCCAACGACGAGGCACTGCTGGGTTGGCTCCAGGCTGGCCAGCATCGACCGCAGGCCGGACCGATCGCTCGTCCCGCTGAGAACCGCACCGATATCGTGCTCGTCAGTCAGGAGGCCACTAATGCGGGTCGCCAGTTGCGACATGACCTCGGAATCAATCTGGCTTGGGCGCTGGTCGACAACCATCAGCGAGACATCAAACTTACGCATCTCGCGGGCGATGATGCCGAAGATAGACTGGCGCGCCGCTGACGGGCTGAGGAACTTGTGCGCCTCTTCAAGCACAACGACGAGCGAACGACCCTTGTCAATGCTCATCTGCGTCCGGCGCTTGTCGGCGGCGTCCCGATATTGCTCGTGGATGCGCCGCGTCAGCAGGTTGGCGACGAGCATGTAATCGCGCAAATTGTCCCATCGGCCGAACTGCACGATGACATGACGGCCACTCTGCAAGTGATGGACGATGTCGCGCACCGGATCGGACGACGACTCTGGCACGATGTAGTCACGGTCGGAGAGGTACATCAGCTTGCGGCGCAGTGCATCGATTGCGCCCTCGTGCGCACCAGTCCGTTCGACAAACTCCTTGATACTTTCGGCATCCATGTTCAGCAGTTCCGAAAGCCAACGCTTGCCATAGACCTTGCGCAGCAGGAACGTCGTGGCACTGAACGTATCGGTCAGATCCAGCTCATCGCGGAGAAGCTCGATGTCCTCCGGCTCAATGTGATTCATGCCGATCTGGATGTGGTAATCGACGCGCGGAGCTTTGCGGTCGAGGCCATAAACCTTGACTTCTGTCGCGCCGAAAAGATCGCGCAAACCGGGGATCTCCTGCTTGTCCGGTCGCGCGTCGGCGTACTCGTCGTGCATATCAAAGATCAGCGCCGAGGCGATGTCGCTGCGAATCAGCCCGAACAGGATCAGGCGGGTGAGTACGCTCTTGCCGGTGCCGGTCTGCCCGAAGATACCGCTCGGTCGCTCGACGAGCTTGCGCAGATCGATCGTCACATTGACATCGTCCATCGCGATCGGGGCACCGACGGAGAAGCGCTCGTCGCCTTCATGCCCGAAGACAACATCGAAGTCCTCTTCGCGGGCGCGACGCATTTGCGCGAAGTGCGACGGAATCGTGCGCACAGCGCGGGGCGCTCCGCCTACGACAGAGTCTTTGTCCTCGACAACGAGACTCGGGCGAACAGTCGCGGCGGTAAAGGTGTGGATACCCTGCAAAGCCGAGCGGATGAAGGCGCTCTCAACCGGCGGATCGGCAACAACAGTTGGGTCGGTCGTGCGCAACTGCAGGTCATTAATCAGGCTAAAATAGCGCTCTCGGGTGCCTTCGAGGACAACGAAGCTGCCGACCTGCAAGTCCTCGGCGTAGTTGCCATTCAGGCGAACGGTCAGTCCGGCGCTGAAGCTGCCTTCGGTTACCACGCCGAGCACGTCGTCACGGCTACCTGAATCCATGAGTCCTCCGGCCAGACACAGTGTTCGTACGCTCTGGAAGTGTATCATCGCCCCAAATCGACCCATTGGCGACAAGGGGGATGTCAATGGCTGACGCGAAGATCGCGCCGATAGATGCACTGACGCACTTTCTTGAGACTATTCAACCAGAGCCATCGCTGGGTGGCGCGCAAGCAAGGCGTGCTGCGCACCGATTGGGCTCGTCCTGTGCCAAAGCCGACCTGACCATCGAGGAGACGTTCGAGCTTCTGGAGCAGAGCGCCGCTGATCTGCTCGCCGTTCTTAGCGCAGACACGCTCGGCTCGATCGTGCGTGGCTACGTGGATCAGGTGGTCCGCACCCGCGGCACAACCCACCGTCCGCCGGGCCGCCTCTCCAGCCACGTCGCGCGGCTCGCTGCGCTGCACCGAATCAATCGCGCCGCGACATCGAGTCTGCGACTCGACGACGTGCTGACGACGATCGTTGAAACGGTTGCCGAAACGATTGAGGGCGACGCCTGCTCGGTCTTCCTGCACGACGGGCACACGGAGGCGCTGATCCTCCGTGCGACCAAGGGTCTCAATCCCGAAGCGATCGGTCGCATTGCCATTCGGTCGGATGCCGGCATCACCGGTCTGGCAGCCACCAGCCACCAGACCCAGATGGTAGAAGACGCGCAGGCGCACCCGGCGTTCTTCACCTACCCGATTGTTGGTGAGGATCGCTACACCTCGCAGGTATCGGTGCCACTGCTGCTACGCGAACCGGATCGCCTGGTCGGCGTCATGAATATCCAGTCGATCGAGCGACGCTCGTTCGATCCTGACGAGCTGACGTTCCTCGAAACCGCCGCTGGTGAGCTAGCTATCGCCATCGAAAACGCGCGACTGTATAGTCAGACCGACGAAGCGCTCCACCGCCGCATTGACGAGATGAAGGCACTACAAGCAGTCAGCCGCAGCCTATCCGCCGAACGCCTCCCGGAGGATCTCTATCCGCTCATTGCGCAGCACGCAGCCGCGATTGCGCGTGGCGATGCGGCGGTCGTCCTGGCGACCGCCCATACAGCAGATGCACTGCCCGTGTGCGTTGGCGCGACTGGCCCCGAGAATGCTGCCGACATGTTCCCGTTCTCACTGATTGAGCGGGTGACGGCAACTCGTAGTGCCGTCGCGATTGAGCTCGACGACAACCACATTCTGATCGGTGCGCCGCTGCTCACC
>Ga0182737_1003353_pt1 | contig 11919 bp, 6 predicted proteins | sample eDN5th30CBELigOP_FD_128878 | JGI IMG/M metagenome (GOLD analysis project Ga0182737, IMG submission 128878) | Enriched Organic Plus compost microbial communities from Emeryville, California, USA - eDNA 5th pass 30_C BE-Lig OP (version 2) (version 2) ... | reverse complement strand
TCGTCTGCTGCTGCTCAGCATCCCAGGTCACCCACTCGTTTGGAGCTTGCTCTGCCAGGGTTCCCACCAACACGACTTCGGTAAGATTTGCCGCGTGTTTAAAATCCGAACAAGGCTTGCGGTTGCTGACAATACCTTCTACCCAGTCATGATAGTGATCCTGCTTGCCAAACTGACGCGGGTACTTCTCCGGCGGGAAGCTTTCCTCCGGCAGGACAAAGGGCCGCTGGTTGTAAGGTTTGAAGATGCTGCCGCTTTCACCGATCCATAGCCCACCCTGTTTAGGGAACTGCTTGAGTGCTGAGGGCATGGGAATCTTGCTGGCATCCGGAGTGTGCTCGCCATCCAGCCAGGTAAGTTTCAGTGTATTGCCGGATGTGAATTCTGTTCCTGCAAATTCAAATTCCACTTCGCGGGCTTTTGCCCATAACCCCCTGCCCGCTTCATCTGTGAAAGTTTGTTTTACACGCAAAGGAGGGCTGAGTTTGAGTGCATCTACGGTGGAATCAAAATGGTGGCAGCCCATGTCACCCAGTTCACCAACGCCATAATTAAGCCAGGCGCGCCAGGCCATGGGGTGATAAGCCTGATTCAGGTACGGCTCAGGTTCACGCACGCCCAGCCACTTATCCCAATCCAATGTGGATGGGGCAGCATCGCCAGTGGCGCTCAGCGTGGTATTTTTGGGCCACCAGCTTAACGCCTTGTTTTCCCAAAGAAGGATCTCGTTAATTTTACCGATGGCGCCGCTGCTTAGCAGTTCCACCATCATCCGGCTTTCAATGCCGCTGCGTCCCTGATTGCCCATTTGAGTAATCACCCCAGCTTTTTCAGCCTCCTGCTGGATGATGCGGCACTCATGCACGGTGGGAGCCATCGGTTTTTGCAGATATACATGTTTTTTGGCCCTGATGGCTGTGACGCATGGCGCAGCGTGCATGTGATCTGGCGTGGCTATGGTTACTGCATCGAACTTGCTGGCATGGTCAGCCAGCAGTTCCCGCCAGTCCGTGTGTCGGCTGGCTGCGGGATGATCCTTAAGCGCCGCGTCCAGGGCCAGTTGATCCACATCACACACCGCCACAATCTTTGCCCGGGCATGGGAAGCCACTGAATTCATAGTCCCCTTGCCCATACGAGCAACGCCAATGCAGGCGATCTGAATCTGGGAGTTCGGGGCTGCCACGCTGGTAATGGCGGGAAAACCAAACGTGGCTGCAGTGGCTTGCTGGAGAAAACGGCGGCGATTCATGGTTTTAAGAAACGCCCTGAGGCGGGCCACACTTACATCACTTTAAGGTGGAGGTATGGGAGACAGAAAGCTAAGCTCATACAAACCCACCTGTGCACCATGATGAGCCCATCCCAACCCTACATTATTCTGGTCAACGGCGACTCTGCAGCCAGTGATGCACTCTCCGCCGCGGCGCCACTAGCCTTTGCCCAGTGGCGCATGAGTCTGGTGAATGATCTTCACGAAGCCGCAGCTCATCTGCCCAGTGAACATGAGATTTTGGTGCTGTTAGACCCGCGCCCGGAGGATATGGCCCTTGCGCAGGACATCCAGGAAGCGGGTCTGCCACGCTGGGCCGTAGTAGTTCTGAGCTACGGAGCAGGCGATGCCAACCCTATAGATTACATCCCCCAACCGGAATGGCACCCTGCGTCTCTAGCCCGTATCTTGCGCCAGGCCAGCCGATTCCACCAGCTTGCGAGACTATGCGCGCGTCATGAAGGTGATTTACATACCATCGCCCGGCGCATCAGACACGATTTAAATTCGCCGCTCAACGGCATCTTGAGCATGGCTGAACTGATCCATGACATTACCGCCAAAGATCACCCTGAAATAGAGGAGCTTATGCCCTCTATTTTCGAGGCTGTGGATGGCATGGTGGCGTTGGTGGACAGGGTCAGCATGATAGCCAAAGCGAGCGGAACAGACAAACCCCGTGAAGACGTTGCCATGCAGGATCGTCTGGGGCTGGTATTGCAAAAGGTGGAAATGCAGCGTTTGAAGCGCAATGGCAGCATCCATGTCACCACGGAAATGCCGGTGGTGCATGGTGTTCCAGAGTGGCTGGATATCATCTGGCGCACCCTGCTGGACAATGCTTTGAAACATGGGGGAGAACCGCCCGTGATCGAAGTGGGCGCTCATGAAGAGGCGGATGGCTGGCACTTCTGGGTGCAGGACAATGGGCGCAAGCTTTCCCCTGAACAACGCGCCGGACTCTTCATGCCGTTCCATCAGTTGCATACGAACAACCGCGCCCATGGCCTGGGGCTTTCCCTGGTGGAACGGCTGGTCGCTTTACAAGGGGGGGCTTCCGGCTGTGAACTCAATTCTACTGGCACGCGTTTTTATTTCACACTGCCCAAAACCTTCCTCTCGTAAACCCATCTTGTCTGATTTGAAGTTGCCCCACTGACATGACATACACGCCCGCCTCATCATTATCTCAAAAGAGGGCCAGCATCCTGCTGGTTGATGAGAGTGAAGAGTCCCGGCAGAATATTGTGCAGCTTTTAATGCCCTACCACGATATTCATGCGGTCGTAGGCACTGACGCAGCCTGGGGTTTTCTGCTGAAACAGCGTCCTGATTTGATCTTGTGTGATGAGTTCAATAGCCCGGAAATGCTAAAAATGGTGCGGGACAACAAGGATCTGCAACACATGGTGGTGCTGGTTCAGATGAAGGCGGATGCTTTCCAACAAGGGCGTATGCCAGTCGATCTTAGCGTTATGGCAGATGATTACCTGCCAGCGCCATGCCCCACGCACCTGCTGCTTTCACGCATCCATGCTCACTGGAAACAGATCGTGAGGCGCAAGGGTGTCGAGGAAAACCATCGCCAGAACGAAGCTATTCTACAGAGCCTGATCGTTTCAGCCAGCGATTGCCTGAGCATGCTGAACCTGGAAGGACGTTTTCTGTGGATGAGTGAAGGAGGGCAGCATTTCATGGGCATCACTGACTTTTCCACATGGAAACAGCGCTCCTGGCCCAGTATCTGGTTGGAGCCGCAAACACAGCTTCAGGCAGGCGCCGCACTCGACAACGCCGCAAAAAAACAAACTGGCCATTTTCGTGGATTATGTGCCACGGCAGATGGCAGACCTCGATGGTGGGACGTGACTCTGACACCCATTCTGGATGATCAAGGAAGCCCAAGCAACATCCTGTGCGTGATGCGGGATGTCACAGAAATCCAGCGTTCAGAACAGTCACTTCGCTCAAGTGAAACCCGCTGGCGGGAGCTGATGCACGCCGTGCCTCATTTGATATGGAGCTGCACGTCTGATGGCCTGTTTGATTTTGTGAATGCCCAATGGCAGGTTTACACCGGCATTCCGGGCGAACAACATCTAGGGGATCACTGGCAGTCGCTGGTTCATCCTGAGGATGTAGAGGATCTTCGCCAGCGCTGGCGTGGAGTCTCCCAAACAGGATATGAGTTCCATGCCGAAATACGTCTGCAGGCGAGAGCGGGAGACTATCAGTGGTTTAAAGTCACGGCCCTGTCTGCAAGAGATGCATCAGGAAACGTCATCAAGTGGTATGGCTCCAATACCAACATTGAGGAACTGAAAAGAGCAGAGTCCGCCCTTCGTGAAAACGAGGCTAGGTTGACAGCGATTTTTGAGCAGGCAGGCGCCGGCATCGTGCAGACTGACCGCGAAGGGCATTACTTGATGGTCAATGATGCTTATTGCGAAATCACCGGACGCAGCCGTGAAGAACTGCTAAACCTGAAGACCAGTGATACAACGCACCCCGAGGACGTTGAGCCCTCACGCCCCCCTTATGAAGCATTATTCGAAGGTGGGCCGCCCTTTATAATTGAGCAGCGATACCTGCACCCAGATGGCGCTGTGGTCTGGGCTCGAAGGAGCCTTGTAAGTCTTAAAGACGCCGAAGGTCATCCCGTCGCCGCATTGGCCATTGTGCAGGACATCACTGAAAGCCGACTGGCTGAGGAAGAACTGCTGGAACGTGAGGCGCAGCTCAGCCTGGTGACAAATCACGCGCCAGTATTGCTTGCGCAACTCGACACGCAGTTGCGGTACAAGTTTGTAAACAAGCCGTATGCAAACCGTTATGGGCATGAACCCAATGAGATGGTTGGCCTGCCACTGGTGAGCATAATAGGCACCGAGGCCATGAGACGGGCGTTCCCTCATATCCAGCAAGCGCTGGCTGGAGAACGGGTGGAGTTTGAACTGGAACTGCCCTATAAAAACCCCAAGCTGGGCACGCGCTGGGGACACGTGATCTATGTTCCAGAGTTTAACTTGGAAAATGAGGTCGTGGGATTTCTGGCGGTGCTTACGGACATCACCATCCGCAAGCAGGTGGAAAGGGAGCTTGAACAGGCACGTGATGAAGCTCTGGCAGCTTCACGTGCGAAAGATGAATTCCTTGCCCGCCTGTCCCATGAATTGCGCACACCGCTGAACCCTGCCCTGTTGCTGGCCAGTGAGGCCGCAAACAATTCACAACTGCCTGCGAGCATTCGCGCAGACTTTGAAACCATTCGTAAGAATGTAGATTTGGAAGCCCGGTTGATTGATGACCTCCTGGACATCACACGTATCACCCGAGGAAAACTGGTGTTAGACACGCAGCCCCTGCACATTCAGGACATCCTGGAAGACGCCATTAAAACAGTGCTTTCTGAGGCGAAGCAGAAGAACCTGGCGCTGGATTTAAAGCTGCAAACGCCTGATATAGTCATCAACGGAGACGCCGTGCGTTTGCAGCAAGTCATCTGGAATGTATTGAAAAATGCCATCAAGTTCTCGCCTGCAGGTGAGCGTATTCAGATTAGTACGCACCTAAATCGGGACATTCATGTGATAGAAATAAGTGATCATGGGATCGGCATGGCTCCAGACGAGATGGATAAAATCTTCCACGCCTTCGCACAGGGACATCACGCGGACGATCCGGCCATGCATCGCTTTGGCGGACTGGGTCTTGGGTTGACCATTTCACGCATGCTCATGGAACTGCACTCAGGCCGGATACACGCAACAAGCCATGGGCGAGGCCAAGGTGCCACCTTCTACATAGAGCTGCCCATGACAGGCAGACAGCAACGTTCCGTAAATAAGAAAACGGAACCTGTCTTCACGCGATCATCCCCCGCTCAGTTGCGCATTCTTCTGGTCGAAGATCATGAGCCCACACGCGAAGCCATGGCCTCTCTTTTAAAGAGACGGCAGCATCACGTAATAGCCGTCTCGACAGTGAATGATGCCTTGAGCGCCTCCCAAGCCTACATCTTTGATTTATTAATATCTGATATTGGCCTGCCTGATGGCAATGGTTATGACCTGATGCAGACTCTGCATCATCAATGTGGCATCCCCGGCATTGCCCTCACAGGCTATGGCATGGAACATGACATCGCCCGAAGTAAGGAGGTGGGATTTTGCACGCACCTGACAAAACCCGTACGCGTTCAGGTCCTGGAAGAAGCTATTGTCGCCTCCCTCCGCAGTAATCCTGTGCAGGTCTAGTACACCACCCAACCTCAGGATTTGACAAAGAAACTGCCAATGGCAGCAATGACTTCATCCTTCTGAGCGGTGGTCAGCTCTGGATATATCGGGATACTTAAAACTTCATCGGCTAGTTGATGGGCAACCTGACACCCTCGACGAGAAAAAGCTGGCGTATCAGCAAAACATTTCTGCTGGTCCATCGTGACAGGGTAATAAATTTCACACCCAATCTTGTTCGCCAGAAGGTGATCCCGCAGGGCATCCCGCTGACCATGCAGCACACGCAGAGTGTATTGATTCCAAATGTGTTTATGACCTTCCAGCGCAACTGGCAGCACAATGGCGACTTCAGGGGAATCTTTGGCCAGCACCGCCTGCGCAAGGTCTGCCTGAACCACCCCATCAATCTCACTTAGCTTGCGGGTATAATGCGCGGCGTTCGCCTGGCGGGACTCAGTATACTGATTGTAATGCGGCAGTTTCACGCGAAGCAGCGCAGCTTGCAGAGCATCAAGCCTGAAATTGCCACCCACAAAATGGTGATAGTATTTGGGATGGCTGCCATGGTTGCGTAAAACGCGTGCACGATCTGCCAGTTCGTCATCATTGCATACAGTCGCCCCGCCATCGCCAAGACCTCCAAGATTTTTGGATGGAAAAAAGCTGTACGTTCCGAAGTCACCCATGCTGCCGCACCCCTTGCCATGATACTCTGCGCCAATGGCCTGAGCGCCATCCTCAATCACACGCAAACTGTGTTCCTGTGCCAGGTCAAATACAGCCTTCATATCCGCACTCTGACCAAAGAGATGCACAGGAATGATCGCCTTGGTTCGCGGCGTAATTTTGCTGCGGGCATCGGTCACATCCATATTGAAAGTCACCGGATCAGCATCCACAAACACCGGCGTGGCGCCACTGCGTGAAACACAACCTGCTGTGGCAAAGAAGGTAAATGTCGGCACCAGAACTTCATCGCCAGGGCCTATCTCCAACGCCATCAACGCCAGCAAAATGGCATCCGTGCCAGATGAAACGCCGAGTGCATGTCTAGCCCCGGTGAGAACACAAAGCTCCTCTTCGAGAGTCGCTATTTCCCCGCCCATGATAAACTGCCCGCTTTTAAAAACCCTTTGAAAAGCTTCAGTAAACTCTATCTCAAGAGGATGGTTTTGAGCATTAACATCAAGAAGTGGAACAGGCATGACAGGAAAAGTAGAATGGATCAGGAAGGAATGAAACTAGCTCTCTGAAGTGTTTGGCAGAGATGGCAACGTCGTCAACAGCGAGAGATTGGGATTGTAAAAAGCTGCTGAAATTTTGGCGCGTCCATTCCTCATCTTAATATAGGATTTTGCGCTGCTGCTAATTTTTCATTCACCTCTCCCCAGAACTAAGGGACTGGACTTCACTATCCACCATGGCTTCAATCATCTGCACAAAGGTGGTGCTGCGTTTCCAGCCCAGCAGGGCTTCTGCTTTAGAAGGATCTCCCAACAGTCGCGTGGGCTCTGACGGACGGATGAAGCGTTCATCGCGCTGGTAGAACTTCTGCCAGTCGAGGCCGACTCGGGCAAAGGCGATTTCCAGCACATTCTGAACGGAGTGCAGTTTGCCTGTCGCGAAAATATAGTCATCAGCCTTCTCATGCTGCAGGGAGAGCCACATGCCGTTTACATAATCGGGGGCGTATCCCCAGTCCCGCTGGCCGGAAATGTCTCCCATGCTGATGTGATCTTCCAATCCCGCTGCAATACGGGCGGCGGCCAGGCATATTTTTCGAGTCACAAAACTTTCGCCACGTCGGGGGGATTCATGATTGTAGAGAATGCCGTTTACGGCATGCAGATCAAACGACTCGCGATAAACTTTTACCAGATTCACCGCGAACGCCTTGGCACAGGCGTAAGGATTGCTGGGATTTAGCGCCGTTTTTTCTGTCTGCGGCATCTCCTCAGGCCTGCCAAAAATCTCACTTGATGCAGCATGAAAAACTCGCGGAGGCTGGGGAAGATCTCGCAACATTTCCAGCAGCCGCAGGGTGCCCATGGCGGTCAGCTCGCAGGTGCTTTCGGGAATTTCAAAGCTCAAGCCAACGTGGCTTTGCCCGGCTAGATGATATACCTCATGCGGCTGGGCCTTAACCAGTACACGACGGATGGTTGTAGGGTCATCCAGATCAGCGTAATGAAGATGCAGGCGTTTCCGGTACAGAGACTTGTCATCAAACATCGGTCTCAGTCGGCTTCTCTCGATCATGCTGGTTCTGCGTACCAGCCCATGCACCTCGTAGCCCTTGGATAAAAGAAGTTCAGCCAGATATGACCCGTCCTGTCCGGTAATCCCGGTTATGAGCGCCTTTTTTTCATCCATTTCAGGGCGCACCATTAACGTGCGGAGCAAGCAGAGCAAGCGCTGAATCTCAGGAAAATTTAGCTCTGCAGGATTGAGTGTAAGATTCTTTAAGGGGGATGTTGTTTTCTTGTGGACATTTGCATGCAAACCCCTAACAGCCGACGATGCTCCCCGCAATATCCGCCTCCGATGTCGCGTCCATTTTCGAGATTGTCATACGTGCCAGTCCCCGCACGGTTTTACTTGTCAGCCGTGAAGACGGCGCTTGTTTACCTTGGCTGTCAAAAGCCTGCTCCGTCTTGGAAAAGAAGACAACCGTACACCACATCACGGATAAAGACTGCCTATTGCCACGCGGACATGGGACCACTGAGCCACAGATGACTCTGTCCGATCATCTTGACTTGCTTCGCAAAAAATGCCCGCCGGGTTCGCTATTGGTGTTTTACCATGGCACAGGCCATGATCGCGAATTGCTCAAGCAAACCCTGAAATTCTGTCAGAAGAATTTTAATTCGCGTGACTGTCTGGCAGTCCACCTTGATGCATCAGACTCTTTTTCACTCCTTACAAAACATGTACAGAAGCGGTTTGCAGAATGGGTTCTGACCAAAGTAGGGATGGTTCATTTATTGGAAAGAACCCCCGTTAAACAGTGGAAATCGGTTGATAAATCTCTCTCCCATGTCGTTGATCTCCTGAAAAAAGATGCCATTCAGTCGGCTGTAGAAATTTTGAGCACAACTGCTACAGCGAACGCCCCTCAAGGGCGTCATTATTTAAGCAGTTACTGCGCTTTCAGGGACGGAGATTATACCAAAGCTCTGGAGCTTCTAAAAAATGAAATAGCCCGGTTTGGGAGCAATGCTGAAACGCTGGCGCTGGGAGAACTCCTCCTTGAAAAACTGGTTGCATCAACCGATGACGCAGCCTTCATTGCCGCAGTCCGCAGAGTATTCCTCGCTTCTGAACTTTCGTTTGAGGAACTGAGACACCTTTACAGCAGAGCAAAACTTGCCATTCGATTGCATGCAGGCTCTACTTTTTTAGTCGCCGGGGATTCTAGTGCCACTGTAGCTGTTTTTTTGGCGGATTGCCTCCACGCAACGGGCTTGGTCGAGACCAAGGTGTATGATGTTGACTCTGGGCAAAGCTCAAACCTCACCGCACTTCCTAAAAATATCAGGGCATGCCGCCTGGAAGACGCGCCAAAAAATATATCCTTCCTCTACTGCAATGAACTGACAGAAGGCTATGCCTCGAAGGTGCTCAAAACTTTGGGCGAGTGCTTGCCTGATTTCAACTTTATCTGGTTACACGGAACTGCAATAAAATTCGCCGGAATCAAACCCCTGGCCAGATTCAGGCTCAACCTTGGGTGTGGACAACGAGTCAATCCTGAATGGCTCAATCTGGATGTCGCCCCTGCAAACCATCTGGTGATCAAGCATGATTTTATTCATGAAAAGCTTCCCTTCGCAGATCAATCCTGTGAAGCAGTTTATCATTCTCACGTGCTTGAGCATCTTCCCAAAGATGCCGCTCCAGCATTTATGGATGAATGTTATCGCGTGCTCTGTAACGGGGGGATTTTGCGCGTGGTAGTACCGGACTTTGAACAGGCGGCAAGACTGTATCTGGAAAAGCTGGGAGCAGCGCTTGGCGGCAGTCCTGAAGCTCAGGACGAATACGATTGGATGATGCTGGAGATGGTTGACCAGTTAACCAGACACTTCCCTGGCGGACAGATGCTGCGACATTGGAAAAAAAAACCCATGCCAGCGAAGAACTTCATCATCCAGAGGATGGGTGGTGAAGTGCGTAGTGCGCTGGAGGATCTTGAAAAAAATTCCGAACTGCAACACGACAAAGCCCCTGCGTTAATTCCGTCAGAAGTAGGGGCATACCGGCTCGGAGGCGAAGTGCACCAATGGATGTATGACAGATTCTCGTTATCAAGGTTGATAAAAGATGCTGGTTTTAAACATGTTACCATCAATTCCGCCGGGCAATCAAAGATAAGAGATTTTGCCCACTCGGGATTTGAGCTGGATGCTAACGGCCATGTAAGAAAGCCTGAATCGCTTTTTATAGAAGCTCAAAAAATCTAAAGAGCCTGCCGACATGAAAGTTGTTCACCTTACTACAACCTGCGGGCTAGGGGGCGCTGGCAAGGCCGCCATGCGCCTTCATGAAGGATTGCTTGCACTTGAAATAGACAGCCAGGTGGTGACCCGAAAAAGCGCCATTACGCACGCCAGTATTTCTGAGGTTGATTCACCTTTGTTTGAGGTTGCCGATCATTTCGAAAACTGCGTTTTGAACGCGGAAAGGCCGCAAGGCGCAACCATCATATCGGCAACGCCTGTCGAAGTTGATATATTAAGCCACCCATGGGTTCAGGGAGCCGATATCGTGCATTTGCACTGGGTCGCATCTTTCCTGGATGCCGCCTGCCTTTCGTCCCTTCATCAGGCAGGTAAAGCTGTATTCTGGACTTTCCATGATCAACGCCCCTATACCGGCGGGTGCCATTTCACGGCAGGTTGTGAAAAATACAGCGGCTCTTGTGAAGCCTGCCCGCAAATGCCTGAACATCTGCACCCGTTAGCCATGCATAACAGGCGTACACTTGGATCAGCATTCCAAAAATTCAGCCCCCAAGTGATCTGCGGCAGTCAGCAGGCCATGAACCAGGCTTTGGGCAGCGGCCTTTTCAACAGCCAGCAAATCCACATGGTTCCATACGGAGTCAATACGGATTTATTTAAGCCTTCCACCACTGCCGCTGACTGTGCCGAAGGCAAGATTCAGCTTCTCTTTGGCTGCCATTCCATTGAAGAAAAACGCAAAGGATTTGAGCACCTGGTGACTGCCTTGCGCCACTGTGCCTTATCTCCTTTATTTCATGAGTTGGTTAAGTCAGGGAGACTCGAACTGGTGACATTCGGTCAGGATTCTGACGCTCTTTATCAGGATTTTCCATGCCCGGTGAGGCGGCTGGGCGCTATTCATCAGGAAGCTGTGGCTGAAGCATACCGGGAAGCGTCCGTCTATCTATGTCCCACGCTGGAGGATGCCGGACCACAAGTGGTTGTCGAGGCTCTTGCTTGCGCATGCCCCGTTATCGCTTATCCCACAGGCGTGGTGCCAGATGTCATTACCCATGGGGTAAATGGACTTATTGTTTCACCCATAGACAGTTCTGCTCTAGCACAAACTATCGTAAACTACATATCTCAGCCATCATTGCGTCAGAGATTACGGGAGGGCGCAAGAATCGAGCATGGTGCAATTTCACTGCTTGATGCTGCCAGACAAACGCTCAACCTTTATGAAGCGCATCGTCGCCATCCCAGCCTGACGCCCCTCAGTGACAGTGCTGACCAGCCCCTCAGCAGCCCATATCTGCTTCCTGCTTCCATAAAGCCCGCATACGCAGTGCACGTGCTCAGCTTCCTTGAGCTGAGCTTTGGAAGACTTCATAAAAGCCTTAAAACAGAAATACAAAAAAAAGAAGCCTTAAAACGCAAGCTGCATGAGACGAAGCACAAGCTGGAGAACCTGAAAGCGAACCGTCAGCTAAAAAAATCCCGCTCGCTTTTTACCAGGATTCTTGCGACATTTAAGACGTTGGTTTTCAATCGAAATTAGGCATTTTTTGATGCGTTTTGGCGCTTTTGTCATGAACCCAATAGCCAGGCACCTGATCAACTGGCTTTATCCGCTTCGTTGTGAGGGATGCGATCTCGCCCACTCCGGCGGGGAAGGCATAAACCAGTGGATGTGCGATGCTTGTGTTGAAAGTCTGCCTAGAATCAAACCTCCGTACTGTGAAACTTGCGGGGAGTCCTACGATGGTCACGTCAGCCATTCATTCCAGTGTGGAAATTGTGCAGAAACGCACCTGCATTTTGACTTCGCAGTGGCTGCTTTTGAAGCTTCGGGAACAGTGCGTGAGCTGATCCACCGCTTCAAATATCAGCGAGAGCTGCACCTTCGCGGCCTACTGGCAGCGCTTTTAGCTGAGGCATTTAAGGAGCCCCGGCT
>Ga0182737_1003351_pt1 | contig 11920 bp, 15 predicted proteins | sample eDN5th30CBELigOP_FD_128878 | JGI IMG/M metagenome (GOLD analysis project Ga0182737, IMG submission 128878) | Enriched Organic Plus compost microbial communities from Emeryville, California, USA - eDNA 5th pass 30_C BE-Lig OP (version 2) (version 2) ... | reverse complement strand
GGAGGGAGTTGGATTTGAACCAACGTAGGCATAGCCAACGGATTTACAGTCCGTCCCCTTTAACCACTCGGGCATCCCTCCAGATATCACTATCAGCAGAGTCGAGCGACTAGGCATTTCCGCGGGGCTTCTGGCTGACTGTTGGGCCAGCCGTCGATCCGCGAGGGGCCTTATGACGATAAGCTTATCCCCTGTCAACAGGGTAAAAGCGAAAAGAATGCATGTCCGTCCACAACGTCGTGGAAAGTTCCTCTTCCACGCTCCCGTTTCATAGGCTCAAACGCCCGCATTTCTCAGGATTTTCCAGCCATCAGAGATTATTTGGCAATCAGAACAGCCTGATAGCAATCACAGGTGAAGTCGCTATCTTCCGCTCACCTAAAGAGTTATAAGCACGCCATGACCGATCAAAACTCGCCCCGCACACCAAAAGATTCTCATTATGCGCGCCTGCGCCGCCAGCATCGCGACCAGAAGGCCGTGACCGAAGGCAAATCACCGCGCAAACCGCAGCGTCCTTCCATTTCGGCAAGCGCCGTGACCGAGGGAACCGTCCGGCTTTATGGCCTGCATACGGTCCGCGCCGCCGTGGAAAACCCGGAACGCAAAATATTGCGCATGAGCGCGACGCGAAACGGATTCGCCCGGCTCGAGATCGGAGAGGCCGAATCTCTCCCCTTCCCCGTCGAAATCGTCGATCCGCGCGACATCGACAAGGAAACCGGTTCCGAAGCCGTCCATCAGGGCGTCATGATCGAAGCCGAGCCGCTGCGCGCGCGTAAACTGTCCGAACTGAAGGACAGCCCGCTGCTTCTCGTCCTCGATCAGGTGACCGATCCGCACAATGTCGGCGCCATCATGCGTTCAGCCGTAGCCTTCGGGGCTGGCGCGCTGATTACGACAAGCCGTCACAGCCCGCAGGAAACCGGCGTTCTGGCAAAGGCCGCCTCCGGTGCCCTCGAAATGATCTCGCATATTGAAGTGCGCAATCTGGCCGAAGCGATTGAAGAGCTGCACAGCCTCGGGTTCCAGACCATCGGTCTTGATTCGGAGGGGCCGCTGGAAATGGAAGCCACCTTGTCCGGCGGACGAATCGCTCTCGTACTTGGTGCGGAGGGCAAAGGCCTGCGTCAAAAGACGCGTGAAACAGTCACCGCGCTTGCCCGCCTCGACATGCCGGGCGAAATCAAGTCGCTCAACGTATCGAATGCGGCTGCAATCTCGCTTTACGCTGCCGAGCGATATCTCCGCGCACGTTGATTCGACTGCAAAAAACTCTCCCGGTTGGCTTCCCATCCGGGAGAATGGAAAAATCGTTTCGAAGCCTGAATCCAAAAACGGCGCGAGCACCGGAACGCAGATAAATTACCATTTGCAGCCACACAGGGCGACTTTTGGAACAGGCTCTCAGGCGGTAGCGATATAGGTGCGGATATCTTCCGCCTCGCGCTCGACGTCTTCGATGCGCCGCTTCACGACGTCACCGATTGAAATGATTCCCACGAGCTTGCCACCTTCTTCCACCGGCATATGGCGGAATCGGCTTCGCGTCATGATCTCCATCACCTGATTGATCGTATGATGTTCGCGGCAGACCTGCACTTTTGCCGTCATGACTTCGGCCACCGGCATGCTCATGGCCTTGGTTTCTTGTGCCGCAACGGCGCGCACAACATCGCGTTCAGACAGAATACCCTTGATTCGACCGGCCTCGTCGCACACCACCAGCGCGCCGATCTTGTGTTTGTTCAACATGGCGACGGCGTGGGATAGCGTATCGGCAGGTGCGATAACCAGCACATCCCTGCCCTTTGTTTCGAGAATCGATCTTACGGTCATGCCAAAGTCCCTCCAAGATTTAGCACTCGCTGCTTCCGGCGTTCAAACGCCATATGAAGCAGAACGCAGCTCCTCCCACCACGTTCCATGATGGTGCGCTTCGAACGTCAGATTAGCAAGTGGCATCAAATGGGGAGAAGGCTTTGTCAAAGCCAAAAGAGTGCAGAACTTATCGCCTCAGCACGGCATCATAGCTGCGTGGGCGGTCCAGCAGTGAAATACCGAAGAACCCGGCAATGAAACCGCCTATATGCGCTTCCCAGGCAATGCTGGAAAGGTCCGCCTCGCCAGTCGAATAAAGGCCGGTAATGATGTTGATCAGGAACCAGACACCCACAAAAGTCAGGACAGGCTTCAGCGTCAGGGTCAGTCCAACCGGAAGAACAGGGCCAGCGAATTCCGATCTGCGTCCATGGCCGATGCGGCGAAACCCATAACGCGCCGCTGCACCCATCATTCCCGAAATCGCACCCGATGCCCCCACCAGTGGCGAAACGCTGTCCGGATAGATCGCATAATGGGTCAACCCGGCAATCACCGAGGTGAATATCCAGAAAACGATCATTCGCCCCGTACCGATACGGCCCGCGAGCGGGGAACCGAAAGCTGCGAGCCAGATCATGTTGACGGCAATATGGGCAAAGCCGCCATGCATGAAGGAATAGCTGATGAGCGTGAAAAGTGCTTCGGGATCGGTAAACCCATCCGCCAGTGAGAAACGTGCCGGGATGAGCGCAAAGTTCAGCATGAACTCATAGTTCTGCTGCTCGCTGATGAGGTAGTTCTGATAAACATAGACTGCAGCGCACAGGCCGATCAGCGCGAGAACAACGCCCGGAATATTGAATATCGGCTCACTACCGCCCGGCCGGCGGTTACTGCCGTTCATTTCCGGCTGGGGTACGCTCATGAACTGCTGCTTTCTATTTTATGCGAAGCACCGCAATCGGACCGAAGGAGCCTTTTGCGTCTGGTCGATGCATGTTGATAGGGCAGAATTTGTTAAAAATAAAGGCCGACGGAGGTTCCCGGCCGGCCTTCACGCGAACAGAAATCTTTCGCGAAATTAAATCTGGAGCTCAGAAAAACGCCAACCAAGTCAAAGGCTTCGTCTGATGCCTTATCAAAGCGCGTCTTTCAGTGCCATGCAACCATTACTTATTATTAACCTTAACAGACGAGCCCGGTGGATGAAGAAAGGGTTAAACTGGCATCATCGTCGTTAATACTATTTTAATGCGCTCAACAGCGGAGGCAGCCTCCGCGTGCAACGGACAAATCAACGGCGCATGATGAAACACCGCAGTACGATCGCGATTTTCAGCGAATGGCAGCGCTTGGCCCGCACGGAAAACGGTTTCTTTCGTGCGCCAATGCGCGAACAGATCGAGCCGCGCAAGCTCGGGCGCCACCTGTCCGACCTCTTCTTCCTTGAGGCTGAAAAAGACGGCGACCTGTCGTTTCGTCTGGCGGGAACACGCATCTGCACCCTTTTCGGTCGGGAACTGAAAAACACACGGTTTCTCTCGCTCTGGTCCGAGCGGGACCGGGCAGCCCTTGGCGAACTGACGGAAAATGTGTGTAACCTCGAAGTCCCTGCCCTCGTTTCGCATGTGGGAATCAGCATGTCCGGACGAAGCCTTGGTCTGGAAATGTTTCTTGCCCCGCTGGAAGCGTCGAATGGGCAGATCAGCCTTCTCGGCAGCATAGCTGTGCTTGATTCCGTCACGTGGGTCGGAGCCGATCCAATCGTCCTCGGCCATCTGAACTCTATCGAACCGGTGGCTCCCGATCTGATTCTGGCAAATGACGTTCGAAAATCGGCCGCCATCACAGTAAATGCGCCCCGAGCAGGGCGAGAGTGGACGAATGTTCGCCTGACGCCGCCACATGCCGTTCCGAAATTGCGCATTATCAAGGGCGGCAAAGCCTGACGCAGGGGTGAAATCGCGATTTCTCTTTATCGACGGCTACTGTATTGTGACAGGTAGTGAGAGTGCCAAAATTCGAGATGGATCGGCTTTGATGAACAGATTTGCTGCGGCATCTTCTGCAAGCAACGTGCGGCAGGAAAATTTCAACGCCGTGAATGTCGATCTCAACGGTCGCTACATGCTGGAAAATCGCAGCGAATTTCCTTGTATCATCAAGCGCATGTCGCCTGGAACTGCACTCATGAGCGGCATTGCAACGCCGCGCAACGGCGAACGCATCATCGCCTATATCGACCATGTGGGACGGATCGAAGGAATTGCCAACGAGATTACATCCGAAGGCTTCCACATTCTCCTGTCGACCTCCGAACAGAAGAAAGACAAGCTTTCCGCACAGTTGACCTGGCTTGCCAACAAGCACGAACTTTCCTTACCCGAAGATCGCCGTCACGAACGCGTCGTGCCGCGCAAGGCCCAGCACAACATTACATTTACCGACGGCGCACAAAGACTGTGCCGCATTGCCGACCTTTCGCTTTCCGGTGCGGCCATCGAAAGCGAGTTCAAGCCCGCGATCAAGAGCGGCGTCATGCTAGGACCGATCCGGGGAACCGTCGTCCGTCATTTCCAGGGCGGCTTCGCAATCGAATTCGCTACCATCCAGACCAGCACAACACTGGACAATCTTTTCGGTTGAAAGCATCCGCCCAAAAGATGAATGCGCGTCAAGGTTACGGAATGGCAAACCGCGAAATGCCCGCAATCACGAAAAAGCCGCAAAAACAGCCCGATTTGCCCTGAATTTGTCTGTTCGTTGACAAAAAGTTTCAGCGTTATTTGCAGTTTTAATCGAATTTGACTCGCATTTTTGCGCGCAAATTTGCGTGCCTTCAAATTGTCTAAGTCATCTTGGTCTCCAACAGGGAGACAAAAGAATGACAAAACAAACCATCATCGCAGCCATCCTGATGCTGCTCGGAATCGGACTGGCAGAGGCAGCAAGCCCCGCCTCCAATTCACCGTGGATGACGACCGGAGAACGCACTTCGCAGCCCATTGGCCATTACGAATTCTGCGAGCGCTACAAGTCCGAATGCAACATCACCAGCCGCAACAGCAATATGCTGAAGCTGACACCGGAAATCTGGAAACAGATCATTACGGTGAATGCGAGCGTCAACGACAAGATCGCGCCGATGACCGATATGGAAGCCTGGGGCCGCGAGGAATATTGGGAATACCCGACAACAGTGGGTGACTGCGACGACTACATGCTTTTGAAGCGTCGCGAACTGATGGCGCTCGGCATCCCGGCAAATACGCTGCTTTTCACAGTGGTTCGCCAGCCAAACGGTGAAGGCCATGCGGTTCTGACCGTTCGCACCGACCGCGGCGACTTCATCCTCGACAATCTCGATACCCGCGTCCTCGCCTGGAACAAGACCGACTATAGCTATCTGAAGCGCCAGTCGACAACAAACACCGGAAGCTGGGTTTCGATCAAGAGCGACCGCGAACTCCTGGTCGGCAGCATCAAGAACTGATCAGAACGATAAGACGAACAAGGACGGGCCGTCAGTCTCCCTCTGGCCCCGTCCTTTTTCTTTTCAGGCCGGCTCCAGCCCACGCATGAAAGACCGGGCCTTCTCGACGTAATGCTCCGCGGAAAGTCTGAGTTTCTCGACCGCAGCATCATCCAGTTCCCGGAGGATTCGCGCAGGAGAACCAACCACCAGCGAATTGTCCGGTATTTCCTTGCCCTCGGTTACAAGCGCCCCTGCCCCGATCAGACAATTCTTTCCGATCTTCGCGCCGTTGAGAACGATGGCGCCCATGCCGATCAATGTGTTGTCACCGACGGTGCAACCATGAAGAATGGCCCGATGCCCGATGGTGCAGCCTGCACCGACTGTCAGCGGAAAGCCGATATCCGTATGCATGATGGTGTGTTCCTGAACATTGGTGTCGTCCCCAATGGTGATCGGCTCATTATCGCCGCGCAAAACAGCACCGAACCAGAAACCGGCATTCTCGCCGACAACGATCTTGCCGATCAGGGTCGCATCGGGTGCGATCCAGTTGCTGCTGCGGTCCGCGAATAGCGGCTTGTGCCCGTTATATGCATAGATCGGCATGTTCTTCCTCCATCAGCAAACTCGATATTGAATCGCTAAGCCGTTTCAAGCCGTCATACAAGCACGACTTCACGCTCTGTTAACCATAAAAGACCGATATTCTTTTGCAATATCATCACCATGAAACCCAGATGGAAACAGCACCAGATTACACCGCCTCGAAAATGGGAAGTCGCCTCTTCGGCTGGCTGCTATTGGCGGTTATCGTCCTGATTCTGCTCTCGGTTGCCGTGAATGTTGGCGGACGTCTGCTTGGTCCGCTGATTGCGCGGGGCGGACACTCCGACAGCACGCACGCTTATGAAATCATCATTGGCAACAACGTCCTGTCGATTCCAGCCAATATGATCCGCTTTTCAAACCAGCGACGAGATGGTGTGACCGGGCGTCTCGATCTTTATGCCCGCTGGCCGGGCCTTACCGGCTACACGGAACGCGACCGCGCCATCTTCAACCTCCTCACTCCAAAACGGCATCTCATTTTCATGTCCATCGAGCAGCGAACCATGTCGCGCGATATGAGCGGGCGTTATCTACCGATCTATGCCGAACTGATTGACCCGAACGGAGAAGCAAGGCCCGGAAACCTGACAGTGCACCGCTTTCTCGAAAACAGCGGTTACAAGGGCGAGGAACTCGTCCTATCAGATCCGAGCAGCGGCAAGCCGGAATTCGTTGCGCGATGCCTTGCGGATAGTGCTGCGGAAAGCTTCAATTCATGCGAGCGCGATGTCCAGTTCGGACGCGACCTGCAGATACTCTATCGCTTCCCTCGCTCCATGCTGGCCGAATGGAAGTCACTGGACAAGGCGGTCATCGATTTTGCGAACGCACATCTTCTGGGAAACGATACGAAACAGATCGACTGATCCAAAAGCATGTTGCCCAAAAGTGGGAACCGGTTTTGGGCAACATGCTTGAAAACAAAAGCTTAAAGCGTGCCTTTCAAGTTTGATAAAGCGCGACGCGCTTTATTGCCCAACCAGATGCTGAAACTTGGAGCGACCGTCTTCAGCGAACTTGATCTTGCCAAGCGGAACTCCGCTCAAAAGATGTTCCTCCGTGGCAGCCAGCACGATTTCCAGCTTTAACATTTCTGCCGATCCGAGAAGCTTCCAGCATCCTTTTCCCGCAAGAAGAGAAAAATCGCGGTCCATGACATAGGCTGCAGCAGCATAAGCGCCGTCACATTTCCCGATGCTTTGCGGTTCATCAAGTATCTCAATCACCGAGCGCGAACCATCGTCCTGTTCGGTTTCGATAGTTCCCAGAACTTCTGCGCGCGCAGCTAAAGACAGGGCCATCAGGAGCATGGCTAATGAAAAACCGAATTTCATAGAGATATCCAGGACTCAGGGATAGTCGTGTCAGGATAACAAAACGCCCTCTCCATCGGAAAGGGCGTCAGAGGGCATTCCTGCCCGGTATCAGCGTCGCACACGACGCGATTACCGCGACCTATCAAAGATCAACGTCGAGAATGGCCATCGAGAAATTGTAGGAGAGTTCGCCTTCATCCTCGTCCTTATAGACCAGGCCGAGGAATTCGTCGTTGAGGTAAAGCTCTGCGGAGTCATTCTTGCGAGGACGCGCTTTCACCTGCAGGCCGGGATTGTTGAAGGTCCGTTTGAAATAGGCGTCCAGTTTTTTGAGTTCTTCGGGTTTCAACCGGCTTCTCCTGATATTGAATTGAGCCGGTTTATTGCATCCGGCCATTTCCTATGTAAACCCCCGGCAAAGCCGTGCTCAAGGGTTGTCGGCAGCTAATAGCTTCTTTTGACAGAATATAGGCCGCATACTGGAAAAAACCAGCAAGCGGCCCGTTCAGATTGCAACAATACGATGTATCGCCTAAATCCCCTCGCCCAGCATCTGGTCCATGACTCGGGAAGGCTCGGCGCAACCCGTATCGCCCATGATCCGGGCCGGCACACCGGCTACCGTGACATTGTTCGGGACAGGCTTCAGAACCACTGAGCCAGCAGCGATTTTCGAGCAATGACCGACTTCGATATTGCCGAGAATTTTCGCGCCGGCACCGATCAGCACGCCGTGACGGATTTTCGGATGGCGGTCGCCGCTCGATTTGCCCGTACCGCCGAGTGTGACACCGTGAAGAATCGAAACATTGTCTTCGATCAAGGCTGTTTCGCCGACCACAAGTCCGGTCGCATGATCGAGGAACAGACCGCTGCCAAGCCGTGCGGCCGGATGAATATCGGTCTGGAAAATCGAGGACGAACGGCTCTGCAGATAATAGGCAAAATCCTTGCGGCCTTCATGGTAAAGCCAATGCGCCAGACGATGGGTCTGGATCGCATGGAAACCTTTCAGATAAAGGATAGGGTCCATGAAGCGGCTATAAGCCGGATCGCGATCATAAACCGCCTGAATATCGACGCGCACAATCTGCGACCACTCAGGATTGGCATCCAGCATCGCGTCGAAGGTCTGGCGCAGAATATCGGCGCTCAGATCGGCATGGCCAAGACGTTCGGCGATACGATGCATGACCGCATCTTCCAGGCTCGGCTGGTTGAGGATCGTGGCATATAGGAACGTACCCAATACGGGATCGTTCTTGGCGGCTTCCTCCGCTTCGGCACGGATGGAATGCCAGATAGGATCGACCTGCCCCAGACCGGGGGTCGCTTTCGCTGATGTGCGAACGGACATATGCATACTCCAGTTTTGCACCGCGCGAGGAGGAGACGACAGCCGAACTTTCGCTCAGTCCCCACGCCGCAATACGAGTTCGGCGCGCAGCATAACTTAAAATGGTTTGCCTTGACACAGCCGAATTTGACGCGCCCCGTCGGCGCGCTCTTTGTCCAAGATCAAATTCCCGTCAGAGCGGATTTTCTTTCAAAAACTGCAACACCGCCTGCTTGTAGACTTTATCACCAACGGCCAGCATATGGTCGCGGTCCGGAATATCGACGGCCTGTCCATTTGGCAGAAGATCGGCCAGTTCCTGCGCGCTGCCTGCAATATCATCGGTTGTGCCGACGGCCACGAGAACGGGTTGCATGATGCGTGCAATCGCGGCAGCGGGAACCAGCTCCTTGGAGGTAATCACACAGGCCGCAAGGGCGATACGGTCACTCTTCGTCTGGTCGGCAAATTTGCGGAACATCTGCCCACGCGGATGGGTGATCGTGGTCGGATCTTCTGCAAGCAGCGCCTCGCCAATAGGCTCCCAGTCGCCAGCGCCCGTCACCATGCCGATGCCAAGACCGCCAAAAACAGCGCTATGAACGCGCTCGGCGTGTTCAATCGCCAGAAATGCGGTAATGCGCGCGCCCATGGAATAGCCCATGACATGCGCTTGCTCGATCCCGAGATGATCAAGAAGTGCTGCCGCGTCCGCCGCCATTTTGGTCGGCGTATATTCGTCCGCGTCATGGGGCTTTGCAGAAAGCCCGTGACCGCGATTATCGATGGCGATGACGCGATATCCGGCTTCGGTCAGCGTGCGGAACCATCCGGGCGAAACCCAGTTGACGATACTTGAAGACGCAAAGCCGTGAATGAGCAGGATCGGATCGCCTTCTCCGTCCTGACGGTACGCCAGACGCAAGCCATCATGTTCGAAATATTCGATATCGAGGGCACTCACCTGATTATTCCTCTTGATTGTCTTGTCTCGATATCAGGGCTTGCACGCACCACAGATCACGCGATGGATAGCCTTGTCACCGAGCTTTATGCCGGTTCGTTTCACCGTACCGGCCAGAAGTTCCACGACATACGCTGCCGGAACCTCAGATGAAATAATATTTTCGGAGAATGGCACCGCATTTTCGTGAATGGCCGATACGCGTCCCTTGTCATCAAGGAAAACCATATCAAGAGGCGACGGTGTATTCTGCATCCACATCATGACGCGGCGCATCTCTCCGAACACGAAGATCATCGCCCGATCTTTGGGAAAATCCGTGCGCCACATCAGTCCGCGCACACGCGCATCGTCGCTTTCAGCCACTTCCAGCGCAAAATTTACCTTGTTGCCATTGGCGGTGACGAATGTCAGCGGTTCCTTGTCGACCGGCAGCCGCATCGGCTGTGTTTCATCCGCCTGAGCGGCGAATGCGAAGAAAACAAACGCTAAAGCAAGAAAAATGCGACCCATACCCTGCCCACTCAGATAAACAAACTGGCTTGTAAATAAACAGGCTTGGAACCTATCAACGGGACAGACTGACGACAAGACCACGCAGGCCGCACAAAGCGGCCTTCACCTGCTTGTTACAAAGAATGAGAAATTTGGCGCGCTTTTAGAGCGCATCCCCAAAAGTGTGAAACGGTTTCCGGATGAGATGCGCGTCAAAACAAACAGTGAGAGCGCTCCAGAGCCGTTCCGGTTAAAGCGGAACATTGGAACCGCTCTATCCATTTGTTTTTACGTATGTCTTTATCCCGTCATAGCGGGGATCAGAAATCAGTCCAGTGAACTGATTTCCCCGCGGAGGCGGTTCCCACTTTCGGGAGACATGCTCTAATGTGAAACTGGAATTGCCGTGCCGATATCCGGATGGATTTCAGCAGCCATCAGGCCCTTGTCGCCTTCGCCGAAGCGAATGAGCACGACCTGACCGGGACGCAGTTCCATCATGCCGAAACGACGCAGCGTTTCCATATGAATGAAAATATCTTCCGTCCCCTCGCCGCGCGTCAGGAAGCCGAAGCCCTTGGTGCGGTTGAACCACTTGACGATCACGCGCTCAAGGCCGCTCGACGGCGTAACAGTCACATGGGTGCGCTGCGGTGGCATCTGCGCCGGATGAATGGCGGTAGACGTATCCATCGACAGGACGCGGAAACATTGCAGGCCGCGATCACCATTGCGAACTTCACAAACGATGCGTGCACCTTCCAGTGCAGTCTGGAAGCCGTCGCGACGCAGTGACGTCACGTGGAGAAGAATGTCATTAAGGCCCGGCTGGTCTGGAACAATGAAGCCGTAACCCTTGGCTACGTCGAACCATTTGATATGGCCCGATACTTCAATGATATCGCCCAGCTCTTCCGAGGCGTGCTGGCTGTGAAACTGGTCATTAGACACAGACTTGTCCGCCATGCGTTCGCCCCTCCTCTGTTCTTGCGTTGCGATTCCAACCTGATTCTTGTCCAAAGAATAACACTTCCTTAACCGGAGGCGGCAAGCCCAAACTTGCATCCGTCCCCATGAAGACCACAGACTTCACAACTTCATGGTTACTTTTCCCAGCGCAGCAGCCTTTGAGACTGACCCATCACCTGAAATATGGCCGGTCGTCAATTTGGCAATGATGTTTCCGGGACATTTCCGGTCACGGCTGCTGCTCAAAATTTTTGAACGTCACTCTGTCCGTGATAACTTGACGTCCGGCCTCCAACATCGGATTCGATGTCCTTGCGTTTCCGAACGTCAGCACGCCTGAATTACAACAGCCGAGGAAAAGACTATGCGCTATCTGCACACGATGGTCCGAATTCGCGACATCGACGAATCTCTCGATTTTTATGTAAACAAACTCGGCCTCGAAGAAATCCGCCGCACCGAAAATGAAAAAGGCCGCTTCACGCTGATCTTTCTCGCTGCGCCATCCGATACGGACCGGGCGAAGGCAGAGCGGGCGCCAGAGCTGGAACTCACCTTCAACTGGGACCCGGAAACCTATACGGGCGGCCGCAATTTCGGTCATCTCGCCTATCTGGTCGATGACATCTATGCCACCTGCCAGAAGCTGCAGAATGCAGGCGTTACCATCAATCGCCCACCGCGTGACGGGCACATGGCGTTCATCAAGTCGCCCGATGGCATTTCCATCGAGCTGATCCAGAAGGGCGACCGTCTGGCGCCGCAGGAGCCGTGGGCTTCAGCCGAAAACATCGGTAGCTGGTAATAAAAAGCAACGGTGTTAGGCGTCAAGCACCGTTGCGTTTGCGTCTCGCATTCTAGCATTTAGGATGATGATCATTTTACGCATGACGGCGACAAGTGCGACCTTTCCGGGCTTTCCTTGCTGC
>Ga0182737_1003350_pt1 | contig 11931 bp, 6 predicted proteins | sample eDN5th30CBELigOP_FD_128878 | JGI IMG/M metagenome (GOLD analysis project Ga0182737, IMG submission 128878) | Enriched Organic Plus compost microbial communities from Emeryville, California, USA - eDNA 5th pass 30_C BE-Lig OP (version 2) (version 2) ... | reverse complement strand
CGATGTCGCCCGGCATGGGGATGCGCACCAGCGCGTCGCAGTTCTCGCGGGTGAGCCGGCGCAGGCCTTCGGCCTCGCCGCCCAGGACCAGGGCGACGTTGCCCTTGAGGTCCAGCGAATACAGCGGGGAGTCGACCTCGCCGGCCAGGCCGTAGATCCACACGCCCAGCTTCTGCAGGTCGCGCAGGGTCCGCGAGAGGTTGGTCACCGAGACCACCGGCAGGCGGTCGGCGGCACCGGCCGAGGTCTTGCGCACGGTGGCGTTGACCGGCGCGGACTTGTCCTTGGGAATGACCACGGCGGTGGCGCCGGCGGCCGCGGCGCTGCGCAGGCAGGCGCCGAGGTTGTGCGGGTCCTGCACGCCGTCCAGCACCAGCAGCAGCGCGCGGCCTTCGGCGGCCTCGACCAGCCCGGCCAGCTCGTGCTCGTCCCAGGTCTTCGCCGCGGCGTAGCGCGCGGCCACGCCCTGGTGGCGGACGTTGCCGCCGATGCCGTCGAGGGCCTGGGTGGCGACCTTGCGCACCTCGATGCCGCGGCGCCGCGCCTGCTCCTCGATCTCGACCAGGCGGGGGTTGCGCGCGCCGGAATCGACCAGCACCTCGCGCACGTGCTCGGCGTCGTGTTCCACGGCCGAAGCGACCGCATTGACGCCCACGACCCACTGGTTCTGCTTGCTGCTCATGCTGCCGACCGCCGTAAGGAAGCGCGCATTATCGCACCCCCGGGGGCCGCCCAGCGGGCCGCCGCCTTCACGCCGCCGGGGGAGGCGGCCAGTCGGCGGTGTCGTGGTCCGGGTGCTGCCGGGAGACGATCCGGGCCAGGAACTCCGCCGCGGCCTCGTCCTCCTCGGTGCGCCGCGCCGGCAAGCCGGGCAGCGTGTCCATGAACGGCAGCCTCGCCTCCACCCCGTACTGGATCGACGGTGGCAGCAGCGCCGGCTCGTCGAACGCGCCGGCGGCCAGGGCGATGCCGTCCGGCGCCTCGTAGGTCAGCGGAGTACCGCAGTCGGCACAGAAGCCGCGCCGCACCAGGTTGGAGGACTGGAAGCGCTTCGGCTCGCCGCGGGTCCATTCCAGCTGGAGGCCGCGGGTGGATACCAGCGGCGCGTAATAGGCGCCGAACGCCTTCTGGCACATCCGGCAGTGGCAGATCGAGGCGTCCCAAAGCCTGCCGGTGACGCGGAAGCGCACGGCGCCGCACTGGCAGCCTCCGGTACAGGTCGGTGGCTGCGTACCCATCTCAGTACTTCTGCTTCTTGCGGCGCGCCGGCTGCCCGCGCGGCGGCAGCGGCGGCAGGCCGCTGTCGGCGTCGGGCGCTTCGACCAGGCGGAAGTCGATCTTGCGGTCCTCCATGCTCGCCTTGAGCACGACGATGCGGACCCGGTCGCCGAGCCTGAATTCCATGCCGCGGCGCTCGCCGGTGAGCATCTTCCGCATCGGGTCGAAGTGGTAGTAGTCGTGCGGCAGCTGGGTGACGTGGACCAGGCCGTTGACCTTGGACTGGTCCAGTTCGACGAACAGGCCGAAGCTGGTCACGCCGCTGATCACGCCGTCGAACTGGCCGCCGACGTGCTGCTCCATCCACGCCGCGCGGTAGCGTTCGTCGACCTCGCGCTCGGCCTCGTCGGCGCGGCGCTCGCGCTCGGAGCACTGCAGGGCCAGGGCGGCCATGTCGCGCGCCGAGTACTGGTAGCTCTCGGCCTTCTTCCGCGCCAGCCCGTGCTTGATCGCGCGGTGCACCAGCAGGTCCGGGTAGCGCCGGATCGGCGAGGTGAAGTGCGCGTAGGCCTCCAGCGCCAGGCCGAAGTGGCCGGCGTTGTCCGGCGAATAGATCGCCAGGCTCTGGCTGCGCAGCAGCACCGACTCGAGCAGGGTCGCGTCGGCGCGGTCGCGCACCTTCTTCAGCAGGCGGGTGAAGTCGCCCGGCTCCACCTTGCTCCACGCCGGCATGCTCAGCTTGAACTCCTTGAGGAATTCCAGCAGGTCGGCGTACTTGGACTCCGGCGGCTTCTCGTGGATGCGGAACGGCGCCGGGATGTGGGTCTTCAGCAGGAAGCGGGCCGCCTCGACGTTGGCCGCGATCATGCACTCCTCGATCAGCTTGTGCGCGTCGTTGCGCACCAGCATGCCGGCCTGGGTGACCTCGCCGCGGTTGTCGAGGACGAAGCGGACCTCCGAGCTCTCGAACTCGATCGCGCCGCGGCGCGCACGCGCCTTGGCCAGCACCTGGTAGAGCTGGTGCAGGCGCTGCACCTGCGGCAGCAGGGCGCCGATCTGGGCCCTGGCCTCCTCGTCGTCCTCGCCTACCGCCTTCCACACCTGGGTGTAGGTCAGGCGCGCGTGCGAGTTCATCACCGCCTCGTAGAACTTCGAGCGGACGACCTCGCCTTCGTGGTCCACCTGCATGTCGCAGACGAAGCACATGCGGTCGACCTTGGGCATCAGCGAGCAGATGCCGTTGGACAGGGTCTCCGGCAGCATCGGCACGACGAAGCCGGGGAAGTAGACCGAGGTGGCGCGCTTCTGCGCCTCGTCGTCCAGCGGCGTGCCCGGGCGCACGTAGTGCGAAACGTCGGCGATCGCCACCACCAGGCGGAAGCCCTGGCGGTTGGGTTCGCAGTAGACCGCGTCGTCGAAGTCCTTGGCGTCCTCGCCGTCGATGGTCACCAGCGGCATGCCGCGCAGGTCGACGCGGTCGCCGATCATCGACGGCTCCACCACCAGCGGTACCGCGGTGGCCTCGTCCAGCACCTCCGGCGGGAACTCGTGCGGCAGGTTGTGGCCGTGGATCGCGGTTTCGACCACCAGCGAGGGGGTCAGGCTGTCGCCCAGCACCGCCACCACCTTGCCGATCGGCGGGCGCCGCGTATCCGGCGGCTGCACCAGTTCGCACACCACCAGCTGGCCTTCGCGCGCGGCGCCGGTGGCGTCCGGCGGCACCTGCACGTTGCGCTGCATGCGGCGGTCGTCGGGGACCACGAAGCTGATGCCCGCCTCGGTGCCGAAGCGACCGATCAGGCGGTGCACGCCACGCTCGAGCACGCGGGCAATGCTGCCCTCGCGGCGGCCGCGGCGATCGATGCCGGTGACGTTGGCCAGCGCGCGGTCGCCGTGCATGACCTTGCGCATTTCATAGGGCGGCAGGAACAGGTCGTCGCCGCCGCCGGCGTCGGGACGCAGGAAGCCGAAGCCTTCGGGGTTGGCGATGACCGTGCCGGGGATCAGGTTGGTCTGCTCGACCGGGGCGAAGCCGCCGCGCCGGTTCTGCACCAGCTGGCCATCGCGGACCATCGCACCCAGGCGCTTGCCGAGCGCGTCGAAGCGTTCCGGGTCGGTGAGGCCAAGGATGCGTGCCAGCTCCTCGGCGGTCTGCGGGCCGTCGGCCGCTTCCAGAGTGGCGAGGATGGCCTCGCGGCTGGCGATGGGATTGTCGTAGCGCTGCGCCTCGCGGGCGGCGAATGGATCGGCGACCGCGGGGCCCGCGGCTTGCCGGCGCGGCGGTCGCGCCGGCGCGGCGGACGTCGCGCCCCTGCCGGGCCTGGCCTGGCGCACTGCCGGTGCGGGCTCCGGCATCCATGGTGGCAACTTGCCGGCCTGGCGCTTGCCGCCGCCCTTGCCTCCCGCGCCGCTTCCTGCACCCTTCCCTGCGCCGGCGCCACCGGCTCCCTTGCGGCGGCCGCCGCGACTTCCAGTCTTGTTCATGGCGCGATCCTACACCCAGCCTGCTGTACCGCCCGTGGGGACTTCCGGGGGCAGCCGTACACGAAACGTTGACAACGCCCGGGCACGCACGCAGAATGCGCGGCTCACCTGCCCAGGTGGCGGAATTGGTAGACGCACTAGTTTCAGGTACTAGCGGGTAAAACCGTGGAGGTTCGAGTCCTCTCCTGGGCACCAAGACACAGGCCTCACGGGCCGACGAAGAACCCGCTCCGGCGGGTTTTTTGCTTTCCGGGATCCGGCACGCGACGCGGCATCGGCTGTTGACAGCTTTTCGGCCCTCCCGCAGAATTGCCGCCCTGCGCCGCCCAGGTGGCGGAATTGGTAGACGCACTAGTTTCAGGTACTAGCGGGTAAAACCGTGGAGGTTCGAGTCCTCTCCTGGGCACCAACGGCGCAGCGGCCTCACGGCCACCGATGAACCTCGCCCCGGCGAGGTTTTTTCGTATCAGGGCCCGCGGACGTGGGCATCACCAGGCCCCCGGCGCCGTTCTGGCACGATCCGGGTCAGCGCAGGGGATGCATAGCATGGACCCACAACAGATCGTCTTCCTGCTGATCCTCGGCGGCGCCCTGGCGCTGTTCGTCAGCGGGCGCATGCGCGTGGACCTGGTGGCGATGCTGGCCCTGCTGGCGCTGGGCCTCACCGGTATCCTCGACGCGCGGCAGCTGCTGGCCGGATTCTCCAGCGAGCCGGCGATCATCGTCGCCTCGGTGTTCGTGCTTTCGGCCGGGTTGTCGGCCACCGGCATCACCGACCGCATCGGCGCCGGGATAGGCCGCGCCGCCGGCGGCAGCGAGTGGCGCACGATCGCCGTGGTCATGCCCGCGACCGCCGCGCTGGCGGCGTTCTCGCACCACGTCATGGTCACCGCGATGATGCTGCCGATCCTCATGCGCCTGGCGCGCGAGCGGAAGCTGCCGGTCTCGCGCCTGCTGATGCCGATGTCGCTGGCCGCCTCGCTGGGCACCACCCTGACGCTGTTCAGCGCACCGGCCTTCCTGCTGGCCAGCGACCTGCTCAAGCGCGGCGGGGCCGAAGGCCTGGACATCTTCGACATCACCCCGATCGGCGCGGTACTGGTGCTGCTGGGCACCACCTACATGCTGCTGGGCCGCTGGCTGCTGCCGCGACGCGAGGGCGAGGCCCAGGCGGTGGATCCGCTGCGCCTGGAACGCTACTACACCGAGCTTCTGGTCGAGGACGACTCGCCCTGGATCGGCCGCACCCGCGGGGAGTTCGAACAGGCCTTCGCCGAGCGACTGCAGGTGGTGGACTGGCTGCGCCATGGCGTGCGCCGGCGCCGCCAGGCCGGCGACAGCCCGCTGGCGGCCGGCGACGTGCTGCTGGTGCGGGCGCCGCCGGACGAGATCGCCTCGATCCGCGACGAACCCGGGCTGGCCCTGCATGCGGTGGCCAAGTACGGCGACACCCCTCGTGAGGACGGCCAGGCCGAACTGCTCGGCGAGGAGCAGCTGGTCCAGGCGGTGGTCGCGCCGCACTCGGAGTTCATCGGCCGCAGCGTCGCCGACATCGACTTCCTGCGTACGCTGGGCGTGGTCGTGGTCGGGCTGTGGCGCCGCGAGGGCTGGCTGCACGGCGAGCTGTCGGAGATGCGCCTGGAGGAAGGCGACCTGCTGGTGCTGTGGGGCCGGCAGGCGGACGTCCTGTCGCTGGCCTCGCACCGCGGCTTCATGATGCTGATGCCGTTCCAGGGCCGGCGCCAGACCCGGCGTCGTGCGCCGCTGGCGGTGGCGATCATGGTGGCCACGGTGGTCGCGGCGGCCACCGGCCTGCTTGCGCCGCAGACCGCCTTCCTGGCCGGTGCCGTGGCCATGGTGGTCGGCCGTTGCGTGGCGATCGAACAGGCCTATGCCGGGATCGATGTGCGCATCTTCGTGATGATCGCCGGCGTGATCCCGCTGGGCATCGCCATGGAGCAGACCGGCACCGCGCAGGCCGTGGCCGACCTGCTGATGGCCCACGCCGCACAGTGGCCGGTGTTCGTGCTGCTGCTGGTGATGTTCGGCACCGCCGCCCTGCTGACCCAGATCCTCTCCGACGCGGCCACCACGGTGCTGCTGGCGCCGATCGCGCTGGCGGTGGCCGAGTCGCTGGGGCTGCCGCCGACGCCGTTCGTGGTCTGCACCGCCATGGGCGCGGTCGCCTCGTTCCTGACCCCGATCGGGCACCACGGCAACCTGCTGATCCTCAACCCCGGCCGCTACACCTTCGGCGACTTCCTGCGGGTGGGCGTGCCGCTGACCACGGCCATCGCCCTGGCCACGGCGTGGATGGCGCGGGCCCTGTGGCTCGGCGGCCCGCTGCTGCCGTCGCTGCCGGGCTGAACGCCGCCGCCGGGGCGCGGCACGCGGGTAGAATCGCAGGCTTCCGCAACATCAGGCTGTCGCCGCCCCCATGACCGAAACCATCCGCCCCACGTTCCACGGCTTCGAACAGATCCCGCTGCGCGAGTACGCCGAACGCGCCTACCTGGACTATTCGATGTACGTGGTTCTGGACCGCGCCCTGCCGTTCCTGGGCGACGGGCTCAAGCCGGTGCAGCGGCGCATCATCTATTCGATGAGCGAGCTGGGGCTCAACGCCGCGGCCAAGCCGAAGAAGTCCGCGCGCACCGTCGGCGACGTGATCGGCAAATACCATCCGCACGGCGACTCGGCCTGCTACGAGGCCCTGGTGCTGATGGCCCAGCCGTTCTCCTACCGCTACCCGCTGATCGAGGGCCAGGGCAACTTCGGCTCCAGCGACGACCCCAAGTCGTTCGCCGCCATGCGCTACACCGAGTCCAAGCTGACCCCGATCGCCGAGGTCCTGCTTGGCGAGCTGGGCCAGGGCACGGTGGACTGGGTGCCGAACTTCGACGGCACGCTCGAGGAGCCGAGCTGGCTGCCGGCGCGGCTGCCGCACCTGCTGCTCAACGGCACCACCGGCATCGCCGTGGGCATGGCCACCGACGTGCCGCCGCACAACCTCAACGAGATCGTCAGCGCACTGGTGCGGCTGATCGACGACCCGGAGGCGACCGTCGCCGACCTGTGCGAGCACGTGAAGGGCCCGGACTACCCGACCACCGCCGAGATCATCACCGCCCCCGGGGAACTGCGGGCGATGTACGAGCAGGGCACCGGCTCGGTCCGTGCCCGCGCCACCTGGCAGAAGGAGAACGGCAACTTCGTCGTCACCGCCCTGCCCTACCAGGTCTCGCCGTCCAAGGTGATCGAGCAGATCGCCGCGCAGATGCGCGCCAAGAAGCTGCCGTGGCTGGAGGACATCCGCGACGAGTCCGACCACGCCAACCCGGTGCGGGTGGTGCTGGTACCGCGCTCCAACCGCGTCGACGCCGAGCAGCTGATGGGGCATCTGTTCGCGACTACCGACCTGGAGAAGAGCTACCGGGTCAACCTCAACGTCATCGGCCTGGACGGCAAGCCGGCGGTCAAGAACCTGCGCACGCTGCTGGACGAGTGGCTGACCTTCCGCACCGATACCGTCGCGCGGCGCCTCAAGCACCGCCAGGAAAAGGTCGAGCGCCGCCTGCACCTGCTGGAAGGCATGCTGGTGGCCTTCCTCAACCTCGACGAGGTCATCCGCATCATCCGCACCGAGGACGAGCCGAAGCCGGCGCTGATCGCGCGCTTCGGCCTGACCGGGGAGCAGGCCGACTACATCCTCGAGACCAAACTGCGCCAGCTGGCCCGCCTGGAGGAGATGAAGATCCGCGGCGAGCAGGACGAGCTGGCCAAGGAGCTGGAGCGGATCATCGCCACCCTCGGCAGCAAGACCAGGCTGAAGAAGCTGGTCAAGGACGAGCTGCTGGCCGACGCCAGGAAGTTCGGCGACGCGCGCATGTCGCCGCTGGTCCAGCGCGACGCCGCCCACGCCATCGACGAGACCGAGCTGGTGCCCAGCGAGCCGATGACCGTGGTGCTGTCGGAGAAGGGCTGGATCCGCGCCGCCAAGGGCCACGACATCGACGCTGCCGGCCTGTCCTACCGCGAGGGCGACCGCCTGCTGGCGGCGGTGCGCAGCCGCAGCACCCAGCAGGTGGCCTTCCTCGATTCGCAGGGGCGCAGCTACTCGACCGCGGTGCACACACTGCCCTCGGCGCGCGGCAACGGCGAACCGCTGACCGGTCGCTTCTCGCCGGCCGCAGGCGCCTCGTTCCAGGCGCTGGCCAGCGGCGACAACAACAGCCGCTTCGTGCTGGCGTCGTCGCACGGCTACGGCTTCGTCACCCGCTTCGAGAACCTCACCGGCCGCAACAAGGCCGGCAAGGCGATGCTCAACCTGACCCCGAACGCGCGCGTGCTGCAGCCGGCGGCGCTGGCCAACCCGGAGACCGACCGCATCGTCGCCGTCACCAGCGCCGGCCACCTGCTGGCGATCCCGGCCGCCGAGCTGCCCGAGCTGGACAAGGGTAAGGGCAACAAGCTGATCGACATCCCCAAGGCCAAGCTCGCCACCGAGCGCGTGGTCGCCATCGCCGCGGTGTCGCCCGGCCAGACCCTGCAGGTACGCAGCGGCCAGCGCACCATGTCGCTGTCGTTCAAGGACCTGGAGGAGTACCTGGGGGCGCGGGCGACGCGAGGCGGGTTGTTGCCGAGGGGCTGGCAGAAGGTCGACGCACTGGACGTGGAATAAGCCGTCGCAACCCACTGCCGCAGCGCGCGGCGGCGCGCCCGGCGCCGTCGCAAGCCGGTCGTGCAGGGGCGCGGCAGAAGGTCGACGCCCTGGACGTGGAATAAGCCGTCGCGACCAACTGTGCAGCGCGCGGCGGCGCGCCCGGCGCCGTCGCAAGCCGGTCGTGCAGGGCGCGCGCCATGAAAGGAGGACGCGATGGAACCCGGTTTCTGGCTGCAACGCTGGCAGGAGGGCCGCATCGGCTTCCATCGCGACGCGGTGATGCCGCTGCTGGAGCGGTACTGGCCGATGCTGGAACTGCCCGCGGACGCCGCCGTATTCGTGCCGCTGGCCGGCAAGACCCTGGACATGCACTGGCTGGCCGCGCTCGGCCATCCGGTGCTGGGCGCGGAACTCTCCCCGCTGGCCGTGGAGGCGTTCTTCGCCGAAGCCGGCCTGGTGCCGCAGCGGGAACAGGACGCGGACGGCGTGCACCACCGCAGCGGCCGGATCGACCTGGTGCTGGGCGACGTGTTCGCCCTCCCGGCTGCCACGCTGGCGTCGATGCGCGGTGTCTACGACCGCGCCGCGCTGATCGCACTGCCGCCGGACATGCGCCGGCGCTACGCCGGCGAGGTGTACGGCCGTCTGCCGCGCGGCTGCCGCGGCCTGCTGATCACCCTCGAATATCCGCAGGCGGAGAAGGACGGACCGCCGTTCTCCGTCCCTGAGGACGAAGTCCGCGACCTGTTCGCCGCGGACTGGGACGTGGAGCTGCTGGAGCGGCGCGACATCCTGGCCGGCGAGCCGGGATTCCGCGCCGAGGGCGTGACCGCACTGTCCACCGCGGTCTACCGCCTGCTGCGCCGCTGACCGCGGCGCCGAAGCGCGTCAGCCGTGGGCCGGCGCGCCGTCGCCGTCGAGCTTGGACAGCTGGTAGTTCTCCAGGCCGATCATGCGGATCAGGCGCAGCTGCTGCTCCAGCCACCAGGCGTGGTCTTCCTCGGTGTCCTTCAGCTGGGCCAGGAGCATGTCGCGGCTGACGTAGTCCTGCCTCTCCTCGCACAGCTTCATCGCCGCGGCCAGGTTGGCGCGGACCTCGTACTCGACCTTCAGGTCGGCCTCGAGCATCTCGACCACGGTGCCGCCCGGGGTGAACGGGTGCGGACGCATGTCCGGCTCGCCCTCCAGGAACAGGATCCGGCGCAGGATCGCGTCGGCGTGCCCGGTCTCTTCCTCCATCTCATGGTTGATGCGCTCGTACAGCGCCTTCAGCCCCAGGTCCTCGTAGCGGCGCGAGTGCAGGAAATACTGGTCGCGCGCGGCCAGTTCGCCCCGCAGCAGTTCCTTGAGGCAGTCGATGACTTCGGGGTGGCCCTTCATGGTGGCGGCTCCGTACGCGTGGGGGTTGCGGGACGCAGTCTGCCGCAAGCCCGGGCCGCGGTGTTTCAATCGGAATCAGTCGCAATTGGCCGGCCCGGCCGCCGTGGAATAATCGGCCGCAGCGTGGCCGCCGGCCACGCATCGCAAGGGGAACGCATGCTCCGCTGGATCCGACGCCTGTTCGCGTTGCTGCTGTTGCTGGTCCTGGTCCTCGCCCTGCTGGCCTGGTGGCTGCTGCGCGGCAGCCTGCCCGCCCTGGACGGCGACGACCTGCCCCTGGCCGGCCTGTCTGCGCCGGTGAGCGTGCAGCGCGACGCGCTGGGCGTGGTCACCATCGAGGCGGCGAACGAGGCCGATGCGATGCGCGCGCTGGGCTATGTCCACGCCCAGGAACGCTACTTCGAGATGGACCTGATGCGGCGCAGCGCCGCCGGCGAACTGGCCGGACTGTTCGGCCCGATCGCGCTGGACACCGACCGCGAACGCCGCCTGCACCGGATCCGCGCGCGCGTGGTCCGGAACCTCGACGCCTTCACCGGCGACCGCGCCGCGCAGCTGCAGGCCTACACTGATGGCGTCAACGCCGGTCTCGATGGTCTGCGCACGCGCCCCTGGCCCTACCTGCTGCTGCGCGAGCAGCCGCGGCGCTGGGAGATCGCCGATTCGGCGCTGGCCGGCTACGCGATGTACTTCGACCTGCAGGACTCGCGCAACGCGCGCGAACTGGGCCTGTGGCAGCTGCGCCAGCACCTGCCGCCGGCACTGTTCGCCCTGCTCGTCCACGACGGCAGCGAATGGGACGCGCCGCTGCAGGGGGCCGCGCGCGGCAACGCGGTGCTGCCCGGCCCGGACGAAGTCGACCTGCGCACCCTGCCCGTTCCCGAGGAAGACGGCACGCCGCGCCTGGCTGACAAGGGCACGCCGGGAAGCAACAACTGGGCAGTGGCCGGCGCACTGACCGCCGACGGCCGCGCCATCGTCGCCGACGACATGCACCTGGGCCTGCGCGCGCCCAACATCTGGTTCCGCGTACGCCTGCGCTGGCCCGATCCGCAGGCGCCCGGTGGCCAGGTCGATGTATCCGGCTTCAGCCTGCCGGGCCTGCCGGCGGTGATCGTGGGCAGCAACGGGCATGTCGCCTGGGGCTTCACCAACAGCTACATCGACGCGGCCGACTGGGTGCTGTATCCGGCCGCATCGCCGGACGCGGAGGACGAGCAGGTGGTCGAGGAAACGCTGCAGGTGAAGGGTGGCGATCCGGTCGTCCTGCGCGTGCGCGAGACGGCCTGGGGGCCCGTCGCGCACGAGCTGCCCGATGGCCGCCGGCTGGCGCTGCGCTGGGTCGCGCACCAGCCGGGTGCGGTCGGCATCGGTTTCGCCGACATGGCGCGCGCCGCGGACCTCGACCAGGCACTGGACGTGGCCAGCCGTGCCGGCATTCCTGCGCAGAACCTCGTTGTCGCCGATGCACAGGGACGCATCGGCTGGCAGCTCACCGGCATGCGCCCGCTGCGCACCGCCTGTGCGACCGATGGCGATGCATCGGAGCTGCCCGCTCCCGCGGTGGGCGAGATCGTCTCGGCGCCGGACTGTGCGTGGACGATCCGTGCCGATGGCGCGCCCCGCCTGGTTTCGCCCGAGGTGGACCGCGTCTGGACCGCCAACGCCCGCGTGCTCGACGGCGACGCGCTGGCGATCGCCGGCGACGGCGGTTATGCGCTCGGCGCCCGCGCCCGGCAGATCCGCGACGCCCTGCTCGCCGGCGAACGCTTCGACGAACGCGCCCTGCTGGACATCCAGCTCGACCACCGCGCCGTGTTCCTGGAGCGCTGGTGGCAGCTGCTGCGCGACGAGGGCGCGCGCGCCGACTCCGGTTCGGCGTTGCACGCGCTATCCGCCGCCTCATCGCACTGGGAAGGCCGTGCCACGGTCGACTCGACCAGCTACCGGCTCGTGCGCGCCTGGCGCCTGGCCGTGCATGCACGCATCGCCAGTGGCCTGACCGCACCGGCCCGCGCCGAGCTCGGCGAGGACTTCGCGATGCCCGACTTCCCGCAACTCGAAGGCGTGGTGTGGCCGCTCCTGCAGGAACGCCCGGCGCACCTGCTGCCACTTCGCTACGACAGCTGGGACGCGCTGCTGGAAGACGCGGCGCGCGAAGTCCGCGACGACCTCGCCGCGAAGGG
>Ga0182737_1003348_pt1 | contig 11934 bp, 12 predicted proteins | sample eDN5th30CBELigOP_FD_128878 | JGI IMG/M metagenome (GOLD analysis project Ga0182737, IMG submission 128878) | Enriched Organic Plus compost microbial communities from Emeryville, California, USA - eDNA 5th pass 30_C BE-Lig OP (version 2) (version 2) ... | reverse complement strand
GCTGCTGACGCTCGAGTGGCCCTTCGGCCAGGACCGGAACGTGCTCGGCGGCCGATTGCGGAGCGGCGGCGCGATTTATCCCAAGGGGCTCGGGATGCATACCGTCTCGCGCCTGGCCTATAACCTGGATGGCAAGTACCGGCGATTCGAAGCTGAACTGGCCCTCGACGATGCGGCTCAGCTCGGCGGCAGCGTTACGTTCAAGGTGCTGGTCGAACGGACGCCGAACCAGTGGGCCAGTCTCTACGAAAGTCCCGCCATTCGCGGCGGCGACGCTCCCGTGCTGATCTCGCTCGACGTGCAGGGCGCGCGGCGCATCGCCCTGATCGTCGATTACGCCTACCGCGCCGATGAGCTGGATCATGCCAACTGGCTCATGGCGCGGCTCGTGGAATAGCGGCCCAGTGGTGGCGGGCCGCCTCTCACCATGATTTTCGGCGCGGTCTATGCGCCGTACTTCGACATGCGGCCGGCGTTCGACAGGGCCAGGCACATGAGGTACTTGGCTTCGAACTGGCCCAGTCCGCCGCGGACGCTCGTGCTTTCGCCGAACGACGTGTGACCGTCGGGACGGCAGCAGTCCGAGACCAGCAGCGTCGGCACCGGGTGCCAGCTATGGGCCTTCAGGAAGCTCGGCGTGCTGTGATCGCCGGTGACGATCAGCACGGTCGGCTTCAGCTCGTTGATGCGGGGAATGATGGCGTCGAGTTCTTCGATCCGTTTCACCTTCGCGTCGAAGTTGCCGTCTTCGCCGGTGCTGTCGGTGTACTTGAAGTGGATGAAGAAGAAGTCGTACTTGTCCCAGTTCTCTTTGAGCACGTCGATCTGCTCTTCGAGCGTCTGCGCCTTGCCGATGATGTCCATGCCCACGAGGCGAGCGAGGCCCTTATACATCGGATAGACGGCGATGGCGGCAGCCTTCAGGCCGTAGACTTCCTCGTAGCTCGGCAGGTCGGGGCGGCCCGAGAAGCCGCGGAGCGTCAGGCCGTTGGCCTTCTTCTCGCCGGCGAGCAGCTTCGTCGCCTGCTTGACGAACTCGTTGGCGATTTCAGCAGCCTTGGCGCTGGCAGCGTCGGCCTTGTTGTGCGGCACTGCCGGCAGCGGGGCGACGCCCGTCTGCTGCGGGTCGGTGTCCTTCACGTCGCCAGCCAGACCTGGGCCGCGGAAGACCACGACGAAGCGATGCTCCTTCACCGGCTCGACGAAGACTTCGACGCCCGGGATCTTCACTTGCCGCAGCTTGATGGCGATCGGAGCGCTCTCTTCGCTGGCGATGCGGCCGGCGCGGCGGTCGCTGATCTTGCCTTCGGCGTCGAGCGTGCAGAAATTACCGCGGGCGGCGACGTCGCCCGGCTGCATTTCGAAGCCGATGCCGGTCGCTTCCAGGGCGCCGCGGCCGATGACGTACTTGATCGGGTCGTAGCCGAACAGGCCGAGGTGGCCGGGACCGCTGCCGGGAGCGATGCCCGGGCAAACGGGAATGCTTCCCCCCTGCACGCCGATTTTGGCCAGGGCGTCGAGGTTGGGGGTGTTGGCGGTTTCAAGTTCCGTCTTGCCGCCCGGCGTCATGGGCAACCCGCCGAGGCCGTCCGCCACGAGCAGCACGATTTTCGAATTGTTCTTGACGTTCAGTTCGCGGGTAAGGGCGTGGATGTCCATGGCGGTTCTTGGGCGGTCAAGTTAAGGAAAGGTACGAACTCTTGTGTTATCAGAAACGTGCTGCAGCACAAGGGCGGGGAGGCCGCAGCTGGCCCCTCGCGCGGGGCGGCGAGGCGGAGCCTCGCGGTAGTTTCGTCCCAGGCTGGAGCCTGGGACGGAGATTTTTGGGGGCTGGAGCTGCAACGTAGGACAAGCCGAGCTGTCAGCGTCCGATTCCGTTCCCTTCGCCCCTGCGCCTCTTAGCCCCTACGCCTCTTAGCCCCTCCTACGGCTTCTCCTTCCGCTTGAGCATCGGCTGCAGCTCGTCGACGAAGTCGCGGACGTCCTTGAATTGCCGGTAGACGCTCGCGAAGCGGACGAAGGCGACCTGATCCATCTTGGCCAGGCGGGCCATGACGAGTTCGCCGAGGGTCTTGCTGTCGATTTCGGATTCGTAATTTGCGTAGACTTCGCTTTCGATCTCCGAAACGGCCGCTTCGATCTGGTCGTTGCTGATCGGGCGTTTCCAGCAAGCCTTCGAGAGGCCCGAGCGGATTTTTTCCCGGTCGAACGGTTCGCGGATGCCGTCCTTCTTCACCACTTTGATCCCCATGTCCTCGAGGCGCTCGTAGGTGGTGAAGCGGCGCTTGCAATGCAGGCATTCCCGCCGCCGCCGAATGGCGAAACCGTCCTCGCTGGCGCGCGAATCGATGACTCGGTCGTGATCGATGCGGCAGTAGGGGCAACGCATGGGGGCAGCCGGTGGAAACGCAGCTCTGGGGCGATTGAGTACGGGTTCCCCTACTATAACCGAACGCCGCGTCGTCGGCAGCGATCTGGCGCAACGGGGAGAGACAATCGTGGCGCCATCACCGTGGCAAGGCGGGACGCCTGTGCCCGCGGTTAGGGAACCAATAGCGGAGCGGGGCCGGCGAATACTTAACGCCAGGCGCTCGCCGCCTGCGGTATAATGCCCCGTCCGTTTTTCACCCTCAGCCGTGAGTTTCCAACATGAAGTGCGTTGCTTGTGGCTCGTCCCTGCCGGCCGATGCGGCCTTTTGTCCGAAGTGCGGCCAACGGGTTGCCGCCGGGGCAGCCGTGTCGAAGGATACGGTGACGACGCCTGCCGAACGAATTCGGGATGGGCTGGGAGTAGGCGCGCCTGCGGACGAAAAAGACCTGTGGCGCGGCGGCTTTTCGCCGAAAGCGATGGTCGGCTACTGGATCATTGCGGGGCTGATTACGCTAGCTGCGATCGTGGCCGGCATCCTCCTCCCGACGCCGGTCACCTGGACAGCCGGCTTGGGCATCGCCGCGGCGATCTGGGTATCGCTGATCGTTTACTACTTCTACCTGCGGCTGAGCATCGATTATCGCCTGACAACGCAGCGTTTGATCTTCCGCCGCGGCATCTTGCATCAGGTGACGGACCGGACGGAGATGATCGACATCGACGACGTCCAGGTGTCGCAGGGCATCGTCGAGCGAATGCTCGGCGTCGGCACGATCCGCCTGCTTTCGAGCGACACGTCCGACCCCACGCTCGTGATGCGCGGCATCGACGACGCGCTCAACGTCGCCCACATGATCGACAACGCCCGCCGGGAAGAACGACGGCGGCGCGGGATGTATATCGAGGCGGTCTAGAAAGATAATGACCAATGACCAAATCCCAATGACCAGCCGTGCACTCACTGGTTGGTCGTTGGCGCCTGGGAATTGGTCATTCGGCCTTTAGGACTGCACCTTCGTCCAGTCGCGGCGTTGCCGGCTGCTGGGGATGCCCATCTTTTGCCGGTACTTGGTGACCGTGCGGCGAGCGACGTTAAGGCCCAATTTCTTGAGTTCGTTCACCAGATCGTCGTCGCTCAGCGGGCTTTGCTTGTCCTCGTGGTCGACGATTTCCTGGAGCCGAATGCGGATGATGTCCCAGGCGACGTCTTCCCCTTCTTCGGTGCGAGTGCCGCCGACGAAGAACCGCTTGAGCGGGTAGATGCCGCGGGGCGTCTGGATGTACTTGTCGTCCACCGCCCGGCTGACGGTCGTCACGTGGACGCCCACCTTGTCGGCGATCTGCTGCATCTTGAGGGGCTCAATGTGCTCGGGCCCCTCTTCGAGGAAGGCGGTCTGGTGGTCGACGATCGCTTGAGCCACCTTGGTGAGCGTGTTGCGCCGCTGCTCGATCGACTCGATGAGCCACTGGGCGGCGTTGATCTTGCGCTTGATGTATTCGCGCTCTTCCGGCGTGGCGGTGCCGCTTTGCAGCCTTTCGCGATAGTACTTGCTGATGTGCAGCGTCGGGGTGCGACTTTCGTCGACATGCACCCGGTACTTGCCGTCCTCGCCGCGTTCGACCGTCACGTCGGGCGTGACCGTCGGAACGAAGTTGTCGGAGAAGCCGGCAGCCGGCTTGGGGTTCAGCTTGCGCAGTTCGGCCCAAGCGCGTTGAATGCGCTCGAACGAGTAGCCCGTGGCCCGCTGGATCTGCGGCAGGCGGTTGTCGCGCAGGTCTTCGAGATGCCCGCTGATGAGCGTCTTCATCTCTTCGTAGTAGGGCATGTCGGGCGTGAGCTGCAGGAGCAAGCACTCGCGCAGGTCGCGGGCGCCGACGCCCGGCGGATCGAGGCTTTGGATCGTGCTCAGCGCCTTTTCGGCCAGCTGAAGCTGGTCGGGCGTGGCGTCGGCCGGAAGCAAGTCGCGCAGGCTGCTGCGGAAATAGCCTCCGTCCTTGGGATCGAGCGTCGAGATGATCCGCTCGCACATTTGCATCAGCTCGGGCGTTAATTCGAGCTCGCCGAGCTGGTGCAGCAGATAGTCTTGGAGCGATTCGGCGCGTTCGGCGACGTTCGAGATCGCATCGTGCATGCGATCGGCGTCTTCTTCCATTCGGTTGGCCGAACGGCGAGTGCTCTCTTCGAAGTATTCGGGGTTGTCGTTGTTGAGGTTGAGCAGACGCTCGAAGTCGTCGGCGTTGTTGTGCGCCTCGTCGACGACGAGCGGCTTTTCATCGACGCTTTTCGATTCGACCGGTTCGCGTTCGATCGGCTCTTCGGGGAGCGTCGGATCGCGTTCTTGCAGTTCAAGAATCGGGTTTTCGCTCAGTTCCTGCTCGATTCGTTCCTGCAAAGCCTGGAGCGGCAGCTGCAGGATTTCCATCGATTGAATCATCCGGGGCGCAAGTTTTTGCACCTGGACCTGGCGTGCTTCAAGGCCGAAGGATAGTCGCATGACGAGCTGTGCCGTTTCGTGAATTGCGTTGGATCAAGTTAGGTTCGATGTTTCGGCCCCGCCCATGGCGAACTGACCGAACCTCGACGACACACCAAGTGTGCCTGCTACGTTCCAAGTTTCAAAACTTCTGCCGGCCGGCGAGGGCGTCGGCCAGAATTTCTTTGTTCGTGTGTTCCAAAATGCTGCCCGTCGTAATGCCCCGGGCCAGCCGAGTGATTTGTACGGGGAAATCGGCCAACAGGTTTGAGACATATAGCGCCGTTCCGTCTCCCTCGACGGTCGGGTTGGTCGCCATAATCACTTCCTGAAATTGACCGGTCTGGATGCGATCGACCAGCTTGTCGATCGTCAACTGATCGGGCCCCACGCCGTCCAGCGGCGCAATGCGGCCGAGGAGTACGTGGTACAGGCCGCGATAAATGCCCGCCTGCTCGAGCGCAATCAAATCCCGCGGTTGCTCCACGATGCAGAGCTGGGTTTGGTCGCGTTTGGGGTCGGAGCACACGGTACACAGTTCGCCTTCGGCCAGGTTGAAGCATCTGCTGCAGTACCGCACGTTTTCGCGAACATTGCGAATCGCATCGGCCAGGGCCAGCGCCTCGGTTTTGTGGACGCGCAGGATGTGGTAAGCGAGCCGCTCCGCCGACTTCCGCCCGATGCCGGGCAGCTTGGCGAACTCGTCGATTACCTTTCCTACCGATTCAGTAACGTGTGGCATCCGTTTCCTATCCTTGTCGCGCGCCGCCGGTAAGCTGCGCCAAGGCGTCGCTGAGACCAGGGACGTCGAGTCCGCTGGCGAGCGACTGCATACTCTCGGTATGCAACTGGCGTGCCTTATTGGCGGCGTCGTTCACGGCGAGCGTCACCCACTGCTCGACTTTCTCGCTCTGAGTGGGATCTAGGAGCGTCGGAGCGAGTTTTAGGCCGAGCATTTCGCCCAAGCCGTTCATTCTCACCTCGACGAGTCCATCCCCTGCCGAACCGACGACGGTGGCAGCCTTTAGATCGGCTTGCATGGCCTGCATCCGGCCACTCACCTGCTGCGCCTGCCGCAGCATGCTCGCCATGTTTCCCAGGCCTCGGAACAAGAGAAAACTCCTTAGGCCTCGTCCGCGACTGCGGCTCCTGATTCTTCGCCACCTTCGCGGACAGGCTCGCTAACGTCGATGATCTCCGCGTCGAACAGCTCAATGGCGCGGGCAATGAGCGGGTTGCGCTCCGCGTCTCGCATCCGCCGCCGACGGTTTTGAGCGCTGGCGACGGGCTTTGGCGCTGCGGCCGGCGAAGCCGGTTCGTCTGGCAGCGTGATGAACTCCAGGCGAAGCGGTCGGCCGGAAACCCGGTGGAGCGCATCCTCGAGCTTGGCCCGGCTTTGAGGCCTCTCGCAGTAGGCTACCGCCGTAGTATACGCTTTTCGGAACTTAACGGCCAGCCGATTTGGCCCGGAAATTGCTATGGACTCGCACTTTGAGGCGAAATCCGACGTCATATCTGATAGCTCTGTAAGAGCTTGCTGCCAAAATCGCTGTGCGTCCTGAAGGCTCAGCGGGGCTTGATTTCCGGCTACTGCTGGCGGTGCTGTCGTTTCACCGTTTCGGTCGAGCGTTTTTTTTTGAGCATCGCTCTCCGGCGCGGCAGGGGGCGGCGGAAGCGACGATGCGGCGGGCCGGGTCGGACGTTCGCCAGTCAGATCGGAAGCCATCGGCGACCGGACTTCCGGCGAACGGGGGGGCATGGCTGGCGGCGGTCCTTGCGCGGCCATGCTCGCCGCAGGTGGCATCGGCCGTGGAGCGGCTGGACGAGCGCCAGCCGGCGAGCCATCGCGGAGCTGGGCGATCATCTGCGAAAGCTGCTCGAGGTCTTCGAGCCGGCAGATGCGCACCAGCGCGATTTCGACCAGCGTTCGCACATGCGTGCTTTGCCGCAGCCGAGTGAGCGTTTGATCGAGGATTTGAACGATCGCCAGGATCGTTTCGAGCCCCAGCCGGCGCCCCGTTTCGGCGAGCTGGTGGTAGTCGTTCGGCGACGAGTGGAGCAGCATGTCGGATGGGCAGCCGACGAGCGCCGCCATCGTATCGCGGAAGTAGCCGAGCAACTGCTCGGTCATTTGGCCGAGGTCGACGCCTTCCTGCACCGCGCCGTCGAGCTGGCGCAAGGCTTCGGCGGCGTTTCGCTCGACGATGCAGTGCGCGAGATCGGCCAGACGACTGGTCTTGGCCGTGCCGAGCATGGAATGAACGTCTTCGACGGAGATTTTCTTGCCGCCGAAGGCGAGAAGTTGTTCGAGCAGCGATTGGCTGTCGCGCATCGAACCCGCTGCCCGCCGGGCGAGAATCTGCAGGGCTTCGCGATCGGCTTCGACCCCTTCGTTGTCGCAGATAAGCTGCAGGCGTTCGAGGATCGACCGCGTTTCGAGCGGCGAAAAATCGAACCGCTGGCAGCGCGACAGCACGGTGATCGGAATCTTGTCCGCTTCGGTCGTGCAAAAGATGAACTTCACATGCTCCGGCGGCTCTTCCAGCGTCTTGAGCAGCGCGTTGAACGCCGGCGTGGTGAGCATGTGCACTTCGTCGATGATGTAGATCTTGAAGCGCGCTCGGCTGGGACGCACGTGGACGTTCGAGCGGAGCTGACGGATTTCGTCGATACCGCGGTTGCTGGCGCCGTCGATCTCGATCACGTCAACGTCTTCGCCGGCTGCAATGCCACGGCAGATATCGCACTCCCCGCACGGAGCGGTCGTCGGCCCGTTCACGCAGTTGAGCGCTTTGGCGAAGATGCGGGCGGTCGAAGTTTTGCCGACCCCGCGAGCGCCGGTGAACAGATAGGCGTGGCCGACGCGGTTCGTGTTGATCGCGTTGCCGAGCGCCTGAGCGACCTGGCCTTGCCCGACGAGTTGCTCGAACGACTGCGGCCGGTAGCGGCGAGCTACGACGACATAGTCTTCGGCCGGAGAGGTGCTGCCTTGCGTGGTGGCCATAGAAAAAGTTCCAAGTCCCAGGTTTCAAGTCACAAGTTTCGGCGAGTCCGCCGGGAACTGTCTGGAACTTGGAACCTGAAACCTGGAACAATCACGTGGCGAGGGGCTGTCGAAAAGAGGCCCCCGCACAAGAGTACCCCGCTTATGGCTGCTGCTGTTACACCCTGACCAGGTTCACGGCTCCCCCTCGCGAGGGCCCCTTTTCGACAGATGCTCTTATCATAGAGGCAAAAAGTCGATGGGCAAAGGGGCGATGGGAATAGTTCGACTATTCCGTTTCGGTGTAAGGAAAACGGCCTGGGTGGTTTTTGGCGAGCCACCTCTTCGCGGCTAGCCGCATTTGTCGCACATTCGCACTTGGACCGTCATTCCAAATTGCCTTCGACCGCCAACTGATGGAAATAGTGCTGCACCTTGTTTTGGTTTTCCAGCAGCCAATCGATGCCCGGCTCGTTCCGCATCGCTTTGGCAATCGCCTTGGCGGTCGCTTCGCGGTTGGTGCGGAAGAGTAGCTCGAAGTCGGGGTTCGGCTCGTCGAGGATGGTGGGGTCGAGCCAGACCGAGACGATGATCCCCAGGTCGTTGACCTTTCGCTTGGGAATGTCGCCGGCGCGGACGGCGTCGAGCACGCCATGGGCAATGGCCGCCTGGACGGTGCCCATCAGGATGTTCGTATACTTCGACCGCTTCACCGTGACCTTGCTGACCATCAGCGTCGTGGGGCGAATCTGCACGTCGCTGTTCAGGATGGCGAACACCTTGGTGTGCCCCATCACCTGGTTGCCGATCAGGTTGGCGATGGCGTAGCCGACCGGGCCGTCGAGTTCGCCGATGACAACCTCGGGCTCGGCTGCCGACCAGGCCGGTTCGTCTTCGACGAGCGCTTCGCCCGTGCGGAGGATGATCCGATCGTCTCCCTTGCGATTCGGTTTCTGCTGCTTCTTGAGGGCTTTCTTCGCGGCTTTCTTCTTGGCCATGGTGATGCTCGATCGGTGGTGTTGTTGGAAGAAGGGAAAGAGTAAACAGTAGACAGTTCACAGTAAACCGTCCGCGGGCCGTATTCAGTTCACAGTTTTCAGCAGTCAGTAACTTCCGATGCAGCTCGATTCGATTCTGGAAAAGACGCGAGACCACGTTCGCCAGTTGCTGGCTGACGACAGCGCGGGGCACGATTGGCATCATGTCGATCGGGTTTGCCGGACGGCGCTGACCATTGCGCGCGAGGAGGGAGCCGATCCGGTCGTGGTCGAGCTGGCTGCCTTGCTGCACGATGTGGCCGACTGGAAATTTGCCGGCGGCGATCATCAGGCCGGTTCGAAGGCGGCGCGGGCCTGGCTCGAAGGGCTGCAAACTCCGTCAGCCGTCGTCGAGCACGTGTGCGAGATCATCGACCAGCTTTCGTTCAAAGGGGCGGGGGTGCAGACCCCCATGTCGACGCTCGAAGGGCAATGCGTGCAGGACGCCGATCGGCTGGACGCGATTGGCGCGATCGGCATCGGCCGGGCGTTCGCTTACGGCGGCTACAAAGGCCGGCTGATGCACGATCCAGCCGTTCCTCCGCAATTGCACGACTCGTTCGAGGCGTACAAGAAAAACACCGGACCGACGCTCAATCACTTTTACGAGAAGTTGCTCCTGCTCAAGGACCGGATGAACACCGCGGCGGGGAAGCGATTGGCCGAAGGTCGGCATCGCTTCATGGAGCAGTATCTCGAACAGTTTCTTGCGGAGTGGGATGGGGTGCGGTAGCAAGAACGAGCGAAGAATTCATCTCGCAACGAGCATCTCATAACGAGCATCCGGGTTTACCCCGGATGAGAGCCGCGAGTAGTGCTTCCCACGCGCAGAGCGTTCGCTAAGGATGGTTCAAAGTAGAATGCCTTGCGGTCGTTCGCATCCGGGATAAACCCGGATGCTCGTTGATGCGCAATGCTCGTTGATGCGCGATGCTCATAAGCGCGATGCTCGTCGGCGCGTTCGCTTGAATCTCAACCCGCGCCGATGTCGATCACCTGTTCGAACCGCTCGACCGGCAGCACGAAAATCTTGCCATCTCCCAAGCGGCCAGTGCGGCAGATTTCGGTCACACGATCGACAATTTCACCAACTCGCGCGTCGTCGACCCAAAGCGAAATTTCGACCTTCGGCAGAAAGGCGAGGGCGTATTCGGTTTCGGCGTATTGCTGCAGGTGGTCCTTCTGCCGGCCGTAGCCTTTGACCTCGCGGACGGTGAACGCTTCGACCGGGCCACGGCGCATGGCGTCGACGACCTTCTCGGCCAGGTATGGCTTCACGATGGCGACGACTTGCTTCATGTTCCGATCGGCTTTTCTGGTGGGCTCTGGCTGCGAGGCGGCTCCTCGCGGGCGTTTTGGCCCAGGCTGGAGCCTGGGGCGGAGATGCGTTGGGGGATGTGGTTTGCGGGGATCGTTTAGCTGAAGAAGTTTTCGCCGAAGAGGTCCAGTTCTGGGCCGCTTTCAACTTCGATGTCGCCGTGCACGGTCGTGCAGCAGGCGAGTCGCATGTTTTCTTCGTGTCCGACGTAGGCAAGTGCGGGGATCGGATCCGGGATCGGCGTGGGGACCACCGTGCGGAACTTCAGCCACTCGCGCATCGTCAACTTGTTGGTGTTTTCGAGGCCCTTCGTGATCAGTACCCGGCAGGTGCCGCAGAGGCCCATCCCTTTGCAGTTCATGTAGCGGTTGATTCCCGCGCCGATGCCGTTCAAGCCTTGGTTCAGGTTGATGCCGGCCTTGATCGCTTCGGTGCGGAGATTCGCCCCGTCGGGCACTTCGATCTCTTTCTTCTCTTTGACGAACTTGACGATTGGCATGGTCGACAAGGCCAGCCGTCGGCTGGTCGCTGAAGGATGAAGAGCAGCAGAAATGCGACGCAAGCGAACTATCCGTAATGTAACCCGCGTAAATACGGGCGCTAATACAGGTTCGGGGAATTGCCCCTGCCGCCGATCAGGGCGAGAATTTCCGGCGCTGCGGCGGCCAGTGGCGGGCCGCGAGCGCTCCGACCTTGTTCTCGCTCGGCACAGGGCCCCAGTCGCGCGAGTCGGATGCTCGAATCGAAAGGTCGCCAAGGACGAAGTACTCGTCGCACAGCTTCAGGGGGCGTCCTTCCGTGTTGCAGGGGAGGAATTTGGGGGGGCCTCGGGAATCTTGTGGCTCAAGCCCTATAGCCCCTCGCGGGGCTCGGCGACTTGCCCGTTGATCAGCACGACGCCGAAGCGCGCTCGGCTTTGGTCCACCGGGCTACGAACCAGATCGCTACGGCTGAAAGAGCCACCTGCACAAGCCCCACCGCAAACAGTCGGATGTGGAGGGGCCTTGGCAGGGCTCCGAACTACTGTAGCTCGTTGAGGCCGCGCTCGAGGAGATCGCGGCGCAATTGGTCGGCGGAAGTGAATTGCACGGCGTCCCAGCCGGCGGCTTGAGCGGCGGCGACGTTGTCGGCGCGGTCGTCGGTGATGAAAATTTCGCCGGGAGGCGTTTCACACAGTTCGGCGGCCCGAGCGTAGATCGCCGGATCGGGCTTCATCATCTGCAGGCTGCAACTGAGAGCGTGCAGCGGAAACAGCCCCATGATTTCGGGAAATTTCGCGTTGACGAATTCCCAATGATCGCTGCTCGTGTTCGAAAGCACGCCGATTCGCCGGCCAGCCTGCCGGATCGCCTCGACGAGCGGCAGCATGGGAGCGTTGAGTTCAAAAATGTCGTTGCAGGCTGCGGCGATCGCATGCTGACCATCAGCCGGCAACGAAGCTCCGGCCAGCTCGCAAAAGCGAGCGTAAAACTGCGCCGGCGTCAGCTCGCCGCGCTCGAATTGCCAATGCAGGCCGGTCTTGCCGTAGACGATGCGATCGACCTCGTCGGCCGACACGCCAACCACCGCAGCCATCTGCTCTGCCCCGCGGCGATGCGAGAACTTGAGCAGCACGTTGCCCATGTCGAAGTAAAGAAAGCTTGGAGTGCGCATGGCGGCAATATAACAGCCAGCAAGAACGGGCACAGCCAAGCGGCGGAGGGCAGACCGAACAGGTATTGAAAGCGGGTTGCCTGTTCTCAGTACTGGGT